>Ga0105240_10008263_pt1 | contig 14898 bp, 9 predicted proteins | sample KBSC54metaG_FD_80426 | JGI IMG/M metagenome (GOLD analysis project Ga0105240, IMG submission 80426) | Corn rhizosphere microbial communities from Kellogg Biological Station, Michigan, USA - KBS C5-4 metaG | ecosystem: Host-associated > Plants > Roots > Rhizosphere > Soil | place: Michigan, USA... | reverse complement strand
GGACGTGGTGCGCGCGATGATGCTCGTGCGCGCGAACCAGATGACCTATCTGGCGGCGAGCCCAGCCATGCTGCAGGCGCTGGTCGATCTCATCAATGCAGACATCACTCCGGTGATGCGATCGCGCGCCGGCACGGGCGAGGCGGAGGGACCCGCGGCAGGCGCCATGGACGCGGCCATGGTCGGCGCGGGGGAAGTCCACTACCACGGCGTCAGGATGGCGGCGTCGGCCGCCTTGTCGCACGCGGGACTGAAGCCGCTTCAACCGGCCCCAGGCGACAATACCATGAGCTCCGTCAACTCCGACGTTGCCGGCCTCGCGGCAATTCTGGTGGAAGACGCGCGCCGCTATCTCGACTGGACCGATCTTGCCTACTCGATGGATTTGAACGCCATGAACAGCTCCATCACGCCCCTCTTCATGCCCGTGCAAATCAGCCGGCCTTACCCGTGGATCAACTGGGACGCCGCCCGCGTGCTGGAGTTTCTCAAGGGCAGCTATTTGTTCGACGACGACCCGGGCCGCATCATCCAAGATCCGGAAAGCCTGCGCGCGAGCTATGTTCGGCAGGGCTCGGCCTGGGAAGAATGGGGGAATTTGCGCGACGCGGTCACCATCCAGATGAATGGAACGGAACACAATCCGGTCACCCGGGTCAACGTATCGCCCGAGGATTCATGGGAGCTCTCAACTCCCCAGGCGATGAAATACTATGTGAAGGGCAGCGCCGCGAACGGCTACAAGCACGGTTTCGTCTTCTCCAATGCGAACTGGGATCCTTATCCGCTCTGCAACCGGCTGGAATCCTTCACCATCGCGCTCGCGAACCTGGACGTTGCGGTGATGCTGCGGCAGGAGCGCTTCGCCAGCACTTTCTTTACGGTGGTGCGTGCACAGGACATTCTGCATGGCGGCGCCGTTCAGGCCGCCCCGCACGGGGGCCCCGGCTGGAGCAACCACGAGGTATGGCAGACCATCCAAGGCCTCATCAATCCGGTGCCGCCGGAAGGCTATTCGGCCGATCCCGAGGGAGTCGAGGAACTCGATGCCGAATCGCTGTTCAAGGTCAAACGAGCCATCGAGGCCGTTGCTGAAAGCTGGATGCTGGTCGCCGGCGACTTGAATACCGGCGTGCACTGGATGGACGTCCGCAAGGCGCAGGATGCCAACCGCCATTTCGGCGCGGCTCCCACCGCCGCCTGGCAGGCATTGCGCCGGGGTGGAAACAGTCCTCAGGCAGCGCTGGCATTCATCCGCTCGACGCCGGCATCGACGTTCTACCGGGACGGACCTGCGATGCCCGGCCATGCCGAGGCCAATATTTCGGCTGAAGTACATTGGTAAACGAAAACCAGGGGGGAGTCAGCATGTTCAATATATCGGGAGCGTCGATTCGGCAGTTCATGGCCGCGGCGGGACTGGGCGCGATCTTCGCCGTTCCCGCGTTCGCTGCTCCGGATTATCATCCGATCACGCCGGACGCCGAAGGCAAGACCATTACGCTGACCGGGCATGATCTGAGCATCGAGGACGTTCTCGCAGTCGCCCGTCATGGCGCGAAGGTCAGGTACAGCCCGGAGGCGATTCAACGCGCCGCCGACGGCGAAGACCTCCGGGCCGAGGCGGGCGCGGAGAACATTCCGGTCTATGGACTCAATCGCGGCGCCGGTGCACTGCGCGAAGTTCAGATGAAGCGGGACGAATTCGTGCAACTGTCGAACGCGCGCAGAGGGGCCAAGGAAGGGGTCTTGCCCGAAATCGCGGATGAAGATTTGGTCCGTGCTTTCCTCGTGATACGCGCCAATTCAGTGCCCTTCGAGGCGTCCGGGCCGGAATTCATGCACTTGCTGGTGGATCTACTCAACAAGCGCGTGACGCCGGTGATGTATTCCCGCGGCACGCTCGGCGAGGGCGACCTGTTCCTGACCAGCAATTTTCTCGCCACCATGGTCGGACGCGGGGATGCCTATTATCAGGGCGTCCGTATGAGCGCGGCCGAAGCATTGAAGAAGGCCGGCCTCAAGGCCCTATCCTCGCGCATCGGCGGCGGTACGAGCAACGCCTATGCCGACGCGCTGGCCGTCCTGCTGGTGGCGGACGGCCGAGAGGCGCTGGAGTGGGCGGACTTGATCCACGGCATGGACAAACTGGGCATGAATTCCAGCGTTACGCCGATGGCATCGCTGGTGCAGGAGAAACGGCCCTTCAAATGGGTGGCGTGGGACGCGGCGCGCATCATGGATATTTTGAAGGGCAGTTATCTTTTCGAGAAGGATCCTACGCGCATTCTGCAGGACCCCGAAAGCATGCGGGCCTCTTACATCCGCCAGGGCTCGGCATGGCAAGCCTGGGCGGCGCTGCGCGATAATGTCCTGGTCCAGATCAATTCCGGCGAGCAGAACCCGGTGGTTCTGCTGGATGCGTCGCCGAGCGATTCCTGGGAGCTGTCGACGCCGCAATTCATGCAGTACTACGTGAAGGGCGGTCCGTTGAGCCACGGCCGGCACGGCTACGTGATGTCGGCCGCCAATTGGGACCCCTACCCCATGAGCAACGCGATCGAAGCCTTCACCACCGCGGTAGCGAACATGGACGCCGCCATCGCGCAACGCATCGAGCGATTCAGCGACCGGGGGCCCACGCCTTTCTTTACCGGCATCTATCCGAAGGACGTGTTGACGCCGGAACAGCTGGCCCTGTCGCCGGCACTGACCGAGCCCTATTTCGCCTTCATGGACGTCTGGGCCGAGATTCAGAATGACGCCAATTCCGTTACGCCGGAAGGCAACGCGGCCGATATCGGCGTCGCCGACATCGAGGCATCGAGCCGCCTGAAGGCGGTGCGCGGCCGTCAGGTGGTGGACCTGACCGTGCAATTGCTGAGCTACGACCTGCTTACCGCGACATATTGGCTGGACGTGCGCAAGGCGCAAGACCCTTCCCGCAGCTTCGCGCCCGCCCCTAGCGCCGCATGGAGCGCATTCCGCAAGGTATTGCCGTGGCAGCAGGAGGTGGACAGCCGCCCGGATCTTCCGTACGGCGTGGTGGCATACCGCTTCTTGAAGGAAACTCCGGCTTCGCGCTTCTACGCGGCAGGCCCGGCGATGCCCTCGACGGATAGCCAGCTCATGACCGTGCACGCACGACCCAAGTAACAGGCGACGCTTGGCAGTCGGGCTCACCACCTGGGTGAGGATCTATGTGGATAGTTAGTCTGGCGCTGAGGCGACCCTACACATTCATCGTGCTGGCGCTGCTGATCGCGCTGCTCGGCGTCTTTGCGATCCTGCGCACCCCGACCGACATTTTCCCCGACATCAAAATCCCGGTGGTCGCCACCGTGTGGCGCTATTCGGGGCTGTCGCCGCAGGAGATGGCCACGCGCCTGGTGCTCGGCTCCGAGCGCGGGGCACAGGTCTCGGTCAACGATGTCGAGCACACGGAGTCGCAGTCACTGAGCGGCATCGGAGTGGTGAAGTACTTCTTCCAGCCGAGGGCGAGCGAAGAACTGTCCTATGCGCAGATCACCGCCATCTCCCAGACCGGCTTGGCCTTTGCGCCGCCCGGTACGACCGCGCCGTATGTCCTGGCATACGACGCCTCAACCGTCCCCGTCCTGCAGCTTGCCTTGTCGAGCGACGAACTTTCCGAGGCGAGGATCTTCGACGTGAGCCAAAACGTGCTGCGCACGGCGCTCGCCACGGTGCCGGGGGTCACCATGCCCTGGCCGTACGGCGGCTTGCAGCGTCAGGTTCAAGTCGATCTCGACCCTGACGCCTTGCATGCGCGCGGTCTGTCCGCCGATGACGTCACGAATGCGATCGCAGCGCAGAATCTGATCCTGCCGTCCGGCGTGCAGAAGATCGGCGATCTCGAGTACTTCGTGGAGCTGAATTCCAGTCCCAAGCAGATCGAGGAGCTGAACGACGTTCCGATCACGGCCCGCAACGGCAATGTGATCTACGTGCGCGACGTCGCTCACGTGCGCGACGGCTATCCCCCGCAGACCAACATTGCGCGCCGCGACGGCCATCGAGCGGTTCTGCAGAGCATCCTCAAAAACGGCAACACCTCGACGCTCGACATCATCCGAGGCATCAAGGCGCGCTTGCCGCAGATCCGGGAAATGCTTCCGCCGTCCATCAAGATCGACGCGATCGGCGACCAGTCGATCTTCGTCCGAGGAGCCATTGCCGGAGTCGTGCGCGAAGCGGTGATCGCGGCGGCCCTGACTGCGCTCATGGTGCTGATTTTCCTCGGCAGCTGGCGCAGCACCTTCCTCATCGCCATCTCCATACCGCTGTCGATCCTCGCCTCCATCATATGCCTCGCCGCACTCGGCGAGACCATCAACATCATGACGCTCGGCGGCCTTGCCCTGGCGGTCGGCATCCTGGTCGACGACGCCACCGTGACCATCGAGAACATGAATTGGCATCTGGAGCGGGGCGAGGATGTCGAGAACGCCATATTGAACGGCGCGCGAGAGATAGCGCTGCCGGCGCTGGTATCGACGCTTTCGATCTGCATCGTGTTCGTGCCGATGTTCATGCTCTCCGGCATCGCCCGTTATCTGTTCGTGCCCCTGGCGGAGGCGGTGGTGTTTGCCATGCTGGCCTCGTATCTGCTGTCGCGGACGCTCGTCCCCACGCTCGCCAAATACTGGCTGCAGCCGCACGACCCGCCCGCTGCGGGCCGAGCGCGCAGCGCGCTTGCCCGCTGCGGGGCAAGCTTCGAACGCGGATTCCTTCGCATGCGCGAAGCCTATCGTGCACTGCTCGAGCGGGCACTGTCGGCCCGTGCGCGCTTTGTCCTGCCGTTCCTGGCGGCAATGGCCGCTGCGGCGATCCTGGCGTTTCCCATGGGCCGGTATCTTCCGGGCCTGGGACAGGACTTTTTTCCGAGCGTGGACAGCGGGCAGATCCGCCTGCATTTGCGGGCGCGGACCGGCCTGCGCATCGATGAGACGGCGGCGTTGTGCGACCGCGTCGAGGACACCATCCGCCGCATCATTCCGGCCGAGCAACTGGCCGCCGTCGTCGATAACATCGGGGTACCCTACAGCGGCATCAATCTCACCTATTCGACCTCGGCGCCCATCGGGCCGAGCGATGCCGACATCTACGTGAGCCTGAGCCAAGATCATCGCGCGACCGGGGATTATGTGCGCATGCTGCGTGCGCAACTGCCTCAAATCTACCCCTCGACGCTGTTCACATTCCCTCCGGCGGACATCGTCAGCCAGATCTTGAATTTCGGTCTGCCGGCACCGATCGACATCCAGGTTACCGGTTTCAATGTGGCGGGCAATCGCCGCTACGCGGATCTGCTGCTCGAGCGGCTGCGCAGCGTGCCGGGTGCCGTGGACTTGCGCGTCCACCAGGTCTTCGACCACCCGCAACTCGACGTCAGCGTCGATCGCAGCAAGGCGGCGCTTCTCGGCGTGACCGAACGCGACGTGGCGTCGAATCTCCTGGTGTCGCTGTCCGGCAGTTTCCAGACTTCTCCGTCCTTCTGGATCGATCCGAAGACCGGAAGCCAGTACAGTGTCACCGCCCAGACGCCGCAGTACAAGCTTGCCACCCTGGATGAACTCGCGGCGACGCCGCTCAGTGCCCCCGGCGGCAGCACCACGCCGCAGCTGCTTTCGAACCTGGCGACCTTCCGCCGCACCGTTGCGCCCGGAGTCGTCAGCCATTACGACTCCATCCCCGTGATCGACATCTTCGGCGCCGTCCAGGATACGGATCTCGGATTCGTCTCCACGCAGATCAACCGGCTGATCGCCGAGACCCGGTCCGACCTGCCGCGCGGCTCGCGGGTCGTCGTGCGCGGCCAAGTCAAGACCATGACGGACTCGTTCCATGAGCTGTTGGCGGGATTGGCTGGCGCGGTGCTGCTGATTTATCTGCTGATCGTGGTCAACTTTCAGTCCTGGCGCGACCCGTTCATCATCATCACCGCGCTGCCGGCGGCGCTGGCCGGCATCGTGTGGATGCTGTTCTTGACTCATACTCCCGTGAGCGTGCCCGCGCTGATGGGTGCGATCACTTGCATGGGAGTGGCGACCGCCAACAGCGTGCTCGTGATCAGCTTTGCGCGCCAGCGAATGAATGCCGGAGACGGCGCGCTGCAGGCGGCATTGACCGCCGGCTTCACCCGGTTCCGCCCCGTGCTCATGACCGCGCTCGCCATGATCATAGGCATGGTCCCGATGGCGCTCGGGCTCGGCGAGGGCGCCGAACAGAATGCGCCCTTGGGCCGCGCCGTGATCGGCGGCCTCATATTTGCCACCGTGGCCACGTTGTTCTTCGTCCCCACCGTCTTCGTCATGATTCATGGCCCCAAGGCCGGCGAGTCGGATTCTGCAGGAGCCCCCCGATGAGCGACCCGCCGTCACCCGTAACGATTTCGGACGCACGATTGCGCCGGTATGCATGGATGGCGCTCGTCATCGCCATCGCGCTCGCCGTCTGGGGCGTCGTCAGCAGGGTCACTGCCCGCGCAGCGCTCGGCCGGGCGGCGGCGGTCGCCGCCGCTACGACGGTGGTGACGGTGAAGCCGAGCGTGGGGCAGGGGTCGGAAGCGTTGGTCCTGCCCGGCAGCGTGCAGGCTTACTACGAGGCGCCCATCTACGCTCGAACCAACGGCTACCTGCGCGCCTGGTACACGAACATCGGCACGCCGGTCAAGAAGGGCCAATTGCTCGCGGAAATCGAGACGCCGGAGGTCGATCGGCAGTTGGATCAGGCCCAGGCGGATCTCGCCACGGCCCAAGCGAACTACCAATTCGCCAAGAGCACCAACCTGCGCTGGCAGGGGTTGCTGGCAAGCGAGTCGGTGTCGAAGCAGGATGCCGAGCAGCGCGCCGGCGACGCCGCGGCCAAGAAGGCCGCGGTCGAGTCGGCTGCCGCAAACGTCGCGCGTCTGCGCGACATGGAGTCGTTCAAGCGTGTTCTGGCGCCGTTCGACGGCGTGGTCACGCAACGCAACACGGACATCGGAGCGCTCATCAACGCCGGGCAGAGCCCGGGCGCGGCGCTATTCCGTGTCGCCGATACTCATCGCCTGCGAATCTACGTATCCGTGCCGCAGGCGTACGCGTCGGATGTCCGGCCGGGCATGAGCGCGGACCTGGTTTTTGCCGAACATCCGGGTAAGCGCTATGCGGCAGTCGTGTCGTTCACCGCGGGAGCGCTCGACCCCGGATCGCGAACCTTGCAAGTGGAACTGCAGGTCGAGAATCCGAAGCACGAGCTGTTTCCGGGGGCTTACGTGCAAGTGCACTTCGATTTGACCGGCAAGACGCCCGTTTTGAAGTTGCCGGCGAACGCAGTGTTGTTCCGTGCGCAGGGTTTGCTGGTGGCGGTTGTCGGCGCCGATCATCGCGTACGCTTGAAGCACATCGTCGAAGGCCGAGACTTCGGCGCTGCCATCGAAGTCCTGTCGGGGATCGACGCGGCGGATGACGTCGTGATCAATCCACCTGACTCCCTCACCGAGGGCGCGCTGGTGCGCGTCATCGCACAGCCGGGCGAGCCCGGGGCGGAGCGGGCACGGCCGTGATCCGCGTGTGTGCCGTCGTCGCGGTGGCGGGACTCTGCGCCGCCTGCTCGCTCGCCCCCCATTATCGGCGGCCGGCAATGGCAACGCCGCCCGCGGCCTACAAGGAGCTGGACGGTTGGAAAGTCGCGGTGCCTTCCGACGGCGAGCCCAAGGGCCGGTGGTGGATGGTTTACGGGGATGCGGCGCTCGACGGGTTGGAGGCGCAGGCGGCCGACGCCAACCAAAGTCTCAAGGCCGCCTTCGCGCGGCTGCAGCAAGCCCATGCTCAGACCGACATAGCCCGGGCCGCCTACCTGCCGAGTCTCGACGCCGACGCCAACGCGACGCGAACCAAGGCCTCGGCAAACTCACCCAACTTCTTTCCAGGCGCGAGAAATCCCGTCAACGACTTCAGTGTCGGGGCGGCTCTGTCCTACGAGATCGATCTGTTCGGCCGGGTGCGCAATACCGTCGCCGGGGCAAGAGCCGGCGAGCAAGCTTCCGCCGGCGACCTCGCTGCCCTGGATCTGAGCCTGCAGGCCGAACTCGCAGCCGATTATTTCATGCTGCGCGGGCTCGATACGCAGCAGCAGCTTCTCGACCGGACGGTGGCCGATTTCGCAAAGGCGCTCGAGCTCACGGAAAATCTGTATCAGGGAGGCGCCGCGGCAGTGTCCGACGTGCAGCAGGCGAAAGCGCAGCTCGAGACCGCGCGCACGCAGGCCGAGGACACTCGATTGCACCGCGCGCAGACCGAGCACGCCATCGCGGTGCTCGTTGGCCGGCAGCCATCCGGCTTGCACCTCGAGCCGCGGCCGCTCGAGACCGATGCGGCGCCCCCCGTCATCGATCCGGGCCTGCCGTCGCAACTTCTGGAGCGCCGACCGGATGTGGCGGCCGCGGAACGGCGGGTCGCGTCGGCCAATGCCGCCATCGGCGTCGCGCGCGCGGCCTACTTTCCGACCTTCAGTCTCGCCGGAGCGCTCGGGCTCGAGAGCACGTCGGCCGGCAATTGGATGCAAGCGCCCAGCCGCTTCTGGTCGGTCGGTCCGCGAGCCTTGCTGCCGCTGTTCGATGCGGGGCTGCGCGGGGCGCAGACCGCTGCCGCGCGCGCCTCCTACGACGAGCAGGTTGCAAACTATCGTGCCAGCGTGCTCACCGCCTTCCAGGACGTCGAGGATCAGCTGGCCGCTCTGCGTCAGCTCGAGCGCGAGAGTGTCAGTGAGGCCGCCGCCGTCGCGGCCACCCAAAGCGCTTTCGATCAAGCGACCCTACGGTACCGCGGCGGCCTCGTGACCTACTTGGAAGTGGTATCCGCCGAGAACGCCGCGCTGGCGGCGCGGCTCTCCGCCGTGGACATTCAGACCCGGCGTATGGCTGCGAGCGTACTTCTGGTCAAAGCGCTGGGCGGCGACTGGCGGGCAACCCCATGATGAGATCTTCGGGCGGATGCTGCACGGTGAAATACCGCATTATTGCGGGTAGAGCCTCGGCCACCGTCATGGCGGCGGCAGCCCTGCTGCTGGTGCCGCCGGCTGCACGCTCGGCGGAGCAACCACCGAGTCTGATCGTCATCGGCAAGACAGTGAACTACCGGCAGTCGGACGCGCGCATTCCCGCCCTGTTGAACTACCACTACTTTGCCGAAGTCTTCCAGGCGTCGAAGGGCGAGGGCGGTAGCGCCGACCTGGTGGGGCCGCACGGAGACGTGATCTCTTTTCATGCCGAGGGCCGCATCTTGAACGCCGGCGGCGACCATGAGTACCGGTCGCTCGAGGACTTGAATGCCCATGTACCCAACGGCCGTTACACGATTCACTACTCTCAACCGGGAGGTGTGCCTATCGTCGCAACGGTGGGGGTGAATGCCACGGCGGCCGCCATGGCGGATCCGGTTCGGCTCACGCTGCTGCAAGACGGGCACGAGGCCAAGCCATCGGCGATCGACCCAACGCGCGCGTTGGTGATTCAGTGGAGCCCCTTCGTCAAGGGCCGCGCGGATCCACGCGGCATTTCCGATGATTTGATTTTTGTACATGTCGGCGACTGCCGCGGCCGGGTGATTGCACGCACGCCGGCGCCATTTTCCGGGGGCGCGGCGCTCACTTTTCGCAGCATCTCGTATACCGTACGTGAAAATACGCTGGCGCCCGGTTCGGTGTACCAAGTCTCCGTCGAACAGGCGCCCGTCGTGACGAGCCGAAACGCCGGAGTTCCTACGCTCGCCACGTATCCTGCAACCACCTTCCTGGACTTCGAAACCACGGGGGCGGGCGGCGCTTCGTGCCCCAGCCCCCCGTATCGAATGGATCATGGCCAGAGCGATCGACGGCGTGCTCCGTAGCGCACTGGTGGGGCTTGCTAGCCTGGTCCCGTGGGCTTTGCCGGCAACCGCCGCGGACACCGCCGGCCCTCCCGCCAAGCCGACGATACGCTGGACGGCGTCGACCGGCGGTGCAACTGGGGCATCGGCCGCCCAGACCCGGATAAGCGGCCAGGCCACATTCCTGTATTACAAGGACCTCGTCGCGCCGCGCAAGTTTTATACAGAGGTGCTCGGGCTCGTACCGTACTTCGAAACCGAATGGGTGACGCTGTACCACCCGGCGGCGGGCGCCACGATCGGTCTCGTGAAGGAGCCAAGCAGCGACACCAGCGCAAAGATCAAGCGATCAGTGGTAATGGTCAGCCTCGTGACCGACGATGTCGCGGGCTGGTATCGTAAACTACGGCATCGCCGCGGCGTGCATATCGTCAAGGCCCTATACGATCACCCTGCGGTGCCGATTCGCGCGTTCGAGATCGAGGATCCCGCCGGCTACCCCGTCGAGTTTTTCCAATGGCTCGATCCGCCGCCGCAATGACCGTGCCCAAGGGGCTAGTACACCGCAAGCTTGTGAGTGATCACCACCACGGCGATGCCGGCCGCGACCACCACGAAGGGCCAGATGCCGGCGCGCTTGATCTCGGACGCCCCCGTGCCATGACCCAGATCCTCGGCCATATCCGCGGGAAAGTGGCCCTTGTCCTGAATGTAGTGCCTGAATATGAACACCGGAATGATGAGCGAGCAGAACGCCAGGCCGAAACTCAGCGTGCCGACGCCGTAAACATCCGCGCCGAAACCCATGAACGCCAGGTTCACGAACGACAGACAGGCTCCGACGAACAGAACCCAATTGGGCGCACGCCAGGGCCGCTCCTGCGTCGGCCGGTCGAGCCGGTGAATCCAGCCGGCATTCAAGTTGAGGAAATTGAAAATCATGTAGCCCACGTTGGCCGCGCCGATGACGAATACCGAATCGGACATCAGCAACAGCACCAGGTTGAAGCATAGATCGGTGAGCATGGCATTCGACGGCGCATGATGCTGATTCACCCGGGAGAGGTATTTCGGCAGCCAACCGTCCACCGAGGCCTGGTACAGGGTGCGCGAGGACCCCGCCATCGAGGTGATGAGCGACAACACCAGGGCGAGGACCAGCATGACCACCACGACCGCACCGATCAATCGGCCGGCGTGAACCATGTGGCCCATGACGGCCGCGACGCCCATGCCACTGTAGATGTCGGGCGCGAGCATGCCGTTGTACACCGGCGGCGACGTTACCCGACCCGCCGCATCCAGCACGGCCGGGTGCACCACCGAGCCCAAGCCCAGAAATCCCTGAAAAGCGAAGGGCACCAGCGTGAACACCACCATGCAGAGCAGGCCGGAATAGAAAATTGCCTTGAACGTATCGGTCTTGGGGTTCTTCAATTCGGACGTGTAGCACACGGCCGTTTCGAATCCGTAGGTGGACCACGCGGCAAGGAACATGCCGCCGGCCATCACCGTGACGCCGGCCATGTTCCAGCTTCCGTTGACGACATGGCCCACCGCGTCATGGGCCAGGGGCACCAGCGGAAAGAAATTGGCCTGCACCATATCGCCGGTCAGGATGGGCACCACGCCGATGAGAATCAGCGGAATCATCGCCGAGATGCCCAGAATCTTCGTGGTGTTGGCCGAGCGCAAGATGCCGCCGTCCTGGATGGCCTTGACGGCGAACAGGATCACGGCGCCGAGCAGGAACACGGCGTTGATGCGCAAGCTCAAGCCGGTCCTGATGAATCCAAGATCGAACAAGGTCACATGCCAGGTGTTGATCGCCGCATCGGGGGCGAACAGCGCGGTCAGAATATAGCCGGCGGCGAGTGCGGAGCCCGTGGCTTGAACCGGCGACCAGGCGAACCAATTGCACCACACGGAGATGGGGGCGATGACCTTGCTGTATCTGACCCACGCAATCGCACCGTACACCGAGGTACCGCCGGACTTGTTGGGAAACAACCCGGCGATTTCCGCGTAGGTGAAGGATTGAATGAAACCCAGGCTGATCGACAGCGCCCAGATCAGCCACGACAGCTTGCCGACGGTGGCCGCCACCGCGCCGATGGAAAACAGCACCAGCGGCGGCACGCCGCTGGCCACCCAAAACGCGCCGGTCCAGTCGATTCCGCGTTCCAGCCCCGTGGCCTTCACCGGCACTATCACGGCGCCATCTTCGGCGGCGACGCTCACGATCCGGCACCCACTTCAACAATCGATTTCATACGTCTCCCTCTCGAACAATCTCGGACGGGGTCGCTGCGATCCCGTTGAGCCCTGCATGAAGTGCATGACCAAATTTAGAATAAACTGCGCAATTCTTCGGCAATTTCAAAGATATCGCCCACGATGCCATAGGTCGCGACCGTGAAAATCGATGCCTCGGCGTCGCTGTTGACGGCGATGATGTTGGGGACGTGTTTCATCCCGGCAAGATGCTGGATGGCGCCGGAGACGCCCATGGCGATGTACAGCTTGCAGGAACTCGCCGTCTTGCCGGATTGCCCGACCTGACGGCTCTTGGGCAGCCAGCCGGCGTCCGCGATGGGTCTAGAGCAGCCCAGCGTGGCGCCGACGGCGTCCGCCAATTCCCTGAATTGCGGCACCTTGGCTTCTTCGCCGATGCCGCGGCCGATGGTCAGGATGAATTCGGCGGCCGTCATGTCGACATCGTCGGCCGCGCTCAACTCGACGAACTCCTTGCCCACCGAGCGGCTGGCCGCCGCGGGCGCCTCGAAGGCGGTGACCTTCGGCGCAGCCCCCGCCTCGGGCGGTTTGAACATGTTGGCTCGCAGCGCCAGCAGCACGGTGCTGCGGCCGGGAAAATCGAGTTCGACGCTGACCTTCTGGCCATAGCCGCCGCGCGTCGCGACGAGTTCGCCGTCGATACGCTCGACCTTGAACACATCGGTGGCGAAACCCAAGCCTCGCGCCGCTGCGAGGGCCGCGGCATAACCGAACGAATCCACGCTGTGCGCCACGAGCACGACATCGGGACGCCGCGCATCGATCAGCGCGCCCACCGCAGCGGCGAAGGTGTCCGGATCGAATTCCTGGGAGGGCACCTTGACCGTCACGATCTCATCGACGCCGGCAACGCTCAAGGCCGCCGCGAAGCGGCCGGGATCCTGGCCGAGGACCGCGACGGCGACCTGCTCGCCGTCGCGGCGCAAAGACTGCGCCGCACCGACGAGTTCCAGCGACACCGGGCGCAGTTCGCCGCGCCGCTGTTCTGCGATTATCAGTAGGCCGCTCACGCTGCTTCTCCTTTGAACTCACGGATGATCGCGGCGAGCCGCGCGGCCTGTTCGGCCGGACTGCCTTCGATCAATTGCGCACGCCCTTTCTCGGGAATGTACATGCGGCGCACGCGCGACAGCGATCCGGCCTCGCCCACGGTGGCGGCATCGACAGCGAGGTCGCTCAACCCCAAAACCTCGATCGGCTTGGCCGCAGCCTGCTTGATGCTGCGCAATGAGGCATAGCGCGGCGTGTTGATGCCCGCCTGGATGGTCAGCACGGCGGGGACTTGAATTTCGACCTCATGCAGCAGGCCGCCTTCGAGTTCGCGGCGGAATACCGCGGTTTTCGCTCCCGGCGCATAGCGCAGGTTCGCAACAACCGCACCGTGCGGCCAGCCGAGCAGGCCGGCGGTGGCGATGCCGGTGGAGGCAAAGGACTGGTCGGACGACTGCACTCCCGCGAACAGCATATCCGGGGTCTCGCGCTTGGCGACCGCCGCCAGAATCCGCGCGATGGCGATGGGATCGGAGCCGCGCACCGCCTCATCCCAGACCCGCAGCGCCCGGTCGGCGCCTTTGGCCAGGCATTTACGCAGGGATTCATCGACCTCCTCGGGACCCACCGATACGGCGATGACTTCCACGGGATCGCCCGAGGCTTCCTTGATCTTGACGGCTTCTTCCAGCGAAAAGTCGTCCCACTCGTTCAGGTCGCGGATCAGAAAATCCGGGTCGACGTCCCGGCCATCGCTGCCGATCTCGAAGTCTTCATCGAGCGCCGCGACTTGTTTGACGGCCACTAATATTTTCATTCAACATGCCTCAGGTGTTTGCGCCGCGGGAATCGCTTCGCGGATGAGCTCAATCAGTTCCTTGACCACGAACTTGCCTTCATTGCCGGTGGTCTTCAAGGCATCTTCGAACATCGTCAGGTCCTTCGGGCAGCTCACGACGTACACTTCGATACCCGGAATCGCCGCCGCTTCTTTGATGCGGTTTTGCGCGGGCTTTTCCGATCCCACCGGATCGGGTATCCAGATTCTGCCGCCGCCGGCACCGCAACAGAAGGAATTCGAGCGGTTGCGGCCCATTTCCACGAGTTCGCAGCCCAGCAACTTGAGCACGTCGCGCGGCGGCTCGTAGCCCTTGTTGAAGCGTCCGAGATGGCAGGGGTCGTGAAAGGTGGCGCGCAGCTTCAGGGGCGTGGTCACCTTGAGCTTGCCGCTCTCGAACAGCTGCTTCACGAAACTCGTGTAATGCTGAATCTGGTACTTGCCGCCGAAGTCGGGGTATTCATTGCGGATGGTGTTGTAGGAATGCGGATCGGTGGTGACGATGGTTTTGAACTTCGCCGAGGCCAGCGCGGCGACATTGGCGTTGGCGAGCACCTCGTACAGGCCTTCCTCGCCGACCCGGCGCACGTCGTTGCCGGCATTCGATTCGCCGTCGTACAGGATTCCGAAATCAACACCCGCTTCGTGCAGCAGGGTGGCGAAGGTCTGGCTGACTTTCTGGTTGCGCGGATCGAAGGAGGCGTAGTCGCCGACGAACCACAGAACCTCCACCGGCTCCTTGCGCGCATCCTTGATCTTGAACGGCAGCGGCTTGGTCCAGGACCCGCGCTTGCGCTTCGATTCGCCGAACGAATTGCCGGTTTTGTGAATGGTCTGCAGCGTCTTGGTGAGCAACGGGTCCATGGCGCCGTCTTCCACCAGCTTGCGGCGCATTTGCACGATGAT
>Ga0105240_10008262_pt1 | contig 14900 bp, 12 predicted proteins | sample KBSC54metaG_FD_80426 | JGI IMG/M metagenome (GOLD analysis project Ga0105240, IMG submission 80426) | Corn rhizosphere microbial communities from Kellogg Biological Station, Michigan, USA - KBS C5-4 metaG | ecosystem: Host-associated > Plants > Roots > Rhizosphere > Soil | place: Michigan, USA... | reverse complement strand
GATCGGTGCCGCCATTCCGAGGAACGACGGCACCCCTTCCCTGACCCGCCCGGGTCAGCGCTGGAGGATGTAACCGAAGCCGCCGCTCTTGCGCTGCGGGCTCAGGCGAACCGTGATCTGACCGTCATCCTGCTTGGCGGCGGCCTGCGTGACCGGTGCCGCGATCGGGGCCTGATCGACAGACTTGCCTGCCGCCAGAGCCTCACGCTCGCGCTGGTCGAAGAAGCTTGCGCGCTTGAGGCGGCGCTTCAGCGAGTGAGAGGGGTTGTCCGGTGTCGGCCCCAGATAAGCGGCCTGGGTGTGACGGCCGAAACGCGAAATGTCGAAGCCGTTGGGCAAAGCCTTGGGCATGGCCGTGGCGGTGACCGGCGCGGCCACGACGGGGGCCGCCACCGTGGGGGCGACCATCTCCGGCTCACCTTCCGGAACCGCAACGGCCCGGGTGGAGGCGGGTTCGAGCAGAAGCTCGTCTTCCTCGCGCTCGCGACGGCGGCGGCTCATCGCATAAGCGGTTGCGCCGCCCAGCACGATCACCGCCAGACCGACACCACCGGCGATGGGCAAGGCATCATTGTCGATCGCGGTCGCATGCGTGGTCTGGGTCGTGGCCGCGACCGGAGCCGGCACGGCCGCCGGAGTGGCGGCAGCGGTCTCTGCTGCAGTCGGCACGGTCTTGGCGACCGGCGCCGGAACCGGAGCAGGCGCGGTCTTGACCTTGGCCGGCGCCACCGAAGCGGTCGCGACAGGCGCGGCGACATGCGCCGCCGGGGCGGTGGAGATGCGCTTGGCGGAGGTAGCATGGGTCGGCGCGGCCTGGGCCTTGGGCGCGCTCGGCGCCGGTGCCGCATCGGCGGTGGCGTCGTGCACAACCGGCGTGCCGACCGTTTTCAGGACGGGGGCAGGCGTAGCGGCCGGCGCGGCGACCGTCGGAGCGGGCGCGGCCGTCTCGGGAGCGGCGGTCTGCGCCGTAGCCGGAGGAGCCGTCACGACTGGCGGCGGCGGAGCGGCGACAACGGGCGCCGCCGGAGTAGCCGTGCTGTCGGTCGTCTGGGCCAACGCACAAGTGGAAGACAGAGCGATAACGGCGGCAATCGCGGTCATCGCGGGGCGGGCGGGGGAAAGGTTCTTGTTCATAGCCCGAGACCAATCCGCGATTGCTCGCTCGGGTCCGGCCTGTAGCGGTGAAATGCGGACTATTCGCGGTGAATTGAGGTCGTTAATCCAACATACATCTTCGATTAATCTGGCAGAAAGCTAATTTTATTGTCCTAGCGCAAATAGTGAAATATTACATTTCAGCCCATCGTCAGGATTTTGAGTTCTTGCGATATTATCCTGCAACACCCATCAGCCGATAACCGACACCAAGTTCATTGACGATCACCGTGGGCGACGCGGGATCATCCTCCAGCTTCTGACGGATATTGCGGACGATCACGCGCAGATATTCGATATGGCGCTCGTAATCGCGCGGCCAGACCGCGGCGAGCAGCTTTTCGTGCGTGATCACGCGGCCGGGAAAGCGGGCAAGCTCGGCGACGACGGTGAATTCCTTGGGCGTGAGGTGGATCTCTTCGCCGCGCTTGTGGATGCGCCGCTGGACAAGGTCGATCGCGACGTCGCCCGCCTCGACCCGCGACTTTCCGCCTTCCGCGACCAGCCGGCTGCGCAACGCAACGCGCACCCGGGCGAGCAATTCCTCGGTATCGAACGGCTTGGTGATATAGTCGATCGCGCCCAGATCGAGCGCGGCGACCTTCTCGTCGGTCGCCTCGCGCGCGGAGATGACCAGCACCGCCGCCTTCGATTTCTGCCGGATCAGGGGCAGCAGTTCGAGCCCGTCGCGATCGGGCAGCCCGAGATCGAGCAGCACCACGTCGGGCGGACTGGCCTCGATCTCCGCCAATGCCTGGCGCGCCGAGCCCGCCTCGGTGACGCGATAGTCGGCGCGGGCGAGCGTGCCGTGGAGCAGGCGCCGGATATGCGGCTCGTCATCGACGATCAGGACGCTCGCGGCGTTGCTCATTCCTTGTCCATTTCCTTGACCAGGGCCGTTTCCGGGAAGCGGATGGTGAAGCGCGCGCCCATCGGCTCGCCGCGGTTCGATGCCTCCACGCCAAGGCCGAGCGCCTCGGCGAAGCCCTTGACGATGGCGAGGCCGAGGCCGGTGCCGGTCTGCTTGCGGTCCGATCCTTCGATCCGCCGGAACGTCTCGAACACGTCACGCTCGCGCCCCGGGGGCAGGCCGGGTCCTTCGTCGAGCAGCGAAAGGGTGAGGCCGCCCGAAATGCGCTCGGCCTGGATCGCGACCGGCGTGCCGGGTTCGGCATAGCGGCCGGCATTGTCGAGCAGGTTGATCAATATGTGATGGAAGAGCTGGGCATCGACCCGCACCAGCGGAAGGTCCGGCGCCACGCCCAGTTCGATCCTGTGCCCGTCCAGCGCGCGGCGCGTGTCATGGACCGCGCTCGCGATCGCATCGGCAAGGTCGACCGCTTCGATCCGGAGCTTCAGCGCGCCCGCCTCGACTCGCGCCATGTCGAGCAGGTTAGCAACGAAGCGATTGAGCCGCTGCGCTTCGGCCTCGATCGTGTCGATCGTTTCGGGCGCGGGTTCGCGGCGCAGTTCGCTCGCGGCGGCAAGGATCGCGGTCAAAGGCGTCTTCAGGTCATGGCTGACGGAAGACAGAAGCGCGGCGCGCAGGCGGTCGCGTTCCTTGAGTTGGGCCACGTCGCGCATCTCGTCGGTCAGGCGCGCGCGCTCGATCGCGAGCGCGGCCTGGTCGAGCAGGTTCATCAGCAAGGGCAACTGGTCCGACGTGATCGGCTCGCTGCCGTCGTCGCGGCTCATGCCGACCGCGGCGAGCGTCTCGGACGTGCTGCGCAAAGGATAGAAGAGCCAGTCCGACGCGGTGAGCGTGTCCGATCCCCGACCCGCCGGCACGCCGCGTTCGAGCACCCAGCTCACCGCAGCCAATTCGATCGTGTCGAGCCGGTCCTCGGCGGGGTTGGCGGCACGCACCTGCGGGCCGTCGGGCGAGCCCGTCAGCAGCACGGTGCGCACGTCGAAGATGCGCGCAATCTCGCCGCACACCGCCTGCGCTAGTTCCTCCTCGCCATTGGTCTTGGTGAGTTGGCCCAGGAAGCCGGCAAGCGCGGCGTTGGCGCGCGCGCTCGACTGGGCGAGATCGGCCTGCGCGCGGGTGCGCGCGGCGAACTGGCTGGTGACGAAAGCGACACCCAAAAGCACGAAGATGGTGACGACATTTTCGGGGTTGTTGATCGTCAGCGTGCCGGTCGGCGGCAGGAAGAAGAAATTGTAAGCGAGGCTCGACAGGATGCCGGCGAAGAGGCCCGCACGGAGCCCGAACAGGCTCGCCGCGACCATCACGGGTACGAGATACAGAAGCGCGACATTGCCGAGATTGGCGTGGACGTAGCTGAGGCCCGATCCGACGCCGGTCACCGCGCCGACCATCAAGGCGGCCCAGAGATAGTCGCTGCGCCGGCCCCATATCCCCGGGCGCGGCTTTCGCGCGCGCTGCTGGATCGGGGTCGGATCGTCCATCGGCAGGACGTGGATCGCGATCCCCGACGTGTCGCGCACCAGCCGGTCGACCACCGACCCATGGCGCATCTCGAACCAGCGCGAGCGTACCGACTTGCCCACCACCAACTGCGTCGCGCGCGCCTCCGCGACGAAGGCGGTCAGGCCGTCGAGCACCGACATTGCGGGAACGGTGGTCACGCTCGCGCCGAGCTGGCTCGCAAGGTTGAGCGTCGCCGCCAGCCGCTGCCGATCCTCATCCCCCAGCGAGCGCGTGCGCGGGGTTTCGATATGGACCGCGGTCCAGGGCGCGCGGAGCGTATCGGCGATGCGCTTGGCGACGCGTACCAGCCCGTCCGCACCAGGCAGTTCGCTGACCGCGACCACGATCCGCTCGCCGCCCGCCCAATTGCCCGCGAGCGCATGGCTGCGGACATAATCGAGCATCTGCGCATCGACCGCCTGCGCCGCACGCCGGAGTGCCAGCTCGCGCAGTGCCGAAAGGTTGGACTTGGAGAAGAAATGCGCGAGCGCGCGCGTCGCCTCGTCGGGGACATAGACCTTGCCGTCCTTGAGCCGTTCGATCAGCTCGTCGGGCGGGATATCGACCACCTCGATCTCGGCGCTTTCCAATATCCGGTCGGGGATGGTCTCGCGCACGCGCACGCGGGTGAAGGAAGCGACGACGTCGTTGAGGCTTTCGATATGCTGGACGTTGATCGTCGAAAAAACGTCGATCCCCGCCGCCAGCAGTTCCTCGACATCCTGATAGCGCTTGGGATGACGGCATTCGGGCGCGTTGGTGTGGGCAAGCTCATCGACCAGCACGAGCTGGGGCCGGCGCGCGAGGATCGCGTCGATGTCCATCTCGGCCAGCTTGCGGCCCTGATAGTCGATCGTCTTGCGCGGAATCAGCTCATGGCCGACGACAAGCGCCTCGGTCTCCGCACGGCCATGCGTTTCGACCACACCGATCACGACATCGGTACCGGCGCGCTTGCGCGCGGCGCCTTCGCTCAGCATCTCATAGGTCTTTCCGACGCCGGGCGCGGCGCCGAGAAACACCTTGAGCTTGCCGCGCGCTTCCTGCTCCGCCTGGCGGAGAAGGGCGTCGGGATCGGGACGATCGTCGCTCACTTGGCTGGTTTAGCGCTTTCGCTATCCAGCTGTCGATTGAGCAGCAGCACGTTGACCCGATCCTCGCCGAGGAAACCGAGCAAAGGATGCTCCGTCGCGCCCGCCACGATCACGCGTAACCGCGCCTCGTCGAGGCCGCGGGCCCTGGCGACGCGCGGAATCTGATACAAAGCCGCCTCGGGCGTGATGTCGGGATCGAGGCCAGAGGCGGAGGCCGTGACCAGATCGAGTGGAACGCGAGCACCTGGTACGGAAGCCTGCAGAATCTTGACGTCGCCCGCCATCCGATCGTGCAGCGCCTGCGATGCCGGGCCGAGGTTGGAGCCACCCGATGCGAGCGGGTCGTAACCCTTGCCCGCGGCGGAGGGGCGCGGATGGAAATATTTGTCCGCTGAGAAACCCTGCGCGAGCAGTTCGGAACCGACCACCCTGCCCTTGTCGAGGATCAGGCTGCCATTGGCTTGGTGCGGGAAAAGCAGTTGACCGATGGCGGTCAGTGCGAGCGGGTAGGCAATCCCCAGCAACAGCGCGAAGAGCAAGGTCATCACGATTGCGGGGCGCAGTGAGGAAGCGAAATCCTTGCCCATGTCATTCATCCTCAGGCGAGATGCAGGCCGGCGACGGCCAAATCGATGAGCTTGATGCCGGCGAAGGGCGCGATGAGGCCGCCTAGGCCGTAAATGCTCAGGTTGCGGCGAAGCAGCGGGCCGGCCCCGATCGGCCGGTAGGTCACGCCCTTCAAAGCGAGCGGCACCAGCGCGGGAATGATCAGCGCGTTGAAGATGATCGCGGACAGGATCGCGCTGGTCGGCGAGGCGAGATGCATCACGTTGAGCGCGCCGAGCCCCGGATAGAGGATGACGAACATCGCCGGGATGATCGCGAAATATTTGGCGACGTCATTCGCGACCGAGAAGGTGGTGAGCGCGCCGCGCGTCATCAGCAATTGCTTGCCGAGACCCACCACCTCGATCAGCTTGGTCGGGTCGCTGTCGAGGTCGACCATATTGCCCGCCTCGCGCGCGGCCTGCGTGCCGGTGTTCATCGCCACGCCGACATCGGCTTGGGCGAGCGCGGGCGCATCGTTGGTGCCGTCGCCGCACATCGCGACCAATTTGCCGCCTTGCTGCTCCGAGCGGATCAGGGCGAGCTTGTCCGCAGGCGTGGCCTGGGCGAGGAAATCGGCGACCCCGGCCTCGGCGGCGATCGCGGCGGCGGTCAGGGGATTGTCGCCGGTGATCATCACGGTGCGGATGCCCATCTTGCGGAGTTCGCCGAAGCGTTCGCGGATGCCGGCTTTGACCACGTCCTTGAGCGCGATCACGCCCAGGAGCCGACCGTCCTTGGCCACCGCCAGCGGCGTCATGCCGGCGCGCGCAATATCGTCGGTCGCGCGACGCAATTCGGTCGCTGCCGCCATCTCGCCCGCAGCAGGATTGGCGTGGAGGACCGAATCCACCGCACCCTTCTGGATCAGGGTCGAACCGAACTTCACCCCAGAGATGCGCGTTTGCGCGGTGAAAGGAATGACCTCCGCCTGGCGCGGCAGGGCGGTGGCCTGCACACCGAACTTCTCGCGCGCGAGCACGACGATCGAGCGGCCTTCGGGCGTTTCGTCGGCAAGGCTCGCGAGCAAGGCCGCTTCGGCCAGCTCGGATATCGGCGTGCCATTGACCGAGCGGAACTCGCTCGCCTGACGGTCGCCGATCGTGATCGTGCCGGTCTTGTCGAGCAGCAAGGTATCGATGTCGCCCGCTGCTTCGACCGCACGGCCCGATTTGGCGAGGACGTTGAAGCGCACCAGCCGGTCCATGCCCGCGATACCGATTGCGGACAGAAGCGCCGCGATCGTGGTCGGGATGAGCGTGATCAACAGCGCGGCAAGCACCGTCACCGGGATCGCGCCGCCGGCATAAGCGGCGAAGCTGGGGATCGTGCCGACCGCGATCAGGAAGATGATGGTGAGACCGACCAGCAGGATCGTGAGCGCGATCTCGTTGGGCGTCTTCTGGCGTTCCGCACCTTCGATCAGAGCGATCATGCGGTCGAGGAAGCCCTGGCCGGGATTGACCGTGACGCGCACCTTGATCTCGTCGGAGATGACGCGCGTGCCCGCTGTCACCGCCGAGCGGTCGCCGCCCGCCTCGCGGATCACGGGTGCGCTTTCGCCGGTGATTGCGGCTTCGTTGACCGAAGCGACGCCTTCGACCACCTCGCCGTCCGAGGGGATGAGGTCGCCGGTTTCGACCAGCACGACATCGCCCATGCGGAGCGCGCTCGCGGGGACGTTTTCGGTTTTCGAACCCTTGACGCGTTTTGCAGTCAGCTCCGCCTTGGTCGCACGCAGACTCGCCGCCTGTGCCTTGCCGCGCCCTTCGGCGAGCGCCTCGGCGAAGGTTCCGAACAGGACGGTCAGCCACAGCCAGACGACAAGCTGAAGCTTGAACCCGAACGTCAGCGGATCGTGCCCGACCACCAGCAGGACGGAGAGCAGCATGGCAACACCGGCTGTGACGAACATCACCGGATTGCGCACCAGCTGGCTGGGCGAGAGCTTGAGGAAAGCCTGCCCCATCGCCGGCAGCATAAGGTCGGCGGTGAACAGGGATTTGCTTGCGGTGCGGGCCATATGCGCGCGTCCTTGGAGTTAGGAGAGATGGCCGCTGGCCATCGCGAGATGGTCAGCGATGGGGCCAAGCGCCCAGCTCGGCAGGAAGGTGAGACCACCCATGATCAGGATCACGCCGATCAGGAGGCCGACCCACAGTCCGCCCGTGGTCGGGAAGGAGCCGGCGGTTTCGGGCGTATATTTCTTGGCGGCGAGGCTGCCCGCGATCGCGAGCATCGGCACGATCATGAAGAATCGGCCGATCCACATGCAGACGCCAAGCGTGCCGTTGTAGAAAGGCGTGCCCGCGCTCAGGCCGGCGAAGGCGGAACCGTTGTTCGCGACCGCGCTCGAGTAAGCATAAAGGATCTCGGAAAAGCCGTGCGCGCCCTTGTTGAACGGCCCGGCGAGACCCGCCGTGGTCACGGTTGCAAGCGCGGTTCCGCCCAGGATGGCGAGCGGCAGCACCGCGATCGCGAGCACCGCAAGCTTGACCTCGCGCCCCTCGATCTTCTTGCCGACATATTCGGGCGTGCGCCCGACCATCAGGCCCGCGACGAACACCGCGAGGATGGCGAAAAGCAGGAAGCCATAGATGCCCGCGCCGACGCCGCCGACGACGACTTCGCCGAGTTGCATGTTGACGATCGGCACCAGGCCGCCGAGCGCGCTGAAGCTGTCGTGCATCGCGTTGACCGCACCGCACGATGCCGCCGTGGTCACCGCCGCGAACAAGCTGGAGGCGGCGATGCCGAAGCGCACCTCCTTGCCCTCCATATTGCCGCCAGCGAGGCCCAGGTCGTGCATCATCGGGATGGCCTGGGCCTCTTGCCAGTAGGCCACGCTGGCCCCGGCGAGGAACAGGATCAGCATCGCGGCGAGGATCGCCCAGCCCTGGCGGGTGTTGCCGACCGCCTTGCCGAAGCACCAGGTCAGGCCGACGCCGATCGCGAAGATCGACAGCATCTGGACGAAATTGGTGAGCGCGGTCGGATTCTCGAACGGATGCGCGCTGTTGGCGTTGAAGAAGCCGCCGCCATTGGTGCCGATCATCTTGATCGCCTCCTGGCTCGCGACCGGGCCGAGCGCGATCGTCTGCTTCACGCCTTCGAGCGTGGTGGCGTCGATCTGCTGCGTCAGCGTCTGCGGCACGCCGTTCGCGATCAGGAAGAGTGCGTAGACGATGCTGATCGGCAGCAGCAGATAGAGCGTGATCCGCGTGCAATCCGCCCAGAAATTGCCGAGCGTGCTCGTCTGGCGCCGCGCGAAACCGCGGAACAAGGCGAAGGCGAGCGCAATTCCGGTCGCCGCCGACAGGAAATTGTGGATCACCAGCCCCAGTAGCTGGCTGAGATTGGAAAGCGTGCTCTCGCCCGCATACCATTGCCAGTTGGTATTGGTGGCGAAGCTGACTGCGGTGTTAAACGCGCCGTCCGGGCCGACATTGGCGAAGTGGGGCGTGTTGAGCGGCAGGAACGCCTGCAGCCGCAAGATCGCGTAGGTGAACAGCATCAGCGTGACGTTGAAGATCAGCATGTGCACCGCGTAGCGGCGCCAGCTCATCTCCTCCGCAGGGTCGATCCCCGAGAGGCGATAGAAGCCGCGCTCGACCGGGCCGAGAACGCCGTGGAGCGGCGTGCGGCGGCCTTCGTAGATGGCGTGCAGCCACATCCCCATCGGCTTGGCGAGCGCGATCAGGATGGTAGTGAAAAGGAGGATCAGGATCCAGCCTGCAATGGTCATGGATGCGCTCCCGTCAGAAGCGCTCGGGCCGCAGGAGCACGGCCACGAGATAGAGGAGAAGGCCGATCGCGGTCACGCCCGCGAGCCCGAGATCGAGGGTCATGGTTCCCGCCCCTCACGCATCGCCGCACAGCCGAACGTAGGCGAGCGTCGCCGCGGTCAGCCCGAGCATGATGGCTATCCAGAATATGTCCTGCATCTGATCCTCGGATCGAAAGTCGAGGATGCGCCATTAGGATCGGGCGCCATAATGATGCGAGACGGAGGAGAAGCCCGGCCTATATGTTTCGCATAGGGATTTGCGCCGACGCATGATCGGAGGACAAAATGGGTGAACCGCGCGGCCGCTTGCGCGTTCGGTCGGCTATGCGGACCGGCCTGATTTTCACGATGATGTCGATGCTGGCGCTCGCCGGCTGCGGCAAAGGATCCAACCCGACCGTGGCCCCCGCCGCGACATCCAACCAGACCGCTGCGGCGGGCGGTAACGACCATTATGTCGACGACCTGCGCAAGCTGTCGCCCGGCGCAACCAATGCCGCTTTGTTCCGATCGATCAGCGATTCCGGCGAATCCTGCACCGGCGTGACCAAGTCCGCCTACCAGCAGGATTTCAAGCAGATGGGCATGTGGGTCGCGCATTGCCGCGAGGGACAGGATTGGGCGGTGTTCGTGAGCCAGAAAGGCTATGTCCAGCCGCGCGCCTGCGCGACCGCAGCCCAGGCGGGCTTCCCCGCCTGCAAGCCGCTTTGATCCATCGCTGAACCCCTCTATCTGCGCCTCTCGAAAGGGAGCAGGCGCATGATCATCCGCAGCGACGAATATGAGGATGTGGCCGTGCCGGGTCATGGCACGATGCGCATCCACCTGTTCCGGCCCGCGATCGAGGGCCGCTTTCCGGGCGTGCTGTTCTTTTCCGAAATCTATCAGGTGACCGGGCCGATCCGGCGGCTGGCGGCCCTGATCGCAGGCCAGGGCTTCGTGGTGGGCGTGCCCGAAGTCTATCACGAATATGAGCCCGCCGGCACGGTGCTGGCTTACGATCCGCCGGGCACCGAGCGCGGCAACGAACTGAAGTTCGCCAAGCCGATCGCCGCCTATGACGCGGATGCGCGTGCGGGCCTTGCCTTCCTGACAGGGCATCCCGCCTGCACCGGCAACCTCGCGACAATGGGCGTGTGCCTGGGCGGGCACCTCGCCTACCGCGCGGCGCTCAATCCGGCGGTTTCGGCCGCCGCCTGCTTCTACGCGACCGACATCCACTCGGGCACGTTAGGCGAAGGCAAGGCGGACGACAGCCTCGCCCGCATGGATGAGCTTAAAGCCGAGACGATGTTCGTCTGGGGCCGACAGGACCCGCATGTGCCGTTCGAGGGCCGCGAGAAGATCCGCGCACGACTGCAGGAAGTCGGCGCGACCTACGAATGGCACGAGGTCAATGCGCAGCACGCCTTCCTGCGCGACGAAGGCCCGCGTTACGATCCGGCGCTGTTCCTGCAGGCGGTCGGCTGGATGCTGGCCCTGTTCGATCGCAGACTTCGCTAGGCACAACGAGGGCGATGGGTCTTCCGGACCCGGCGATGCTCGCCCGTTCCATGATACGCCGGGCCGGGAAATAATCCCCGACGGCATAATGCTGGAGTGCGCGATTGTCCCAGACAGCGACCGTACCCGCCTGCCAGCGCAAGCGGCACTGCACCTCGGGCACATTCACGTGGCGCAGCAGGAAATCCAGCAGCGCAACGCCCTCCGATCGTTCGATTCCGACAAAGCCAGTCGTGTAGGCGGCGTTGACGAACAATGTCTCTTCGCCCGTTTCCGGGTGGCGGCATAAAGCAGGATGCGTAACCAGCGGCGCGGCCGCGTGAAGCTCGTCGACCCGCTCGGCCGGCGCCCATTTGGCGATATCGTGGATAGCCTGAAGATCGCGCAACAAGGCGCGCACCTCCGTCGGCAAGCGGCGGAATACCGCCCGCATATCGGCAAAAAGAGTATCTCCGCCCGCCCGCGGCACCTCGATAGCTCGAAGGACCGCGCCACGCGGCGGGACTTCCCGGAAGCTGTGGTCCACGTGCCAGATATTCTCGGTCGGGGGACGGGTCGCATCGTGGATGATACGCACGACATCCGGGTCCGCATCCTCGCCCAGCGGCGAGCGTTCCAAGGGCCCGAACAATTGCGCGAAAGCGACCTGATCCGCGCGCGTTATCGCGCTCTGGTTCCTGAAAACGAGCAGACCATACCTGTTGAGCGCGGTACGCAGGTCGGCGGCACAGGCCTCATCTAACCTGACTGCCAGATCGATATGCGCGACCTCCGCCCCAAGCACGGGCGTGATCGGGGAGATCAGGGGACGCTTCCGCCGCATCGCACCCACGTCAGGCGACGACGGCGCCAGCATAGCTGGGCTCTCGCAGCGCCGGTTCGGCCGTCCCGGCTGGCAGGCCGTTCTGTGCCACCCAGACGTTCAGCTCTTCCTCGCTATGCGACTCCGCATAGGCGATCGTGGCAACCAGCTTATCATTGGACAGGACCACGGCGCCGACCTCAACCAGGTTCGCCACCGCTGTCACGACGTCATCGCGCGCAGCGATAGACGCCAAGCGGTCGGTCAGTTGTTCGAGGCTGGTCACCCGGTCAGCAAGGACGAAGACCAGGGCTTCGAGATCGCGCAGGATATGGCGCACGCGCCCGTCCTCGGTTGCTTGAAGCAATTCGATGAAGCCCGCGCCCAGCCGGGCCCGCCGCTCGACCTTCCGCTCCTTCCATTCCGCCATGACCGCATTGATCTCGGCGATCGGCGCGGCGAAGGCGGCGAGATCGTCTTCGTCGCGATCAAAGAAATAAGCGAACTGCTCGGGCGGGACGAGATCGTGGGGGATCAGATGCCGATAGAAATCAGCCGCGCGCAGCCCACGTATCCCAAAGGCTTCGGGATCGTCGAAGAACGGAGAGAAGCGGTCGACGCGGATCGTGATCGCCGAACCGTTGGGCGGGGGAAGATGGCCTATCGCGCGCACGATATGCAGGATCTCGCGATAGTCCTCCGGCGTCTCGCCCGGGAAACCAACCAGGATATTATAGTCGACCGTAACGCCATGTTCCTGGAGCCACTTGATCGCCTGCACATTCTGCAGGCCGGTAATCCCCTTGCGCATGATATGGAGGACATGGTCGGAGAAGCTCTCTATCCCCGGCTGCACCCGCCTGACGCCGCTGCGGCGCAACGACGCGACGTCGGCGCGGCTGACATTGGCTTTGATCTCGTAAAACAAATCGAGGTCCACCGGCAGGTTGCCAAGCCTCTCGAGCAGCCCGGAATAAGCCCTGAAGTCCAGGATGTTGTCCGAAGCCATGAAGCTGGTGATGCCGTGCCGCGCGGCAAGCTCCTTCAGCTCGGCGACGATGCGGTCGGGCGACTTTCGCCGGAACAGCATTCCCTGATTGTTCAGCCCGCAAAAGGTGCAGTGGTGCTTTTCGCCCCACCAACAGCCCCGCGAGGATTCATAGGGCAGATGGCGGACATAGCGGAACGGCGCTCCCGCCGCCTGAAGCCGCGCTCGTTGCGCGAAATATTCGTCGTAGGTCGGGATCGGCAGGCGATCGAGGTTGGTTGTCGGCCTGCTGGGCGTGACACTGCCCGCGCCGGCAACACCGGGAATCGAGCGGTCCGGTTCGCCCTCGGCGAAGGCCTTCAGCCAGGCCGGGAAACTATCGTCCGCTTCGCCGGTGAAGACATGATCGATCCATTGGCGGAACATCCTGGCATAGGCCTCACCCATCTTGCCATGGACGCATGCGCCACCGAGCAATATCCGCGTTTGGGCGCGCGCCAGCTTGAGCCTGCGCGCCAGAGCGAGGCTCGGCAGGACCTGATTGAAGGTGCAGCTGAAGCCGACGACATCCGGTTCGAGTTCCGTCAGCCGTATCGTCGCATCGTCGAGGAAGTCCGGAACGGTGCGATCGCGCAAGATGTGCAGGGGGTCCGGCGTCGCGCTCCCGACCGGTTCGGTTCCCCCAAAACGGGCCAGATAGGCCGGGGAATCCAGCATCTCGGGACCGAATAGATCAGTCGCAAAAAAATGCTCGCCAAGCGCGAACAGCTCCAGATTTTCGGCGAACGCATCATAGGCCGCAACGCCCATCCGGGCGGCGAATTCCAGATTGAGATGTTCTGCCAGGCATTCGAAACCGGCCTCACGTGCGATCGCCACCAGCGAGCCGATGGCCAGGCTGGGACGGGAAACCGACTCCCACGGCATGCTCACCAAAAGGATGCGCGGGCTATCGCGCATCGGCCATCATCCGAAGAGCGGACAGGCGCTCGTCCAGATCGACAAGGCAATTGGCAAGCGCCGCAGTAACCCGCGCGGACGCGAGCGTATCGGCGGAGATGCCGTCGAGCCAGTTCGCGCCGATCGCACCGCTAACCAAAGATTGGCGCGCCAAGAAGTCGATGCCAGCCTCCACGGAGGCGGTGACGATTCCGGATACACCGGCGCGACGCAGCGCGCCCGCAAGTTGCGGTAGATCATAATCCTGTGCGGCCAGGATGATCGACGCGTCGATCGCCATCTGGCGGTTTATCACTACGGGCGTATCGGCGTGACTCCATCGCTCGACCATCTCGTCCAGCGCCCGATCGTCCGCACGCCAGGCAACTGCGGCGATGGCCGACTGTGCGGCGCAGCGGTCGATACCGAAAACCTGTTCCAGGTGTTGCGTCGCGCCGGCGATGGCGCGTTTGGCCGATGGCGATTGCGCGTAAGCGATTTCGCCGCCGTCCCGATCCGCCCCGGGGGGCCGCATATCCAGCAACGCCGCGCACAATAGCCCGCCGACCAGCATGGTGTGGTACATGTTATGGAAGGCGTATTGGCGCCGCTCGCTCTCTTCCTTCAGCGCCTGGAAGGAAGTGGCCGAAAGGCTGGGCGACGGCAGGAAGCCGAGCGAGTCCCAGGTCTCACGACATTGGCGCCAGGCGATCAGGCCATAAGCCGACAGCCGGCCGCGCAGATAAAGCTGCGACAGCAGCAGCTCTGCCAGCAAATCGAAATCGCCCGACGCGGTGCACCATGCGATCGCGGCATCGATCGTGTCCCACAGCACCGCCCCTTGCAGCACCGCTGGCGCGGGCTGTGCCCCGAAGTCGGTCGCGTACATCGCCGTATGAGTGATCGCGTAACCGTCCTCGCGTGTCATGTAGATCGGATGGGTGGCCCTGCAGGCAGTCGACAGATCGAGCGCCGCTTCAAGCGGCTCCGCGAAGCCGGTGGCCAACCCTTGTACCCAGCGGCGGTCGAGCAGACGGAACGGCACATGTTCCGAACATTCGACATAGGGGCTTTCGAACGCCCCCCGCACCGCCGCGAGTTCCTGCGCCGTTGCCAGTCCGAAATGGTCCAGCACCAGCAGCAGGGCACCAAGCGAGGCGGCCAGTCGCGGATGCCGCAAGATGCATGAGACTGCAGAGGTTGAATCGTATTTCTCGCGGATCGCCCGCATCAGATCGCGGATTTCCTTTTCGAAATACGGGGTTCGATCGACGATGTAGGCCAGCAACCCGGCCTCCATCATCATCTTCTCGAAGCCGCTGACCTGGCCGAGATCGACCTTCCACACGGCATGCGACGCATCGGCGCGTTCGACCGTGAGGCGCGCAAAAACGAGGCACTCGCGCAAACGGTCAAGCAACTCCGCCTGCGATCCGTAGATCGCCGGAGATTCGACGACATCCGTCATGGCAGAACCCCAGGCATGACCTGCGCCAGACGAGGCGGCGGCTCGCAGCAACCTCGGCGCAGGTCAAGGTCGACGAGCGGACACCCAGGCCCGCTCGTCGTTCCGAACAGACGTGCTACGGCTT
>Ga0105240_10008260_pt1 | contig 14901 bp, 12 predicted proteins | sample KBSC54metaG_FD_80426 | JGI IMG/M metagenome (GOLD analysis project Ga0105240, IMG submission 80426) | Corn rhizosphere microbial communities from Kellogg Biological Station, Michigan, USA - KBS C5-4 metaG | ecosystem: Host-associated > Plants > Roots > Rhizosphere > Soil | place: Michigan, USA... | reverse complement strand
TTCCAGCGCGATGCCGCAGCCGCGCACGACGCAGGTCAGCGGGTCTTCGGCGACGAGCACGGGCAGGCCCGTCTCTTCCGCGAGCAGCCGGTCCAGGTCGCGCAGCAGGGCGCCGCCGCCGGTGAGCATCATGCCGCGTTCGGCGATGTCGGCGCCCAGTTCGGGCGGGGTGGACTCCAGCGCGTTCTTCACCGCGGAGACGATCTGGTTGAGCGGGTCGGTCAGCGCTTCCAGGATTTCGTTGGAGGAGATGGTGAACGAGCGCGGCACGCCTTCGGAGAGGTTGCGCCCCTTCACTTCGATTTCCTTGACCTCGCTGCCCGGGAAGGCCGAGCCGATGTTCTTCTTGATCGCTTCGGCCGTGGGCTCGCCGATCAACATGCCGTAGTTGCGGCGGATGTAACTGATGATGGCTTCGTCGAACTTGTCGCCGCCGACACGCACGCTGCCTTTGTAGACCATCCCGCCCAGCGAGATCACGCCCACTTCCGTGGTGCCGCCGCCGATGTCCACCACCATCGAGCCCGAAGCTTCCGACACTGGCAGGCCGGCGCCGATCGCGGCGGCCATTGGCTCCTCGATCAGGTACACCTCGGAGGCGCCCGCGCCCAGCGCCGATTCGCGGATGGCACGGCGTTCCACCTGCGTGGACCCGCAAGGCACGCAGATGATGATGCGCGGGGACGGCCGCATCATCGAGCGCGGATGGACCATCTTGATGAACTGCTTGAGCATCTGCTCGGTGACGGTGAAGTCGGCGATCACGCCGTCCTTCATCGGCCGGATGGCCTCGATGTTTCCGGGCACTTTCCCGAGCATCGCCTTGGCTTCGTGGCCGACGGCCTGGATCGTCTTCTTGCCTTGCGGGCCGCCTTCGTGGCGGATGGCGACCACGGAGGGCTCGTCCAGCACGATGCCCTTGTCGCGCACGAAGATCAGCGTGTTGGCCGTGCCCAGGTCGATCGCCAGGTCGGTTGAAAAGTACCGACGGAAAGATCCGAACATCAGGAAGTCCTCTCGCTGGCAGGGCGGGCATGCCCGGGGGCCCTGGCCTTGTCGTTCATGTTTGTTGCTTGGGTAGCCGCGTTTTCTGGTGCGCTTAACCCCCGCTGCCGAGGTGCTGCACTAAAGGCGGGATAATACCCGATCCCCTGTGAATAACTGATCCGTGGCGGGTCAAAATTTCGCGTTTACATCTGTTTTCGCCGCGCTTTTTCCCATGGCTCTGAACCCCCAGGACATCGCCCGAATCGCCCACCTCGCCCGCTTGGAGCTGAGCGCTTCCGAGGGCGAGCGCATGCTGGCGCAAATCAATGAATTTTTCGCGATCGTCGAGAAAATGAAGGCCGTGGATACGACCGGCATCGAGCCGCTGCCGCATCCCGTGGCTGCAGTGCGGGAGGTCGACTTACGCCTGCGCGACGACGTGGCGAGCGAGCCGATCGAGCGCGAAGCCAATCAGCGCAGCGCGCCGGCGGTGGAACGCGGGCTTTTCCTGGTTCCCAAGGTCATCGAATGAGCGCGCTGCATGAACTCGGCGTGGCTGAACTCGCGGCACAACTTCGCGCGAAAAAAGTGTCGGCCGTCGAGGCAGCACAGCACTTTCTGGCGCGCGGCGCGAAGCACGCCGCGCTTGGCGCGTACCTGCAAGTCGATGAAGAAGTCACGCTGGCGCAGGCGCGCGCCGCGGACAATCGCCTTTCATCCGGCGACGCTGCGCCGATACTCGGCGTGCCCATCGCGCACAAGGATATTTTTGTTACCAAGGATTTTGCGAGCACGGCCGGCTCGAAAATGCTGGAGAACTATCGCTCCCCGTTCGACGCCGCGGTGGTCGCAAATCTTGCGAAGGCCGGGGCCGTCACGCTTGGCAAGCTCAATTGCGATGAGTTCGCCATGGGTTCGTCCAACGAGAACTCCGCGTTCAAGCCTGTGCTCAATCCGTGGGACCGCTCGCGCATCCCGGGCGGCTCTTCGGGCGGCAGCGCCGTCGCGGTAGCGGCGCGGCTCGCGCCCGCGGCCACGGGAACGGACACCGGCGGATCGATCCGCCAGCCGGCATCCTTTTGCGGCATCACGGGCATCAAGCCGACGTATGGCCGCGCCTCGCGTTACGGAATGATCGCGTTCGCCTCCAGCCTGGACCAAGCCGGCCCGATGGCGCGCAGCGCCGAAGATTGTGCTTTGCTGCTCTCGGCGATCTGCGGGCCCGATCCCGATCGCGATTCCACTTCGCTCGATGGACCGGCCGAAGATTTCGCTCGTTCGCTAAATGACCCGATCGAAGGATTGCGCATCGGCGTGCCCAAGGAATTCTTCGGCGAAGGTTTGGCTCCCGACGTGCGCACTGCGATCGACGCGGCCTTGAAACAGTACGGGAAGCTCGGCGCCAAGCTGGTCGAAATATCCTTGCCGCGCACCGAGCTGTCGATCCCGGTGTACTACATCATCGCGCCGGCCGAAGCGTCCTCCAACCTCTCGCGCTTCGACGGCGTGAAGTTCGGGCATCGCGCCAGCCAGTACGCCGACCTGATGGACATGTACAAGAAGACGCGTGCCGAAGGTTTTGGCGACGAGGTCAAGCGCCGCATCATGATCGGCACCTACGTGCTCTCGCATGGGTACTACGACGCGTACTACCTGCAGGCGCAGAAGATCCGGCGGCTGATCGCCGATGACTTCCAGCAGGCGTTCAAGCAATGCGACGTGATTGCGGGGCCGGTCGCGCCGACGGTGGCATGGAAGATCGGCGAGCGCTCGGACGATCCCGTGGCCAACTACCTGGCCGACATCTTCACCTTGCCCGCGTCGCTGGCCGGCTTGCCGGGAATGAGCGTGCCTTGCGGTTTTGGTGCGGCGCAGATGCCCGTGGGATTGCAGTTGATCGGCAACTACTGCGCGGAGGCGAGGCTGCTGAACGCCGCGCATCGTTTCCAGCAAGCCACTGATTACCATCTGCGCAAGCCGGAAAGTTTTTAAGATGACCGCGAAACTCATCCAGGGTTACGAAGTCGTCATCGGCTTCGAGACGCACACGCAGCTGTCGACCCAATCGAAAATCTTCAGCCGCGCGCCCACGGCCTTCGGCGCGGAACCGAACACGCAGGCCAGCCCGGTGGATCTCGCGTTACCGGGCACGCTGCCGGTCATGAACAAGGGCGCGGTGGAGCGTGCCATCGAATTCGGCCTGGCTGTCAACGGGCACATCGCATCGCGCAGCATCTTCGCGCGCAAGAATTATTTCTATCCCGACCTGCCCAAGGGTTACCAGATCAGCCAGTACGAGATTCCGGTGGTGCAGGGCGGCAGCGTCGAGTTCTACTTGGGCGACGAGAAAAAATCGGTGCGGCTGGTTCGCGCGCACCTCGAGGAAGACGCCGGCAAGTCGCTGCACGAGGATTTCGTCGGCCAATCGGGCATCGACCTCAATCGCGCCGGGACGCCGTTGCTGGAGATCGTCACCGAACCCGACATGCGCTCCTCGGATGAAGCCGTGGCCTATGCGAAAGAGCTGCACAAGATCGTCACCTGGATCGGCATCTGCGACGGCAACATGCAGGAAGGCAGTTTCCGTTGCGACGCCAACGTTTCGGTGCGCAAGCCGGGCGGGCCGCTGGGCACGCGGCGCGAGATCAAGAACCTGAACAGCTTCAAATTCATGCAGCAGGCCATCGACTTCGAAATTCGCTGGCAGATCGAGGAGATCGAGGACGGCCGCGCGATCGAGCAGGCCACGGTTCTGTTCGACCCGGACACGGGCGAAACTCGCGCGATGCGCACCAAGGAAGACGCGGCCGATTACCGCTACTTCCCCGACCCCGACCTGCCGCCGCTGGTGGTCGCGCCCGAGTGGGTGGAGCGCGTGCGCTCGCAGATGGCCGAATTGCCGCGCGTGATGGCCGCGCGCTTCGTGAAGGACTATGGACTGCCGGAGTACGACGCGACGACGCTCACCCAGAGCAAGGCGATGGCGGCGTATTTCGAGGCGGCGGCAAAAGCCAGCCAGCAACCCAAGCTGGCCAGCAACTGGATCATGGGCGAGCTGTCGCGCCGCATCAACGCGAGTGAAGCCGGTATCGAGAAGGCGCCAGTCACGGCCGCGATGCTCTCATCGCTCATCGGGCGCATCGCCGATGGCACGATCTCCAACAACGCCGCGCGCCAGGTGTTCGATGCGCTGTGGAATGGTGAAGCGGCAGACGTCGACGCCCTCATCGAAGCCAAGGGCCTCAAGCAGATGAACGACGCCGGTGCGCTGGAAAAGATCGTCGACGACGTGATCGCGGCCAACCCGGATAACGTGGCCCAGTTCAAGGCCGGCAAGGACAAGGCGTTCAACGCGCTGGTGGGCCAGGCGATGAAGGCGAGCAAGGGCAAGGCCAATCCGGCGCAGGTGAACGAACTGCTGCGCAAGAAGCTCGGCGCCTGAACGCGCAAAGACTCAGGGACGGGCGGGCGCGCTCGACGCCGCCTTCGCGGTAGCCGCCGCACTCGCGTGCGGCCTGGGCGTGACCGGCGTGGCGCGCTGCGCCCAGAGCTGGCGCAACTTCACCAGTTCTTCGTCGAAGCGGAAGTTGATGCGCCGCTTTTCCTCTTCCTGGGCCGCCACGAAGCGCTTTTGCGCCTCGACGTCGTTCACGTTCTGTTCGATCTGCCGCTTCAGTTTTGCCGGCACTTTGGCGGGGTCGTTCTTGAAAAATTCCAGTTCCAGGTCGAGGCGTTTGCGTTCCCTCGCGAGCTCCTGGGTGTGCTGGTTGGCCGAAGCGATGGCGCTGTCCACCTGCTCCAGGGCGAGATTGCGTTCCTTGTCGTGAGCGGGCTTGTCCGGGTAGCGGACCAGCAGGGCGCGCTCGCGCTTTTTCTCGTCGAGCACGCGGTTGCGCTCTTCGATGGCCAGCCGCTGCTTTTCCTCCTCGGCAGCGCGCTCTTCCGCGGTCATCGAAGGCCCGATGCGGCGCTTCACGGTGCCGCCGGGCGTCAATTCGCGCTGCTCGCGATCGAGGCATTCGACGATGGGCCGGTCGGAGGTGAGGCGGCGCCCCTTGGCATCGACACAGGTGAAGATGCCTTCGGCCCACGCGGGCGCCAGCAGTCCCGCGACAAGACTGATTGCGACGACGGCCGAAACGCTCACACCCGGCAAGATCGATCCTTATTCAACGCCATAACGCCGGCGGTAAGCGAGCACCTGCTCATGATGGACGCCAAGACCCGCACCGCTTTGCTGCTCCAGATATTGGAGCAGATCGGCAAGGCGCGCAATCGCGCAGACTTCAAGGCCCAGGCTGTCCCGCACATATTGAACGGCGCTGTGAGCCACATCGGCGCCGTTTTGCGTGGCCTTTTCCTGCCGGTCCAGCGCGATGGCCACGGCGTGCGCCTTCGCGCCGGCGGCTTCGATGATGGCGATGGATTCGCGCGCCGCGGTGCCCGCCGACATCACATCGTCCACGATCAACACCTTCCCTTTGACCGGCGCGCCCACCAGAGTTCCCCCCTCGCCGTGGTCCTTGGCTTCCTTGCGGTTGTAGGCGTACGGGACATTGCGCCCGAGCCGGCCCAGTTCAATGGCCACCGCGGCGGCCAGGGCGATGCCCTTGTACGCCGGCCCGAAGATCATGTCGAACTCGATGCCCGACCCGAGGATGCGCTGTGCATAGAATTGGCCCAGCCGCGCGAGCTTGACGCCATCGTCGAACAGGCCGGCATTGAAGAAGTAAGGGGAGAGCCGGCCCGCCTTGGTCTTGAACTGGCCAAAGCGCAGCACGCCGGAATCCACCGAAAATTGGATGAATTCCAGCGCCAGCTTGTCCTGACCGCTACCTGCCACCATGAGGAATCCTTGTTCAAACTGACCAGCCTCAACTTGAACGGCATCCGTTCGGCCGCCAGCAAGGGCGTGGAGACCTGGCTTGCACGAAGCAAGCCCGATTGTATTTGCCTGCAGGAAGTCAAGGCCCAGGCGGCGGACGTCCAGGGCCGGTTCGAGCACATGGCGGGACTGAAGGGCCATTTCCACTTCGCGCAGAAAAAGGGCTATTCAGGCGTCGCGGCATTCACCCGTCACGCGCCCAGCGACGTGATCGTAGGTTACGGCTCGAGCGAGTTCGACGCCGAGGGCCGCTATGTGGAGCTGCGTTTCGACACGCCCAAACGAAGGCTGTCGATCATCAGCTGCTACTTTCCCAGCGGCTCCTCGGGCGAGGAGCGCCAACAGGCCAAATTCCGCTTCCTGGACGAACTCGACCCGCACCTGGCCCGCCTGAAAACCCAGCGCGAGTTCATTTTGTGCGGCGATGTGAACATCGCGCACAAGGAACAGGACCTGAAGAACTGGCGCGGCAATCGCAAGAACAGTGGTTTCCTGCCGGAAGAGCGGGCCTGGATGACAAAGTTGTTAACCGAAACCGGCCTGGTCGACGTATATCGTCGCCTGCAGCCCGACGCCACCGAGGCTGCTTACACCTGGTGGAGCAATCGCGGGCAGGCGTACGCGAAGAACGTCGGCTGGCGGCTTGACTATCACCTGGCGACGCCGGGTCTGGCGCAGCTCGCCCACAGCGAAGCGATCTACAAGAAGCAGCGCTTCTCAGACCACGCGCCGATCACGGTGGAGTACGACCTGGCGCTATAGCGCCACGGCTTGTCCGGTGTTGGCTGGGTCCTTCAGTGGCAGGGCGGGCATGAACCGCCCATAGATGCGGTGGATTCGCTCCCGCAGCGGCGGGTGGGCGTCCAACCAGCGTCCGCCGGGCGCCATCTCCGGCACCAGCAATAGATGCTGCATCGCGGTCTGCCACTGCGGTTCGTCATCAGCTGTGACCAGCGTCTCCTGCTGCGTCATGGCTTTGCGCAGCACGCCGCCCAGGCCGTCTCGACTGCGCGTCCACTGAACTGCGCGTGCGTCGGCCAGGTATTCGCGCTGCCTTGACACAGCAGCCTGCAGGCAGCGGCCGGCATACCAGCCGAACGATCCCATCGCCATCACGATGCTGCCGACCAGCCACGCCGGTCCGCCGCGATCGCGCACGTCATCGCCGAAGCGCCAGACCAGCTCCAGGCCCGACACCATGCCCGCCAGTTCCATGTTCAGCCGCGTGTCGCCTTCCTGGATATGGCTGCACTCGTGCGCCACCATGCCTTGCAGCTCGTCGCGCGTGAGCCAGTCCAGCGCGCCCTGCGTCACCGCCACGACGCAATCGGCTTCATCGCATCCCGCTGCTATGGCATTGATCGCCTGCTTGCGCGGCAGCACCATCACCAGCGGGTGCGGCATGCGGGCCGCGATACAGACTTCATCGACGATGTTGCACAGCCGCTGTTCCGATTCGTTGGAATCCGGCCGGGCCTCTCGCGCGCCCAGGCGCCGCGCCAGTTGCTCGGCGCCGCCCGGCTGCTTGAAGTTGGAGACCTCGATCCACCAGCCGCCCAGGATCAGCAGCAAGGTGACGCCGATGTTCACCGAGAAGAACAGCGCCGGAAAGGGCAGGTGCAATGGCAGCCACAGCAGCGTCCACCAGCTCAGCGCAAGCGCGGCGTGCACGCCCGCCACCGTGGCCGCGACGGCGAGCGCGAACAGCACCAGCAGGCGCAGGCTTTGCGCCCGGGCGCTGTCTTGCTGTTCGAAGATCAGCATGGCCGACGCCGTCCCGAGCCGCGAGCTCCGTTTAGAAGGCCACTCGCGGTGCTTCGCGTTCCGCGGCGCTTTGCGTGGACTGCAGTATCGCGGCCTGCGCGAAGCCGAGCAGGCGCGCGACGACCAGGCCGGGGAACTGCATGGCCGCGTCGTTGTACGAGAGCACCTCGTCGTTATAAGCCTGGCGCGCGAAGCCGACGCGGTTCTCGGTGCTGGTGAGTTCTTCGGACAGCGATCGCATCGTCGCGTCGGCCTTGAGCTCGGGATAGGCTTCGGCCACGACCATCAATCGGCCCAAGGTGCCGCTCAATTCGTGTTCAGCAGCGCCCAGCGCTTGCACCGCCTGCGCGTTGGTCGGCTGGTCACGCGCGGTTGCCGCGGCACCCACTGCCGCACCGCGCGCACGCGTCACGGCTTCCAGCGTGTCGGCCTCATGCGCCAGGTAGCGCTTGGCCACGTCCACGAGGTTGGGAATGAGGTCGTAGCGCCGCTTGAGCTGCACGTCGATCTGGCCGAAGGCGTTGGCGATGCGATTGCGCCGCTGCACCAGGCCGTTGAACACGCTGATGGCCCACACGGCGAGCGCGGCAAGCAGCGCCAAGACAATCCAGCCGGTTGTGGTCATCGCGGTCTCCACTGTTGAGATGATCGATTATGGCGGCTGGCCGCCGCGCGAACAACTCAGGTCGGCGCGGCTTGTGCGGCCGCGGCGGCGGCGCTGTCGATCGCTTTCTGCGCGAATTCGGCGCGCAAGGCCTTGAGTTTCTCGCGCGGATCTTCCTTGGTGGTCGCCGTTTCCAGCGCCATCTCGGCGATGAAACGGCTGGGTTGCGCCGCGATCATCTCGCGGCCCTTTTTGCGCTTTTTGGTCCAGCTCACGGCGAGTGACCGCTGGGCCCGCGTGATGCCTACGTACATCAGTCGCCGCTCTTCCTGCAGGCGCTGCACAATGCTTTCACTCATCGGGCCATCGGCCTTCGCGCCGGGCCCGTCGCCGTCGCCCAACTTGAACGGCAGCAGTCCCTCGGTCACGCCGACCAGCATCACGTGCGGCCACTCCAATCCTTTCGCGGCATGCAGCGTCGAGAGCGTCACCACGTTCTGTTCCTGCTCGCTTTCGTTGATGGTGGACAGCAGCGAAATGGTCTGCGCCACTTCGAGCAGCGTCTTCTTCTCACTCGCGATGCTCACGCCGGCGGTATCGTCTATCGTGCCGCCGCAGCGCTGGGCCATCCAGTCGATGAACTCGATCACGTTGGTCCAGCGCGCAGCCGCCAGCCTCTCGTTTTCTTCGGCGTCGTACAGATGCTTCTCGTAGGCTATGTCCTTCAGCCAATCGATCAGGAACACGCGCGCATCCTCGGCGCCCGTGGTGTGCCGGGCCCGGAATTCCAGGTCGTTCACATAGCGGCCAAATTCGTGCAGGCCGCCCACGGCGCGCGTGGACAGCACGGAGCCCAGCGAATTGGAGAACAGCGCCTCGAACAGGCTCAGCTTGTACTTGCCGGCGAACACGCCCAGGCTTTGCAGCGTCTGGTGGCCGATGCCGCGCTTGGGTGATGTCACCGCGCGCAGAAAGGCCGGGTCATCGTCGTTGTTCACCACCAGCCGCAGCCACGAACACAGGTCCTTGATTTCGGCGCGATCGAAAAAGCTCTGGCCGCCCGACACCTTGTACGGAATCTGCGCCTTGCGCAGTGCCTGTTCGAAAACGCGGGCCTGGTGATTGGCGCGGTACAAAACGGCGAACTCCTTCCACTGCTGGCCCAGGCCGTTGGCGCGCGTGGACTGGATGCGCGCGACCACGCGTTCGGCTTCGTGCGCCTCGTTGTCGGCGTCGACGATGCGCACCGGCTCGCCTTCGCCGAGTTCCGAGAACAGCGTCTTCGGAAACAGCTTCGGGTTGGGGCCGATCACGTTGTTCGCCGCGCGCAGGATCGCACTGGTGGAGCGGTAGTTCTGCTCCAGTTTCACCACCTTGAGGGCGGGAAAATCCAGCGGCAGGCGCTTCAAGTTGTCCAGCGTGGCGCCGCGCCAGCCGTAGATCGACTGGTCATCATCGCCCACGGCCGTGAAACGGCCGCGCTCGCCCACCAATAACTTCAGGACTTCATATTGCGTGGCGTTGGTGTCCTGGTATTCATCCACCAGGACGTGACCGAGTTGCGCCCGCCATTTGTCGCGAACCTCGGCATGTTGCTGCAGCAGCTTCAAAGGCAGGCCGATCAGGTCGTCGAAGTCGACGCTTTGATAGGCAGCCAGCCGTTCTTCATAACGCGCCATGATGCGCGCCGTCATTTTCTCGGTGTCGTCCCTGGCCTGCGCCTCGGCCTGCGCGGCGTTCAGGCCCATGTTCTTCCACAGGCTGATCGCCCACTGCCATTGGCGCGCGGTCTTCGCGTCCGTGGTGCCGCCGGCGTCTTTCAATAAGCTGGTGACATCGTCGCTGTCCAGGATCGAGAACGCGGGTTTCAACCCCAGTGCCGCGCCGTCCTGGCGCAGCATGCGCACACCCAGCGCATGGAAAGTGCAGATCAGCACGTCGCGCGCCTCGCGTCCGCCCAGTGCCTTGGCGCGCTCACGCATCTCGGCGGCGGCCTTGTTGGTGAACGTGATTGCGGCGATGCGCTGCGGCGGCATGCCGGACTGGATCAGCCGCGCGATCTTGTGCGTGATGACGCGCGTCTTGCCGGAGCCGGCACCGGCCAGCACCAGACAGGGCCCATGCATGTAATTGACAGCTTCTTGCTGGGCGAGGTTCAGGCCGGCGGACATCGAGGGAAGGGGCAGGTACTGCGAAGCAAGCGGCGAATCATACCGGGCGTATTTGCGCGAGCGCAGAAAGCTGCGCGCCGTTGCGCGGAGAATACGCCCCGTGCTTGACATCCTGCTGGTCACGTTCCCGTTCTTCGCGCTGGTGTTGTGCGGCTATGTCGCCGGCCGCCGCCGCATGTTGCCGCTGGACGCGATCCCCGGGCTCAACACCTTCGTGCTGTACTTCGCGCTGCCTTGCCTGCTGTATCGGTTCGGTGCCGGCACGCCGATCGCGCAGTTGCTGGACGCGGCCGCAGCGTCGCTGTACCTGCTGTGCGCGCTGATCGTGGTCGGCTTCGTCGTGTGGTCCAGCCACAGCCCGCGCATCGGCTGGAACGACGCATCGTTCGGCGCGCTGGTGGCCGCGTTTCCCAACACCGGTTTCATGGGCGTGCCGCTGTTGGTCGCGCTGCTCGGCGCGCAAGCGGCGGGCCCCGCCATCCTCACCATCCTGGTGGATTTGCTGATCACGAGTTCGCTGTGCATTGCGCTGTCGCGCCTGGACGGCGCCGATGAACACGGGGCGCAGAAAGCGGCCAAGAATGCGTTGAGAGGGGTGGCCGTCAACCCGATGCCCTGGGCCATCCTGTTGGGCGGCTTCGCATCGGCGCTGCAGTTCGAACCGATCAAGCCGGTCGCGCAGACCATCGGCCTGCTCGCTGAATCGGCATCGCCGGTGGCGCTGTTCACCATCGGCGCGGTGCTGGCGCGTTCGCAATTCCTCGCGGCGCAAGGCGAGCACGAGCCGATGGCCTGGGGCGATTTCCTGCCCATCGTGTTCGTCAAGCTGCTGGTGCATCCCGCGCTGGTGTGGAGTGCCGGCAGCCTCGCCATCATGCTCGGGCTGCCCTTGAGCCGCTTCGCACTCGATGTGATGGTGCTGGTCGCCGCCTTGCCGTCCGCGAGCAACGTGGCGCTGCTGTCGGAGCGCTTCGGCGCGGACACCGGGCGCATCGCGCGCATCATCCTGTTGACCACGGCCGCGGCGTTCTTCACGTTTTCAGGCGCGGTCGCGCTGTTGAAGTAAGCGCATCGTCTGGTTGCATTTCTGACGCGCGAGGCCAAGCGTTCGCTGCCGCGCTGCCTTGACATGGCCCGGCCGGCTGCTATATTGAACAGTTGTTCAATTGACCGCCACAGGAAAGCAATCGCCATGAAAAAGATCACGCGCGCCGACATGAGCGCCGCCGCCGAAAAGTACAAGAACTGGGGCAAGTGGGGGCCCGACGACCAGGTGGGGACGCTCAACTTCACGCAGCCGCAAGACATCGTCGCCGCCGCGCAGCTGGTGAAGACCGGCAAGGTGATTTCACTCGCGCTGAATTTCGACAACGCGGGTCCGCAAGGCGCGAAATCGAAATATCCCGCGATGGGCCGCATCAATCCCGTGCACACGATGTTGCGTACCGGAACCGACGCGTACTCCGGCGTGCTGGACAAGCGCGGCATCCGCGCCGCCGACGATATGGTGGTGATGCCCTTGCAATGCGGCACGCAGTGGGACGGCCTGGGCCACGTGTTCTACGAGAACTCCATGTACAACGGCTATGACTGCCGCGAGGTGTCGTCGGCGGGCGCCGCGAAGTGCGGCATCGAGCACACGAAGAACAAGATGGTCGGGCGAGGCGTGCTGCTCGACGTCGCGCGCTTCAAGGGCATGGATGTCCTGCCCGACGGCTACGGCATCACTTGCGCCGACCTGGACGACACCGCGAAAAAGCAGGGCGTGCAGCTCAAGCGTGGTGACTTCATCATCGTGCGCACCGGCCAGATGGAAGCGATGCTGCGCGCCGGCAGCTGGGACGGTTACCCGGGCGGCGACGCGCCAGGCTTTTCCTTCGAGACGCTGGACTGGATCAAGCGCACCGAACTCGCGGCATTGGCCAGCGACACCTGGGGCTGCGAAGTGCGTCCCAACGAATCCGAGCCGGGCATCAACCAGCCGTGGCACTGGATCACGATTCCCATCATGGGCATGACCATGGGCGAGATCTTCAATCTGAAGGAACTGGCCGACGACTGCGCCGCCGATGGCCGCTACGAATTCATGTTCGTCGCGCCCGCGCTGCCCATCACCGGCGCGGTGGGCTCGCCCACCAATCCGCTCGCCATCAAATAACCAACTGCAGTACGGAGAATACCAATGGCCAAGATGACTGGCGCGCGCGTGATCGCGGAAATGCTCAAGGGCTACGACGTCTCGCACGTGTTCATGGTGCCCGCGGTGTTGCGGCGCACGTTTGCCGAGATGGAGTTCAACACCAACATCGCGCGCATCCACACCCATGGCGAAAAATCGGCGGCTTACATGGCCGACGGCTATGCGCGCGCGTCGGGTAAGCCAGGCATCTGCATGGCGCAGGTGATCGGCGCGTTGAACCTCGCGGCCGGCCTGCGCGACGCGCACCTGGCGCAGTCGCCGGTGATCGCGTTCACGGGCGGGCGCGACCCCAAGACAAAATTCCGCAAGGTCTATCAGGAAGTCGACGACGTTCCGGCCTTCGAGCCCGTCACGAAATGGAACGCCACGGTCGACGCTGTCGAGCGCATTCCCGACATGATCCGCCAGGCGTTCCGAGTTGCCACCAGCGGAGCGCCCGGGCCGGTGCACCTGCAATTCCGCGGCAACGAAGGCCAGATCGACGCCGAGGAGGCGGAGATGGACGGCTATTGCGAGCCGCAGTTCGCGCTGGTGCCGCCGTTCCGCACTGCGCCGAATGGCGAGGAGATCGCGGCTTTCCTGCGCGTGGTCGAAGCGGCGAAGAAGCCGGTGATCGTTGCCGGCGGCGGGGTGCGCAATTCGCGGGCGGCGGCCGAGCTGCGCCAGTTCGCCGAAGCGTTGAACATCCCTGTGGCCACATCGCTGAATGCCAAGGACGCGATTCCCGGAAACCACCCCTTGAGCATCGGCGTGGTGGGATCGTACTCGCGCGAAAGCGCGAACCAGCTGGTGAACCAGGCTGACCTGGTGTGCTTCATCGGCACCGAAGCCGGTGGCATGACGACGCACGCCTGGCAGGTGCCGAAATTCGGAACACCCGCGGTGCAGATCGACATCAACCCGACGGTGATCGGCCGAAACTACCAGTTGCGAGCGGCGCTGTGCGGCGACGCCAAGGTGACGCTTGCCGCGCTCGCGGCGAAAGCCAATAAGGCGACTGCCGCCCAGCGCGCCGAGTGGGTGAGCCACGCACAGTCGACGTGCCGTGCGTGGTACGAGAAGTACCAGTCCGCACTGAACTCCGATGCAGTGCCGATCCGGCCCGAGCGCATGTGCTCGGAGCTTTCCAAGCACGCGCCTGACGACGCGATCATCGTCGTCGACACCGGCCACGCCGGCATGTGGATGGGCGGCATGTACGACCTGCGCACCCCGCAGCAAAGCTATATCCGCTCGGCGGGCCATTTGGGTTGGGCGTTCCCCGCGGGATTGGGCGCGAAGTGCGCGCAGCCGAATCGCCCCGTCGTCGTGTTCACCGGCGACGCCGGCTTCTGGTATCACATCGGCGAGATCGAGACGGCGGTGCGCTGGGGGATCAACGCGGTGATCGTCGTGAACAACAACAGCGGCGGCAACCAGTCCAAGCGCGGTTTCGATCGCGTGTACGGCGGCACCCAGACCCCGAAAGCGCGCGAGCTGTGGACCTATCGCGATGTCGATTTCTCGAAGCTGGCGCAGCAGATCGGCGCGTTCGGCGTCCGGGTCACCGACGCGAAGCAATTTCCTGCGGCGTTGGCGCAGGCCTTGCAGGCGGGCCGCCTGGCGATCGTCGACGTGGTGACCGATATCGAGGCACTGGCCCCGGTGGCAGTTGCCTGAAGGAGCTCCCATGCGCAAGATGTTCAAGCTGTTGTCACTGGCCGTGCTGTCGCTGGCGGGCGCCGGCTGGACGTCAGGCGCGGTTGCCGCGGACGAATATCCGGGCAAGCCGATTCGCTTCATCGCGGCGCAAGCTCCGGGTGGCCCGGTCGATGTGATGGCCAGGCTGGTCGGACAGAAGGTATCGGAAGCGCTGTCGCAGCCCGTGATCGTCGAGAACCGCCAGGGCGCAGGCGGCAACATCGGCACGGCGGTGGTCGCGCGCACCGCGCCCGATGGCTACACCGTCCTCGTGCAGAGCAGCGCGTTCGCGGTGAACGCCACTCTGTTCGAGAAACCCGGCTACGACGCGCTCAAGGACTTCGAGCCGATCATCAACAGCGGCCTCATTCCCAACATCATCTTCGTGCACCCGTCGGTGCCGGCGCACAACCTGGCGGAACTGGTGGCGCTGACCAAGCAGAAGAAGATGTCGTATGCGTCGCCGGGCATCGGCACAACGCCGCACCTCACCGGCGAGCTGCTGCTCAAGACCCTGCTCGGCCTGGACCTCACGCATGTGCCGTTCAATGGCGCCGGGCCGTCCACGGCCGCCGTGCTGGCCAATCAGGTGCCCATCGGCTCGGCTGCG
>Ga0105240_10008257_pt1 | contig 14906 bp, 15 predicted proteins | sample KBSC54metaG_FD_80426 | JGI IMG/M metagenome (GOLD analysis project Ga0105240, IMG submission 80426) | Corn rhizosphere microbial communities from Kellogg Biological Station, Michigan, USA - KBS C5-4 metaG | ecosystem: Host-associated > Plants > Roots > Rhizosphere > Soil | place: Michigan, USA... | reverse complement strand
TGAGAGCACGGCCGAGGTGAAGGCCCGCTCGGAGATCATCACGTCACCGGTCTGGGCGCGCGCCTGGTCGAAGAAGCGGGCGGCGTCGACGCTCTTGCCCTTGTTCAGCGCCGCCTCGCCGGCCAGGAACATGCCGTAGGGCGAGCCCGCGCCCGTGACCTCGCTGGCCTGCGCGGGCCCGGCCTTGCTCGGCGCGGTCGCGCAGGCGGCGAGGAGGACGAGCGGGGCGGCCGCGGCGGTGAGCATCAGGGACAGGCGCATCGGCACACCTTCGGAGCTAAGGATGGCCGCCACAAGGCGGCTTGCTGTCACAATGCAGCAAAGCCTTACATATTCGGATAGTTCGGCCCGTCGCCCCCCTGCGGCGTGGTCCAGACGATGTTCTGCGACGGATCCTTGATGTCGCAGGTCTTGCAGTGGACGCAGTTCTGGAAATTGATCTGGAACTTCGGGTTCTCGCCCTTGTCGTCGTAGAGCACCTCGTAGACCCCGGCCGGGCAGTAGAGCCGCGCAGGCTCTCCGTACTTCGGCAGGTTGATCGACACCGGCACGGACGGATCGCGCAGTTTCAGGTGCGCCGGCTGGTTCTCGTCGTGGTTGGTGTTCGACAGGAAGACGCTGGAGAGCTTGTCGAAGCTGACCACGCCGTCCGGCTTCGGATAGACGATTGGCTTGAAATCCTTGGCCAGGCCCGTCGATTCGGCGTCGGTCTTGGTGTGGTGCAGGGTGCCGAAGACGGAGAAGCCGCCCAGCAGGGTGGCGCACCACAGGTCGAACATGCCGACCACCGAGCCCACCATCATCGAGCCGAACTTGCCCAGCAACGGCTTGAAGTTGCGGACCGTGTGCAGCTCCTTGCGCACCCAGGACTTCTGATAGGCCTGCTCGTATTCCACCAGCTCGTCGCCGGAGCGGCCCGCGGCGATCGCGGCGTGCGCCGCCTCGGCGGCCATCATCCCGCTCTTCATGGCGTTGTGGCTGCCCTTGATGCGCGGCAGGTTCACGAAGCCGGCCGAGTCTCCCAGGAGCACGCCGCCGGGGAAGTGGAGCTTCGGCACGGATTGCAGGCCGCCCTCGCTGAGCGCACGGGCCCCGTAGGCGATGCGCTTGCCGCCCTCGAGGTGCTTGCGGACCTCGGGGTGCTGCTTCCAGCGCTGGAACTCGTCGAACGGCGAGAGCCAGGGATTCTTGTAGTTGAGGTGCACCACGTAGCCGAGCGACACGTAGTTGTCCCCGAAGTGGTACATGAACGAGCCGCCCTCGGTCTTGTCGTCGAGCGGCCAGCCGGTGGTGTGCACCACCAGGCCCGGGACGAACTCGTCGTCCGGGACCTGCCAGAGCTCCTTGATGCCGATGCCGTACTTCTCGGTGTCGGACTCCTTGCCCAGGTCGAACCTGGCCTTCAGCACCTTGGCCAGCGAGCCGCGCACGCCCTCGCCGATCATCACATATTTGGCGTGAAGCTCGACGCCGGGCTGGTAGTCCGGACCCTTGGCGCCATTCTTGTCGATGCCGAACACCCCGGCCACGACGCCCTTCACCGAGCCGTCCTCGCGCCAGACCAGGTCCGAGGCCGCCATGCCCGGATAGACCTCGACCCCCAGGCCCTCGGCCTGGCCGGCCAGCCAGCGGCAGACGTTGCCCAGCGAGGCGACGTAGTTGCCATGGTTGTGCATGAAGCCCGGCATGGCGAACATCGGCAGCCCGATGGAGCCCTGCGGACCCAGGATCTTGAACCGGTCCTGGCTGACCGGCGTCTCCAGAGGCGCGCCCAGCGCCTTCCAGTCGGGGATCAGCTCGCTGAGTCCCTTGGGGTCGATCACAGCGCCCGACAGAATGTGGGCGCCCACCTCGGAGCCCTTCTCGATCACCGCCACGGTGAGATCGGCCGAGAGCTGCTTCAGGCGGATCGCCGCGGCGAGGCCCGACGGGCCCGCGCCGACGATGACGACGTCATATTCCATCGCCTCGCGTTCCGCCGTGTGGTCGGCGACGTCCTCGCTCATGCCCCGGTGCTCCGTTGATCCGCCCAGCGACTTATCGGAAGGTCACCTAGCGGTGGTCAAGCAAAGAACCGATCCGCCGCGCGGCGCCGTCGGCGGCGCCAAGGGGGAGAACGTCATGCGTCTGATGGCCTTGGTCTGCGCCCTGGCGCTCGCGGCGTGCGGCGCCCAGGCCGCGCCCGCCCGCTGGGTCGGCAGCTGGGGGGCCTCGCCGGCCCCGCCGATGGCGGCGACGGCGACGACGAACCCGCGCCTGCCGACCACGCCCAGCTTCGACAACCAGACGGTCGTCCAGGTGGTGCGCCTGAGCGCCGGGGGCGTGCGGCTGAGGCTTCGACTCAGCAATGAATATGGCGCCAAGCCCCTGGCGATCGGGGCCGTTCGGGTCGCCCTCCTCGGCCCGGACGGCGCGGCGGTCGCCGGCGGCGAGCGGACGGTCACCTTCTCCGGCGCCAGGACGGCCGCGATCCCGGCGGGCGCGCCGATGGTCAGCGATCCCGTCGCTTTGCCGACCAAGGCCCTGGCGCGCCTGCGGGTCAGCCTGTTCCTGCCGGCGGACACGGGCCTTTGCACCTGCCACATGAGCGGCCTGGAGGCCGTCGCCCTCGCGCCCGGCGACGCCACCGCGGGCAAGGGGCCCGCCGCCGGCGCGGCGCAGTACCGCGCCTTCCTCTCCGGCGTGGAAGTCGAGCGCGCGGCGGGGGCTGGGCCGGTGATCGTGGCGTTCGGCGATTCCATCACCGACGGCTTCCAGTCGACCATCGGCGCCAACCATCGCTGGCCGGACCGCCTGGCCGAGCGCCTGGCGGCCCGCAACGCGGCGATCGTCAACGCCGGGATCGGCGGCAACCGGGTGCTGAACGACGGCCTGCTGGCCATCTTCGGCCAGAGCGCGCTGACCCGCTTCGACCGCGACGTGCTGTCCGTGCCGGGCGCGACCCACGTGGTGGTGCTGGAGGGCGTCAACGACCTGGGCATGACCAAGCCCGCGCCCAGCGCCGAAGCCATGATCGCCGGCTATCGCCAGATCATCGCGCGCGCCCACGCCCACGGCCTGAAGGTGATCGGCGCGACCATCCTGCCCTATGGCGGAGCCAACTATTTCAGCGCGTCCGGCGAGACGGTGCGCCAGGCGATCAACGCCTGGATCCGCAGCAGCCATGAGTTCGACGGCGTCATCGACTTCGACGCCGCGACCCGGGATCCGGCCAGGCCCGAGCGCATGCGCGCCGACCTCCAGTCGGGCGACTGGCTGCATCCCAACGACGCCGGCTACCGGGTCATGGGCGACGCCGTGGACCTGTCGCTCTTCCGCTAGCTCGAGGCCCGCACCGGGCCGGGCGGATTTTCTGCTGGCGCCGCGGGCTGCCAACGCTTATTGTATACAGTATGCGAAACGTAGAACCCCTTCGCCGCCTGAACGTCAGCGAGACGGTGGCCGGCGCTGTCCGTGAGATGATCGTCGATGGACGCTTGGCGCCCGGCGCGCGGATCAACGAGGTCCGACTGTCGCAGGCGCTGGGGGTCAGCCGCACGCCGCTGCGCGAGGCCCTGAGCCGGCTGGCCGCCGAGGGCGCGCTCTCCTCGACGCCGGCGATCGGCTATTCGGTGCGCCCGCTGGACGTCGAGGAATTCGAACAGCTCTACGACATCCGCCCCCTGCTGGACCCGGAGGCGCTGCGGCTGGGCGGACTGCCCTCGCCGGCCGTCATCGCCCGCCTGGAGGCGCTGAACCGCCGCTTCGCCACGGCGCGCGACGCCGAAACCGCCATCTCGCTCGACGACGAGTGGCACCTCGCCCTGATCGCCGGCTGCCCGAACCGGGTCCTGATCGAAATGATCGAGGGGCTGATGCGGCGAACCCGCCGCTACGAGGTGGCGCTGCTGCGCGAGCAGCCGAACCGGCGCCGCGCCACCGACGACCACGACCGCATCCTCGGCGCCGTGCGGGCCGGCGACCTTGCGGGCGCCTGCGCGGCGCTGAAGACCAACATGCAGAGTGGGCGCGAGCCCATCGTCGCCTGGCTGAAGTCCCGCCAAGCCGCCGGAGCCGCCGCCTGATGATCCGCCGCCTGTACGCCGCGCTCGCCGCCGGCGCCGCCCTGCTGTGCGCGCCCCTCGCCCAGGCCCAGCCTGCCGCCGACCCGCTGATCGGCCTGTGGTCCTACCGCACGGCGACGACGCCCGGCCTGCAGGGGCCGCTGACCGTGACCCGCAGGGGCGCCGACTGGCGCGCCAGCCTCGCGGGCCATCAGGTCCACACCCGGGCGGCCGGGGCGGACCTGCGGTTCACCTTCCCCAATGACGGCGGCCAGTTCCGCGGCCACGTGATCGACGCCCGCCGGATCGACGGCTTCTGGGTGCAGCCGAAGAAGGGGCTCGGCACGCTGCAGCAGCCCTACGCCACACCGCTGACCCTGCGCGCGGCCTCGGCCGGCGTCTGGCGTGGCGAGGTGCGGCCGCTGCCCAACAGCCTCACCCTCTATCTGAAGGTGTTCCGCGACACCGACGGCGCGCTCACCGCCGCGTTCCGCAATCCGGAGGCCAACCTCAACGGCGGCCGCAACCAGTTCCTGGTAACCCGCGACGGCGCCAAGGTCCGTTTCGCAACACGGCCGGCCGAAGGCCAGCGCACGATAGCCTTCGACGGTGCGCTCGTGGGCGGCCGCCTGCACGTGACCTTGCCCGGTCTCGTCCATGCGGTGGACCTCGCCAGAGCTGGCCCTGGCGCGGGGTTCCTGCCGCGCCCGCCGGGCGCCGCGCCCTACGCCTATCGCGCGCCGCCGGCCCTGGCCGACGGATGGGCCACCGCGCCGGCCGCCCAGACGGGGCTCGACGAGGCGGCGCTGGCGCGCATCGTCCAGGCGCAGATCGACACCGACCCGGCGGGGAAGCGGCCCGCCCTGATCCACTCGATCCTGGTGGCCCATCGCGGCAAGCTGGTGCTCGAAGAGTACTTCTTCGGCTACGGCCGCGACGCAGCCCACGACAGCCGTTCGGCGGCCAAGACCTTCAATTCGGTGATGCTGGGCGCCGCCATGCGGACCGATCCGGCGCTCGGACCCGACAGCCGCGTCTACGACCTGCTGGCCGGCCGCGGCCCGTTCGCCAATCCCGACCCGCGCAAGACGGAAATCACCCTGGGCCAGCTGATGACCCACAGCTCGGGCCTCGCCTGCGACGACAACGCCGACGACTCGCCGGGCAATGAGGAGACCCTGCAGTCCCAGACCGCCCAGCCGGACTGGGCGAAATACACCCTCGACCTGCCGATGGCCCACGATCCGGGGACCCGCTACGCCTACTGCTCGGCCAATGCGAACCTGGTCGCCGCGGCCCTCTCGGCCCGGACCGGGCTGTGGCTGCCCGAGCTCTTCGACCGCACGGTCGCCCGGCCGCTGCAGTTCGGCCCCTACTACTGGGACCTGACGCCGAGCGGCGACGGCTATGGCGGCGGCGGCGTCTACCTGAGGCCGCGCGACCTCCTGAAGGTCGGCCAGGCCTTCCTCGACGGCGGTGTCTGGCACGGCCGCCGCATCGTCGGCGCCGACTGGGTCAAGCTGTCGACGGCGCCGCACATGGACGTCAGCCCGGCGACCACCGGCCTAAGCCCCGACGACTTCGGCAACTACTACGGCCTCGCCAAGGACGGCTACGCCTGGCACCTCAACGACCTCAAGGTCGGCGACCGGATCTACAAGGACTACGAAGCCACGGGAAACGGCGGCCAGCTGCTGATCGTCGTGCCCGACGCCGACCTGGCCGTGGTGATCACCGCCGGCAACTACAGCCAGGGCGGGATCTGGACCCGCTGGCGCGACAGCATCGTCGCCCAGCAGATCATCCCCGCGATCCGCTAGCTACCTGCCGGCGTAGGCGGCTTCCAGCTTGGCCACGTCGAGCTTGGTCATCTGCATCATCGCGGCCATGGCGCGCTCGCGCCCCTTGGCGTCGGGCCCGCCGATGGTCTCGAAGAGCTGCTTGGGGACCACCTGCCAGGAGAAGCCGAAGCGGTCCTTCAACCAGCCGCACTGGCTGGGCTGGCCGCCGTCCAGGAGCTTGTCCCAATAGTGGTCGACCTCCGCCTGGTCCTGGCAGTCGATGATGAACGAGACGGCTTCGGAGAACTTGAAAGTCGGGCCGCCGTTCAGGCCCGAGACCCGGAATCCATCGAGTTCGAAATCCACGCTCAGGACGCCGCCCTCCGGCCCCGGCGCGCCGGGCGGCGCACGCATCACGTTCAGGACCTTCGAATTCGGGAACACCGACACATAGAAGTTGGCGGCCTCTTCGGCCTGGGTGTCGAACCACAGGAACGGATGGATCTTGGGCATAGGGCCTCCTTGCAGGTTTCCGGCCGAAGGACGAAGCGGCTTCCGCCATTCCGACAGCGCCGGTCGCTTTTTTCCACCCTCGCGCGGCGAAGCGCGATAGGTCAGGCGCATGGACCGGCCGCCCCCGCTTCGCCGACTGATCGAGCTGCCGGGCGTCGCCGACCTGGAATACCGCGCCGTGCTGAAGCGCGATTTCGCCGAGCCGGAGGCCCGCGCCGAGCATCCGGAGATCGACGCCTGCTCGATGGCGAACTTCGGGCTCACCGCCGACCAGGCCGAGGATCATCCCCGCCCGGCGGGCTGGGACCGCGCCGAGCGGCTGCCGATCCCGGCCCAGGTCGCGGCCTTCGAGGCCGAGGGCTGGGACGTCACCGACGACAAGCGCCGGCCGTTGCGCACCCTGCTGCATTTCAACCAGCAGCTCTGGCTCGCCCTGCGCGGCGTGGCCGGCTCGCTCCCCTTCCAGCCGGACGACGACACGCCCGACCCCTGGGGTTCGACCCTGGCGGCCGAGGCCCGGCGTTTCCGCAAACGCTAGGACCCACGATGAAGCCTCCGCCCAAGCGCTTTTCCGACCTGAAGCCCGCCCCGCCGACGCCGGGCGTCTATGCGCCGCCGACCCCGAAGGTCTCGCGGCAGAAGAAGGGCAAGGTGCTGAGCGCCGCCGAGCGGGCGGCGTTCCTGGCCGCGCGGCCGGACCTGAAGTCCTGATCCCTCAGTCGTAGCTGAGCTTCGGATACCAGTCGGCGCCGCGGCCCTCGGGCGTGGTGTCCAGCAGGTTCCACATCGGCGGCAGGTCCGGCGCGCCGCGCGGGTCCTGGCCGGGGTCGGCGGTGGAGCCGGTCATCTCACCGGACCAGAAGTGCCGGATCGTCCCGTCGCGGCGGGTGAAGATGTTGAGCGACGGAATCTCCGAGCCGTCCGGCGCGAGGCCATGATAGTCGCGGCTGTAGTGGTCGTTGAGGTCGCTCGCCAGCCGCAGGTCCTTCCAGCCGCGTTCCTTTTTCCAGGCGACCAGCTTCTCGATCGGCGAACGGGCGACGACGACCAGCGAGATCCGCTGGTCGATGTCCCTGGCGTTGCCTTCCCAGGCGCCCAGCAGGTTGGTGCACATGGGGCACGGGCGCTCGCGCTGCGGCCCGAACATGTAGCTGTAGATGGCCAGGGTCTGCTTGTCGCCGAACAGACCGGCGAGGTCGGAGGGGCCGTCCTCGGTCTGGAAGCGGTAGTCGCCCTTGACCTCGCCGCCGGGCGGCAGGGCGCGGCGCTGCTCGGCGACCCGCTCGAGGTGGCGGCGAAGCTCGATCTCCTCGGCCAGCAGGGCCGTGCGCGCCTTGCGGTACTCGGCGCTTTCGTTGGGGATGCGCACCGGATTGTCGCGCGCCAGGTCGGCGGCCGGCGTCGGGGTGTCGAGCTTGGCGTCCATGGGATGGTCCTCCGCGGTTCGGGGAAGGTAACCTTTCGGCACCGTGAGCGGTTCGCCCGGCGCTTGGCAAGCGCGGCCGCGGCGGTTCAGCGCTTTTCGAACATCACGACCAGGTTGTTGGCCGGCATGGCGATGCGCTCGGCGAAGGCGAGGCCGTTCGCGGCCGCCAGCGCGGCGACCTCGGCCAGGTCGCGCAGGCCCCAGGCCGGATCGCGGCGCCTCAGGCTCTCGTCGAAGGCGAGGTTGCTGGGCGCGGTCTCGACGCCGGCCTCGAGATAGGGGCCGTAGAGGAAAAGCCGCCCGCCGCGCGCCAGCACCCGCCCCGCGCCCGCCATCAGCCCCTCGGCGGCCGCCCAGGGCGAGATGTGGACCATGTTGATGCAGACCACGGCCTCGAAGGGTCCCGCGGGCCAGGATCGCGGCTCGGCGGCGTCCAGCCGCAGCGGCGCGGCGAGGTTGGCGAGGCCGGCGGCGCTCCGCCAGGCCGCGATGCTGGCCAGGGCCTCCGCGTCGCGGTCGGTGGGCTGCCAGCGGACCTCGGGCATGGCCTCGGCCAGGAAGACGGCGTGCTCGCCCGCCCCGCTCGCGACCTCCAGCACGCGGGCGCCCTGCGCCAGGCGCGGGCGCAGCGCCTCCAGGATCGGCTGGCGGTTGCGCGCCGTGGAGGGCGAGGTGCGGGCGTCAGGCGGCGGCGCGTCGGTCATGGCCGCAGACTACAGCTGCGCTCACGGCGCGGCGAAGGCTTCTGTGGTTGCCCCGGCGCCCGCAAAGCGGTTCTGTGCGCCCGCTTCAACGATGCGACGAGGACGACGACCATGGCCGACGGCAATCCGGGCTCCGGCCTGCAGCTGCGCTCGCTGATCAAGGCGAGCGGCGAGCTGGAGCTTTCCCTGGCCAAGGTCGACATTCCCGACCTCGCCGCCGACGAGGTGCTGGTCCGTGTCGAGGCCTCGCCGATCAATCCGTCGGACCTCGGCCTGCTGCTGGGCGCGGCGGACGTGTCGACCGCCAGGGCCGGCCCGGGCCCCACGCTCACCGCCACCGTGCCCCAGCCCCTGATGCGCGCCATGGCCGGCCGTCTCGACCAGTCGATGCCGGTGGGCAACGAAGGCGCCGGGACCGTGGTCGCCGCGGGTTCCGATCCCGCGGCCCAGGCGCTGCTCGGCAAGCTCGTGGCCGGCATCGGCGGCGCGATGTACGCCCAGTACCGCACGCTGAAGGCCGCCGACGTGCTGCCGCTGCCGGCCGGCGCCACCGCCGCCGACGGGGCCTCCTGCTTCGTCAACCCGCTGACGGCGCTGGGCATGGTCGAGACCATGCGCCGCGAGGGCCACACCGCCCTCGTCCACACCGCCGCGGCCTCCAACCTGGGCCAGATGCTCAACCGGATCTGCCTGAAGGACGGCGTGGCGCTGGTGAACATCGTCCGGAGCCGCGCCCAGGCCCACATGCTCACCGACATCGGCGCGACCCATGTGGTCGACTCGACCGCCGAGAGCTTCCTCGACGACCTGACCAAGGCGCTGGTGGAGACCGGCGCGACGCTCGCCTTCGACGCCATCGGTGGGGGCAAGCTGGCCGGCCAGATCCTGGGATGCATGGAGGCCGCCATCAACCAGCGCGCCACCGCCTACAGCCGCTATGGCTCCAGCGTGCACAAGCAGGTCTACATCTACGGCGGCCTCGACACCTCGCCCACCGTGCTGGCGCGCAGCTACGGCATGGCCTGGGGCCTCGGCGGCTGGCTGCTGACGCCGTTCCTGATGAAGATCGGCATGGCCGAGGCGCAAAAGCTGCGCCAGCGGGTGGCGGACGAGCTGAAGACCACCTTCGCCAGCCACTACACCGCCGAGATCGGCCTGGCCGAGGCGCTCGATCCGGCGGTGGCGGCCGCCTACAACCGGCGCGCCACCGGCGAGAAATACCTGATCAATCCCAGCAAGGGCCTCGCCTGAGAGGCGTCGACGAAGACCTATGGCCGACACCGCCGAGACCGATCCGCACGAGGCGCAGGTGCGCCAGGGCGTCTTCTGGCTGCGATCCCACTTCGTGACCCAGGCCGAGCGCGCCCTGCGCGCGGTGGTCGAGGCCGCGCCGGGCCATGTCATGGCGCGGCGCCTGCACGGGATCGCGCTCTGCAAGCTCGGACGCCGCAGCGAGGGAATCGCCGCGATCGCCGCCGGCGCCGTCGCCGACGCCGCAAACCCGCGGGCCTGGGCGGACCTGGCCGTGGCCCTGCGCGACGACGGCCAGCCGCAGCCCGCCCAGCAGGCCTATGACCGGGCGTGCGCCGTCCAATCGCCCGGCATCGCCGCGCCGCCCCTGGCGGAACAGGCCTTCTGCACGGACCTCGGCCGACACGACTTCAAGATCCTGGACTACCCCTACCGGGCCGAGGTCCGCTATGGCGCGGGTCGCCCGGCGCATCCGGAGCTGCTGGAGCTGATCGGCCAGGGTCGCGGGCGCTACGGAGAGTTCCTCGCCGGGCTCGGCGAAATCCAGGCGGACTTCGCCGCCCTGCCGCTGGACGGCCGCTACGACACCTTCACGCCCTTCTGGCTGAACACCTGGTTCCCGGCGCTGGACGGCATGGCGCTCACCGGCATGCTGCGCGCCCACAATCCGGCGCGCTTCGTGGAGGTCGGCTCCGGGGTCTCGACCAAGTTCGCCCGCCGCGCCGTCGAGATGTACGGCCTGCGCACCCGGCTGACCTCCATCGACCCGCAGCCGCGCAACGAGATCGACCAGATCTGCGACGAGGTGATCCGCAAGCCCCTCGAGCAATGCGGCCTGGAGATGTTCGACGCCCTGGAGGCCGGCGACGTCTTCTTCCTCGATTCCTCGCACCGCAGCTTCCAGGGCTCGGACGTCACGGTGTTCTTCCTGGAGATCCTGCCGCGGCTGAAGCCCGGCGTGATCGTCCACGTGCACGACATCTACCTGCCGTACGACTACATCTCCGGCCACCTGCACCGGCTGTGGAACGAGCAGTACCTGCTGGCGACCGCGCTGCTGTTCGGCGCCCAGCGGTTCGAAGTCCTGTTCCCGGCCTGGTTCGTCGGCCGCGATCCCGAGCTCTCCGCCCAGGCCGACGCCCTCCTGCGGCAGGGGCCTCTGGCGGGCCTCGACCTCTATGGCGCGAGCTTCTGGATGCGGATGCTCTAGACCCTGATGGGTTCAGGTCGAAGCGACCTGAACGCTGAATCAGGGTCCACACTTTTGATTCTAGGGCACGATTCAGCGGTCAGGCGAGTCCACCTGATCCCATCGTGCTCTAGCCGGCCGCGATCGGCGGCGGGATGGCGATCAGCTCGATCTCGAAGAGCAGGGTGCTCCCGGGCGGGATCGGCGGACGGTTGCGCTCGCCATAGGCGATGGCGGCCGGGATGACGAACTGCCAGGTCTCGCCCACCCGCATCATCGGCACGCCCTCCTGCCAGCCCTTGATCAGCCGGCCCAGCGGGAAGGTGGCGGGTTCGTTGCGCTCGCGCGAGGAATCGAAGACGCGGCCGTCGATGAAGCGGCCGACGTAGTGGATGGTCACCGTGGCGCCCGGCGCGGGCCGGGCCGCGCCGGCCGGCGCGGCCTTCACGACATGGTACTGCAGGCCGCTGGGCGTGGTCGTCCAGCCGGGCCGGGCCGCGCTCCAGGCCTCGTAGGCCTTCTGGCCCTGCACCCACTGTTCCTGCGGCGTGCCGGTATAGGCGACCGGCGCGGGCGGCCGCGGCGGCGCGGCGGTGGCGCAGGCGGACAGCGCGAGCGCGGCCAGCGCCAGGACAGGCGACTTCGAAGACATCAAACCCCCACGACCAAAATCGACGACGACGCCTTAGGCCCGCGCCGGGATCACCACCGGCAGGCTCTCGTAGCCCTTCACGAAGATCGAATGGGTGCGCACCGGCTCGGCGACCAGCTCGATCGCCGGGAAGCTCTTCATGATCTCCTCCCAGATGATCGTCAGCTGAAGTTCGGCCAGACGGTTGCCGACGCAGCGGTGGATGCCGAAGCCGAAGGACATGTGATGCCGCGGCCGCTCGCGGTCGATGACATAGCTCTCAGGGTCGGCCACGGCGCCGGGATCGCGGTTGCCCGAGACGTACCACATCACCACCCGGTCGCCGGCCTTGATGGTCTTGCCGCCCAGTTCGATGTCCTGCGTGGCCGTGCGGGCCATGTGCGCCAGCGGCGTCTGCCAGCGGATGGTCTCGGAGACCATCGAGGGGATCAGAGCGGGGTTCTCGCGCAGCTTGCGGTACTCGCCGGGGTTCTTGTTCAGGGCGTAGACCGACCCGGAGATGGTGTTCCGCGTCGTGTCGTTCCCGCCGATGATCAAGAGGCCCAGGTTTCCGGCGTACTCCGCGCGATCCATGTTCCGGGTGGACTCGCCGTGCGCCAGCATGGAGATCAGGTCGCCGGCCGGCGGGGCGTTCACCCGCTCGTTCCACAGGCCCGTGAAGCGCGCGACCATCTCGTCGAGCACCTGGCGCTTGTGCTCCCAGCTCTCCACGGGGCCGTGGCCCGGCGCGTTGGTCATCATGTCCGACCAGAACGGCAGCAGGTGGCGTTCCTCCTGCGGGAAGTCGAAGAGCGTCGCCAGCGTCATCGCCGTCAGCTCCTTCGACACATGCTCGACCCAGTCGAATTCCTCGCCGATCGGCAGGCTGTCGAGGATCTTGCCGGCCCGCTCGCGGATCACCGGCCCCATCACCTGCAGGTTCGAGGGCGCCACCACCGGGCTCACCGTCTTGCGCTGCTCGTCGTGCCGCGGCGGGTCCATGGAGATGAAGCTCGGCCGTGTGCCGCGCTTGGCGGTCTCGGCCTTGGATTCCAGGCTCTGCAGGGTGATCCCATCGGCCGACGAGAAGGCGCCGTGGTTGGAATCCACCGCCATGATGTCGTCCCACAGGGTCACCGACCAGAACGGGCCGTAGTCCGGGGACTCGGCGTAGTGGACCGGATCCTCCGCCCGCAGGCGTTCGAAGATAGGCCAGAAGGCGTCCTGGGCGAACAGCTCCGGCTGGGCCGGGTCCACCGCCGCGATCGGCTGGGCGTAGATCCGCGCCCGCGCCTCGGCCTTCAGGTCCACGGTTCCGTCATGCATCGCAGCCTCCTGGTCCGCCGGCCATTGAGGACCCGCGAGCCCTTTGGCGCAAGACCGGAAGACCGGGCCGCAAAGGGCAGCCGGCCGAAGGCCCTAGCGGCGTCAGGCGTGTGTTATTCCGCGTTGCTACCCCTCATAGACCGTGGTTCTGTGAAGCTTGCCAGCGAGCGGAGGGCCGCGACCATGACCTGCGTCTGTTGTTCCATAATCCCCAACGACGTCCTGCGCCGCTTCGCCGAGGACCCCGACCTGCCGGACGCCGTGCGCGAGGCTTTCGAGAAGGCGGCCCTGGTCGACAACGCCTTGCGCAACCTGCGCGATCAGGCCCTGACGCTGACCAGCCTCACCTCCACACTGATGCCGGCGGGCCTGACGCTGGCCGCCGCGCCGGCGATCACGGTCTACGACTGCAACCACTCCCAGACCTTGCCGGGCGCGCATGTCTCCGGCGCCGGGACATCAGCCGACATCAGCGCCAAGCGGGCGTTCGACGAGACCCAGGCGGTCGCCGACTTCTACCGGCAGGTCTTCAACCGCAACTCCATCGACGGCGCCGGCATGACCATGGTCTCGTCGATCCACTTCGGCGTGGACTACAACAACGCCCAATGGAACGGCGCCCAGATGCTCTACGGCGACGGCGACGGCCAGATCTTCATCGACTTCACCGGCGGCAACGACGTCATCGGCCACGAGCTCACCCATGGCGTCACCCAGCACAGCCTGCAGCTTGTCTATGCGAATGAGTCGGGCGGCCTCAACGAAAGCCTCTCCGACGTCTTCGGCTCCATGTTCCGCCAGTGGCAGGCCGGCCAGACGGTCGACACGGCCGACTGGCTGATCGGCAGTACGATCATGGGCCCGGCGGCGATCGCCAAGGGCTACACCTGCCTGCGCGACATGGCCGACCCGGCCGCAGCCCACTGCCTTTCCGCGCAGCCCACCCACTTCAGCGACTACCAGCCGGGCATGGACCCGCATTTCAGCAGCGGCATCCCCAACCTGGCGTTCCACACCGCCGCCATGGCGATCGGCGGGCGCAGCTGGGAGACGGCCGGCCAGATCTGGTACCGCGCCATGACCGGCTATGGCCCGTCGCCCAACATGACCATGGCCCAGTTCGCCGACCAGACGCGCAACGCCGCCGCCCAGCTCTACCCAGGCGACGCCGCCACCGCCGCGGCCGTGGATCAGGGTTGGCAACAGGTCGGCCTCTGAACCGTTCTATCCCGGGGCGCGACGAGGTAGGATCGGCCATGGGCGACTTGAAGATTGAGCGGATCGGCGGTCTGGGCGGCTTCGGCCTGCCGGGATCGCACCTGAAGAGCCTGGGAACCTTCGATCCGGACAAGCTGTCCGCGACCGACCTGAACCGGCTCGACAACCTGTTCGAGACCGGCGGCGCGGCCTCGCCCCCGCTGTCGGCGGACAGCTTCCGCTACCGGATCACCCGCCAGACGCCGCAAGGCCCGCAGACGATCGAGGCGCCGCACGAGGCGCTGCCCGAGGCCCTGACCTCGAGCGTCAAGGACACCCTCGCCTGACCGTCGCCGATAATCCCGGCTGACAACCGCCGGCCGCCGGGCCAAGAGTGGACCAAGCCTCACCAGGAGTGAACACCGCCTTGTCGGCCGCCGCCGCAGACCCCACCGCCGCGCAACTGGCCGAGAGCCTGCTCGCCTTCTGGGCGGACGGGGGCGTGGACGCCATGCTGCTGGACGAGCCGGTGGACCGGATCGAGGCCGGCAAGGTGATGCCGCCCGTGCGCCCGGCGGCGCCGACCGCCGCCCCGGTCGCCTCGCCGCGCGCGTCCGCCGGCCAAGCCGACATCTCCGCCGCTGTCGCCCAGGCCCAGGCGCTGGCCGCCGCGGCGCCCGACCTGGACGCTCTGGTCGCCGCCATCGCCGCCTTCGAGGGCTGCCCCCTGCGCTACGAAGGGGCCGCGACCCAGGCGGTGGTCTATCGCGGCGATCCGGCGGCGCCGCTGATGGTGATCGGCGAAGGCCCCGGCGCGGACGAGGACGCGCAAGGCGAGCCCTTCG
>Ga0105240_10008254_pt1 | contig 14909 bp, 9 predicted proteins | sample KBSC54metaG_FD_80426 | JGI IMG/M metagenome (GOLD analysis project Ga0105240, IMG submission 80426) | Corn rhizosphere microbial communities from Kellogg Biological Station, Michigan, USA - KBS C5-4 metaG | ecosystem: Host-associated > Plants > Roots > Rhizosphere > Soil | place: Michigan, USA... | reverse complement strand
TCGAGCGTGACCGGCAACGGGCCAAGTGACGGAGGCGGCGCCAACGCCCCTGGATCATGGCCGACTACCGCGCGATAGTCAGCCTTCGCCATTTCCAGCGTTGCTTGCACGTTGGCGAGCGTCGCGTCAGCACTGGCACGTTGCGCCACAAGCTGGGCAAAATCCGTGCGGGTGGCCTTGCCCAGTCGGAACCGGGCCTGTGCCTCCGCCACTTGATGATCGAGCAGCGCGATATCCGCCTTCGCTATCTCCACCGCCTGCTGATCGTAAAGCAGCTCGGCATAGGTGCCGACCACTTGCGTCAACAGCGAGGCCTCGGCCTCGCGTAGGCCTTCGCGACCAGCCGCGACATCCTCTTCCGCCGCACGCACGGAGGACGAGACGCGCCCGCCCGTCCAGATCGGCAGGCTTGCCGTGACAGAGCCGCCCGCACGCTTGCCATAATCGAACTTATCATAACCGGCACCGCCGTCCGCAGCAACGGTGAGCTGTCCGGCCGACCCGGCCTGCTCGGTCGTCTCCGCCAGAGCATCTTGCCGGGCGCGTGCGGCGGCGAGCGTCGGGTTGCTATCATAGGCCGCCTCAACTGCATCGCGCAACGTCTCGGCCGGCGCAGCCACAGCAAGCAACCCCATCACTGCGCCTGCCAGCAGCGTCGACCTATTCATGACGGAGCGCCCAAGCCGGGGTCGCGCGGGCGGCACGGAGCGATTGAGCGATGACGGTAAGCACCGCGATAGCCAACGCCAGCAGCGTAGCCGCAACAAAATAGAGCGGCGACAGGGTGATCCGATCATCGAAGCCGGCGAGCCATTTGCGCATAGCCATCCACGCCAGCGGCCACGCGATCAGGTTCGCGATCAGCACCGGGCGCAAGAACTGGCCGACCAGCAGCTTCACCACGTCGATCGATGACGCGCCCAGCGTCTTGCGAATGCCGATCTCCTTTACTCGCCGCGATGTGTTGAAGGAGGCAAGCCCCCACAGCCCGACGCAGCCGATCACGACAGCGAGCATGGCACCGATGGCAAACAGTCGCGTCGCACGATCATCCGCTTCATAATATTTATTCAACTGCTTATCGGCGGTATCACCCACGAACGGCACTTGTGGCACCATCCGCTGCCAGAGTGATCGCAACTTCGCCAGCACCGCGCGAGCATCGCCCGTGAAGCGGATCGAAGCGACCGGATCAATGGGCATGTCGCGATAATAGCGGTAATAGGTAGGGTCATTGGGCAGGCGCGGCGAGAAAAAGCGCAGATCATTGACGACCCCTATGATCGTGCGCGGGTATTTCCCACCACCGATGGTCTTGCCGATGGCATCCTCTGGCGAGTGGAAACCGAGTCTTGCTACAGCCGTGTTATTGATGACAATATTGATTGGCGTCCCTACCTTCATCACTGTAGCGTCGTCTGTGGCATGGGTGTCGTCGAACAGTCGTCCTGCGATCGGTCTGGCTCCATAGACGTCGAAGAAGCCGCGCCCGACTGCGATCCAGCGTAGTGACGGGCCTCCGCGGGGAACTCCTGGCAGCGGGACATTGTCGGTATTGTCGCTGCCGCTGCCACCCGCCATCTGGTTGGCGAGACCAACACCAGCCACACCCGGCAGCGCGCGGATAGCATCAACTACGGAACGCGCCTGGCCCTTGCTAACAAGACTATCGTTCAACGAAGAGAGGACAATAAGCCCCTCTCGATTGAAACCGAGATCAGTCTTACGAACGTGACGTGTCTGCGCGACGAGAATGATAGTGCCGATGATGAAAGCGATCGCGAGGCCGAACTGAAACACTACCAAAGCTTCGCGGACCCGAGCACCCGACCTTCCGCCGCCCGGTGTTCGTGCGGAGGCAAGTACCGCCGCCGCAGGAAAGCGGGAGAGAAGCACGGCAGGATAGAAACCTGCGCCAGTGCCAACGATCAGCGCGAGCAACGCCAGAGCCAGCAGCGTCACATCATAGGGAATCGTGAGTGAAAGACCACCGGCCGCGTTTATGAGCGGAAGGCCAATCTCGGCTGACGCGAGGCCGACAAGCGCAGCGACAGCGACCGTGAGAACCGCTTCACCAATGAATTGGCGAACCAACGTTGCTCGGTCGGCTCCCAACACCTTGCGCATTGCCACCTCACGAGCGCGTAGCCCGGCGCGGGCGGTAGCCAGGTTCACATAGTTGACAATCGCTATCAGCAAAGTCAGCAAACCGACGATGCCCAACGTCACCACAGTGAGCTTTTGGCTGGCACTTTGCTGCCCTAGTGGTTCAAGATGGGCACGAACGATCGGCAACAGCGACAGACTCACCTTTTTTGACGCGTCCTTGCCGATGTCTTTGAACCCGCGCCGCTCAACGAAGGGCGGCAGCTCTTGCTCAAAGGTACGAGCGTCGGCGGGTGTCTGGAAACGCAAATAAGTATAAAGGGATGAACTGCCCCAATGATACCAATAATCCGCAGGTGCTATCCTCGGTATTGGCAACAGGATCGAGAATTTAAGATCACTGTTCTTAGGCAAATCCTTGAACACACCAGCAATATGGTAGGTGGTCGGTTTGTCGACAGCGATCGTCATCGTCTGTCCGACGGGATCGGTGGCGCCGAAATATTTACGTGCTGCGGTTTGACTGATGAGGGCGCTTGTCGGATCAAACAGGGCGCGGCGCCCGTCGGTGCTCAACATCGGCAAGTCGAAAACGTCGAAGAAGGAGGAATCTACCTGCGCCACGTCTTCGGCCGTGGCTACTCCCGCCCTGATAATCCTACCGCCATCTTCGCCCCCCCGTATTCGCGTGCCGACCACGCCAGGGAAATCCTCGCGCATCTGTTCGAGTAGACCGCCCATGGTAGTCGGGAAAGCCCCGTTGAAGGGGCTTTCCGGCATGTTCCATACGGTCTGCACCAGATAAATCTGGTCATGGTTCGGTAGCCATTTCTCGTAGCTCGTCTCGAAGCGCACATAGAGGCCAAGCACTAGGAAAACCGCGATGCCCACTGCCAGCCCGCCGATATTGAGTGCGGCATAAAGCCGGTGACGGGTGAGCGAGCGGTAGAGAGTGAGGAGAGCGAAGCGGTTCATGCAACGGCTCCTCAGATAGCGCGGGCGACGGAGGTGACGATCCGTCCGTCCAGCATGTCAATCCGCCGCCCTGCGATGTCGGCGTGGCTGGGTGAGTGCGTGACCATGACGATTGTCGTCCCCTCGGCGTTGAGGCTGGTGAGGATGTCCATCACCTGCTGGCCGTTCTCCGTGTCGAGGTTGCCGGTCGGCTCGTCGGCGAGGATCAGCTTCGGATTGCCGACGATGGCGCGCGCGATCGCCGCGCGCTGCTGCTGGCCGCCGGAAAGCTGATGCGGATGGTGCCGCGCTCGGTGAGAGATGCTGACGCGATCCATCGCCGCCGCTACTCGCGCTCTGCGGTTCCCCCTGCTGTCCTTGCGATAGACGAGGCCCAGCTCGATATTTTCGGCGATGGTCAGATCATCGATTAGGTTGAAGCTCTGGAACACGAAGCCCAGCGTCCCGGCGCGGAATCGGGCAAGCGCGGCCTCATCCAGCGCGGCAAGATCGCGATCGCCGAAGAGGTAACGGCCCGCCGTGGGGCGATCGACGGTACCCAGCGTGTTGAGCAACGTAGATTTGCCGCAGCCGGATGGTCCCATGATCGCGACGAACTCGCCTGCCACCACCTCCAGATTGATGTCGGCAAGCGCGGTCGTCTCTACCTCGTCAGAGACATAGCGGCGCTGGATATTTTCTAGGCGGATCATGGATGGCCTTTCGGTCAATGGATGTTGAGGATGTCGCCTTTGATGGACGAAGTGTTGGACGTGACGATGCGCTCGCCGGGCGTGAGGCCCGAAAGAATTTCCGCCTGTTCGGGATTGCGCCGACCGACCTTCACCGCGCGGCGGTGAGCATGGCGGCTGTCAGCATCGACTTCGAAGACGGACATTCCGCCGCCACTGTCCAGCCAGCCGCCCACCGGAGCTACGACCGCGCTGGCGTTGGCGCCGAGCGTCACGCGGATGTCCATTGTCTGCCCCCGGTTGAGGCTTTGCGGCGTGCCCACGAATCCCAGTTCGATATGGAAGCGGCCATCTGTGACAGCGGGCAGCACCTTGGTGATTATGAGCTTCATGCTGCCATAGCTGTTGGCCTGCTGTCCCACCGCCACGCGGCCGAGATAATATTCGTCCACGTCAGCGACGAGCTTCCATGAGCCTTCGCTGTCCACCTGCCCCACTGGGTCGCCGGCTTTGAGCATTTGTCCCGGCTGAATAGTGAAATTTGTGAGGCGGCCCGTCACCGGCGCGCGCACCACCAGTGCATCCAACCCGGCGCGCACGGCGGCCAAATTGCCGGTTAACCGCACCCGCGTCTCGGCCAAGCGGCCTGCCTGAAGGTTGGCTGTTCGATCCTCCTTTACCTGTCCAGCCTGAAGCTGGCCGAGACGTTTCTGCTGATAATCCGCCTCCTCCTGATAGCCTTTTACGCCCTCGTCGGAGACGAATCCCTGGTCGTGGAGCTGCTTGCGGATCGACAGATCCCGCCGGGCCTTGATCAAATCGTAATTGGCGGACGATGTCTGGGCCGCCCGGTCGAGCCGGCTACGTTCCAGCGACAATTCCTCGCCGGTGAGTGTGCCGAGCTGGCTGGCAATCTCCGCCTCACGGGTAAGTACATCGAGCTTGAGCGTAGGGTTGGCGAGCATGGCGAGTGGCTGGCCCGCGCTCACCCACGCACCGTCCTGTACTAGCAGCTTTTCCACCTGCCCGCCGGCGACGGCGTCCACCAGCGTGGTGACCTCCGGCGCAACCGTCGCACGAACTGGCACGTAGTCCTCAAAGGTTGCTCGCTGGACGAGCCCCGTGCCGATATCGGCAGCCGCGATGTCGGTGGAGCCGCTAGCCGGTAGCAGCCACCAGCCGAGCCACAGTAGCAACACCATGGCAATCGCGCCCGCGATCCTGCGCCAGCGTCTACCAATGCGCGGTTTATCGATACGGCGGTCCATGCCTATGCCGCTGATGACCTGTGATTCGGAAAGCTGACCGTTACTCATGCGGACAGTATCTCAAAGGTCGTATTACTTGGCTAACCTACTGAGAAAACATAACAATCAAATCGGCATGGACAAAGGCATTTTCGATATCGCACACACTGTCCGAAAATGGACAGGGCGCAAGTCATGTCAACCTGTACCCGAGTGCTACTGATTGATGACGATCGCGACGTTCATCAGGCGGTTTCCGTCCTGCTCGACAGGGCAGGCATCGAACTAGTGAGTGCGATGAACCCGGAAGATGCCTATTCGGCGTTGGAGCTGGCGCCGGTCGAGGCCATCTTGCTTGATCTAAATTTCACACGTGGACGGACCCACGGCGAGGAGGGCTTTGCGGCGCTGGCACGGTTGCTTGGTGATGACCCAAATACCGCCGTCGTAATCATCACCGGGCATAGCGGCATCCGCATCGCGGTGGCGGCGATGCAGGCAGGTGCGATCGACTTTGTTATGAAGCCTTGGCGTAATGAGGAATTGCTGGAGCGCGTGGGTGCCGCCATCGCGCACTCTCGCCGTCGCAGGGAGATTGCAACGTTACGGCAACAAAGCGGAGCGCCCGCCGATCCGCCGCGTCTGCTTGGCGACAGCGAAGCTATGGAGCGCGTTCGCGACCTGATCCGGCGGGTCGGACCGACGACCGCCAATGTGCTGATTCTCGGGAAGGCGGGTTCGGGCCGCAGCCTCGCCGCGCGGGCGATTCATCATGCTTCGGCGCGGGCGGTAAGCGAGCTTCTGACGCTGGACGCGCGCTCCGCTGCTGACCCGCGTGACGAAATGGCTGGCGCCGACATTGCCCGCTCGGCTGGGGGCACGTTGCTACTCCGCCACATCGATCGGCTGGATGAAGTAGCGCAGGGGCGCCTGCTCGGGCGGCTACCCGCCGACGCTCGGATCATTGCCACTGCGGAGGCCACCGAACCGCTGTCGCCAACTTTGCGAGCTCGGGTGGGTACGGTCGAAATCTCTATGCCCTCACTCGACCGACGCGGCGGCGATGCCCTGCTACTTGCCCGTCATTTCGCTCGTGCCGCCGAGCGGCGCCATGGCCGGCCGGTGCTGGGCTTCACACCCGAAGCAGAAGCGGTTATCGCCGCCGCGCGCTGGGTCGATGATGTCCGCGGACTGGCGCGGGCGGTGGAGCGCGCTGTAGTGCTGGGCGATGGCGGCCCCATCGGCGAGGCGGAGCTTGACCTTGGCCCGCGTCCACCAGAGCTGCCATCCAGTTTCGGCGCATCTTCCAGTCTCAGCCTGGAAGAAAGTGAACGGGCGCTGGTTGGGGCCGCCCTCAAGCGGAATGGCTTCAACGTCAGTCGGGCGGCTGAGGAGTTGGGCTTGAGCCGTGCCGCTCTCTATCGCCGCATGGCCAAGCATGGGCTTTAAGAGCGTCATCGCCACACTGCTCAGCCAATTGCTGCTGTTCGGCTGTGGCGCAGCGGCTGTAGCAGCCTGGAGGGGTGGATTCTACGCCTGCCTCGTTTTGGTACTGCTGCTTGGACTCTGGCTGGCGACGCTCGCCCTGTTGCACGCAATGCCACCCCGCCCACTTCCCGAACGGAAGGGGGTCAAGGCGGATAGCGACGCAGATCGCGCGGTGCTCCGAGCGGTTCTCGATCAGGCGCCCACGCCTCTGTTGGCCATCGAAGGCAGCGGCCGAGTCCGCGCCCTCAATCGCGCTGCGCGACAGATGTACGCTACGGAGGATATCTTGATCGACGTGCCCGAGGCACTGCTGGTCGGAGGTCCACGTTTGCGCTACGCCGGACGAACGTATCGCATTGACCGGATCCAGGCGCTTGGCGCCGGCACGGTCCGCACTATCCTCGCGCTGATCGATATCGAAAGCGAGGAGCGCATAGCTGAGGCGCGCGCGACGCGCGAGTTGCTCCAAGTCCTGAGCCATGAAGTGATGAACGCGCTCACCCCGATAGTCTCGCTGGCCGAAAGCGCTCTGGCAGCACTGGACGATGTGCCGCCACCCATTGAGCGATTGCGTGAGATGATCGGCACTCTTTTCCGCCGCGCAGGGGGGCTACTTCAATTTACTAAGGCTTATCGTCAACTCGCGCGTCAGCCTGAACCCGTACTTGCACCCACTCCGTTATTACTAGTATTTGACGATCTTAGCCGAATGTTTGAAGCCCGTTGGGCGGGACGTGTCTCTTTCGCGGTTGAAAAGCCACCCAACATTTCCATTAAGGTGGACCGGGATCAGATTAGTCAGGCACTATGGGCGCTGCTTCAGAATGGCGCCGAAGCGGCATTAGAGGGCGCTGTAGCGCCGCAAGTCAACCTTTCTGCGTGGTCCGACGATCACTTGTCAATACGCGTTGCGGATAATGGTTCAGGCGTACCCAGTGAGGCAGGATTGCGGATATTTCAACCCTTCTACACCACTAAAACGGAAGGCAATGGCATCGGCCTTAGCCTCGCCCGCCAGGTCGCCCGTGCGCATGGCGGTGACTTGCGATTGGTGCCCGGCGAGAGCACGTTGTTCGAGCTATCATTACCAATCTGACGATCGTTGTTGGTCCGGATTTTCCATGATGCAGCCCTTGCGTCGTTTCCATATGTTCGACGAGCGGACACTTGAATTAAAGAAAACTGCTATTGATCATTATCGAGAGTTAGAGCTTCAGCCCGAGCAATCGCCTGGGGTAGACGGGCGGCAGTTAATCGGCCCGCATATGCGGCACCGTCATCCCACCGGGCGCCTGTAGGTTCATCGGGAACAATGCCGCCAACTTCATTACTACCATCCCTGCGAAAACGTGCGCAATTAGGAATTTCCAATATAGCTCTACTATGAAGTAGAATGATTGGATCATTGCCGTATAGATGCCCGCATCCAGCTCCACCAGTCCTTATTCCCAATACAATCGCCGCATTATTATCCCGCAGAAGTGCGGCGAATTCCTCTGCAGCAGACCACGTCTTGCTATCAACTAGTACTATTACAGGCCCTCTCCACACGCTATCTCGATAGGGAAATTGCGCCACGTTGAAAACTTCTTGCGCCCACTTCTTTCCGCGGAATTGGCCGGCAGACCACTCAGGCAGGAGGCCGCTCGCGTAACCCGCCTGAGCTAAGCGAGAACACGTGGCACCGAAGCAAGGTTCGAGACCGTCAGCGATGGCGTCGGCGCGCCGAGCAAAGTTTGCTAAGGTGGGGCGGTCCATCAGCGAGCTTTCCTTTGCCTCGTTGCGCAGCGTTGTTGCGATATCGCGCCATCTATTTACCCACGTCTTGCCGCGTATCACTCCGATCGGCGCTGAATGGAGCGGAACGGGCGATATGATCCGAGCAGCAGCCTCAGCCCACTCGGAACCTCCGCTATTTCGAGTCAGGTCTACCAGCAGCACCTGCGTGCCGGCCTCTCTGAGACGTTCAATTGTTGTCATGAGCCCATACGTCATCAATGCGTAGGCTTTGGTTAAAACGCGATCCCTGCAGACAGCGTCGCACGGTTTGTTGATCGCGATCCGAGCTGCCAATACCGCTCGCTCGCATAGATGAGGATATCCTAGCGGAGAAAATAAACCGATGCGGACAACACCGACCTTTCGGTAATTGACGTTTATGATTCCGGTTCGGAATGGCTCGCCGCTATCAAAGGCGTGATAGCCCGGTAATGAAGCGGCAGTTCCTGCCGTCACCTGCCCGGCATCATACCCTAAGACTGCACAGAAGCTGGCTAAGGTTGGGGGAAAAGTGGGCGTGGCTTCGCTTTGAACATTTTGAACCCGCACTGGCTCTTCCTCTGGCCAGCGAAGCAGCAGATGGCCGTCGTCAAAGCGCGCTATTAGATTATCTAAAATGCGGCGTGCGTCCGCATCACTTCGACCTCGGCGAATTGAATCCGCAGCATGATCGAACCATCGATCGAGCGACACCTCTCGCTGCTCTGTGAGCCATTCCAGATTTGGATAGTCTTTATTTATTGCCGTGCGAATCTGCATTAGGTCCGCAAGCCAGGGAGCAGGATCCCAAGCAGACGCCGCAGTAAGCGACAAGAGCGCTAGGATAGACGGAATCGCTCCCCTGCAAGTACGTTGCATCTGAATACCTTCTCCATTAAGCGCGATGATTGGGATCAACAATAACGGTACGCCCAAGGCCGCTCATTCATGTATCTCACAAAGGCCCAAGAGATCGAGTGACCACTCTTATCCCGAATATCTCCGGACAAGGATAGAAGCCTTCATCCGCCGGCGATCAAACTCTCCGTTGCGCCTTTCAGCGAAGACCTCGAAGGCGCAGTCCGGGGCGCCAGCTGAGATCGACCAGATGCCAGCGGCCGTGATCGTCAGTCTGACATGGCACGCATTCACTTCCAGCGAGTCACTAGACGGCAAGGTTGGAAGCACCATGATTGTCAACACCCCGCGTAAGCATGACCCCAGTAGAGCACTAGTGTGCGGTATTAGTAGAAGCACAATTCCGGGGGCGAGCGCGATTGGCTACTGGCCTGTATTCTAGGAAACTAAAGGTGCACGAGCCTTCTCTCAGTCTCATCGGAGTACATCGTTCAAACATTATGAATAGCTCGATCCCTTAAGCAAAGAACGCGATCAGCCATTCTCAGGGGGCTTGCGCCATGTGCAATTACCAGCGTGGTCAGTTTGAGCGCTTTGAGATTAGCAAGTATCGCCTCTTCGCGGTCTGGATCAAGATTAGCGGTTCCCTCGTCCAGTAGCAGGAAGCGAGGACGATCATAAAGGGCGCGTGCAATCAACAGACGCTGACGTTGACCACCTGAAAGCCCCGCCGCGTTCCCGCCGACCCGGCCCATATAGCCCATCGGCGTTGACGTAATGTCGTCATGCAAACACGCCTGTTTACAGCACCATTCGACTCGATCCATGTTTATGTCTGGATCGAAGAACGCGACGTTTTGCGCTATAGTTCCGATAAGAAGCTGGTCATCTTGCATGACAACCCCACATTGGCGTCGAACTAAATTCACGTCTCCAGTGGCGGTGTTTACGCCACCTACGGTTATCATGCCCTGATCCGGACGGTATAAGCCAAGAAGAAGTTTAAGTATTGTAGTTTTTCCCGTTCCACTCGCTCCGGTCAAAACTACGAATTCTCCCATTCCAATACGCCATGACGATTGGTGCAGGATCGGCGGATCAAATGGGCTATAACGGAAAGAAACATCGTTAAATACGATGTCCGAGTCGCGCGCGGTAATACAGGGGCCGTTAGGTGGAGATGTGACAGGAAGAAGCTGGGCCTCAGACTGAGCAAGAGCCACGTCTTCCAACCTATCCAGATGCATCCGAAGCATGCCCAACCCGACTGCTCGTTCCACAAGAGCTGAAGACCGTGAGGAGAAATGCGTCTTATAGAACATGATCGCGAAGAGGGTCCCCACGCCGAACGCTGCATGTCTATACTGATGAAACGCCAGAGCGACAAATATGGCGACATCTAGGCCTGCCACCAACACTCGTAGAGCCCGAGCCAGAGATTGCAGCCTTGATAGTCTATGCTGCGCGTTGACGAGGTCCACGAATCGGGAGAGCCATGTGCTGTGCCGATCTATCTCACGGGCCCTTACTTTGATGGTCAGTATCGCGTGAAGCGACTCAGTCAAATAGCCCCCTTCCAGGGCGCGCGAAAAGACAACCGCCTCTTCCGCGGCCCGCAGTCTTTTCAAACCGGCGAGCCGGCACGCCGCAAGCAAAAGAAAAAGAAGCAACGTTGCCCAGGCAATCGGCGCGGATATAAAAAAAAGAACGGTCAGCGACGCTAATGTAAACAGCCCATCGAGTAAGCCAACCGGTAGCTCTCCAACGAGAATGCGTTCTATAGCTTCAACGGATCGGTAACGATCAGCCAAGTCTCCCGTCAACCTCTTTTCAAAAAAAGAGATTGGTAATGAGAGGGTATGCCTAAACAGCCTTTGCGCCACTTGTAGGTTAACTCTTGATCCGGTGAGTAGCGCCGCACGGTCGCGTAACAGCGTTATCGCCCCCGTGCACAGCGCAACCAACGTAGAAACAAGACATAGGTATCCAATTAGGGATCCGTCGCTATTATCGATCCCGAAGTCTATGGTGTATCTCAGAACAAGCGGTTGGATAAGTAGCAATAGCTCTATAAATAGAGATAACGCCAGCATGATAATCATAGGCTTTGCAATCCCGGAATCACGGCCCACAAAGTCTAAAATCGTCAACTTTTTTGACGCGGGAACGTCGAGCGACCCCAATCGGGGAGATAACTCTACGACGATCCCGCTAAAATGCTTATCCGCCTCGGCAAATGATACAATGCGTTTTCCCCGCCCCGGGTCGTTAACATGTAGGTTATACCTGTCTACTTTCGTAAGAACTACGAAGTGCTCGAGATCCCAGTGCAGCATTGCTGGAAGTTTTATCGATGATAAATTTCCCAGCCCACACCGAAGCGGTCGGGCGTGGAGCTTTAGGGCCTCTGCCACTTCGATTACACCACGAAGGCTAAGCCCGCGAAGAGAAACGGGATGCCGATGCCGAAGGTCAGCAATGGAACATGCTGCTCCGTAGTAGGTAGAAATCATGGCGAGACAAGCTAAACTGCATTCGGTCGTCTCGTTTTGAAATATCATTGGCGGGTTTCGCCTAACGAACGGGAGGCGCAGACAGCTGACCATTTTGACCCAATAAAGGCGTAATGTATCGGGCAGTAAGGCCTTGTCGGCGTCTTTTAATAGCTCGCTTACCACGCGATTATGCGCCTACGCGGGAGGAAAATTCTGACACGTTCATTTGGGTGCGAATTATGAATGTAGCTGTTGTCAGGAACGACATCTAGTTTACCGACACCTCTTTGGCCGGGGTGCTCAGAAATACGGACTACTGTAACTGTAGTGCTCGCGTTATCGGGAAATTCCACACGGAGCCTGTTCAAGCGGTGAATCGGAGGATCGGATGGAAGTCGCTTCAGCGTGAGTTCCCAAGCTTTACCAACTCGCATCATCAATTCTCCGGTGCGGCATGCTCGATAGGACGTCGCAAGTATCAGTGCGATACATAATGCGGACGCGGCGGCCGTAGCGAGAACAGCTAGTATCGAGGGGGACGTTTCTTGGATCGGTTCACCTATAAACCGGTAGCGCTGAAAAGCTACTGCTGCCGGCCTGTATAGACTCCACCCTGGCTGTGTGCCTCCCCCGGTTACCGCTCTTTCCGAAGCTAGCATTATCGCATTTTCCTACGAACTCAGGAGACCTTAGCATAGGCTTGAGCCTTGGGCATCTACCCGAACGTGAAGCCGTAAGACACGCTGCCTTACTGAAACTATAGACCTCTCATGTTTTTCGTTCATTACCCGACAAATAATTGAGCATCTAGAATCGAGTCTTCTAGCAACGCATTATGCCGGCACCCATTCCAACTCCCTTTCCTCAAGGATTTCGTTATCTGTCAGCTCTTTTGCGAGGGACTGGAAAATTGCATAACCCGAAGACGAAAGGCTTGCTTGATTGTTTACCAGCTGAATATAGAGCTCCTGGACAAATCTTTCCGATTGAGCTTTGCGCTCTTCAAGTAATACAGCGTCTACAGGTGCGTTAATTTGCTGCAGTTTGCGATACATTAGTGCAACATTTGCGAATGCGTGATAACCGAGCAGAATCTTATCGAGAGGCCGTGCCGTTCCTTTGAGTACCGAGAACGCCTCCGTTGTGTGGTCCTTCAATGTCTTCGTAAACCAGCTGCAAAGATGATAGTATAAGTGGGAACACTCGTGAACTAGCATCTCCACTGTCTCAAGAATGTTGGCGGGCGTACATATTTCTATGCCGCCAAAATAGTGGGTATATGAACAGCTGGCAATCGTCCGGCCATCGATACGTGCTCTAGGGGCAATCTCCCGAAGGACGGCCGCAGTCCAAAGGTAGTACTCTGGGGCCATTTCTTCTAAAAGTGCAAACGCATCCTGAACGTGACTTTTAAATGACTCGGTGTCTGACGGCCGATTTACCCTCTCTTGCGCTCCCCATGAATCGGACCAGCCCCCATTTGTCGTTAGAATGCTACTCATGGAGCCCGCTGATATGACGCTAGAGTTGCTCTCAGCACACCATAGTGCGGGCCCGGGGCGATCGTGACGTACAAACTGCGCGAGCACGTTCCCGCCCCAATCCTTCACAACTAGTACGCCATCTGCGCCGTGCACATCGAACGTATCGGCCTTGATAAGACACCCTGCCACGCACAATGGGTGGGTGCCTGTGAATCGGCTATTGAACTGTTTTATGCCCCCACTTACGAAAGCAGCTATCCCAAACTGGCCCAGAATCCACTCGTCCGTCACGCCTTCCCTCTGGAAGCGCGTGACCCCAAGCGCGACCGCGCCGAGTTCCGGACGGAAAAGGCTTATAGGCTCGTCGTAGGCCGATAGTTCACTGACAACTTTTTCCGCCGCATCATCGAAAGCTCGCTGGTCGCAGCGGGCTCTAACTGGCCCCAGCAGAAGGGCTGGCAGGCGTGAGATCATGATCTCAGCTGACCGGTAACAATCGCCAGCCAAAGGTGAACTAGTTGCGTGGAATATGTTGAGGCTGTCTGTCATGATTCAAACCCCGCCGTGGAATATTGTGGTGTATGGCTATCGGTCGAGTCGTTATAGATCGCCGACCCAATAATTTCATCATACAGCTCAGCAGCCGAAATTGATGGAGCCGTCTTCAAGCGTGCGATTAGCTCATCGAGTGTCACACGCCCGACCTTAACTAAATAAACCGCTATTTCCTCGTGAATAGCTTTAATGCTGTCACAAAGGACGGACTCCCTAGAGAACCCGCCTTCCTTGCTATATCTGTTAAAAAGGTTGCCGGATCGACACGTACGAAACCACGTGCATTCTTGGCATTTGTCTGGGATGAGGTCAATCGCTTCATTCAAGGACTGCCACTGATGTGACTGGAGGAAGTCTAAGAGCGATGAACGAAATATGTTTGCATCGCTGACTGACAGTGATTCGTCCAATCCAAGCAAATTGTCATCAATTAGAAGATCTCCGCTGCTCGATATCGTAACGATATGGTGTCGTTTCGATAATTTATGGTCCAGAGAGACTGCGCCCTCATCGGACATCAGCCCGAAAAGCGTGTCGGCCAGATAGCTGATATAGGTAAACTTGGGATAGATATAACGTTCCAGCCAGGTTGATGCTAGTTCGCGCCTTGCATCAACGGCAGCATTCCATTCTAGGGCCTCTGCGCTGTCCCAGCCGCCGCGAGGAAAGTTCAATCCGGGGCTGGAAACTCCAAGTGTATCGATCAGGTGCTTAAGGAAGGCGCTACCGGATCCACGCAACGGCACTAAGCCGAGTGCTCCAGCAGCACGAAGTCTCCCGGCGGAAACAGCAGCCTGTAGCAACTCTAATCCCGCGACGGCGCGATCGTAGCTTCCGACACCCTTTTTATCGGGACGCCTCTCATCGTGGTTTTCCTTAGTGCCATCGATGCTCACGCCAACATTTACATGGTGCTTTGCGAATAGAGCGATCCAGTCTTCATCTATGAGCACGCCGTTTGTTTGAAGGCCAATACTAAAGTCAACCTTATCTGTCAGCTCAGATCGCAGCCTGGAGCATATCTCGTCGAAGTAACTTTTCTTTAGAAGAAGAGGCTCTCCCCCATGCAGTATTATGTTGAAGAAGCTGATATTGAGCTGATGAGAAGCTTCTAGCAGGAATGATGGGAGCCTTTCCATGACGGAACGTTGGATGAGGGGCGGGGTCGTGGAATTATCGAATTCTTGAAAGAAATAGTAACAGTAGGAGCACGCCAAGTTGCAGCGCTCTGCCACCTTCAAGACTATATCAAACGAGTGCTTTCTGCTCATT
>Ga0105240_10008253_pt1 | contig 14909 bp, 13 predicted proteins | sample KBSC54metaG_FD_80426 | JGI IMG/M metagenome (GOLD analysis project Ga0105240, IMG submission 80426) | Corn rhizosphere microbial communities from Kellogg Biological Station, Michigan, USA - KBS C5-4 metaG | ecosystem: Host-associated > Plants > Roots > Rhizosphere > Soil | place: Michigan, USA... | reverse complement strand
TCTCCGCATCGGCGTAGCGCCCCAGCCTTGCCCCGACCTCAGCCAGCATGCGGATCGCGGAAACGTCGGTCGGATGGGCTTTCAGGAACTCACGCAGGATGCGTTCCGCGACGGCGAGCCGGTTGTCGATGAGCGCAGTTGCAGCCTCGATCAGCTTCGGGTCGTTGACCGAGGTCTTGATGTTTTGCGCATAGGCCCGGTCGGCTGCCTTGGTCTCGCCGAGCATCGTGTATTGATCGCCGAGCGCGCGCCAGATCGCGGGCGTGCCCGGTTCGATATCCGCCGCGCGCGTTAGCGCCATCACAGCGCCGCGGTTCTTCCCAAGCGCGCCCATGACCATGCCGAACTCGTATTGCACAACGGCCGCGTTCGGCTGCACGCGCGCAAGCTGCTGCAGGATTTCGAACGCGCCGGTATCGTCGTCCTGTGCGCGCCGGGCGGACGCCAGAAGCAACACAGCTGCTGGATTGCCCGGCACAACTTTCAGAATTTCGCGCGCCTGTTCCTCCGCAAGAGCGGGCTTAACGGCAAGCAGTTTCTGCGCATTGGCGAGCGCGGTTGCGAGCGATCCGGCCTGGTCCGTCATGGTGCGATCAGAGAAGCGCCCCGCAGCGCTGTCAATGTTGCAGGCGCCGGTCTTTGATGATCTCCCGCGCCGCGTTGTGGCCAGGCACGCCTGTGACACCGCCGCCCGGATGCGTGCCGGAGCCACACATATAGAGTCCGGGCACAGGCGCGCGGTAATTGCCGTTGCCCAGAACCGGCCGCGCGGCATAGAGCTGATCCAGCGTCAGTGCGCCATGCATGATATCGCCGGCCACCAGACCAAACGTGCGTTCAAGGTCGAGTGGCGAGAGGATCTGCCGCCCCACGACCGACGCCTTGAACCCCGGCGCCATCTTGTCGACGGTTGCGATCATCAGATCGGCGACTTCCTCGCGGTGATCGTCCCATGAGCGGCCACCCGAAAGCTGCGGCTGGACCTGCTGGCAGAACATGCTGGCGACATGCTGGCCTTTCGGAGCGAGGCTGTCGTCGAGCGTGGAGGGGATGAGAACCTCGACGATCGGCTCTTTCGACCAGCCGGTCTCGCGCGCGGTGGTGTAGGCGCGGTCCATGTAGTCGAGCGTCGGCGCGATGATGATGCCCGCCGTCATATGATCGCCCGCTTCCGGCTTGCAGGTGAAGCGCGGCAGCTCGCTCAGCGCCACATTCATACGGAAGGTGCCGGAGCCGACCTTGTAATGTTCGATCCGCTCGCGGAAATCGCGCGGCAGTTCGTCCTTGTCCATCAATTTCAGGAACAGCAATTTCGGATTGAGGTTCGAGGCGATAACCGGCGTGCGATAGATGTCGCCGCTTTCGGTCGCGACGCCGACGGCGCGGCCTTTCTCGACGATGACTTCCTTCACCGCTGCATCGGTCCTTATCGTGACGCCGAGCGCAGCGCACGCCTTTGCCATCGCCTGCGTGATCGCGCCCATGCCGCCGATGGCGTGGCCCCACGCGCCCTTCTTGCCATTCACTTCGCCCAGCACGTGATGCAGCAGCACGTAGCCGGAGCCCGGCGTGTAGGGGCTCGCGTAATTGCCGACGACGCCATCGAACCCGTAGACCGCCTTGATCGGCGTGCTCTCGAACCAGCCGTCGAGATAATCGCTGGCCGATTGCGCGAACAGTGCCAGCAGATCGCGCCGCGCCGGCATGCTCAAATTCGTGAACGCCTTGCCCTGAAGCCCGGCCTTGATCATCTCCGGAATTGCCGAGAACCAGCCGCCGTCGGTTACGTTCGGCGGTGTCTGCAGCATCATGCCGCGCACGACGCTCGCGATCTCTTCCAGCCGCGCGCCATAGGGATCGAGCATCTCGGCGTCTTTGTTCGAGAACTTGGCAACGCTTTCCTTGGTGCGCGTGCCGCCGGTCTCGAGATATTCGCGGTCGTTCAGCGGCAGGAAGTTCTGCAGCTTGCGCTCGACCACGCGAAGACCGTTTCGGGCAAGGTTCATGTCCGCGATGATCTTCGGATTGAGCAGCGAGACCGTATAGGCCGCGACCGAGTTCTTGAATCCGGGATGAAATTCCTCCGTCACCGCCGCGCCGCCGACGACGCCACGGCGCTCGAGAACGGTCACTTTCATTCCTGCGCGCGCGAGATAGAACGCGCACACCAGGCCGTTATGGCCGCCGCCGATGATCACAACGTCCGAAGTGTTCATGTCATTCCACCCAATGCTTTCTGAAACTCATGCTTCGACAGGCTCAGCATGAGGGTTGGTGCCGGCCCTCACCCTGAGCCTGTCGAAGGGTGAGCTTGTCGAGGCACCTACTTCACGCACCAATCCAAGCCGTTATCGACGACGCTCAATTCCTGCCCCCGCAGATGCTTCGAGCGGCCGGCAACGTAGCGTCCCGGATGGTCCGCGCGCCAGTGGTCGGGATTGGGCAAAATGGCCGCGAGCCGTGCGGCCTGCGAGCGCGTCAGATGCGACGCATCGGTGCCGAAATAGGCTTCGGCGGCAGCCTCCGCACCATAATTGCCATGGCCCCAATCCACGAGGTTGAGATAGGCGGTGAGGATGCGCTTCTTCGGCCACAGCCCTTCGATCAGAACGGTGAGATAGGCCTCGACGCCTTTGCGGATCCAGCTGCGCGTCGAAACGAGAAACAGGGTGCGCGCCGTCTGCTGACTGATTGTGCTCGCGCCGCGCAGCGGTTTGTTCGGATGGCGCTTGTGCTCGGCCATCGCTTTGTCGATGCCCTTCCAGTCGAAGCCGTGATGCGCACAGAAGTTCTGATCCTCCGCGCCGATCACCGCATGGGGCAGGGCCGGCGAAATCTCATCGAAGCTCCGCCACGAATAATGCACCGGCTGCAACGTCACGAGATCGAGCAACATCTGCGGCGTGCCGGGGAGGGGCACAAAGCGAAAGAACAGGATCAGGATGACCGGCGCCGGGACGAGAAAGAAAAACAGCACCGTCAACACACGCCGCACCCACGGCGTGCGCCCGCGCGTGCCGTGCCAAAGCCAATGCCAGAATGCGGCAAGCCTCTCGCGTCCCGATCGAAGCGAATTCCCCATGCACGGATGCTATATCAAAGTCTCGCGCCGCGCAGCCTGAGCGCGTTGCCGATCACGGAGATCGAACTGAGGCTCATGGCCGCCGCGGCGATCATGGGAGAGAGAAGCCAACCTGTGAACGGGTAGAGCACCCCCGCTGCCAGAGGAATGCCGAGCGCGTTGTAGGCAAATGCGAAGAACAGGTTCTGCTTCATGTTGCGCACCGCCGCACGGGACAGATTGCGCGCGCGCAGCAGCGCTCCAAGATCGCCTTTGAGAAGCGTGAGACCGGCGGTCTCGATGGCGGCGTCGGAGCCGGTGCCCATGGCGATAGAGACATCGGCCGCCGCGAGCGCGGGCGCGTCGTTCACGCCATCGCCCGCGAAGGCGACGATCCGCCCTTCGCGCTTGAACCTGTTCACAAGCTCGGCCTTGCTCTGTGGCGTCATGCCTGCGGCGACATTGTCCAGACCGGTATCGCGGGCCACGGCATTCGCGGTCGCGTCCGCATCTCCGGTCGCCATTGTGATCGCAAGGCCGCTGGCGTGCAGTTTCGCGAGCATGTCGCGCGCGTTCGGCTTGAGAGGATCCTGCACGGCCACGATCCCAATGGCCTGATCGCCTTGCGCGACGAACATCACCGTTGCGCCTTGCGTGCGCAGATCTTCCGCGTCTTTCGCGAACGGCGCCGCATCGATGCTCTCTGCCGCGAGCATCTCGGCCCGGCCGATGAGTACCGGAACACCCGCGACAGTGCCTTTGAGACCCTGTCCGGTGACGCTGACGAAATCGGCTATCTGCGGCAATGCGAGCGATTGTTCCTGTGCGGCGGCGACGATGGCGTGCGCAAGCGGATGCGCGCTCTTGATTTCGAGCGCGGCCGCGATGGCCAGCACGTCGCTCTCGCGACCTGATTGCGCGCGCACGGCAGAGAGCTTCGGTTTTCCCTCGGTCACCGTTCCGGTCTTGTCGATGACGAGTGTATCAGCCGCCGCAAGACGTTCGAGCGATGCCGCGTTGCGCACCAGCACGCCGGCCTGTGCGCCCTTGCCGACCGCGACCATCACCGACATCGGTGTCGCGAGGCCAAGCGCGCAGGGGCACGCGATAATCAGCACGCCGACAGCGGCGACAAGGGCATGGTTGAAGGCCGGCGCCGGGCCGAAAACGAACCAGGCCGCGAACGCAGCGGCCGCAGCAAGCACGACAGCAGGCACGAACCAGGCTGCGACGGCATCGGCCAGCGACTGCGTCGGTGCGCGGCTTCGCTGCGCTTCGCCGACGAGTGCCACGATCTTGGAAAGCATTGTCTCTGCGCCGACCCGCTCGGCGCGCATGGTCAGGGCTCCATCGCCGTTCAGCGTGCCGCCGGTGACTTTATCTGCGGCGCGCTTGGACACGGGAAGGGATTCTCCGGTCAGCATGGATTCGTCGACGGCGCTTTCGCCCGCGATCACGGCGCCGTCTGTCGGCACGGCTTCGCCGGGCGCGATCTCGAGTTCGTCACCAACAGCCACGGCCGAGAGTGGCACGGTTTCAAGACCGTGAGCGGTGCGTCTGCGGACGGTTTTCGGCGATAGATCGAGAAGCGCACGCACGGCCGCGCCGGTGTTCGCGCGCGCGCGCAATTCGAGCACCTGGCCGAGCAGCACCAGCGTCACGATGACTGCCGACGCTTCGAAATAGACGGGCGTCGTTCCGTTCATGCTCTGAAAAGCGGCAGGCACCGTGTCGGGGGCGAGCCGCACGAGCGCGCTGTAGAAGAATGCAACGCCGACCCCGAGACCGATAAGAGTGAACATGTTGGCGTGCCCGGTGATCGCGCCTTTCCATCCGCGTGCGAAGAACGGGGCGGCGGCCCAGAACACGACCGGCGCCGAGAGCGCGGCTTCGATCCATTGCTGCAGGTGCCGGGAAAGAAGGGCGTCGAACAGACCCGCCTCGCCGCCCATTGCGAGCAGGAACACCGGCAGGCTCAACCCCAGAGAAATCCAGAACCTTCGCAGCATGTCGCGGTATTCGCTCAGGTCCTGCGCGGCGGGATCGAGCGGCTCCAGCGTCATGCCGCAAATCGGACAAGCGCCGGGCCTGTCACGCCGGATCTGCGGATGCATCGGGCAGGTGTAGATGATCGTGTCCATCGCGCGCTGAATGCTCCCGTAAGATGGACCCCTTATATACCCTATAGGGGTATATATCGGCATTTGGCAGATGCGACAAAAGCGCTTCAAAAGCACGTGCCGCGGTTGTCCGCTACCCGTTCGCCGTCAACCGGATAGTCTGGCGCGCGATTCATCGGGCGTGGCGAATGGGTGATCTTCTGAATGCAATCTGGCTGGGCATCGTTGAAGGGCTCACGGAATTCCTGCCCGTCTCATCGACGGCGCATCTTCTGGTCACTGAGAACCTGCTCGGTCTGAACAAGGAGCAGTGGGAAGCGTTCACGGTTGTGATTCAGTTCGGAGCGGTGCTCGCGGTTGCTGCTGTGTATTGGCGCAAGATCTGGGATGTGATTACCGGCCTTTTTAGTGGTGATCTGAAAGCGCGGCACTTTGCGTTGGCGGTGATCGTGGCGTTTCTGCCGTCGGCGGTGCTGGGTGTGCTGGTCATCAAGTTTATCAACGCGGTGCTTCTCGATCCCGTGCGCGCGATGCCGGTGATCGCCTGCACCTGGATCGTTGGCGGGTTCCTGATCCTGGTGTTCGAGCGCATCGCGCCAACGCCGCGCTACACCGATCCCGACACGCTGCCATTGTCGAAAGCGTTTCAGATCGGGCTTTGCCAGTGCCTGTCGCTGATCCCCGGCGTGTCGCGCTCGGGTGCCACGATCCTTGGCGGCGAATTGCTCGGTGTGGAGCGCAAGGCGGCGGCTGCCTTCACCTTCTATCTCGCGCTGCCGACGATGCTCGGCGCGTCGGTGTTCGAGCTTTATAAGAAACATGCAGCGTTGACGTCGGCCCACCTCGAACTCATCGCGGTCGGCTTCGTGGTGTCTTTTGTCGTCGGCTATATCGTCGTGAAGACGTTCATCGCCTTCATCGGCCGCTATGGTTTGAAGCCGTTCGGCTGGTATCGCGTCGCGGCAGGGCTTGCGCTTATTGCAGTGTTGATGCTGGGTAGGGGTTGACGCCCTCGAACTGTCCCTTCGCGCGGAAGCGCCAGAGATAGGACGGCAACACCGCTTCGAGCGAATCCGGCACGATGCCGAGATCGCTCAGGCCCGCGGCACCCGCGCTCACCACATTGTCGCTCTTGAGCAAGGTCACCTGATCTATTGTCAGCAGCGGGTCGATCGGCAGCACCATAGCGGGCATCTGCAGGAAGAACGCCTGGATGCGCGCGAGGAAGAACGGCAGTGGCACGAGCAAACGCTTGCGCCCCGTTTCGCGCAGCACGATCTGCATCAGTTCCTTGAAGCTGTAGACCGTCGGTCCGCCCAGCTCATAGGTCTTGCCGCGCGTCGCGGTGTCCTCGACGCAGCGCAGGATCGCTGCCGCGACATCGCCCACGAACACGGGCTGGAATTTCGTGTGCCCGCCGCCGATCAGCGGCAGCGCGGGGAAAAAGCGCGCGAGGCTCGCGAACTTGTTAAAGAACTTGTCTTCCGCCCCGAACACAAGCGATGGTCGCAGGATCGCGGCATCCGGGAGCGCCTCGCGCACCGCACGCTCGCCTTCGCCCTTGGTCGAGGCATATTTCGACTTCGCATCCACATCCGCGCCGATGGCCGACAGATGCACGAGGGTCTCGACGCCGGCATTGCGCGCGGCTTCCGCGATGGCGCGCGCCGCATCGACATGGATCGCCTGGAAGCTCTGCTCGCCGCGCTGGCTCAACACGCCCGTCAGGTTGATCGCGACGCTCGCGCCCTTCAGTGCGGCCGCAATCTGGTCCGTATCGTGGATGTTGCACTTCAGCAGCTGAATCTGCCCGACCGTGCCCATCGGGGGCAGGAAGTTCGCAAGGTAGGGCTTACGCACCGCGACGCGAATGCGATAGCCGGCCTTGGCCAGCGCGCGCACCGTGTTGCGGCCGAGAAAGCCGGAACCGCCGAAAACCGTAACCAGGGGTTTGTTCATGACAGGGAATCCGCGAGGTACGGCCCTTCATAGCCAAGCCGGAGGCCGGGGTTAAGCGCCCAAATGTCGCCACCCGCCTATTCCTTGATATAGCGCCGTTCGCCGCTCCCGGGTTCCACATAGACCCGGACAGGAGCGCCGGTTTCGTCGTCTATGAAGCGCTCGTCCGTGCCCACCCAGCCCGCGCCGGGCGTGCCGAGTTCGACGGGCTTGTAGATGACCTTCTCCCATACCGTGCCGAGCAGGATGAGGACGCCCCAGAACAGCGCGACCCACGCCGGCGGGCAGAAGCCGGTGAGCATCGCGACGAGGCCGCCCGCGAAGCACAACACGCCAATCGCAATCACCGATCCGCGCAGCATGTTACGCCTCCGGTTCGATCACGACCGCGGTGCCGTAAGCCACAATCTCGCTCATGGTCTGGCCGATTTCGGAGGAGTCGAAGCGCATCATCACGACGGCATTCGCACCCATCACACTGGCGTTGCGCACCATGCGGTCGATGGCCTGTTTGCGCGTCTCTTCCAGAAGCTGCGTGTATTCGTGAATCTCGCCGCCGACGATGGAGCGCAGGCTGGCGACGATGTTGCCGCCAATGCCGCGGGAACGGACGACGACACCGAACACCTGTCCCAGCGTCCGGGTCCGTTTGTAACCGGGTACGTTTTCCGTGGTTGTGACGAGCATCAGCAGCCTCCCTGACTCATGGTCCGTAATATGGGGTGCGCTGGGGTGGGTTTGAAGGCCCGGAAGTCGGCCCGTCCAATCAAGGGTTTGACAGGCTTTTCGGCCTTCCCTAAACATCGCCGCCCAACCCGTGCCCAGATGGCGGAATTGGTAGACGCACTAGTTTCAGGTACTAGCGCTGCAAGGCGTGGAGGTTCGAGTCCTCTTCTGGGCACCAGTTGACGTTCGCAGCCGTCCGCGGGCGTTTGAAATCCAGAAAAAATCAAGCAAAATCAATGGTAATGTGCCGCCGGTGATCGGCGCTGTTCGGCACCAGCCGCCGAGTCTGTTGGTATATTGTTGGTACGGAGCCTTTTTCTCCGCGCATTTGTTGGTACAATATTTGTGCTGATTTGCGTGTGATTTCATGGCTTTGACCGATACCAAATGCAGAACCACCAAGGCGGGCATCAAGACGGTGAAGCTGTCTGATGGGGGCGGCTTGCAGCTGTGGGTTCAGCCGAGCGGTTCAAAGCTGTGGCAGCTTGCGTATCGCCATGCCGGACACCAGCGCCAACTGGCGTTAGGTCCTTATCCCGAGTTGTCGCTCGCCGACGCGCGTGACAAGCGAACCGAAGCCAAAAAGCTGTTGCGCGATGGGTTCGATCCCGCCGAACAAAAGCGAGCGCGCGAAGCGGCTTCACAAGCGACGAGCGATACGTTTCGCGAGATCGCCAAGGAATACGTAGCGAAGCGGGAGCGGGAAGGGTTGGCGCAAGCGACGCTGACCAAAAAACAATGGCTGCTCGAACTCGCCGACGAGGATCTCGGCGGCATGCACATTTCCGAGATCAAGCCCATTCATGTGCTGCGCGCCTTGCAGCCTGTCGAGCAGCGCGGGCTCCATGAAACGGCACGGCGCATGCGCTCGACGATCGGCTCGGTTTGCCGGTACGCGATAGCAACGGCGCGCACCGAGTTCGACCCCACGTCCTCGCTGCGCGACGCGCTTACCACGCCAACCGTTACGCCGCGCGCTGCCATTACCAATGCCGAAGCATTCGGCGGGCTGCTGCGCGCGATCGACGGTTTCGACGGCCAGCCGGGCACGGCGGCGGCGTTGAAGCTGATGGCGCTGGTGTTTCCCAGGCCCGGCGAGCTCAGAACCGCAGAATGGACCGAGTTCGACTTCGCGGAGACCGTTTGGACGATCCCGGCGGCGAAAACCAAGATGCGGCGGCAGCACCGCATTTGCTTGCCGCGCCAAGCGATGACTGTGCTTGAAGGTTTGCGGTTGCTGACCGGACATCGCGACTTGCTGTTTCCCGGGCTTCAGGATTGGCGGCGGCCGATATCGGAAAACACGCTCAACGGCGCGCTGCGTAGGCTCGGCTTTGGTCCAACGGAAATGACGTCGCACGGTTTTCGCGCGTCGGCATCGACGTTGCTCAACGAGTCGGGGCTATGGAGCAGCGACGCCATCGAGCGCCAGTTGGCGCATGTGGACAGCAACGCCGTCAGACGTGCTTACGCGCGCGGCGAGCATTGGGACGAGCGCGTCAGGATGATGCAATGGTGGGCCGACTATTTGGACCGGCTGAAAGCCAATGCAACGCCGGCCAAGCCGGCCCTCACTGTCGCGGCAGGGAAGCCAGAAGCGGCGCGCGGCATCAGGCGATCAAGAGTGTAGTAGAAGCATTCGCACCACGCACCCGGCTTTGTTACGCGAGGCCTGTTCTAGAGCAGGATTGTGGTATCCGCGTGCAACCCCTTCACTTTTGCCTCTGAATTTTGGTCACTGCAGTTCGCAAACGAACACCACGAACTGGTTGGTACGGCTCGCCAGCGTTCGTGTAAGCGCGCTATCGTCTTGATCGGCGACTGGTAAAAAGCCCAAGTTTTGCTTGACTATTTCGCAGATTTCTGGCAGCGTTCTGTCACATCCGCGAACGATCTGCGGCCCAAGTTTTTTATTTCCTCCATTTAAAATTTAACCGTCCTGCTATGCGGGAGAGATGTTGAGCCATACCGGTTCAATAGCCCGCGGAGCATACGCTTCGTTCGTCGAAGCGGAATCGCAATTTCTCAAAGGAGATTAAGTCAAAAACCAAAACTGAAGGAGAGATACTTGAACATGCTTAGCGTCAAACAAGCCTGTCAACGGATTGGACTCGGCAAAACAGCCTTCTACGCGTTCCTGGGTGCGGGCGAGATCCCAGCAATAAAGATCGGGAAGCGCACATTAATCGCTGAAGAAGCTTTGAATAACTTTATCCGACGGCAAGCCGGATACCAGGCGACAAAGAAAAAGCCCTCACAAAGCTAGAATCACTAACACCGCTCCCCCTGTTCACCTGACTTGTCCCGCAATTTCGGGTGAGCGGGGGGGCAGCATTTCCGGCTGTGAATTCGATTCTCAGCGAAGACGAAATGTGCCTGTCTCGCGGCGCGTGTCGCAACTGCTCAACCATTCCGGAGAGTTCGCATGAAAATAAAACATGAAAAAGTAAAATGGCCAAAAGCGCGCGTCGAAGCCGCTCGGAAGAATCTGCGCACCATTCTGCTGAACGGTAAGACCCTTCCTGCGCCAAGCGTACTACATGAGAAAATCCAAGGACTGCCGATACTAAAATCAACCAAAACCGGACCATCTCGCGTCCTGCGTGACTTGCGTATGGGATATTCGCTGTTCGTCCTGATGACTGCCGCAGATGTACTGAAGCAACACGTCATGGCACTGCGCAAAAGCATGAATTTAAAGCGCACTGATGGCGAGGCGTTGACCGCAATCATGCGCGCCGTCGAACACATGCCGCGAGAGACGCCGCTGCAGGCGAGACGAGCTGACCGAAGCGCCGCAGTCAGCGGCATGCAAATAGCGCATCTGATAAACCGGAACATTCCCATTTCTGGGATCGTGAAATTCGCATCCACGCCGGGTCAAAGCCCAACAGCTTGGTATTGTGCCGAACGCCTTCGCCGCGCTGAAGAAAGTCGTAAGCGTTCGGGCGCAACTCCGCGCGAGAAGAAGGTTGCAAACCGAACCGTTTCATCTTTGGCGATTGGCCGGAAGAAGAAGGACCGTGTTCTCGCCGAACTGGAGCTGTGTGGTTCTGGCCGGTTTCGCGTTGTCCGTAGTTGCCTGCTGCCCACGCTTTCCAAAGTACGGTCCAGAAATGAGCGGTGGCGCCGAATCTCCGGATCTGCAAAGAAATGAGCAAGTTCAGCGAAAGGGGAATTAGGTGCCGGAACGCCAGTGCTGCGTCGCTTCCTTACACCAAAAGAAAAGCTCTGCGAGATGCTTACCGCGATCTCATTGATTCAATGCGGCCAGCATACTTTGTAACATTCAATTTTGGAGCAAAGATAGGACCGACGGCAGCGTTTGGAGTTATGGACGGCTTTTGTTGCCGTCTGGAGAGGCGGGCGCTTGGCAGAAACTGGAACAAGTATCCAAGGACAAGCCGCATGAAGCTGATCGCGTTTCCTGAGCATTTAAGTTCCAACCCCCACTGGCACAGCGTCGTCCGATTGCCGAAAAAGGAAGCGCGGATCCTCATTCGATCTGGCGGAGAGATGTGGATGAATTTGGCGGAACGCGGTCAGCTCGACCGGCAGCTCGTTAAATCGAGGACGAAAGTGCGGAATTACATTACTAAGCGCTTGGCGGAGTGCGACGCATTGGATCACGTATATATTTACGTTCCGAGGGCAAGAAAGCGCAAATCGGCAGCGTGATCGAAAGGCGTTGGCGCATTCGAGGATGGTCTCAACAAGCTACCAGGAGATTCGAGGGTGCCGCGCCTCATTTGCAATATACTTCAAATGTAAAAGTCGTGTGGAGATACTCGAGGTTAGTCCATCCGAAAGACCTCGGTGACGATTAGTTTTGCCGGTTCGGGTACCCTGCGCCGATGCGATAGCACGAGCACTGTAAAGTAATTTACGAGTGATCGGCGCTCGGCTTGTTGCGCCGTAAAGCTACGTTGATGGCGGGCTTCGATATTCGTCGGCGCTGGAGTAGCAAATGGGCTTGTCGCTCAATTGAATCAATTCAACGATGCTTATCTCACCAAGCATCCCGATACCATCATAACAATTAGAAACCAGATGATAGGCGATTATCACTCAATAGCATTTGAACAGTGCTAAACTCAAAATGCGGTATCGGTATCGCATTTGAATATTAGTAGAATACATTTATCCAAGATGCTTGGGCCAAGAGCCTCGCAATATATTGCGGCGTCTATCCCCCGGGAACATACGAACTAATCCATCAGCGTTCGAATTCCGACCGTTGTCCAGGCATGCTTGCGCGCACAATCATAGGCGCGGTTTCCGTCTTTAGGGCCCCGTGCCAGACATGCTTGCGCTCGCACGCGTTCCGTCGAGGCGCCCCGCTGAAGCTACCAGATTTCTCTTACAAATAAACAAAGCCGCATGCTTTGCGCGGCAAGTCTATTTCGGATCGTATCGGATTCTGCGCGTTCAGAGATGTGAAAGGCAGAGTTGGGTTCGGTATCGTTGATCACAAGTTAGATGCGATAAATGCTTGCGCGAGAAGCATCAAAAGTCGGAAATATCACGTGAAACAGCCAATAATGCAGCTTGGTTTGCTTATATTTGGCGTGCCGAAAATCGACCATACCAAGCGAAGATTTCGATAATGTGGGTCAGAGCGGCCAATAGTGCTTTTGGCGAATTATCCACTAAAGCAAATTCGAGCTGATTCAGGACTCCTTCTGAAAGTCCGGGTGCGTCATACGAAATCATAAATCGGGATCCCTCGGGTTGTTGGCGCGTGCATCGCGAGGCGCCGGAATGCCCGCAATGTGGACCGGTAAAGTATTTCCGTCACGCGACGTAATCGCGCGAAAGGAGAACACATGCCAAAAAGAAGAAATCTAGGACTCAGCAAACCCAGCACAAAGGGCCCCACTCCATTCCGGATGAAGAACGCATCGTCTGCCAAACGCCGCGTCAGCACGAATATGACCAGACAAAGGTTGGAGATGCCTAACGGGAGCGGTGCGCTGGTTCTGTTTGCCAAATCAGACGGCAAACTAAAGGTCATCGAAGTCACGCCGCTGAAGAACGTATCTTCTGAGCGGGGACGAAATGAAATCTGGACCATCGTTGAAAACACTGTAGCTCCGCAGCGGCTGTCGTTGGAGCTGGGCCCCTGCAAGACCATTTGGTCTGATCTAGAGCGGTTTCGCGTGTATCGAGATTGGGTGTCGTCCCAAGAGCAATGCGTCGAAAGTTCTTCCAAGATGAAAATCCGCTGAGCCAACCAATTCGGCTTCAAAAGAACACAAAAGGCGGAACGGTAAAGTAGGTGCGAGCGCGATAGGCGTTTGCGGAACACAATCTAAAAGGTGAAGAAAATGCGGAAAGATGATTGGATAGATATCATCGAAAAAGGCGAATTTGTTGGAAGCTGGGCGCAGTTGAAAAAGGCTTTTAGCCACGATGGGAAATGGCACGATCACGGATCGTTTAAGCGATTTGTAGCGGCTGACGAGCCAGTGGAATATTATTGGTGGCCGCAGACGAGCGATATTCTTACTTGCCAAACTCCGGTGCGTAGTTTGATGCGTTCGAGCCGTATTGATTGGCGGACACTCCGGCTACGTAAAAAATCTGTGCGGCTGAAAAATCGCTGGAAGATCTTTTCTATAAAAGGGCTCGGCGAATTCTCACTTCCTGAATTGGTATTCAGAGCACAGGATTACTTCTTTGAGGAAATCCTATACGGGCGCGGGTCGTTAGGTTCGATAGATAAAGTGGAGCTCGCGGAAATCATGGACAAGATATCGGCAATCCGCCTCCCTAGCTCGGCGCCGAAGGGTGCCCGCGTTGTTCATTATTACATGCCGGGCGAGGGAACTTATGCCGGCTTCGAAATAACGTCGACGCCCATCGCAGCGTATCGCCGGCGAGGGACTGTCATTGTGGCGAATTGCATTGATCTTATATCATCGGGAGCGACGTTATACGGTGGCGAGCCAATGAGTTCGCCGATTCAATGGCTCACCAAGGCCTTTGACCCTGAGGGGCGCGTAAACTGGGATCGTTCGGATTGCGAGGCGTTCTTCAACCATGAGCAAAAGTTCGTTCCGCTTGTTGAACGTTTCGATGAGGAAGAATGCGAATGGCGTGAGCTTTGACGTGGAAACAAAAAGTTCACTGGGTGGAATTCAAGCAAGTCCATTTGGTCCGATTTAGAGCGGTTTCGCGTGTATCGAGATCAGTTGTTGTTCAAGAAGTGATCCGTCCGATTACTTATTTGGACCTTGTCACGTTATTCCAACGACTTTTGCGCGGGAGGGATTATCTGAACGACGCGATTGTTCCTTGACGTTTTTGGGGCGCGTCAATCGAGCTCGGTAAAGTGACGGTGATGCCAACGTTCGTTAGGCCGCACCGTTGCTTTACGGAGCTCGAAATGAAGCCGTTGAATTGAGAGTTACAGAATCGCAGAGACAAAATCAGAAGTAGAGGTTACGAGGTCGTTGGCGGAGAGAATTATAGTCCTCCTGTGCCGGCACCGGGAAAAAGCCCCTACAGTTTCCGCGGAACAGTTCGTGAGCTTATGAATCACGTCAAAGCCACCGATACCGAAGGCAAGTGGACAATAAACACGGGTGGGGCGCAGTTTCACGCCACCGACGGAGCCATTCTGAATTGGGCTGAGAAAAGCGGAAAGATATGGTTTCAAGGTAAGTACGAGCCGCGAAGTGATCTCGAGCGGGCATTGAAATTTCAGGTAGCAGGCGGCCTGGAGGCATCGGATTGGGGGCTGGCGAACAGAGATGGTCAAGCTGGTGCCATTCCGATGTCTGAGCCGCGACTACTCGCTGCGCGGCGGTTCTAGAAAGTCAACGCTGAGACCTTCGATTTCCGGCAGGGATTTTCCTGCGATGCCTTGAAGATCGCCAAACATGCCAGCGGTGGATTCGACGACACCGCGAATTTGCGCCTCACGTTTGGCCCACAACCGGGTCATCGTTTTGCGCTCCTTGTCCAGGTCGTCCTGCATGTCGGTAAATTTCTCGACGATGGCTTCGATCCGCTGCCGAAACTGCGGTCCTGTGAGGTAG
>Ga0105240_10008251_pt1 | contig 14911 bp, 10 predicted proteins | sample KBSC54metaG_FD_80426 | JGI IMG/M metagenome (GOLD analysis project Ga0105240, IMG submission 80426) | Corn rhizosphere microbial communities from Kellogg Biological Station, Michigan, USA - KBS C5-4 metaG | ecosystem: Host-associated > Plants > Roots > Rhizosphere > Soil | place: Michigan, USA... | reverse complement strand
TTGAAGTGCGCCTGGTCGTAATAGCCCAGATCCTGGGCCAGCGCTGCGAAGGGCTCGACGCGCCGACCCGCGGCGAGGTGCTCCAGCGCCTCATATATCCGATAACGCTTGATGACCCAGCGCGCACTCGCGCCAACATAGCGGGAGAACAGACGCTGCAGAGTCCTTTCAGACAAGTTATGTCTGGCAACGAGATGCTCTACCCGCCTTACCTGACGGTCGTGTGCAATTTCCTCCACCAGCGCGCCCGCGAGCTGCATCCTGGAATCGATTGGCGGCAGATTGGCCAGCAGCAGCCGCGAAGCGGCCTGCACCATCGATTGATGGTCGCAACATTCCTGCACCGCTTGCTCCGCGCCTTCAGCGCCACGCAACAGGTCGTTCGCCGGTACTGACCCATTGGCGAGGGAGCTGACGGGGCGGCCCAGAAACGGATAGAACACTCCCGGACGAAACTTCACGCCGACAATGCAATCGCGCCCCTTGAGCACACGCGCCATCCGCTTGAGTTGCACGCCGTAAACGCGTGAGCGGCCGCGAGCCAGCACCAAATGGACACAGGGGTGCGGCAGCACCTCCCGCAGTTGGGAGGAGTTGTCGCACAAATCCCAGCTTTCCACCCAGAAGTGCCGTACCCAATGCTTGAGTGATTCGCACGGCGGGTAACGAACGTGTCGGTATGTGCCCGGCGTAGCCGCATGCCTCAGCACGCCGCAGTCGAGAGCAAGCTCGTCAGGGCGAACCTCGTGTGAGGCGGTGGCGCCGCTCGTGCGGGCGTGTCGCATATTTCCAATCATTCGAGTCGGCGTCGCGCTGCAATCGCGGTCGTCAGAGAGTTCAGTGCACGGGAGCGTCACGCGTAACATGAAGAAGGCAAGTCGATTTGCAACGGTCTGCATCGCATTGAGCCTGACCGGCCTCACAGCCTGCGTTACGACAGCCAACCGCTCCGATCCTGTTCGCCAGAAATTTGCTGCCTTTGACCGGCATGACGTTTCTGCCATTGAGAGCTTGTACGCCGCGGATGCGGTCCTGCACAGCCCGGACTATCCTGTGTTACAGGGTAACACGCCGATTGCCGAGACGTACCAGCGCCTGTTCAAAGCCATTCCCGACGCCCGCGACGAGCTGCAGCGTCTCGATGTCTGCGGTGACAGAGTCTATGCGCAGTTCCTGCTCACTGGTCACTGGCTGGGCGCGACGGACAAGCCCATCCGGCTGCCGATCTTGTCGGTGTACACCATCCGTGGCGGCCACATTGCCGCGGACTCAACCTACTACGATCGCAAGGCGCCCTAGAAACCTATCGAAGCACACCCGACGAGCGCGCGCCCGGCTCCCGGACAGGCTATTGAGCTCAACCGATGGCCTGGCATCACGTCAGAATTGCGCGTCTTCCAGCCTGTCGAACTCCCTCGTATAGTTCGCTCGTGACCGCTCATGTCTAACCCATCAGTATTATCGCGGGTGTCATGGTTGGCTTGCAGTGGCACGCCTCCAGCCACCGCCACTACGGCGTCCGGCGCCGAGAGGATCAGCTCGATGATGTCTCGCCTGTTGGCCTGCCTGCTAGTTGCGTGGCACGTGGCCGCCGTCGGTGCAGAAGTCGTCCGCTTCCCGAAGCCCGAGTCCGAGGGCGATCGCCGCGAAAATTATGCATTTCAGTTGCTGCAACTCGCGTTGTCGAAGACGGGCACCGAATATCGGATCCAGACAGCCCAGGTCGCCATGAACCAGGACCGCGGGGTCCTGGAAATCGAGGCAGGACGAACGGTCGACGTCGCCCCGCTCCCCTTCTCTGCCGAACGCGAGGCGCGCCTGCTGCCGATTCGCATTCCACTTTATAAGGGTGCGATGGGCTGGCGTATCGGCCTGATCCGCAAAGGCGATCAGGAACTGCTCGCGCGCGTCAATACGCTGCGGGATCTAAAGGGCGTGCGTCTCGCGCAGGGCCCGGATTGGCCGGACACCAAGATCCTCCAGGCTAACGGCATCAGTGTGATCACCACCCCAACATACGAAGGGCTGTTCAAGATGCTCGAAGCCAAGCGCTTTGACTATTTTCCGCGCGATCCCATGGAAATCTGGGATGAGCAGGCGAATCACGCAGATACGCTGGTAGTCGAGCCCCACCTTGCCCTGCATTATTACCAGGATGCCTACTTTATGGTGAACCGCAAAAACACGAGGCTTGCGCAAGCTATCCGCGATGGCCTCGAACGGGCGATTCGCGACGGCTCGTTCGACAAGCTCTTTCAGCAAAATTTCGGTGAGCAGATTCGCAAGGCACACCTGGAAACGCGCACGGTGATCGAGTTGCAAAACCCATGGCTGACACCCGAGACGCCTGCCAATCGACCTGAGCTCTGGTATGACTTCAGACGCGGGCGTTGAATTGAGCTTCGCAGCCCTTCTACGCACGCCGAGAAGCTGCGGGCAACCAGCGAGCCAGCGTGGCGTACATCTCGTCTATCACAATCGGCTTCGTAATGTGATCGTTCATGCCGGCTGCGAGTGCGGCCTCACGGTCGCCCATCATGGCGTTAGCCGTCATAGCGATGACAGGAAGGTCGTGCAGGCTCTTCTCTTGGCGCAACGCGCGAGTGGCAGTGTAGCCGTCCATCACCGGCATCTGACAATCCATCAACACCACGTCGAAATGGCCGACCGCAAGGGAGTCGAGCGCCTCCTTTCCATTGCGGGCCACGCTGACCCGCATACCGGCGTCAGTCAATAACTCGACGGCGAGCTCCGCGTTGATCTCATTGTCTTCCACTAACAGAATGCGGGCACCCTCCAAGCCACCGGGGCGACCCAACTCAGGTGTTTGGCCGTTCCGTGGTACCGCCAAAAGTGAGGGGGGCGGTGCCACTTTAGCGAGCGCCGCAGTGCACGCATCAAGAAGGGTCGATGGGGTGACGGGCTTGTTGAGCAACGCGTCAACTGTGACCCGCCGCTCCGACAGCCGCTTTGTCGCTTCATCGAGCGAGTATGCCGTCACCATAAGGATGACGGGTGCCGGATGCCGAAGGTGCCGCTCGCCGAGCGCGCGGGCGCATCCAACGCCATCCATCCCGGGCATCTTCCAATCGAGCAGCACCAACCGGTAGGGAATATCCTGCGTGTCGGCCAGCGTCACGAGGTGGAGAGCCTGATTACCGTCCACGGCCACGTCAACCTGGAATCCCAGGTCCGCGCACATTTCGGCAAGCACAACCCGCGCGGCGGCGTTGTCGTCGACGACGAGCACGCGGCCGCCACGCAGCGCGGCCGCGGCAGAGCGGCACGTAGTCGCGGCCACGTCCGCCTGCAACCTGAAAGGTAGAGTGAAGTAAAAACGGCTACCAGCACCCGGTGCGCTGGTGACCTGAAGCTCGCCGCCCATCAGTTGCACGAGATTGCCACTGATCGCCAGCCCTAGCCCAGTGCCTCCATAGCGACGGCTGATCGAGGCGTCAACCTGCGAGAACGGCTGAAATAGACGCTGTTGCTCTTCGGGGCTCATGCCGATGCCGGTGTCACGCACTTCGAACCGCAGATTCACCGACTGAGCGCACTGCTCGACTATCTTTATCGCTACGATCACCTCGCCCCGCTCGGTGAATTTGACCGCATTGTTGGCGAGATTGAGCAAGACCTGTCCCAGTCGCGACGGATCGCCCACGAGGGCCGAGGGCAGCTTCGGCGGCATGGCGAGCAACAGTTCCACCCCCGCAGCCTCTGCCTTCACACTCAAGATATTGACGATGTTGCTCAACACGTCATCGAGTGAGAACGGGATCGATTCCACTTCAATCCTGCCCGCCTCGATCTTCGCAAAGTCAAGAATGTCATTGATGATTTGCAGCAGTAACTCGGCCGACGCATGCGCCTTTTGGAGATAGTTTCTCTGTCGCGGCTCGAGGGAACCACGCAGCGCCAGAGCGGTCATGCCGAGGATCGCGTTCATCGGAGTGCGAATCTCATGGCTCATGTTGGCGACGAACGCGCTCTTGGCCTGGTTGGCGGCCTCGGCGACCTCCCGCGCCTTCCGATCCGCCTCGGCCTGAGCGCGAGCGGTGATGTCCCGAGCGATACCGACCGTACCGATCACACGGCCGTCGGCACCACGGAGCGCAGTCTTGATGGTCTCGATCAGGGTGTCGTCGCCATCGGCAGTGACGTGGCGCTCCTCGATCCGTTTGGATCCACCCGATGCCATGACTTCGGCGTCGTCACGCCGATAGCTCTCGGCCAGTTCCTGTGGGTGAACCTCGAGATCAGTCTTGCCGATCATGCAACTCGCGTCAGTGACTCCTTTCGCGACCGCGAAGGCCCGATTGACGGCGACGAAGTGGCCGTTGGCGTCTTTCACCCACGCGAGGTCCGGGATGTTATCCAGGATTGTTGCCATCCGCGCATTTGCGTTTCCTATTTCCACCGCATGTTGCCGCAGCCTCGCGCGCTTCGCGTTAAGGGCGTCTACCAGTGTGTCGAGCTCATCGCCTTTGCCCCGTGTTCGCTGCAATTGCAACGGCGCAGCTTCTGTATCCGGGGACTCGTTGCCTAACGCGGCGGCAATGTCCAGCAGGTGACGGGTAACCAGCCGATGCACGATGAACAGGATGAACATTGCGACCAGAAAAGTCGTGGCTGCATTGCTGAGGAGAATGACGACGGCTTGCGCCGCCACATCGCGGTAGATGTCGGACAGAGTCGCCTCGATATGAAGCAAGCCAATAACCTCCGGGTGTTCACCGCAGCAGGCTAGCGGAAACTCTTTGACGACGGCCCGAGCCGTTTGCCGCTCGCCACGGAAAATCGTCAGAGCATGTGCCGATGAGGGAATCTCCCGGACCTCCGCCGCGCGCATGGAGGGCAGGCGCAATATGCCTTCAAGTTGCGTCTGGATCAGCTGCGTGTCGAGCGCCCAAAGACTTTCGCTCAGGCTGCGCGAGGTCGCTTGATCGATCTCTCTGAACCGGCTCTCGAGGCCCTGCCTCTCGCTCCGGTAACTCAGGGACAGCTGCAGGACGCTCAGGACCAACGTGACCAGCGTGCTGAAAAGTAACACACGCAGTAGTACCGCGGTCGCGATACCGCCCGCCGGGACTTGCCAAATCGAAGCCAACCACCCACGGCGCCGCGACTTGCCGCTACGGTCTCGGCCATTCAGTGTTGTTGCAAGCTGCGCCAATTTAATACGGGCACCTGCGTATGCGTCGGACCCCCGGGACTGCTGCAATGGTCGATCATTCTGGCAATGGCGCTCAACTCACCCCAGTGCCGTCGTCGTTTGCGGCCTCCTGCGGCGCTGTCCCGGTCGGCAAATCCCCGACGGGCGCCCGCGACACGGGCAGCTCGATCTCGAATGCGAACACGCAGCCCTCACCCGCCCGACTGTGCACCTCGATGTCTCCGCCCATCAGCCGGAGCAGCTGGCGGCTCAGCGCCAAACCAACCCCAGTGCCGCCCTCGCACCGCCTGACCTCGGCTACTTGCGCCCCGCTCATACCGATGCCTTGGTCCTCGATTTCGAAACGCAGCCGAGCCACGCTGCCGACCGCCAGCGTGGCCAGACGCATCACCCGCAGCGTCACCTGGCCCGCGTCCGTGAACGTCACCGCATTCGACAACAGGTTGAGCAAGACTTGCCGCAGACGCTTCTCGTCCGCACGGACAGTGCCAGGGAGATCGGAGTCGCCGTGATAAGCAAATAGCACGCTCTTCTCATCCGCTTTGACTCGGATTATGTCGCCAACAAGCCGCAAAAATGCGGCTAAGTCAACATCGTGCGGAAACAGTTGGAGCTTGGCCGCGTCGATGCACGCCAGATCAAGGATGTCGTTGATCAACGCGAGCAGATGCAGTCCGCTCTCCTGGATCATCTTGAGCGCCCTGCCGTGTCGCTCGGTCAGTGCCTTGTCGCGTTGCAGGACCTGAGTGAACCCCACGATGGCGTTGAGTGGAGTGCGCAATTCATGGCTCGTCTGTGTCAGGAACGCATACTTGGACTGGGCCGCGATCTCGGCGATCTGCTGCGTATGACACTCCGCATCAACTCGCTTGCGCTCGCGCAAGGTCATGATGGCGAATGCCAGATTGCCAGCCAATTCGTTGAGAATGGCCACTTCCTCGGCATCGAAAGCATCCGCTTCGATGGAATAGATGACCAGCACTGCGAAAGTCAGGTCCCTGCTCTTCAATGGCACTGCCACGACGGATCGATAGCCACACCGTGTAGCCTCCTCGCGCCAAGCGGAGGCGGCCGGGTCACTGAGAATGTCACGGATAACTCTTGGTTGTCCGGTGCGCACCGCGATGCCGCCTGGTCCCCGGCCAATCGGGCTGTCCGCCGACCACGTTGTTTTTTCCAATCGTACGACCGAGGGATCGACACCGGCGCGGGCCGACTCCCGCCATGTCTTCGCGTCATCGTGTTCCGCAAACGACACCAACGCCAGGCGATGACCGCCTTCATCGACAGCGATGCGGCAAATCTCCTGCAACAAGGTGTCTTCGTCCGCGATCCGGCTCAATGCCAGGTTGGAACTGCTGAGCATCCGCAGGGCGCGGTTGGTTCGGGCGAGCCCCGCTATTGTGCGTCCGCGCTCGAGCTCCGCCGCCGCACGAGTCGCTGACTGTGCAGTATCGTCTGTCATCTCTACGCTCTCGATTCACGAGATCGGCAGCCGCTGAAGCCGCTCGTCGGCGGCTCCGCTTGGTCCGTCCCGTCGACTCCACGCGCTCCGACGGACACCAAAAGAATTGTGCGCTTATTCAGATAGCCTTTGTAGCCAACTCTCATCAGCGGTATCGGTCACGGCCTCTTGCTCCGAAAGCGGCCCGAACGTGATGCGTCGCAACATGACCTTTGGGTGATCGACCACTCACCGAGGTATTTTTTGCGATGCAATAAGGATTGTGGGATCACACCGCGCGGTTACAAGTTTGTAGGCTAATGGAGAGTACCCGGCGGGCCAGGCTGTATCGCGTTGTCATTCTTCACCCCCGCCTTGAATTTTTCGAAGGTGGTCCATTGCGGATCGGCGGCGCTGTGAATCTCGATTGGAAACGCGGGCCTGCCCGCGAGAGCACGATTCAGACGATTCAGGAATTCATCCTGTGATCGGGTGTAGAAAATCCATTCCCGCAGATTTTCCCCGGTAGATACGAGAACCAGCGCCGCGAACCGATCACGCGACACAACCGGGTCGACCGCGTCTTCCAGGGCGTCCATCCTCTGCCGTTCTTCGACTGCCGGCATGCCTCCGGCAGACTGATATTTCCATACGAGGATGACCCGATCGGGCAGCGTTGCCCGATCGAACCCCGGACCGAAGTCGTGAATGTAGCGAAATACGATGGCTCTGCCGTTACCCTGGTTTCTGGAGATGGCCGTCGCATACACCTGAGCGCTCGAGCTCGTCGTCATGACGACTCCCGCAAGCCCGAACAGGACCGCACGCCACGGTCTCAACAACCAGTGACTGAGGCAGACAACCCGGTACAGCGATTGCAGAACCATGCACATCCCCTCGGCGCGGCAGTGTCCAACCGGCAGCAATGTACTCCGGAGGTCCTATAGCACCAACTGGCAACACGCGGAGTGTAGCGTCGGATGCAATGCGCTGAAACGACAATATTGTTAGAGATGTAAAATTCGGCGGGGGATTGCACATGGCGGCCAACGGACTGTTCAAGGCGCTCGCACAGCGGCAGCTGATTGGATCGCAAACTGCTCTCGATAACTGGTCGGGGAAACGCGCAGGCGGCGCATGAATGTTCTTCTCATGCGCTCTTCGTCGCCGAAGCCGCATAGATCAATGATCTGTTTGATGGGTATGTGGACATCCTCGAGGTACCGACAGGCCGCTTCCAACCGCAGATCTTCGACCAGCTTGGCCGGCGTACGTCCGTACCAGTCGACAAACTTGCGCGCAAAGGTACGTGGTGTCATTTTCATTCGCACGGCCAGGTGCTCGACGCCGAGATCCTCATCGAGATGTTCGACTATCCAGCAATGCAATGATTCCAGCCGTGACTTGATACTTCGCGTGCTCTGGCGGTCCTGCGCCGCCAGAGCACGACTGAATTGGGCTTGGCCTGCCGGACGATGCAGGAAGACGACGAGATCCTTGGCGATGGCGAGGCTGAGCCGGCGATCGTGATCGGCTTCCACAAGGGTGAGCGCCAGATCGATGCCGGCCGAAATACCAGCGGACGTCCAGAGGTTGCCGTCGTTGACGTAAATCGGATCGCGCTGCACATGTACGGCCGGAAACTGCGCTGCGAGATCGTCGACGGATGCCCAGTGAGTAACGGCGCGACGTCCATCGAGCAGGTTCGCGGCGGCCAACAGGAAAGCGCCTGTACACACACTACAGGTACGTCGAACGCAGTCGGCCGCACGCGCGATCCAATCGATCAGCGCCGCATCGCGCATAGCCTGGACGACCGTGACCCCGCCGACGACGATGACAGTATCCAGCGCGTGGAGGTCGACTGATGCGATGGATTGGGTTTGAATCGAAACGCCGGATGAGGTTCGCACCAAACCGCCCTGTGTCGATAGATACATCAACACGTAAAGTTGCGCCCCTTTGTCGGACAGCCGATTGGCGCTGCCAAACACTTCAGCGGGCCCGGCTATGTTCAGGGCAAGCGCATCCTCGAAGAGTACGAACGCAATGATTTTATAGGCGGGCATCGACTTGGCAGAAAAAGAGGGCTGAATGATGTTGCACCACGGGGTCGGGGCCGTCAATCATCGCATCAACAGCCAGCAGCGACGAGACTGTCAATGAATTGGAAAAAATGGATTGCCGCAGGTGTCCTGAGCGCTTCAACCGCGGCCGTGTCGGGAGTAGCAGCGGATGAATCAATCCTTCCTCCGCAGCTTCAGGCCTTGGACATCACCGTCGGCAAATGGGAGTACCACGGACAGAGCATTGCGACTCCCGATCAAAAGCCGGGGACATGGTCCTGGAGTGAGGACTGCGGCTGGTCGCCAAACCGGGCGTTCGTGGCTTGCAGCTTCATCATGCACTGGCCCGATAAGATCGTAAAGTCGTTGGCGGTAAGCACTTACAACTTTGCCGACAAGAGCTACTGGCATTACGAAATGTTCGACTCCGACGGGAGCGGCGCCGATCCTTTCATCTCACGCATGACCCTGGCGGGCAATATGTGGATCAACTACGGCCACGCCGATAAGAAGACCTATCGCGTCACCTACCGATACGCCTCATCTTCCCGAGTGAGCGTCCGTATCGAGCTGTCCACGGACAATGTCCACTGGACGACGTTGGTCCAGGGCGAGGGTGTCAAGCAGGGCTGACGTTTTGCCTGCAGGCACCAAGGGACCCGGGGCCCGACCGGCCAGCTCAACTCACCCCGGCTTGACCACCGCGAGTATGGCGATCGCTGCCGCTACTTCAACATCTGCTTTTCAACATGCGAAAACAGCAGAATGCTCTCGATACGGCCCTGATCGTCATAGCCCACCACATCATATCCCCAGAAGCCCGCCTGCCCCTGGACATCGACGAATTGCCAGGTCGCGATTCCGTGACGTTCCCAGCCCAGCATTTCATTCAGCCGAAAGGAGCCTCCCAGGCTGCGTTGTTGAAAGCCTCGTAAATGCTCGGCAACATCCCCCAACCCTCGGCGTGTGTGCCTCACCCGCCTATCTGCAGGGACGGCAACGACCCAGGCAACCCAATGATCTCACCGGGCATCAATTGATTTCTTCCAAGGTTTCCATTGCCGTCGTCTTCTACGGCTCCGGAGTCAGCTGGAATACCTGAGCTGAATCTCCCGATACACACTGGTATTGCTGCAACTGGACTGCGTTGTTCGTCGACGTCGTGCTATCCAGGCACAAGCCGGTAGCGAGGTTCACGAATTTCCAGAGATTGTTTCCCAGCGAGACGGCTCGCCACTCCTGATTGGCGTCACCGGAAACGTACGTGTACAGCTGGATCTTGTTGCCGTTCGCGGTCGAGCCGCCCGCATCATCCCACACCAGTGAGCTTGCGTACCGGTTGAACACCGCATAGTCGCCATTCGCTGCGGCGGGGCGGAACTGCCATTCCTGGTTGTACTGGCCGTTGCCGCACGTGTACTGTTGGAGGACCGCCCCATTTGCCGTCGAGCCGTTTGCGTCATCCAGACACAGACCTGCGCCGTTGAAGGTCGTCGTGATGTGATACCACGCGCTGGTATTGATTTTACGGGTCGCAACCTGGGTCGTCGCACTGGCCTGCGAGGACGCTGCAGAGGATCCCGCGCCATCCACCGCCTCCACCACGTAGTAATAAGTGGTTGAGGCGGTCAGCCTCGAGTCCGAGAAGCTCACCCCGGTGGTGGTACCCACCTGGTTGCCCGAAGAAGGCGTAAAGCCGCTCGTCGTGGCGCGATATACCTTATAGGAACTGATGGAGCAGTCGGCGGGCGGGGTAACCGCATTCCAGCTCAGGTTGATACTGCTGGAGGACGTCGCAGCGGCCGACAGGCCGCTGGGCGCGCCGGGCACGCTGGTGCAGGCTCCTCCACCAGATTGAGTCGTCGCGGTGGCCTGGGAGGAGGGTCCGGAGGATCCCGCACCATCTACCGACTCCACCACGTAGTAATAGGTTGTTGCGGCGCTCAGCCCGGAGTCGCTAAAGCTGGTCCCGGAGGCGGTCCCCACCTGGGTGCTCGCAGACGGTGTGAAGCCACTGACCGTACTGCGATAGACTTTGTAGGAACTGATCGAGCAGTTGGCGGGCGGCGCGACTGCCGTCCAACTCAGATTGATGCCGCTACTCGAGGCGGATGAAGCCAGCAGACCTCCCGGAGCGCTCGGTGCGCTCGCGCACGTTGCACTACTCCCGGACGTGACGAACGAGACGATGCTCTGTGCCGGCAACGTGTATGCAAAAGAGCCATTCGAAACATTGACCGGGCTCTGCTGCATCAGGCCACCGGCCGAGGTGGTCTGATAAGGAATCGCCGAGCTCGGTGAGAGACCCTGCAGCGCAAACGTCATGGAGACGGGAGTGCCGTTGGAATTGATCGCTACGATCGTCCCGTTGGAGCTGCCTTTGTACGCCGAAATGTAAACACCCGAGGCCGGGCTCGTCGCGCTGACGCGGACCGCCCCGGGCCGCACGAACCGCGAGAACTGCCCAATGGCATAGCCGTAGTAGGTGGGATTGCCGCTAACGTCCACCAAACCGGTGTTGATGTTGGCGTTGCCGGAGTTCTGCGCGATCCACCACCAGACGTAGGCGTTGTAGGAGCCCACCGTCATGGCGGTATGAACCTCGATGGCGGCCGCGATGGCGTCGCCTATCGCCGCAGACGCGCCCGACGGGGTCAGATAGTGCTCTGTCGCCCAGACGTCCTTACCGTGGTTCTCCGCGTTTGCGTAATAGGAGATGGTGGCTCCGTAAAGGTGCCCGGCAATGATGCTTACGTGTCCGACGGCGTTCGGGTCATTCAGAGTGGCATCGGACTGGCCGAAATTGAAGCTGGCCGATTCGGGCATCATGAGCCGCGTAGTCAGCACCGACGAATTGTTCGCGACCCAGGTGTCCATCTGCTGAGCAGTCCAACCGCACCCCTCGTAATTGGGTACGAAGTCCGGCTCGTTCTGCATGGAAATAGCGTAGAGATTGACGCCACCGCTGGCCATGTAATTGACGAAGCTCTCCAGGTAATTGGCGAACGCTCCATAGTAGGTTGGGCTGAGGCTGCCGCCCACGACGTTACCATTGGTTTTCATGTAGGCCGGTGGACTCCAAGGAGTGGCGAACTCGACGGCTCCTCGCGCCACGGCCTCCTGCGCGTTCGCCAGCTCTGTGCCCCAGTTGGCCGAGCCACCCGGATCGATGCGCGCCCGGTTGATACTCAATCCCAACTCGCTCCCGCTCGTACCCCAGACTGCATCGGCCTGCGCCGTGGTCAGCACGGCCGTCCAGGCTGTGGAGGCGCCGTAGCCACGGATAGTTTGATACGTCGTTCCGAAATCGACCGTGGAAGTCTGCGCCCAGACGTGCAGAGGGAGCGCCAGACTGCAGAACGCAATGCCCGCTCGGATGGAACCTCCAACCCTCACGTCCTTCATATCGAGCCTCTCACATTGAAATTTGATGTCAGCTGCTTGCGCAGACAGACACGTTGGCCTCACTCGAAGTACGGTGAGCAAGGGATTGTGGGTCAAACAGCCGCGCATCACCCATTGCTCGCACATGTGCTCGCAATCGTGAACTGCCGATTAGATGCGGAAATCCCTGATGCTACGGATTGTAGGAGCCCGGCTGTTGTCGCGCCAATGACTCTTTGGACCGGATACTTATCATTTTTGCATGGCGCACCAACTCACCTAAAGCTGCTAGCCTGTTTGGTCGGCAATCTGCGACAACTGGCCGCTCAGTTGAATAGCCGTCATTATCCTGACCTCTAGCTACGAATGAGGATGTTGTCCGGCGAGGGCCACCTTTCGGTTTAGATCTGGCCGCGCCGATCCGTGAGGAAAAACAAATGAACAGTACCTACTTTGGCCTGTTCGCAGAGCTCGGAGAGGCCAACATTCCGTTGGTGCGTAACGGCACCGACCCGTCGCCGCCATTCACGAACGCCGGCTGAGGCGGCACGAACGCCGAGTCCGGGGCGGCACTCTCGAACAGTCTCACGATGCTCTGATACTTTTCGATGTACCACCGGTTCTCGTTGTTGTATTTCGGGATCCTCACCGGACGGGCATCCGTGCCTTCCGCTTTCCAGACGCAGGGACAAGTCACCGAAGCTCCTGTGAGCTGCACTCCCGGCCGGCTCAGTACGTCGAGCTTGACGTTCATTCTCGTCAGGACACGATAGAGCTTCATGACGTTGCGGGATCCGCCGTTGTACGCGGCGACCGGAAAGATGCCCAGCACTTCCGGGTTGGCACGATACGCGCGACGAATATCCGCCCGCATTCCCGCCAGATTGAAATCCAGCAGGCAGGCCGCCGCTTTCATGGCGTTGAGCAGATTCGTCGCGCCGCTCTCGAAGACCGGATCGAGCTTTGCGCCGCGGCAGCGTCTGACCAGGTACGCGTACGTCCCCTTGCCCTTGCGGTTGGTGAATTGCATGGGCCCTAACGCGTTTGCGTCCGAGACGCTATACCGATAGGCCTCGCCCCGCTTCAACCCGTACTGGCTCAGCACCTCGTCGAAGGCGAGCGCGTGCTTCTGTATGTAGTCCTTGTCATCGGTTTGCTCTATGACCGCAAGTGTCGTAATGACCTGCGGAGGAATGGCATCGGCGAGCAACTCTCCGTGAAAGGCCGCACTCGGCACCTTCGCGAGACGCAGCTCCTCGATCGCCTGACCCGCCGTGGTGATCAGAAATTCCTTCCCGCTGCTGACAAAACCCGGGTCGAAGGTATCTTCGGTGAAGGGCAGATAGACGATTGGCTTCGCGGTCTGGACGACGGCGCTCCACTGCCTGCGCTTGATGAGGGTGTTGTCGAATACGGGGTACTTGCGGCCATAGACTTTCAACGGATCCCCGTCCCGGGAGAAGGCGAACATCAGCCGCTCGGCACCGGTGCCCTTCACGTGCCGCGCCTCGATACCCGGGGTGAGAGTGCGAAAGGCCAGGGGCTTCCCATTATTGGGGTTCCACTTGATCGGCGGACGCGGGAGTTCGATCTGCGCGACGGACCACTCCTGCTTCGTTTCGCTCCACAGCGCAAAGGCGACAGGGCGCCCGCGGAGCACCTGGTTCTTCCCTTCTCCAGTAAAGACGTATTGGAGCTCGACATCACTGAGAAGTGTCTGCGCTTCGGCGACGAGCTCGCGGATCACCTCACGACGGTTACGGCTCCCTCCGACGACGGTCTCCTTGGAAGCCTGATCGTGTTGCTCCGATCGGGCAACGGCAAGTGGCACCTCGCCTTCTTCTTGCTCCCAACCTCCGTCCGCGATGGGAGCTGTCTCCTCGATCGAAGCTGCCGCCTCATCGGTCAGCGTCGGCTGCAATTCATCAGTGGCGCGGCCTGTCATCGCACGTCCAGCAAAGAGCAGGGACGCCAGTAAGAGCAGAATCAACGCAGCCGAGTGTCTGGCAGTTCTGTTCATGCCACCGATAGTACTCACGACCGGGCGCGGCGCACGCGTACTCGTATCAAGGAATTCGATGCCGTTGAGGAGAATCCGCTAGCTATCGGTTCCGACATCCACTGTTGTAGCCATGTGGATACATGAGATTCTTCCACCGCTCAGCACTTGTCATAATCGGCGCCACGCGGAAGGTCGCGGCAGGGTGATGTCGAGCCCATTCGAAGCCAGACGTCAGCAAGCCCTTGGTCTCGCCTGCAAAATCTTCATCCTGCGCGCATGTGGAAGAAGGAAGCTCAATTTCTCAAGACTTAACAGATCGCTCGGGTTCTCCTTCGTCGTGGCCGCGCACACCTGCTTTGAGGCCTATAACGACCGCCCCACCCTCTCTCGATCGTCGCTGTTTGTTGATCAGCTCGATGCGATCAGACGCACTGACAATCCAGGAGACGTGTCGCGGCAAACTGCCGTGGACGCGAGGCGTAAAGTTGACGGCGACGCTCACCGCTTACTTTCAGTAGATAGTATCGATGGCGCCAACAGCGTCCGCGGTTGCTGCGTCCGCTAGGGCTGCAGGCTCTCGCCGACAATCAGTCCGCTCGCCTCCCCGCCGTGGTGAGCTGAGGGCGTCCAACCGAGCCGGAAATCACGGACTCATACACCACTCGCCGGGGCACGATCTGCAGGCAGGACAGCCTCAGCCGCCGGCGATCTTGCGAATCAGCTCGGGGGAATACGCTCAGGCCCGGTAAGCCCGGTAACACCCGGCGAGGATTCCGCATTGATGCGCAAAATCTCCGGGAACTCGTCAAGGCGGGCATCGCGAATGACAATATCATTGT
>Ga0105240_10008250_pt1 | contig 14913 bp, 7 predicted proteins | sample KBSC54metaG_FD_80426 | JGI IMG/M metagenome (GOLD analysis project Ga0105240, IMG submission 80426) | Corn rhizosphere microbial communities from Kellogg Biological Station, Michigan, USA - KBS C5-4 metaG | ecosystem: Host-associated > Plants > Roots > Rhizosphere > Soil | place: Michigan, USA... | reverse complement strand
GCACGGCCAGTTCCGTTTTTCTATGACAAGATGCAAAGGCAATAAACAACATCAAATGAATCCCGAAATTCAGGTTTCCTTTTATTTTCATTCGAACTTAGGTTTTGTAATTGATGCTGCGAAACTATTGCCCCGACATTTAAATGGATGTATTATATGTTTAAGATTATAGTTACGAATGTTAAAGATGGCGTGCTGCCCTATATAAATTACATTACTTTGTCTCTAATGCCAGGGTTGTTACAATAGGGTCAAGTTTTGCCGTATCTAAGCTTATTGTAATACCATTTTGATCCTGCGAAAACTTCGCTTTGGATCCACCAAGTATTTTGCATGAAACAATCATTTTGTCGCTTGCCGGCAGTTTAATCTCTGTCGCATCCTCCGGCATTTTTACCAGATGGATGTAGATTCTATTCCCTTTTTGCGTTGAACCATAATAATCATCAACGGGCTCAAACGGCCCCGGACGCGTTCCATAAATTCCTTCGCCATTTTTTTTGAGCCATTGTCCTACTTCTCTTAGTCGTTCAACATGTGTAGGGGGAATAACGCCATCAGGATCTGGGCCAACGTTTAACAGCATATTGCCACCTCTGTCAACGATATTCACCAGGTAATCGACGATAAGCTTAAGCGGCATCAGGTTTTGAGCCTTATTGTATCCCCAACTGGTTCGATTTAGATTGAGGCATTTTTCCCACGGAAAAGGTATGATGGGCCCCTTAACCGGCGCATCTCCTTCATTGGTTTGAAAATCACCTGCCATACCTGACCTCGGATTAATAACGACGTCCGGATTATAGCTCCTTACCATAGCGTTTAGCTTTAAAGGTTCCCAAAACCAGGCTGCATCTGCATCGGTACCCTTATGAGCAAGCCACCCGCCATCGTACCAAAGGATTTCAATTTTTCCATAGTTTTTCATTAGCTCCTCTACCTGGCCATAAGTTTGCTTTTTCAGCAAAGCGGCATTTTCAGGCAACCCCTTAGGATCGAAGTATCCCGGGAACCGCCAGTCCAATGGGGAATAATAAATTCCGACATGCAAACCAACTTTGCGACAAGCTTCCGTGTATTCTTTAACAAAATCGCGGTGTGCCGCAGTTTCCCAACTATTAAAATGATTGTAGCTAGCAGGGCTGTTCCAAAGCGCAAAACCCTCATGATGCCTGGCCGTCAATACCATGTATTTCATGCCGGCATCTTTTGCAGCCTTTGCCCAGGCATCTGCACTAAAGTGCCGTGGATTAAATTGATCCGCTAGCTTGGCGTATTCATTTGCGGGAATTTTTTGATTAAACATGGTCCATTCACCTGTCGCCGGAATGGCATACAGGCCCCAGTGAATAAACATGCCGAACTTCTGGTCCTCCCACCACTGCATCTTTTCAGGCGATAAATTTGATCCGGGCCCTTTCACCCCTTCAAATGCATTCTTTAACTCGGTGTGAACGGTCCCTTTTTGCATCGATTTTTTTTCATCTTCTCCCATTTGCTGACCAATGGCGGCTAATGACGAGACTGTTAGCAATAGGCTAAGTGAAAATATTCTAAGTTGTATCCTGTCCATTAAAGTGTTTTTAGATTAGGAGCTTTATTTTAATTATTTCCCCGTTATGGCTTATCACCTTGAAGCCGGGAGTGTATTTTCGGAAACTGATTCAATATTTAAAGTAGCTGCCGATAAACCAGGTGAACCAACGGTAAGTTTTATCTCACCTGGACTGTGGGCGCTTTTAATTACAAGCAAAGCGCGTCCGTGCCACGCTTTATGCGTATTCCCTACATATGGGTCTGTATCCTTCATGTCCGCATTTGCAACTCCTGCAATCGTTCCAGGCCCGTCGATATTAAAATGCAGGCGGTTTGCCGCATTCGGTTGAAATATATTGTCCTTGTCCCTTATCTCGATTGTGACGTAAGATAAATCCTGTCCGTTTGCTATTATTTTTTTTCGATCTACCTGCAGCAGAATTTTTGCGGCATTGCCGGAAGTTTCCAAAACGGTTGATTCAACTTCCTTATCATTATCGACCCCAACTGCTTTAAGGGTACCCGGCGAATACGCCAGCACAAATTGAGCTTTATGTTCTTGTTCAAGGGTCGTTGCTTTTTCCCCTATGAGTTTGTTGTTGACGTATAACCTTACCTTGGGGTACTTTGAATAGACTTCTACGTTGAGGTCCTTCCCCGCATATCCAGGCCATGTCCAGCTTTCCCATGTTGGCCATACAGACCACCATGTCGTTTTAATTTCCAGGGGCTCCGGATTAGGCTCACGCACGGCCATATAAAGTTTTTCGAAGTCATTATAAAGCAGGCTGCGGTAATGAGAAATTGGTTTTCGCCATCCTATTAAATCAATATCCCCACAATAGGCGCCATGCCATGGAAAAAGATCATGCTCCCAGTGTTCACCGGGGACCTCGCCCGAATAATACCAACGGCCTATTCCTGATTCTCCAAGATAATCTACTGCTGTCCAAACAAAATCACCGATAACAAAATTGTTATTGTGCACTAATTTCCAATTGGCAAAGGCGTCCTTAGGATACGATTCTGTTTGAACAATTATTCGCGAAGGCACCCGCTGATGGTCTTCCGACGCGCTCCCCAGGTGATAATTGTAACCACCAACATCATGCGCCGCCATAAGGGGATCGAGGGTTGACCATTCTTTACCATCATCCACAATAGCAGAAGTGATTGCACGAGTGGTGTCTATTTTTTTTATGAACCCTGCAAGCATTTTAGCTGTTTCCACTGCCCCGGGGCTACCCCTCTCCACTATTTCATTGCCTATGCTCCACATAATAATCGAGGGGTGATTACGATCCCGCAAAACCATTGCCTCTAAATCGCGCTTCCACCACTGGTCAAAATACTTAGCGTAGTCATGTTTATTTTTACCTACTTTCCAACAATCAAATGCTTCGTCAACAACCAATAGCCCCAATTTGTCGCAAGCATTTAAAAAAGCCTCGGAAGGAGGGTTATGAGAAGTTCTTACTCCGTTAAATCCAGCGTTTTTAAGCAACTCGACTTTGCGCTCTTCCGCACGGTCAAAAGCTGCGGCGCCCAGGCATCCATTGTCATGGTGCTCACAACCACCATTGATCTTTATTGTTTTGCCATTGAGCTGAAACCCGTTTTCAACTGTGAATTTAACAGAACGTATTCCAAAATCCGTTTTGGTTTCATCAAGCACATTTTGATTTTGTAATAGCTGTATGTGGGCTTCATATAAACGGGGTGTTTCCGGTGTCCATAACGATGGATTGGGTACCACTACAGTTTGAGCAATTTCTTTTTCGCTGTTTGCAGCCAGCTCAACCTTTATCCGGCTATTTCCGGCATCTTTAGCGTTTGCGTCCCGTAATTGGGTGTTAAGTACAATACTTTGGTCTGAACCAGTTTCGTTTTTTACTAATGTTTTAAGCTTAATCGTTGCCCTTTTCGAAGAAACATCAGGGGTTTCGACCGCAACGCCCCACTGGGCTATATGCACGTCATTGGTAACTATCAGCCTAACATGGCGATAGATACCGGACCCGCTGTACCACCGACTGTTCACTTGTTGCGAATTGTCCACCCTTACCGCAATCACATTGTCCTTATCAAAATTCAAATAGCGCGAAAGGTCATAACTAAACGAGGAGTAGCCATAAGGGTAAATTCCAAGCGATTTTCCATTGATGAAAACTTCAGAATTCATATAAACCCCTTCAAAATAAATGGACACCTTTTTATCTTTCCATTTATTCGGGATGTCGAAAGTCTTCCGATACCAACCAATACCTGCAGGAAAGTATCCACCCCCGCCTCCCGTAGGATTTTTAGGATTTACCGCTCCCTCGATGCTCCAGTCATGCGGCAAATCTAAACCACGCCATTTTGAATCATTAAAGGTGGGTTGCTCGGCATTTACAACGCTATCCCTTGAAAATCGCCAGCCCATATCGAAAGCTATTGAGCGATTTTGAATGGTCTGCGCTTGTACCCGGCTTCCGCACGCCACAGTAACAGTAACAATTATTAAAATAACAAATTTGTAAAAAGTCTTCATTCCGGACTTATAGTAATTGAACAGGTCAATGGTTTATAATTAAAAGGCAACGAGTTTTTCGGTGCGCCTTTATTTTGGTTGTAAAGACAAAATTACCTTTATAATATTCAAAGCCATATCTTTATTGTTTCTGATTATAGCATGAATGTTAATTGACAACAGTGAATCAGAAAATATGCGGGTTGAATAAACTATAAGCCAGGTCGGCGGATATTGAATTTATTGGCCGGAATTAACATTGTTTATATAAACGTAATCATCAGTGCCATTCCGCTATCTGTCATCCTTGTAGTTTTGCTGTGAAATAATTCCAAAGCGGGGTTGAGCCAGCCCCTTTTGATGAAACTAATTATAACCTGAATAATCGTTAAATAACTTAAAGCACTATGTTAAATAAAGCCCGATCTGCAAATACTTTGTATTTGCTTGTATTCTTTGTCATCAGCGTCAAAATAGCCGTCGCTCAGGAAAAGAAGCCACAGCCTGTTCAAAAAGACGTCGCATTAAATACAAAGATTGATGCAATCGTCAAAAAACTCACATTGGAAGAGAAAATCAGCATGCTTCATGCCAACAGTATCTTTGGAACTGCTGGTATTGAACGCCTTGGTATACCCGGATTGATGACGGATGATGGACCTCTCGGTGTTCGTGAAGATGTTAAAGAGAACTGGTCACCGGCAAATCTCACTACGGACTCTGCCACCTTTTTCCCTAACGGTTCGGCGATTGCTGCTACCTGGAATCCAACGCTTGCATATCGTTATGGCCATGATCTTGGTGAAGAAACAAAAGCCCGAAAGAAAAATGTCATTCTTGCTCCCGCCTTTAATATTGCCCGTACACCGCTTTGTGGCAGAACTTATGAGTATTATTCTGAAGACCCTTATTTGAACGCGCGACTGGCAGTCCAGGCGGTAAAGGGAATTCAAAGCCAAAATGTTGCTGCATGCGTTAAGCATTTTGCAGTAAACAACCAGGAGGTAGAGCGCGGGCGTATTAATGTTGAGATAGATGAACGCGCATTACGTGAGATCTATCTGCCAGCATTTAAAGCGGCGATAACTGAAGGCAATGCATGGACAATCATGTCGGCATACAATAAGCTTAGAGGCGCTTATTGCTCTGAAAATAGCTACCTGCTTCAAAAAATATTAAAAAGAGAGTGGGGATTCAAAGGAGCAGTTATCAGCGATTGGGGTGGCACGCACAGCACAGTGAATGCTGCCAATAATGGCCTTGATGTAGAAATGGGTTCCAATCCGCCCTATAATAATTACTATTTTGCGTCAAAGCTTCTTGATTCCGTAAAGGCAGGTAAAGTAAGTGAGCAGGTGATAGATGATAAAGTACGCCGCATTTTATGGGTGATCTACCATACCTCCCTGAGCGGCCATTACACTAGCGGCAAAATAAATACTCCTGAACATAGCAAGACCGCATACGATATCGCATCCGAATCTATCGTCTTATTGAAAAACGACAAGCATTTACTGCCTTTAAAACCGTCAACAGTAAAAAGTATTGCGGTAATAGGCGATAATGCAACCCGCACCTTTCATCTCGGCGGCTTTGGAGCCGGCGTCAAAGCTCGTTATGAAGTTACTGCATTAGCGGGATTACAAAACAGGTTAGGAAATAAAGTAACCATCAATTTTGCCCAGGGCTATTCTGCCGTTTTCAAGCAGACCAGCCCAGGCGTCAATGACGAGACATCAAAAGCAGACCCGGCAATGACACGGGAAGCTGTTGCAGTAGCTAAAAAATCGGATGTTGCTATTCTATTTATTGGGGGTAACCGTGATTATGAAAGCGAGTCGAGGGATCGCCGGGATTTGAGCCTGCCTTTTGGCGAGCAGGATCTGGTTGATGCAGTAACGGAGGTTAATCCAAATACGATTATTGTTGTTGTTGGCGGTGCACCATACGACATCGGCAAAATCAAACACACCAATCATGCTATCGTATGGTCCTGGTATAACGGCGAAGAAAACGGTAATGCTCTGGCCGATGTACTAATCGGTAAAATAAGTCCGTCAGGCAAATTACCTTTTACATTCCCCGCCTCATTAAAGCAATCGCCTGCCCATGCACTTGACGCCTATCCCGGCGAGAACCTTAATGTGAAGTACCAAGAAGGAATATTGGTTGGATATCGTTGGTTTGATACTAAAAAAATCGAACCACTTTATCCATTCGGGTATGGTCTTTCATACACCAGTTTCAATTATGCAGGTTTAACGACCGATAAAAAAACTTACAAATCTGGTGATGTTGCACAGGTCTCGCTGAAAATAAAAAACGCCGGTTCGATCAAAGGTAAAGAAACTATGCAATTGTACGTGAGTAAATTATCTTCTGCCGTTTTAAGGCCCGAGAAAGAATTAAAGGCCTTTACAAAGGTAACAGTTGAGGCAGCCTCAGCGGCAAATGCATCCATGAAACTCAACATTGCCGATCTTGCTTATTTCAATGAAAAAGCTGGCAAATGGGTCATCGAACCTGGGGACTATAAAGTTGCAGTCGGGTCTTCTTCAAAAGATATTCGGCTCGTAACTACCATCCACGTTATAAAATAAAGCACTTAAAAAAGAAAAACAAACAGCAATCCGAAGGGATAAAATTGGTTCATCTAAATGAGAACAATATTACTAATTGCCGCATGGTCATTTTTAGTGACGTCGACTACTGCAACCGCTCAAACCAGTCAAAACGAAAGAACAATTTCAATTGATTTAAATAATGTAAAAGGCGTCTTGCCCCAAAGCTCCAATTTGTGTGTAGGCGCCGGCCGCGCCAACGAGGGCTTGCGTGCAGACTGGCAAAGGCAACTTAAAATGGCGCATGACGAATGCGGGTTCAAATACATCCGCTTTCATGGGCTGTTGTCAGACGATATGGGCGTTTATTTTGAAGATAAAGGAAAACCCGTTTATAACTGGCAGTATATAGATGAGTTGTTTGATTTTCTGTTGAGAATAAAAATGAAGCCCTTTGTAGAGGTAGGTTTCATGCCGGGTGGTCTGGCTAGCGGAAACAATACCATCTTTTGGTGGAGGGGAAATGTTACTCCACCGAGAGATCATCAGAAGTGGGACGACCTGATCAAAGCGACGGTAAAACACTGGGTGGAGCGCTACGGCGAAGCTGAGGTGGCTAGCTGGTATTTTGAAATCTGGAATGAACCGAACCTGAAAGGCGGTTTCTTTACAGGTGATCAACAGGACTATTTCAAGCTTTATCGCGAAACAGCTCTTGCTATAAAAAGCGTATCAAACAAATTCAGAGTTGGCGGGCCGGCAACTGCCGGTAACGCCTGGATTGCAGACATGATTAATTTCTGTCAAAAAGAATCCGCACCAATTGATTTTATCAGCACGCACGACTACGGCGTAAAGCAAGGTTTTCTGGACGCCAATGGTCAGGGCGGCACTGTACTCGATCGCGACCGCAATGTTATTTCCAATCACATGAAAGGCACCAGGAAGATTATTCAATCTTCCGCTTTGTCCAATCTGCAATTGCACTATACAGAATGGAGCGCATCTTACTCACCAGCTGACCCTATCCACGACAGTTATCATGAAGCTGCTTATATTTTAAATACCGTAAAACAAGCTGCGCCTTATGTAAACTCCATGTCCTACTGGACTTTCACCGATATCTTTGAAGAAGCGGGTCCAAGAAGTACTCCTTTTCATGGCGGCTTCGGACTGATCAATTATGAAGACCTTAAAAAGCCCGCTTACTATGCGTTTAAATACCTAAATCAGTTGGGTAAAACAGAACTTAAAGTCGCTGATTCAAGTGCAATTGTTTGTAAAGACCAACGTGGAGTACGAAGATTTCGCAAATTAAATAGCCTTAGCAAATTTGAAAACTTAGAGCATTTAAAGCCCAACCCAATTATTTGCAGTTCATGATGACATAAAAAAACGCTGCCCCCAATCGGGCAGCGTCATGTTATCAACTAAATCACAGATCTCAACTGCAATGCTTTACCAAATCCCATTTAACGGAATTAATTGAGTTATTTTTAATGATTTAAGATCGATGTGCTCATAGGGAGCTGAAGGAAAGAAAGTGCTCGTCATTACAGTTCTTCCTCCATCTGCAAAAAGTTCAACCGACGACCGGTCTATCAATAAGCTGATTTCCGATTCTTTCGTTTTTGAAAACCTTGGGGCATAGCCTATCCTCGAAAAATTCTTAGCGAAGTCAACCTTACCTGATTTCGTCCGGTCAATAAAATATTGATCTTTTGCTTTATCATAACCAATGATTAATTTTTCCCCTTTTTGATTGGAAAGCGTAATTGAGCAATCAACGGAGTGGTCAACATTTAATCTGACAAGGCATTGTCCCGGCAGCCGCTCAGGGAGTTTCGATACAATGCTTTGCGTTTTCTTTTGCTCGACAGATCGTAGTTCCTTTACCAGTATCGATTTAAGATATAATGTCCCCTCGAATTCAAAGAGGCTTAGCTCTCTGGGTATGGTCATCGCATTGCGCCATTTCACGGTAGGTACCTGGTTGGCGTAATCCCAGTTGCTCATCCAGCCAAGGAATATCTTACGATTTCCCGTATTACTCCAGGTAATACCGGCGTACTCATCGGGACCGTAATCGAGCCACCGGGTTTTGTTGTCGACTGCTGTAAAGCTCTTGCCATCAAACTGTCCGATAAAATATTGTGTTGCTGAACCGCCGTTTGGGCCGCCGGGGTTTAAATTCACGATCAGTACCCAATATGTTTGGTTATTCAGCCTTAAAGGAAACAAATCGGGGCACTCCCATACGCCACCGTGAGCGCCAACTTCTTTGCCAAACTCACTTTCTTTTTTCCAGCTCTTTAAATCAGGTGATGAGTAAAAGGTGATGTGATCTTTTGTAGCCAATGTCATTACCCACTTTTTCTCTTTGGCATACCACATTACTTTAGGGTCTCGAAAGTCGCGAATACCAGGATTTTTTAAAACTGGGTTTCCGGCATATTTCGTCCATGTTTGACCTTCATCCAGGCTGTAGGCAAGGCTCTCATTTTGGAAGTCATCCTTTCGTGCTTTCTCGCCTTTAGGGTCATGATGTGTAAATATGGCAACCAAAGGTGTTTTACCATTTTTGCCAAAACCTGAAGTATTACTTGAATCCACTACAGCGCTGCCCGAAAAAATATACCCGAGGCTGTCCGGATATAGCGCAATCGGTAATTCATTCCAATGCATTAAGTCTTTACTTATTGCATGTCCCCAGTGCATTGGTCCCCAGGTGGTCCCGTTTGGGTAATATTGAAAGAACAGGTGATAAGTACCTTTGAAGTAGACCATGCCATTAGGATCGTTGGTCCAATGTGCTTTGGGTGAAAAGTGTACCTGTGGCCGGTATTGTTCATGATATGGCTTAACCGGCTCCTGTGCATTTGCGAGTTGGCAAAACGAAATGCCCAGCAGTAATAACAGCAGATTCGTGGAGGTTTTCATAGTTAATTAATTGAAGTATATTTTAGCATGGCTATAGTAGCTTGAAAATCTGAGACATATTTTGAGGATCGTCCTGATACATCAGCAAGTTTCCCGTAGCTGAGAATAACAGCATCGAAGGATATTTCCTTGGATTGAAATCAACAATAAATTCATTTCTTAAGTCCTGAAGTACAGTTACATTAGCTTTATTAATCAGCGCCGGGCTATATGCGTTCATGAAATCGCTTATTTTGTTAACGTTGTCTAATGTCACCAGGTAAATCTCCGTTTTACTAAATTCTTTGTAATGCGCATTAATGTCGTGCATTGCATGCTGGCAATGGTCGCACCCCGAATCAAAGAATACAAAGAATATTTTTTTACCTGATGAAATATCGCGCTTTGTAAATGGCTTTCTGTTCAATCTGTAAAATACAAACTCCGGCATCTTTTTCACAGGCGTTTGGGCCATCATTTCAAAGGACAGACACAGAAGTAGGACGCTGAATGTAATTTTTCTCATTGATGTTTTTTTAAAAAATGGGCGCCCGGCCAAATATTCAGGCCAGACATCCCATTAAACCTGTCGCTTAATTTTAATAGCCGGGGTTTTGTTTATATAAACCGTTGGTAAATAAAATCTCAGATTGTGGTATTGGCAGGTACTCATCCCTTCCTGCAGTGAACTTAGCCGTATTTAAAAACGGCCTTCTAACCTTCTCCATGCTAATATAATCATTCAACGTTTTTTCAGCAATTCCCCAGCGCACTAGGTCAAAAAACCGGTCTCCTTCAGTTGCAAATTCTAAACGTCTTTCCCATTGCAGGGCCTGCCGTGCGTAAGCCTGGGTCCAGTTTGTTGCCGGGTAGGGCTGCAAATTGTAATTTGACGGGAAAGTACCATCGAGCTTTTTAAGTCTTCCTGTACTTGCAGCCGCCCTTACCCTGATCTGATTGATCAACGGCAGCGCTTTATCCTGTTGGCCCAATTCGATATAAGCTTCAGCCTGCATCAACAGTACATCGTCATATCTAAGTACATCCAAATTTTTTGCAGACCCCATGAATGGTCCCAATTTAAAATAAGATGAACTGGTTGCCAATAGTTGGCTTTTCATGGTATGAAAATTACCGTAAACACCCGGATCACGTACCCAGCTATTACTAAATGGCTTAGTTGGGTCATATTTATAAGGGTGACCATCGATACCTACTGTATGATCTATCCGGGTGTCAACTGTCTGGGCCGATAAATCAGCTATGCTATTGTTGAATGTATTAAAATTGGGTAATCCGCTAGCATCTGTCGTAAAGGCATTCACCAGGTTCTGGCTGGCAGCATGGAAACCGCAGCAACCATATTGGGGCGCGCCATGGGGATAATTTAGACCGTCTTCAAAGTTCAAACGACCGGCAGTGGTGCCGTCATTGATCGTAAATTGTATCGCAAATATAGATTCTGGTCCGTTCTCTGTTTCCGGCAAAAAATTGTCGGCATAATCCGGGCTTAAGGAATATTTACCTGATGAAATAACATCCTGCAGAAGATCAACAACCTGTTGCAACCTTGTCTGATTAATATTGGTTACCTGGTGACTGCTATTTTGTTCATATGCCTGGTACAATCTTAACTTGGCCAGATAGGCTTCGGCAGCATACTTGTTGGCCCTGGCCAGTTCGGGTTGAGACGTTGGCAAGTTATCTACAGCGAATTGAAAATCATCCGCAATTTTGTTCCATGAATCCTCATCAGACAGCGTATTAGACGTTTTAAGTATATCAGCAGCTGTTGCATTCTCATCAAATTGCGGTATATTCCTGTATAACAACTTCATGATAAAATAGCTATGTGCGCGCAAAAATTTCAGTTCGGCTATGCGCTCCTTTTTGTTCGGAAATTGAGCATCTGAAAAAGCGTTGATCGCTCTAAGCGCCACATTTGCCCTTGAAATTGACTTGAACAAGTTTTTCCATGTCCTTGAAACAAAGGCATCTATCGACGGCGTTACCAGGTTATAGTGCTCCATAGCGTCTATTTCGCCCACGTCGCCTGTACCGCCGCCGCCTTTATAAGCATCGTCGGAGCGAACACTTCCAAAAGCCCATTTGCTATAAATAGGCCCTATCATGTCGCCGTTTCCGATAGCGGCATAGGCTGCTGTTACCAGCCCGTCAGCTGCTGTTGGAGAAGTTAAGTCTGAAGCGGACAGAAGTCCCTTCGGCGTATAGTCCAGTGGTTTTTTACAGGAACCAAATATCATTAGTCCCGATAAAGTTGTGATGATCAATATTTTCGTTTTCATATCGAAATAATTTTTTGATTAAAATGAAGCGTTAACACCAAAGCTCAGGATCTTTGGAATAGGGACTGCATCGAGACCTGCCCTTTCCGGGTCAGGACTCTTATATTGGCTACTCTTAAATACAAATGCATTTTCAGCCATCACAAATAAACGTACCCTGGTAAAGACGGCCTTGGGCTGGATGCTATATCCAAACTGAATATTCCTGATTTTGAAATAAGATGTATTTAGCACGAAATAGTCAGAATTATTCGTGGTCTCATGGTTGTTGTCTTTAAGTGTCAATGCCGGCACATTGGTATTGGTATGTGTTGGTGTCCAGCCATCAAATACGCCCGGGCCGACATTTTCCCTGCTATGCATTAAATTATTGTAAAACGTATAAGGGTCAAATCCCTTTCTTCCGGCAACGCCTGATCCAAAAATAGACAGATCAAACTTTTTATAAGTCAGATCAATTCTTGCACCGTACTCTAAAGAAGGGAGCGTTGTACCGATCCAGGTTTCGTCGTTGGCATCGATCTTACCATCATGGTTGGTATCTACATAGCGTATCCGGCCCGGACCTGCACCGATTTGGGTTGGCGCTGCATCAACTTCGGCCTGCGATTGGAAAAGCCCCGCGGTTTTATAACCAAAAATGTCAAATTGGGAATGGCCAAGAATGGTATTACCTATATTACCCGGATAAAATGGTCTAACATCCTCGGGCAAACTGGTGATCTTATCCCTGAAATGAGAGAAGTTTAAAGTGACGTTATAGTTAAAATCGCCGCTTTGCTGCCCGTGGTACGATACGATAAACTCCCAGCCTTTATTGGTTTTTGAGGCGCCGTTAACCGTTTTGGTTTGGCCCTCGCCCAATGCTGAAGCAACAGGAGGAGTAATCAATATGCCGGTTGTCCTTCTGGTAAAATAATCAAATGAACCAGATATCTTATCGTGCAATATTGTAAAGTCCAGGCCTGCATTTATTTCATCAGTAGTTTCCCATTTAAGATCCGGGTTGGCGGCTTGTATCTGAACAAAACCGGATGGCAACGTTCCTGTATTAGCGCCCGACAAAGAATAGGCGGTACCCACGTTCATGTATTGCTCCCAAAATCCACCGCCTATAATTTGTGCCTGAGTTGTTCCGTACCGTGTATCATAAAGGGCAAAACGTGACAGGTCCCCAATTTCCTGGTTACCAACCCTCCCTACACCGACTCTTGCTTTCAATTCAGAAAACAAGGTCTGATTCTTCATGAAACCTTCTTTATCGATTCTCCAGCCAAAAGATCCTGCCGGGAAAATACCGTACTGGTTATTTGTACCAAACCTGGAAGAACCGTCGCGTCTGATCGTTAGAGCAGCTAAGTATTTACCTGCATAGTTGTAGTCAATGCGCCCAAATTCAGAGAGTAAACGGTTACCCGTTGATGCACCCGATACTATGGTGTTCCCTGTGCCGGCATTTAATGTAAAATAGTCTTCCGTTTGCAGTGCATATCCATATTTTTTGGTGCTTTGGTAATCAAGAAACGTTTTGATGTATTCTGTACCCGCTAAAAATTTGAAGTGGTTATTGTTGTTCAAGTCAAAGTTGTACCTGATGGTATTTGACCAGGTGGTGCTTAAATAGTGATTTTCATCAAACGATAAGCTATTTGTAGTGCGGCTTAATGCTCCTTCGGTAAACGTTGGTGTAATGACCTTATTTAAGTAGTTGGCATTATCGGCGCCAAAATTTGATTTGATATACAGATTTTTAATGGGCTGTATCTCCAGGAACACATTCCCGAATTCATTTACCTTATTGGCATTATTCCATTTTGCAAGGTCCTGCATGTGCAAGGGGTTATTCCTATCAGAATAGCCTGCACCTAATTCACCAGCGTAAGTGGTTCCATCTTTTTGATAAACCGGAATAGTTGGAGCTAACGTAACGGCCAAAAATGGGGTTGATGCCCCACCCAGGTCGTTTGTTGTAAGCGTCTCGTTTGAATTGGTGATTTTGATGTTGGCGCCGAAGGTCGCCTTGTTATTGAACGCATGCGATAAAGCGGCAATGCTCCCTGTGGTGCGTCCATATTTGGTGAATTTTACCAGGCCGTTATTGGTGATATTGCCAAAGTTTATTTCGAGCGATGAATTTTTATTACCCACCGATGCCGTAAGGTCGTTATTAGTAACTAGTGCTGTTTTGTATAGCACACTTTGCCAATCTGTATTGCCCACGGGCGTGTTCGGGTCGCCACCCACAAATGGCTTTGGAGTAACACTGTTTAGGACAGGATTTGCATAATTATTATTCCAATCAAAAGTGTAGATATCGCCGTAGCCGGCAGTAGGGTCCTGTCCATCATTTACCGACGCCTGCCATAAAGCCTTGCCCCGGTCGACAGCATTCAACATTTTATAACGGAGCGATTTTTCAGACTCAAATGAAGTTGTGCTGTTAAATTGAAACACTACTTTGTCTTGAGTATTTCCGCCGGTTTTGGTGGTAACAATGATTACCCCATTTGATGCGCGTGATCCGTATATGGATTCAGCTGATGCATCTTTCAGTACTTGTACCGATGCAATGTCTGAAGGGGATAAGTTTTGAAATACTTCCGGGCGGGTTGTAGGGATACCATCGATAATATACAAAGGGTTATTATTCCCCAATGTATTTGCCCCCCGGATCAGGATTCTACTGGTTGCTCCGTTCGCTGATCCATCTTTCTCGATATATAAACCTGCAACTCTTCCCTGCAAGGCCTGCATCGTGTTGCCTGAGCTATTGTTTTTAACCGGAGTTAAATCAACTACAGCAACGGAGCCGGTAAGGTCCTTCTTTCGCTCAGAGGTATAACCGGTAACCACCAGTTCATTAAGCGCTGTGTTTGAGTCTTTGAATTGTATCTGAAGGCTGTTTACCCCCGCTGTAACAGTAGTGGAAATTGGCTTCGAGCCTACATAGGTGACTCTTATTGTTTGACCGTTTTCGGCAGTTATCTGGAAATTTCCTCCTGCATCGGTAGTCGTTGCTTTTTGGGTCTCAACAACTACTACGGTTGCCCCCTCCACGGGCTTGGACGCATTGTCCGTT
>Ga0105240_10008249_pt1 | contig 14916 bp, 15 predicted proteins | sample KBSC54metaG_FD_80426 | JGI IMG/M metagenome (GOLD analysis project Ga0105240, IMG submission 80426) | Corn rhizosphere microbial communities from Kellogg Biological Station, Michigan, USA - KBS C5-4 metaG | ecosystem: Host-associated > Plants > Roots > Rhizosphere > Soil | place: Michigan, USA... | reverse complement strand
CGCCAGGCGATTTCGCCGGGCTGGCGCGGGTTATCCACCACTCGTCCGTCGCCTAACTTCATGCTGGTGTGGAGCTCCGTCAGGTACACCACCACATAATGCGGATGCTCGTGCATCGGAGCTTTCACATGTGGAGGAAGAATCGTGCGCAGCACACGGACGCGGTCGTTTTCGAAGACTACCGGATGGTGCTCGGGATCCAGCTTGACCGGATCGAGTGTAATGGGAGGCGATTTGGGCGCGCCCGGCTTTAACTCGATGATAACGGCTTCGAGCGGCTGGTTCGCCAGGTTCTCTTCGGCGTGTTTGTTGGCCTCGTTGAAACCCACTTCACCGGCCTTGCGGTCGAGGTTGCGAACCGTGCCGTCGGCGCCGGTGATTTTCTCGTGGATGTCGGTCAGGAAAACTACCACCGTCGCAGGATGCTGGTGCATTGCGATCCGGGCGTGCGGGGGATGCTTGACGCGCAGCACCCGTACCCAGGCATTGTCGATCTCGACTTTATAATCCGGGCTGAGCTGCACCGGGTCCTGAGCGGCCGCGCCCGCCGCCAACCCCAGAATGATCACCAGCAATTTCTGCGTCATTTTCCACCACCATTCGAATGAAACGGGTCTCCACCGGCTGGTGGCGCGGGCTCGGCGCTCGCAATGTCCAGGTTGACGACGATGGGCTCCTGCCCGCTACGCACCACCACCGCCTCCACCGGCTCGTCGGGGCGTGCATTCATTTCCTGGTGCGGCACGAACGGAGGCACGTAGATGAAATCGCCCGGCCCGGCCTCCTCGACGTATTCCAGATGATTGCCCCAGCGGAAGCGCGCGCGTCCGCGAATGATATACAGCACCGTTTCGAGCTCGCCGTGATGATGCGCTCCCGTGCGGGCGGCCGGTTCCACCGTAACGGTGCCGGCCCACAGCTTACTCGCCCCGGTGCGCGCGTGGGTGATCGCGGCGGTCCGCGACATACCCGGCGTTTGCGGCGTATTGGTATCGTGCTCGCCCGCACGCACGATGCGGATTCCGTGCTCTTTCCAGTCGATCATGATTTTGAGCTAGCGAATGAAGTACCCGGCCATGCGCCAATGGTCGCCATCCGCCATCATGGTCAGCGTCTCTGTCGCACTGGCCTTGTTTTTAAAGGAAGTCTGGAACACAATCACGGCGTAATTCCCGTCCGGCGCGCCCGGTAAGGTTTTCGAAAAGCTGATGTTCTGCTGCTTGCGCGAAACCAGCGCGCCTAGCGGATTGCGCACGCCCTGGACCATGCTTACCCAGATTTTTTCAGGAATCCGCGAGCGGAAATACCAACTCGATTCTTTCCAGCTATCGGCGTACTTTCCGCTATCGACCAGTTTCACCCAATCCTGGCCGCTGGCGGCGGCCTGATCGTTCTCCGGCGCCGCAAACAACATTGCAGTAAAAATCAAAAAAACGAGAGCTCTCACACGTTCCTCCCCATGGCATTTCTCAGAGGCTTGCCCAGCGCGAAAATCGCTATACCGGCGGCCAAGCCCAAGCCGCCGAGCATTATGAAAAACGCATCCCTCGGCATCTTCTCATAGAAGGTGCCCAGATAGCCGGTAAGATAATTGCCGAAAAAATTCGACAGGAACCACATGCCCATCAGCATGCTCACCAGGCTCGGGGGGGCCACCTGCACGACCAGCGACTGGCCGATGGGCGACAGGTACAACTCGCCGATGGTGAGGATAAAAGTGCTGCCCACCAGCCATAGAAAACTGATCCTCTGCGTCTCTCCCAGGCCGTGCGCTATATAGATCAGCGGCACGAACGATACGCCCAGCAACAAGCATCCCAGGGCCATCTTGGTGATGCTGCCGGGCTCCTTTTTACGCCGGGATTGCCAGCCCCAGAAGGAAATCAGCAGCGGTGTCAGCGCAAAAATGAACATGGGGTTGACGGCTTGAAACCAGGTTGAGGGCATTTCGAATCCCGCTACGTGCCAATCCGCGTTGCGATCCGCAAAAATCTGCAAGGTGTTGCCTTGCTGCTCGTAGACCGCCCAGAACAAGGCATTAACGATCACCAGCACCATCAGGGCGATGATCACCTTCCATTCTCGCGACGTCAGCGGGACTTTTTCCGCATGCGTCTTCTTTCCGCGCGTCAGGTTATCCTCAGCCAGGAACCTCTGCCCCCACATGTAAAAGATCAGCCCGCAGACCATGCCCACGCCTGCCGCTGCGAACCCGTACGCCCAGCCAAACTTTTGTCCCAGAGTTCCGCACACCAGCGGCGCGAAGAAGGCGCCGAGGTTCACCCCCATGTAGTAGATGCTGTACGCGCGATCGAGGCGCGGGTCGCCGGGCGGATAGAGGCCGCCTACCTGGGTCGCCAGGTTAGGCTTGAAGCAGCCGTTGCCGACGATCAGGAAAAACAGGCCCACCAGAAACATCGATTCCGCCGCGAGGAAAAACTGGCCGATGGCCATCAGGATCCCGCCGATGACCACGGTCTTACGCTGCCCCAGCAAGCGGTCGGCAATGATGCCGCCGAACAATGGCGTAAGATAGACCAGCGCCGTGTACATGCCGTAAATCTGCGATGCCATAGGCTGAACGTTCTGCGGTCCGAACACCGCCTCGACGCCGCGCTGCAAGGGCAGAAACCCAACCACGTGCACCGTTCCCGCGCGCACGTTCTTGATCAGATAGTCGACCATATAGAGCACCAGCAGCGCGCGCATGCCGTAGTAGGAAAACCGCTCCCACATCTCGGTGAAGAACAACACGAACAGGCCGGCGGGATGCCCCAGGATAGTTCTGTGGGTGCGGATCGAGTCGTAGGCCGATGGCGGCGTCGCTGAGACGTTGGTGCTCACTGGATCTCCTAGTTCGGTTTCTTTTTCTTGAATAGATCCAAAATACCGGTGGCCTCTTTGCCGATATCGGTGTTGGTCAAGGGCTGTAATCTTTGGGCCGCGATTCCGCCCACCATTCCTTTAATATCGGGCACGAATTTGGGCTGGGCCGATGTTCCCTGAATCGAGAAAGGAACCGAAGTCTGGCCGGAGGGATTCAGGATGTTCAAAACCGCCCCGGTGTGCAGGTTGGCGCGCATCTTGAAATCCAGGGCATTGGCGGGGCTGATGGTCCCCGCGCCGCTCAATTCGCCGATGGCGGGCGCGATCACCGAAATTTTCTCGACTTTCATGCCGCGCTGATCGGAATGCACGCTGGCGCTGATATTGTCGAAATCCGTATTCGGACTGATCTTGATCCCGGTGAGCTTGGCCACGGTGTTTATATTGCTGCCCAAGTCGAATCCGGCCAAACGGGTTTTCCGCAAGGCCAGGGTGGCATCGGAAACCAGCTTGTCGGTGGGGCCGTCGACTGTGACATTGGCCGCGGCGGTGCCGCCTTCGAGCGACGATCCCTGCGGCAACACGATATCCAGGGCGGGCAGCATCGCGGCCAGCTCCTGCACTTCCATGGAAGGCGCTGAGAGCTTCGCGTGGAGCAGGGTGTCGTTGTTCTCGATGCGATAGGTCCCGGTCAGCTCCGCTGTGGCTTTGCCGATATGCACCTCGCCGCGGGTGAGCGCGCCCGAGCGCTGGCGGAGATCATTATTCAGCACGAAGTCAAAGCCCACGGTTTTGGTGGCGGGCTTGCCCGCCTTTGCCAGCTTCAGGTGCTCGGCCTGAATGTCGCCTTTCAACTGCAATTCGTGACCGGTTTGGGAAGCGTTGCCGTCGATCGAAACCAGCCCCTCGAATCCCGTGGACGGGCGCACGAAGCCGGCCTTGGCAATGTCCAGCTTATTCAGCTTGAGGGATACGTCAAAGGGCGTCTCCGAGGCATCCAGAGTATTGATCGGACCCGCCTTCCCGTCGATTTTAACGTCGCCACCACCTTGAATGGTTGCTGAAAGCGAAACTGGAAACGACGCACCCGCCGCAAAATCTTTCACTTCAAGGCTGAGTTTTTCGAGCACCTTGAGTTGAGACTCGCCCGCGGTCTTAAGCGAAAGCCTCCCGTTTGTAATCTTTACCAGCTTGACGGTTAAATTTTGCATGGAGCCGGAGGTGGCCGGGGCTGTGGCGGAGGGGGGTTCTGGGGAAGGGGGTTCCGCAGCAGCGGGTGCCGTGGCCTGGTTTTTGGTACCAAGACTCGCGAAATTCCACACACCGGCGTCCGATTGAACCAATGCAATCTCCGGACTATCGATCTCAATTCCGGTGACGTTCAGCTTTTTCGAAAACAGCAAAGGCTGAAGCTCTACGCCCACCTTCAAAGACTTGGCGCGGATGAACGGGGTCTTGCTGAAGGATGCATCGTCGGCGATGTTGAGGTCAGAGGCAGTTACGCCTCCTGACAGAAGGGAGAGTTTCAAGTCGCCCAATTTGACGTCGCGTCCCAGGGCCTGGGTGAGCGCCGCCTCCAGACGCGGCCGGAACTGGTTCGCGTCAATGAAGAAGGGAAGGGCCAGAGCAATCACTAGGAGGACTGCCACCAAAATTGCCAGCCAGCGCAACGTTCGATTCATGATTTGACACCTCCAATCTTCTCAAAGTGTACACCTGAGTTGGATCACGCCCGAGCGGAATTTGCGGCTGGCATGCTCGGCCGGTACGATGGCCCCTTTCGTGCAATGTAATAGCCGTGAAGCAAACATCTGTAACAGAAGCACATCAACCTTTCGTGTCCGACATCGTCGAACTTAGGCGGCGGGCCCGCCAGCACATGGAGCAAGGCGCGGTTACCAGCGCTTATACCGCTGATCGAGATACGGTTATCCGTATCCTCAACGAGGTTCTGGCGACCGAAATCGTCTGCGTGCTGCGCTACAAGCGGCACTACTACATGGCGACTGGGATTCATGCGCAAGCGGTAGCTCAGGAATTCCTGGAGCATTCCCAAGAAGAGCAAGCCCATGCCGATCTGGCGGCGGAACGAATCACCCAGTTGGGGGGCGAGCCTAACTTTAATCCTGAAGGGATGTCAGCACGCAGTCATTCCGAGTATGCCGAAGGTAAAACCTTGCTGGATATGGTTCGAGAGGACTTGGTAGCGGAGCGAATCGCCGTCGAATCCTATAGCGAAATCATCCGCTATCTGGGAAGTGACGATCCCACTACACGAAGAATGCTCGAAACCATTATGGCCAAGGAAGAGGAGCACGCCGACGACATGAAGAAGCTCCTCGAAAACCTAAGCGAAAAGCTTCGCCCCGAGAAATCCGGCAAGGAGTGAAGCCGGAGCGATTAATGACCTTATATGGTCGTTTGGGGAATAACGACACATGGTCGTTGGTTTGAGAGAGGATGCCAATCGTATGGAACAGTCCCTCGAATCATTACGCTATTCGCACGAGAACGCCGACGGGCGATCCAGGGTGCTCGTAGTCGATGACGATGAGGCGGTGCGGAATATTCTTTATAAGATCCTCGAAGGCGGAGGCTACGAGGTGTTGTCGGCCAGCAATGCATTGGATGCGCTGGCGATCTGCCGCCAATCGAGCCACCCGATTGACCTGTTAGTGACCGATTACAACATGCCTGAAATGAATGGATTGGAACTCGCGCGCCAATGCTCAGCGGTGCGCTCAGAATTGATTGTGCTCTACATTTCAGGCACTCGGCCGGACCGCGAGCTGTGCGCGGATCTGGATCGTCGCAATCGCGGATTTCTGGCTAAGCCATTCCGCAGCGAAACCTTACGGCGCAAAGTCAAAGAGCTGTTGCTTGAGCCAGGACGGGATTGGTCCGCAGCCAGTTCTAGCAGTTTGAATGAGATCTCCCGTTGAGCGGCGCGGCGGGTTTTGTCAGGAAACTATGAGCACACTGAAAAGATTTCTAAAGGAATCCGATACCCAGCTCGGGGTATTTTATCCCAAACACTACCTGATGGCGGTGTTCCGCCTTTTAGGAACTGCACAGCAGGCCGCCAAGAAGCTGCGTCTGGCCGGATTCGCCGAAGATGAGGTGATTTCTGTGTCCGGGCAGGATGTCCTGGATCTCACCGAGGAAGAAACCGGCGTGGGAAATCTGGTGATGCAAACGCTCTCACGATTTTTCGCGACCGAACAGAAGTCTCACGACGGTGACCTCGATCTCGCCAAGCACGGTGCTGGATTTGTGGCGGTGCACTGTCCCGATGAAAAGACCAGGAAAGAAGCGTGGGATGTACTGCAACCCGAGGCGCCGCTGGCCGCCCGGTACTACGCCAGTGTCGGGATCGAGCACCTAGCGGGCGATTTCACCACGAATTAGAGTCAGATTAACCATAACCGAACTACAAGGAGAAACTATGAAACCGAGTACCAAGGATCAGATGGAAGGAGCCCTTCACGAAACCAAGGGCAAGATCAAACAGAAGGCCGGTCAGATGACCAATAATCCCAACCTGGCAGCGAAGGGCCAGGACGAGAAGATCGCCGGCACAATCCAAAAGAAGGTCGGTCAAGTGGAGAAAGTTTTGGAGAAGTAGAACGGCAGAAAAGGGAATCTAAAAATGTTGATACTGCTTATCATTTTGATCTTGTTGTTTGGCGGTGGTTTCGGTTACTACGGCCACTCGCGCTGGGGTGCCGGCGGCGGCGCGGGTATTGGACTGGGCACGATCCTGGTGATCCTTTTGATCGCCTGGATGCTGGGCGTATTTCACTAGACTCGAGCAAGCAAGTGTGATGTTCCGACTCAAAGCCCTGGGTTTGTTGGGTCTGATGTGGGCGACAGCGTCGCCTCACGGCTTCAGTCAGACCAGCCGCGCCCAGGGTAGCGACCGCCGGCTGGAAGATGCTCTGGCGGAAATCGCCACCCTCAAACGCCAGGTAAAAGAGCAGGATCGCAGAATTGCGGATCTCGAAAAGGCCGTGAAGTCCTTACCGCCCGCAGCGAGCGCGCCTCCCGAGAAGCCGGCTGAGCGGCCGAAGGTAATCGCGAAACTGCCAGCGGCGCTTTGGCATAACCCTTTCGCTTGGGTTCAAATCAAGGAGGGCATGTCACGCGCCCAGGTGGAAGAGATTCTGGGCAAACCGACCTCGGTGGAGGCGGTTATCGATTATCAGACCCTGATATATAAAGGCGATGTGCCTGGAATCGGCATGCTCAGCGGAAGCGTCAAGCTCACCGACGATCGGGTCACGCAGGTCAGCCCCCCCGACCTGTAGACCGTTCGACTACCTCCCTAATACCTTCGAGTTGTGGCAAACTGGAAGCTCCCGGAAGGAGCAGCATGGTTGGGCGGCAGATTCAGCAGTATCAGTTGCTCGAAAAATTGGGCGCCGGTGGCATGGGTGAAATTTATAAAGCCCAGGACACGCGCCTGAACCGAACGGTAGCAATTAAAGTATTGCCCAGCGCGAAATCCGGTGATCCCGATCGCCGCCGCCGTTTCCTGCAAGAAGCCCAAGCCGCATCCGGCCTGAATCATCCCAGCATCATTACCATCCATGACGTTATTTCCGAAGGCGACACCGAGTTCATGGTGATGGAGTACGTGCAGGGCAAAACCCTGAACGATCTGATCCCCAAGGGCGGCCTTCGCGTTCCCCTGTTGATCAAGTACGCGCTGCAAATGGCCGACGCCTTGAGCACCGCTCACGCGGCGGGTATCGTGCATCGCGATCTGAAACCAGCGAACGCCATGGTCACCGACGCCGGACTGGTGAAGATCCTGGACTTCGGCCTGGCCAAGCTCACCGATCGGGGTCCGGTGCCGGATGCCGGCGACGATCGCACCCGCACCATTGCGAACGTGGCGCCGATGACGGTGGAGGGCTCTATTCTGGGCACGGTGAGCTATATGTCGCCGGAGCAGGCGCAGGGCAAAAAGGTGGACACGCGCTCCGATATTTTCTCGTTCGGAGCGGTGTTATATGAGATGGCCACGGGGGCGCGCGCTTTCGAGGGTGAATCCAGTCTTTCGACGCTATCGGCGATTTTGCGCGACGAAGCCAAGCCGATGGCGGAGGTGGCGCCGGACGTTCCGCCGCAGCTCGAGACGGTAATCCAGCGCTGTTTGCGCAAGCTGCCAGATGACCGGTGGCAGAGCATGAGGGAAGTGCAGGCGGCACTTTCGGCTCTGAAGCGTGAGTCGGATTCGGGATCGCTTTACACTACCCGGCTGACGGCCCCGGCGGCGCCGCCGTCCTTGCCGCCACCGTCGGTGGCACAATCGTCTGTCAAGCCCGCAGCGGGCGCCACACCCGCGAGTCAGCCGTCGGCGAACTCGAAGGCCATGATTGGAATCGCGGCCTTATTAGTGGTTCTGGTGGCAGGGGGTGGCGGTGCCTGGTGGATGATTAAGAACCGCGCCGCCGCAAAGGCCGCCGCCGAGGCAGCCGCGCAGGCGCCTCCAGCGGCTCCGGTCGCAGAGCCCACGCCCGCACCGCCACCACCCGATACGACGCTCACGAATGACAGCGTATTGGAGATGGTGCAAGGGAAGGTCCCGACAGATCTGATCCTGAGTCAGATCCGTGCGGCTGACAAGACGAATTTTGACTTGTCGACGCCGGAAGTGATCCGCCTGACAAAAGGCGGCGTATCGCCACTGATCATCGAGCAGCTGCGGAATCCCAAGCGGCCTCCGCTCGCTGCACCAACACAGACTCGCCCGAATCCACCGCAGAACGCCAAGCAGAATAAAGCGACGACGACGCCGGTGGCCGTAAATACGCCGGCGATTCCCACGCCCGTGGTGACGCCGACTCCGGTGCCGATTGCCACCAACCCCGCCGCAACCTTGACGCCTACTCCCGCGCCTGCGCCGGTTGTCGCCGCGCCGCAGACCGTGAATGTGACAGTGCCAGACGCCCTGCCGTTCCGCATTACGCTCGCAGCCGATATTCCCGCGGACGCCGATATGGGGCGTCCGGTTCGCTTCACCGCCACCGAAGATTTTAAAGTGAACAATGTGACGGTGATTGCGAAAGGCGCGGCGGTGCTAGGCGAGATTTCCGAGACAGCCAAGAAGAAGGTATTTGGGCTCGGCGGCTCTAAACTCAGCTTCAAGCTGACCCGGGCAAGCGGCGTTGGCGGGCATCCGATCAACGTAAGGGCATTGGCGGCGCGCAGGCCTGAAGGGGTGACGCAGCGGTCGGCGGAGACGGGCCAAAAAACGCGATCGAAGGATGTCGCGGCCGAGCAAGGCGCGCAGTATATCGGCTACATCGACGGCGAGCAGTCGATTGCGGTTCCTAAGTAACCGCGTGCCCGGGGGCGGTGCCGCGCTGCAGTTCGAAGCATTGGCGCGCGATCTCCCACTCTTCCTCGGCATGGATCACCAGGACGCGCAGGTGGGGCAGAAATCCAAGTTGTAGGATTACCTTCTCGCGCAAAGGCGCGCAGTTTTCGCCCACGCCGCCAGTGAACACCAGAGCGTCGGCTCCTCCGAGCACCGCGAGCATGGCTCCAATTTCACGAACCAGACGGTGGAGGTAGATGTCGAAGGCCAGTTGGGCGCGCGGCTCGCCGCGGTCGATTGCAGCCAGGATCTCGCGCATGTCGGCGGAGATGCCGGAAATACCCAATAACCCGGAACGGTGGTACAGAATATCGTCGAGTTGATCCGCTGTGTAGCCGTACCGGCGGAGCAGGTGGACTAGAATTCCAGGATCCACCGAGCCGCTGCGCGACCCCATCATCAGGCCATCCAAAGGCGTGAAGCCCATAGTGGTGTCGATACTCACGCCGCCACGCACTGCAGCGAGCGAAGCGCCGCTGCCCAGATGACAGGTAATGAGACGCAGGCCGGAAGGGTCGCGATCGAGCAATTTCGCGGCGCGCCGGGCCGCATAGCCGTGGCTGATACCGTGGAACCCATAGCGGCGGATGCCGGCTTCAAACCAGGAATACGGGCCGGGATAAATGTAGGCTTCCGGCGGAAGCGTGGCATGAAACGCAGTATCGAATACCGCGATCTGCGTCAGCTGCGGCCCGAAGCGCTGCTGCAGCATCTCGACGGCTTTGAGGGCCATGCGATTGTGGGCCGGTGCGATCTCGGTCTCCTCCGCAATCGCGGTGCGAACCTCCGGCGTGAGAATAGTGGTGCCCCGAAACCGTCCTCCGTGAACGATGCGGTGGCCGGCCACATCGACTGCGCCAGGCAGAGATTTGAGCACGGACGCGAACACCGCTTGGATATCGGTGTTTTCATTCCAATCCAGATGAGTGCTCCAGAGCGGTTGCACAGGGGCGGCATCCAGAGTATCCTTGCGGAGATCGTTATACCAGCACTTGAGGCTGCTGGAACCGCCGTTTAAAACCAGAATCTTCATTGGTACGCCGCTCAGGCGGAAGGCCACTGCCAGTCGCGGATTTCCGGCATATCGATGCCATAACGTGCGATGTAGAGTTTGTGCTCGATCAGGCGTTCACGCAACATCAGCTTGATGTGTGCCGCCCGGCTATCCAGGCCGGGCACGCGGGCGATCACGTCGCCGGCGAGGTGGAAGCGGTCAAGGTCGTTCATCACCGTCATGTCGAACGGAGTCGTGGTGGTGCCTTCTTCCTTATATCCGCGGACGTGCAGGTTGTCGTGGTTGGTGCGGCGGTAGGTGAGACGATGGATCAGCCAGGGGTAGCCGTGAAACGCAAAGATGATCGGCTTGTCCTTGGTGAAGATGGCATCGAAGGCGTCATCGGTTAAACCATGGGGATGTTCGCTCACCGGCTGGAGGGCCATCAGATCCACCACATTCACCACTCGGATTTTGAGGTCCGGAAAGTGCCTCCGCAGCAGATCGACAGCGGCCAAGGTCTCGAGTGTCGGGACATCGCCGCAACACGCCATAACAACGTCGGGCTGGCCCCCTTGATCGTTGCCGGCCCATTGCCAGATGCCGATGCCGGCGGCACAGTGAGCAATGGCGGCATCGATGTTTAGCCACTGCGGGGACGGTTGCTTGCCGATCACCGTGACATTGACGTAGTTACGGCTGCGCAGGCAATGATCCGCCACCGAAAGCAGGCAATTGGCATCCGGAGGTAGGTAGACGCGCACGACATCGGCTTTCTTGTTTACGACGTGATCGAGAAAGCCCGGATCCTGATGGCTGAATCCATTGTGATCCTGACGCCAGACGTGCGAAGTGAGCAGATAGTTCAGAGAAGCGATCGGCGCTCGCCAATGAATGCCGCGTGTCACTTTCAGCCACTTGGCGTGCTGATTGAACATGGAATCGATGATATGGATGAAAGCTTCGTAGCAGGAGAAGAATCCGTGACGCCCGGTAAGCAGATAGCCTTCGAGCCAACCCTGGCACAGGTGCTCGCTCAGGACTTCCATGACACGGCCGTCCGGCGCGAGGTGATCGTCGTTGGTAAAAATGACGGCGGTGGAAGTGCGATTGGTGACTTCAAAGAGCGCGTTCAGGCGGTTCGACGCGGTTTCATCGGGCCCGAAGACCCGGAAGTTTTTGGCGCCGCCTTCTCGTAGGCTGGCCCGCATCACATCGCGCAGCATGTTTCCTAGCACGCGGGTAGCTTCCGCGACGGTTGCCCCGGGCCGCGGAACGCTCACCGCGTAATCACGGAAGTCGGGGAGCTGCAGATCCTGGAGCAGGAGTCCGCCGTTGGCATGCGGATTCATCCCCATACGCCGCAATCCGGCAGGCGTCGCGGCGGTGACTTCGGGGACCGGGCGGCCGTCGTCGTCGAAGAGTTCCTCGGGGCGGTAGCTCTTCATCCAGTCTTCAAGAATCTTGATATGAGAGGGCTTTTCGGCAAGCTGCTCGAGGGGAACTTGGTGCGCGCGGAAGGTGCCTTCAATCTGAACGCCGTCAACAACCTTGGGCCCGGTCCAGCCTTTGGGAGAAATGAGTACGATGACGGGCCAGGTGGGACGATGGTGGAAGCCATTCTTACGCGCGTCCTGCTGGATGGCTCGGATTTCGAGGACCACGGTTTCGAGAGTAGAGGCCATGGCCTGATGCATGGGCTCCGGTTCATGGCCTTCGATGTAATACGGGCGGTAGCCGCAGCCGGTGAGAAATTGCGTCAACTCTTCCCGCGGAATGCGGGCGAGCACGGTGGGGCCGGCGATCTTGTACCCGTTGAGGTGCAGGATGGGGATCACCGCGCCATCGCACACCGGATCGAGAAACTTATTTGAATGCCAACTGGCGGCGAGGGCGCCGGTCTCCGCCTCGCCATCGCCGATCACACAAAGGGCCAGGAGCTCGGGGTTGTCGAACACCGCGCCGTGAGCATGCAGCAGCGAATAACCCAATTCCCCGCCCTCATGAATGGAGCCGGGCGTTTCCGGCGCGGCGTGGCTGGGGATGCCTCCGGGGAACGAAAATTGGGTGAACAGGCGCAGCATGCCCTCGGCATCGCGCGTGATGTTGGGGAAACGCTCCGTGTAGCTGCCCTCGAGCCAGGTGTTGGCCACCATGCCAGGCCCGCCGTGCCCGGGCCCGCAGACGTAGATCATGTTCAAATCGTATTTTTGGATCAGGCGATTGGCGTGAGTGTAGACAAAATTCAAGCCCGGCGTGGTTCCCCAGTGGCCCAACAGGCGTGGTTTGATGTGCTCGATGCGCAACGGCTCGGTCAGCAGCGGGTTGGCGTAAAGATAGATTTGGCCCACGGAGAGATAGTTCGCCGCGCGCCAATGCGCGTCGAGCCGGTGAAGTTCCGCGGGGGAAAGAGGAGGGGGCATCGCCTTCATGCTAACCAAATGCCACTACCGCCGTTCGTATACGGCATTATAGGCGCAGCCAAATAGAGTGATAACCGATAAGACGTAGCTCCACACCAGCAACGCGAGTCCCGCGCCGACGCCGCCGTAGAGCACGTTATAGTTGGCGATATCGCGAAGATACCAGCCCACGGCCAAAGTGGAAAGCAGCCACAGAACCGTGGCCACCACGGCGCCTGGGAGCACACCACGTAAAGTCTGCTTGCGGTTGGGACCGAAATAATAGATCAACGCCATGATCACCACGATGGCGCCCAAAGCGATAATGAAACTCAAGGCTTGTCCGGCGAGATTGACCCAACCTCGCAGATCGTCGGCACCGCTCTCCAAACCCAGCCAGGTAATGAGTGAACGGCGCGTGCGGTTGCCTAATACAATCAGAGCGGAAGCGCCCAACATGGGAACCGCCGCGATCAATACCAGCCACATCGCCACCGCTCGTTCTTTGACAAAGGAGCGGCCGCTGGGGATTTGGTAGATGGCGCGGAAGCCTTCAAGCAGACTCATTATCACGCCCGAGCTGGCCCATACCGCAAGCAGTACCGCGCCTACCAACAGAGCCGTGGGCCGGCGTCCTTTAACGATGAACAGGTCGCGCACGACATCTTCTGTACCTGGCGGAATCACGTCGTAGAGCAGGCGGGCAACAGTACGCGCGACCGCGTCGGCATTGGCTTGCACCAACACGGCCGCGACCGTGGTGAGGACCGGGAAGAATGCCAGCAGCGACGAATACGCCGCACCCTTAGCGATGCCGAAGGCGTTTTCTTCATAGGTGGCCTGGAAAGCGGCGCGCAGCCGGCTCCAGAAACGCGTGGCAAAACTCACATCGGCAATGTAAATCTTGGGAGAGGAGGCCACCTGACATCATTATCCCTGAGCGGGGGCACGACGGACGGGCCGGGCCGCCGGATGGCCCCCTATGACATAGAATAGGGACTCTCAAGGGATTAAAGATGACGTCCAAGGTTCTAAAAGGCACCCTACTGGCGGCCGCATTCATCGGGATCGCCGGTGCCGCGGCAGTGCCCGTGTTCGAGGTCGATCCATCGTGGCCCCAGGTTCCGGCGAAATGGAAGCTGGGCGACGCATCCAGCGTAGCCGTCGACGCGCAGGATAACATCTGGGTTCTGCACCGCCCTCGCACCTTGCCCGCCAGTCAAGCGGCACAGGCCGCTCCACCGGTGATGGTGTTCGATCGCAGCGGCAAATTCGTCAAAGGCTGGGGCGGAGCCGGCAGCGGATACGAATGGCCGGAGCGCGAGCACGGCATCCACATCGATTACAAAGGCTACGTCTGGATCGGCGGGAACAACTGTCCGGCGCGAGCGCTGCCCGGTCTTGAACCCCGCGGCGACGATCAGCTCTTAAAGTTCACTCAGGATGGCAAGCTTGTAATGCAAATCGGCCACAGCACGCAGAGCAAAGGCAACGCCGATACCCGGAATTTCCACCAGCCAGCCGATGCTGTAGTGTATCCCAAGACCAATGAAGTGTTTGTCGCCGACGGCTACGGCAACCACCGCGTCATAGTGCTTGACGCCGATACCGGCGCGTTCAAGCGCATGTGGGGAGCGTTCGGCAACCGGCCCATGGATAAGGACCAATGCCCACCGCCCAGTTTGACCAGCGTACCCGACGGACCCGGCCCCGACCAGTTCAGCATTGTCCACGCGATCCGCGTATCCAATGATGGCGTGGTGTATGTGGCCGACCGGGAAAATCGCCGGGTACAGACGTTCACGCTGGATGGCAAGTTCATTCAGCAGCTGGTGCGGGGCTCGGCTCCCTTCGCGCGCGATCTGGCCCTCTCGCGCGACCCGGACCAGCAGTTCCTGTACGTGGGTGGAGGCACCGATGTGGTAGTGGTCAATCGCAAGACTATGCAAATCGTGACTACCATCCAAGGCGGCGGCGTGATTGGCGGCGGCCACCAGATGGAAACCGATTCCAAAGGCAACCTCTATATCGCGCTTACCAACCGCGGTCTTCAGAAGCTGACGTTCAAGGGTATTTCGTCTGACGGACGATAGATAGTGCGGTACTCAAAACAAAACGGCTGCCGCCCGAAGGTGACAGCCGCTTCTTTACCTCGATGCCGATCAGATCAGAAAGTAATTTTCAAGCCTAACTGGATCTGACGTGGCGAGCTGTTGGCGGCGGTGATCCGGCCCGCGCTCGGATTGATCGCACCACCGGCGAAAATGACGGCGCTGGGATTCTGGAACGAGGGATGGTTCAGAATGTTG
>Ga0105240_10008246_pt1 | contig 14923 bp, 17 predicted proteins | sample KBSC54metaG_FD_80426 | JGI IMG/M metagenome (GOLD analysis project Ga0105240, IMG submission 80426) | Corn rhizosphere microbial communities from Kellogg Biological Station, Michigan, USA - KBS C5-4 metaG | ecosystem: Host-associated > Plants > Roots > Rhizosphere > Soil | place: Michigan, USA... | reverse complement strand
GGCCTCGGCGACGATCGGCTTGTACGATTCGCCGTGGATCATGATCTGCCAGCGGCCTTCGCGCAGGTAGCGGCCCGTCTTCGGGTCCTTCATGATCGGCAGGCCCCAGTCTTCGAACTGATGCACGGTCGAGTCGACGTGCCGCGCCATGTCGAACAGCAGGTCTTCGCGCACCAGCCCCATCAGGTCGATGCGCGCGTAGCGGACATGATCCTCGGGATTGTTCTCGCCCCAGCGGGTCCCCATGTAGCAGTTGATCGCGTACAGTCCCTGCGCGACCGCGCCGGAGCGGTCGATATTGGCCTTCTCGGCGATGATGATCTTCTTGTCCTGTCCCCAGAACCTGGCTTCCCATGCGGCACCCGTGCCGCCCAGGCCGGCACCGACAACGAGGATGTCGATGTTGTCTTCGACGATCGTTTTGTAGGCCATCAGTAGTACACGCCTTTCTTCAGCTTCAGGCCGGCGTCCTTAAGCGTACGCAGGCCGCCCTCGTCGAGGCGGATCCATTTCGGCTCGTTGTAGAGCAACTGGCTGTCGCGCATTTCTTTCGTGGGCGCGGGAACATCGGCAAGCTTGGGGATCGCGGTGCCCCACGGCTTCGTGGTGATCGGCGACAGGAAGTTCTTTTCCGTGCCGTCCCGGAACAGGATCTTCCAGGCGATCGTGCCCTTGCGCTCGTCGCGGTCGACACGAACGCTGTGGCCGAGCGGCGCGAAATCCGCATACCCGCGCACGTCAATCGCATTCTGCGGACAGGCCTTCACGCAGGAGTAGCACTCCCAGCACATGTTCGGCTCGATGTTGTACGCGCGGCGATAAGTCTCGTCGATGTGCATGATGTCGGACGGACAGATGTCGACGCAGTGTCCGCATCCGTCGCACCTCGTCATGTAGACAAAGGTAGGCATTAGTCAGCTCCTCCTGATGAACTTGATGTCTGTTTTCTAATAATGACGGGGCGCTTCGCGCTTGATGCCGAGCCCCATGTCCATCGGTGCGTCGCGCAGCAGTTCCATCGAATGCCGCTTTTGCTGCTCGGGATCTTCGCGCGACTGCAGCGGCAGGTTCTCGGCCGTGCCGTTGGCCTTGGACACGCGCTTGTCGAAGGCGGCCGCGGGCTTGAAGAACATGTGGGCGAACTTCGACCACGGCACCCCGCCGAAGAGCACCAGGGTCGCGATGATGTAGAGCCAGAAGAGCACGCCTGCGCTGCCGCCGGTGGCGGCCCAGAGGACCGCGAGCGTCACGCTGGCGAGCAGCGACAGGACGAAGAGGTCCGCCTTCACCAGCCGGAACGGCGACTGGCCTTCGGCCGCGACGTCCACGCGGATGAAGAACCAGAACCAGTAGCCGCCCACCAGCACCATCAGCGCGCCGATCCACCACAGCAGCGGCCAGATCTGCGGCGTCGGCGTTGCCGCAGTCGGGTAGCAGAACACCATGGCGGCCGTGGCCACCAGGTAGATCACGAACCCGTACATGCCGAGCAGGTGCGCCACCCGGCGCTTCGGATTGCAGAACTCGCCCGAGGCGAGCACGTCGACGACCGCGGTCTGGATGGCGATCGAGGCCAGCTCGCCGCCATCCATCTTGCGTCCCTTGTTCTTCGACTTGCGCATGTTAGCGAAGAAGTAACTGGCGCTGCCCTTGTGGACGATGTCGAAGAGCGTGCCGGCCACTACGGCCAGGGCCAGGACGATCAACAACCCCTGCAGGAAGCCCGCAGGCAGCGACGCGCCCGCGACGGCGAACGGATTGACACTCAGCATCGAAACTACCTCCTCCTGGACCTATGGGACGTCCCCAGCCGTCGACCGCTCGCGGACATCGCATTGTCTCCCTTGTAAGGCGTCGCTCCGGGAGCGTCCGCCTGGATGTGCCGCGCGAACTCGCACTGGACGCTCGAATGTGCCACGCGCTTCGCGACTACGCCAATTCAAGTCGTTTATCCACCGATAAGGTCGGTCGATACGCGACACCGGGACAGCCTCGCCGGCTCAACCCTTCGCGTGTAAGGACCAGGCGCGCGGGAAGTCGCGCGGCGAGCTGGTCGAGCGGGCGGACCGCACCCACACCCGATCCGCCTCCACCCGCACCTCGTAGACCGACAGCCCGGAGATTCCCGCCCCGATCAGGCGTCGCCCGCTGCGCAGGCAGAACTGGGTTCCATGTCGCGGACAGGTGACTACGCCATGCGCGACGTGCTCGCCCAGCAGCGTGAAGAAGTCATGGGTGCAGCGCGCCGATGTCGCGTAGTACGCGCCGCCGCAATAGTAGAGCGCCACCGGCTCGTACTGTCCGTCGACGTGATGGAAGCCCTTGCGCTGGAGTTCCTCGACGCTGCACGCATCGATCCAGCCCTCGCTCAAGATAGCGTCGGCGCAGCAGTGACTGCGAACGGAGCGCCCTTCCTGCTGCCGTCTCCGTACGCGAGTCGCTCCATTGCGGCGACGTCGGTCAGGATCATCTTGTGATTGCGGGTGACCAGCATGCCCCGATGGCGCAGGTCGTTCAACGTGATGTTGGCGAACTGTCGCGTGACGCCCGCAATGGCTGCGAGGTCTTCGTTGGTCAGCCTGAGGTCGATCAGCAACCCCTCGTCGCAGGGGACGGCGAAGCGGTCGGAAAGTGCCAGCAGCACCGTGCAGATCCGCTCGAACGCAGGCTGCGTTTCGAGGGTCACTGCAAGCTGGGCGACCGAGCGCAAGCGGACAGACAGCGCCCGGATCACCGCGATGGCGAGATCCGGCAACCCGCGTATCAACTGATCGAACCGGGTGAACGACAGCGTGTAGATCACACTTTTTTCGAGGCAGCGGACGGTCTGCTGCCGGACGCTGACGGTGCCGACGTCGGCAGCGCCGAGCAGGTCGCCCGCGCACCAGAAGCCGGTGGTTCCGATCTTGCCGCTCGGCGCTTCATACCACGACATTGCCTTCCCGGACACGAGAAACGCGACGTATTGCGCAGGGTCGTTCTGCGCCCAGATCAAGGCGCCCCTGGCGACGGTGCGCTCGTTGCACTGCGCGAGGACGGTTGCCCGGTCTTCCGCAGGAATTGCATTGAGCACGTCGAGATGTCCGTCGGCCCGCGTCTCGCGCTTTTGATGAACCATCGGCGGATTATAGTGGCTCGACCCGCAGATCCGCCACCGTGGGTACGCGTGGTCCCGATCGGGCCATTCGTCGCGCGTGAAGTACATCAGCGCGCTCAATGCCATATGTAAAAGAGCCCGATCGCGAAGAGCGCCACGGCAACTGCGGTCTTCTGCGCGCGCTCGTTCATGTAACTGTTGACCCAGGGTCCCAGGAACGATCCGGCGAGAACGCCCGGCACCTCCACCGCGACCAGCCGCCAGTCGACGTTCACGCGCAGCACGATGTAGGTGGCGATGCTGACGGCAAGCGGAATGAACAGCGCGACCAGACTGGTGCCGGCGACGAGGTACATCGGAAAGAGCAGCACGCTGGCCATGAACGGGGTGGCCAGGAAGCCGCCACCCACTCCGAACGTCGAGCCGACGAACGAGATTGCGAAGCCGCCGGCGGCTGCGACCAGCGGACTGAAGTCGAAGTGATCGCCGCCGAACCGCACGCGCACCGAATTCCAGTTCAGCAGCGACGAACGCGGCACGGCTTCGCCGTCGAGACCCGAAGATGAGCGGGCATTGCGCGTGGCGCGCATCGACGCCTCGTTCGCCTTGCGGCGCCCCGCATGATTCATCGCCCCGCTGCCCCAGCTTTCGTAGAGGACGCGGGCGGCGACGAGCGCGATCAGGACGCCGAAGGCCGGCCGGTATGCGGCCATGTTGGCCATCATGCTCTTCGAAAACCATGCGCCGGTTATCGCGCCGATCGGCGCGCCGATCCCGTACGACAATGCAACGCTCCAGACCAGCCGGCGCTGCCTGTGGTAGAGCGGCACCGACACGATGCGGCTGGCGAACTCGAGGATCTGGTTGACCACCTTGATCATGTTCGGATCACCGATCCCGATGATCGAGATATTGCCGACGCCTGCCAGAATGCCGCCACCGCCGCCGCCCATCGACATCACGACACCGGCCAACACGCTCCATCCGAAAGCGAGAGCCGGATTGAAGGCAAGGCTCATGAACGTGTCGTGAGTCATAAATTGTCAAACAAATAAAACGGATGGATTTTTGCGCAGCGCAAGGCGCGAGGAGGCGCCATAGCGGGACTATGGCAACGACGAGCAACGCGGCGCTGCGCAAAAAGACGCCGTTTTATGTTTGACAATTTATGACTCACGACACGAGGGCCTGTTCCCACTAAATGGAGCCAGGCGCGAATTGATCACGTTGAAGGTTCGCGACAACTGGTTCGAGCCTGGCCCGAATCAGTCTGCCGCGCTAGCGCTGGATCAGGAAATCGCGTTCGCGCACGAGTGCGCTGACCCGGTCACCGGCAGCCAGTCCCATCTCCTCGGCGGTCGACCGCGCGAGCAGCGCATGGATCTCGCCGTTGCCGGTATCGAGCGTGATTTCGGTGGTCACGGTTCCGGGCCGCAGCCCGGTGATCGTTCCCTGCAGGCGATTGCGGATGCTGAGCGCGCCGCCCTTGGTCAGCAGCAGGTCGCCCTCGCGCACGCAGGCGACCACTTCGTCGCCGATGGCCAGGCCCATCTCCTCGGCCGCGGTGCGTGCAATGACGGCGACGATACGGCGGCCCCCTGCAACCTCGACCGGCACCTCGACGGTGACGCCGCCCTGCTTCATGTCGCGCACGGTGCCCGGGAAGCGATTGTTGGTGCTGATCGAGCCCTGCCCCTTCATCAGCATCACATCGACTTCGCGAAAGAGCGCGACAACCTGATCGCCCGGTTCGAGATTGAGCGCCTCGACCGACGAGCTGGTCACCACCAGCGTGACATCGCCGATCGCGGTGGTCATGCGCACGTTGGCGGTCGCCTTGCCTTTCTTCATGAAGGCGACCGTGCCGTCGATCGTGTTGCAGGCGCTGATGTCGCTCATGGCGGCGTGTAGTTGTCCATCAGCAACCGCTCGACGACCTTGCCGCCCACCACGTGCTCACGCAGGATTTCTTCGGCGTCCGCAGGCGTGGGCACGCGATACCACACCGCCTCCGGATAGATGACCACGCTCGGCCCGTATGCGCACTGCTCCATGCAGCCGGCCCGGTTCACCCGCACGTCTTCTTCGCTCAAGCCCGCTTTCTTGGCGCCCAACTTCAGCGTGCTGAAGATCGCATCGGCCCCGCGATGCTTGCAGCAGCCCTTCGGATTGTCCGGTTCGCGCTCGTTGAGGCAGACGAACACGTGCCGCTTGTATCCTGCTTTCTTCATGCATGGTTCCTATGCGGTCAGGCCGAGCGCGTCGATCGCGGCGCGCGAAAAGAACTCCAGTCGCGCCTCGTTGCTGATGTCCTTGAAGCGCTCCATGTACCGCACCACGCCCGACACCCCGCTGGAATCCCAGTGCGGATAATCGCTGGTGCAGGCCATGTTCCTGCCTTCGAACCAGTCCATCGTCTCGGTCAGCAACGCCTCTTCCGGCTCGAACGAGCAGATCACGCACTGCCGCTTGAAGTATTCGGAGGGCAGCATCGTCAGCGGCGCGATCTCCTTCGCCGGCCGCGCGCCGACGTGGCTGTCGAGCCGGAACAGCATGTAGGGCACCCAGCTCGCGCCGGCTTCGCAGAACAGCACCTTGAGCTTCGGATGCCGATGCAGGACCGCCATCCCGATGATCCCCGAAACCGCGGCGGCCATCTCCAGCGGATGCGACACCGCGTGCGCGACCCAGTACTTGTCGAACTTGTAGTCGGTGCTGTGGGTCGCGTTGTAGGTGCCGGTCGCCTCGTGGAACACCAGCGACATGCCGAGGTCCGTCATCGTCTTCCACACCGGATCCCAGTCTTCGTTCCACCAGCGCACGCCGTTCATCACGTTCGGCCGCATCCAGACGCAGGTGGCGCCCAGTTTCTTGCAGCGCTTGATCTCGGCGACCGCCCACTCGGGCTTCTGCGGAATCGACACGCACCAGAGGTGGCGCTTGCTGGTCGCCCAGACTTGCGCGGTCCAGTCGTTGAGCGCGCGGCAGACCGCATACTGGAACTCGAAATTCTGGATGTCGGGAACGAAGAGGCCGAGCGTCGGGATCCACACCGCGCAGTCGATGCCGCTGAAGTCCATGTCGATGTCGCGATTGTCGTACGCGTGCTTGTACGCGCGCTCGTACGACATGCCTTCGCCGCGCGGGCGCTGGTCGCCGCAGCCTTCGGTGCGGCCCGGACCCCAGCCCGAGGGCTTCTGGTAGGCGCGACCTTCGACCAGCAGGCGCGGAGCGCCCGAATTGTCGGTGATCGGCTTCGGCGCCATGTGCGCCCATTCCTTGTCGAGGAACATCGTGAATGCCTCGGGCGGTTCAATGATGTGCCGGTCGCAATCGACGACGAAGAACTCCTGTCCGAGCTTCTTCTTCTTCGAACGATAGGCGTCTTCGACTGCCTTGTAATGATCGCCCGCCTTTTCCTTGCGCAGCGCTTGCACTTTGGCCATGTTGCAACTCCTCCAGGTGAATATGAGAGCGAGACGATCGGGGGTGGGCCGTCGCCTCGACGAACAGGAGCTTGTCAGGTCAAGCTCTGGATGCCGGTGCCGAACTGTACCCGGTCGCGCCGGCCCGCGCTGTCAACAACTTGACAGAGGTTTCCAGCGATTGTGTCATCATCGCCGGATGAAAAAGAGCCCCATTCGCATCGCCTTGTGCAAGACCGCCAGCGTGCCGGTCAATGGAATCATCCAGGTCGAGGTCGACGGCAAGAGCATGTGCGTCCTCAATGGCGGCGACCGCTTCTTCGCCTGCCAGGCGGAATGCCCGCACGAGCAGTTCGCGCTCTGCGACGGGATCTTCGACGGCGAGACGCTCACCTGCCTGGAGCATCTGTGGCAGTGGAGCCTCCCCGAGGGCGGCGAGCCGCGCGGACTCGCCGAGGAACGGCTGCAGATGTATCCGGTCGAAGTCGAAGGCGACACGGTTTACCTCGCTCCCTGAAGCCACGCGTTCGCGCGCGCATCGCCTATGCAACGTCAGAGCGATGTCTCGAACGACTGCCGTTTTTGTCAAGTAGATGACAAAGAGCGCGATTGATTTCTGCTATAAAGCGACGACGACCTGCATACAAGAGAGCCGGCAGCGCTCGAGGTTCGTTGAGGTGCTTGCCCGCGAAAGCGGGAAAGGAGGCGTTGTGCAGAAATCGATCCGGCCGCAGGGTACAGGCCGCACGTTGTTGCTATTCGCATGGCTCGTTGCGGGCATTGCGGGCGTAGGCCATGCCGAAGATGCCGCCTGGCCCGCGCGCCCGATCGACCTGATCGTCCCCTGGGGAACCGGAGGCGGCGCCGACTTCATCGGGCGCGCGCTCGGCAAGGAATTGCAGCCGCTGCTCGGCGTGTCGCTGCCCATCCTGAACGTTCCCGGCGGCACCGGCCAGACCGGCCTCATCAAGATGCGCGACTCGAAGGCCGACGGCTATACGATCGAAGAGGTGACATCGGAAACGGTGCTGCTCGAGGTCACCGGCAAGCCGCTCTTCAAGCTCGGCGATTTCATCTGCATGGCCATCGTCGACCAGCAGAACGCGGGCGTCCTCGTGCGCACCGAAAGCCCGTTCAAGACCTGGGCCGACGTGGTCGCCGCGGCGAAGACCCGGCGCGTCAGCGTCGCCTTCGACGGCTATGGCAGCTCGGGCGACCTCATCATGAACCATATCAGCCGCAAGCTCGGCGCGAAATTCGAGCTGGTGCCCTACGAGAAGCCCGGTGAGCGGATCGCTTCGGTGCTGGGCGGCCACAACGACCTGCTCTTCACGCAGCCGGGCGACGTCAGCACCTATACCAAGGGCAAGCAGCTGCGCCCGCTGCTGATGTTCGCCGACGAGCGCGATCCGAAGTTTCCCGACGTTCCCGCGTCGAAGGAATCCGGGCTCGCCGTTTCGCTGATCCACTTTCGCGCGATGTACGTGAAGGCGGGGACGCCTGCACCGGTCGTGCAGAAGCTCACCGATGCGCTGGTCAAGGCGACCGCATCGCCGGGATACAAGGGCGCGCTCGAATACGAGGCGGCCTTGCCCACGTCGGTGATCGCAGCGGACAAGGCGCCCGAATTCATCCAGGCATGGCTCGGCCAGGCGAGGCAGATAAAGGATGCCAAGTAGCGGGCCGGGCGCGCCTTGCGGCAGTTTTCGAATCGGGTAGGCCAATGCAAACAAGGGGACTCATGACACGCCTTGCTCCGACCATGCCGTACATCGTCATTCTGCTGATCTGCGGGTTTCTGTATTACCAGGCCGAGCTGATCGCTCCTGCGGGCGAAGGCCGGCTGGGCGCCGACTTCTGGCCGAAGGCGATCCTGATCGCGGCAATGGTCACCTGCGCCTGGGAAGCGGTGCGCAAGGCCCGCATCGGCGCCCGGCGCGAGGCGCGCGCGACTCCCTTGTCCCTCGATGCCGTCGAGGAAGGCAAGCCGCAGGGCGAACAGAAGGTCCCCGAATACGTGCCTTGGGTGGGCATCGCGCTGACCGTCGCCTACGCGCTGGCGATGCCGTGGCTCGGCTATTTTCTCGCTTCGATACTCTTCGTCGCCGCGTTCGTCTATGCCGGCAATTTCCGCAGGCCGCTGGTCGCCGCATGCGTCGCAATCGCCGCGAGCACGGCGTTCATGTTCCTGTTCATGCGCGTGGTGTATGTCTCGCTGCCGATCGGCGTCGAGCCGTTTGCGTGGATCTCGACGTCCCTGATGCGCCTGATGGGCGTCAAATAGCGAGACGGATTTGGAAACGCTGATCAACCATCTGGCCGTCGGCTTCACGCACGTTTTCCATGCCTACAACCTGCTGATGCTCACCATCGGCCTGCTGATCGGCATGGCCGTGTCGATCATGCCCGGCCTCGGGCTCGTGATGGGCATCGTCCTCACGCTGCCGTTCACGTACACGATGGAGATCGAGCCTTCGATCATCCTGCTCACCGCGATCTACATCGCCGGCACCTATGGCGGCTGCTTCACCGCGATCCTCTACAAGATTCCCGGCGAGCCTTCCGATGTGCCGCTGCTATGGGACGGCTACAACATGAACCTGAAAGGACAGGCCGCGAAGGCGCTGGGATGGGCGCTCGTCGCGGCCCTCATCGGCGGCCTCGTGTCCTCGACGATCATGGTCTCGCTGGCCGGGCCCTTCGCGAAGTTCGCGCTGACGTTCGACTCCCCGGATTACTTCGCGATCATCGTGCTCGGGCTCGCGACCGTGGTCTGCCTGGCCACGACGTCGCTCGCGCATGCGTTCGTCAGCCTCTTCTTCGGCTTGATCCTCGCGACGGTCGGCATCGATACGACCTATGGCGCCGAGCGCTTCACGTTCGGGGGATCGCTGCTTTCCGGCGGCATCAACTACGTGACGGTGCTGGTCGGCGCCTACGGCCTCGGTGAAGTCTTCACCCGCTTCGGTCACACCCTCAAGGTCGAGGCGGACAGCGATGCCCCGGGACGCGTCCAGACGCAATTTCCTTCGTGGCGCGAGATCTGGGAATTGCGCCACACGATATCGCGCAGCACCGTCCTCGGCACGATTCTCGGCGTCGTGCCCGGAGCCGGCGCGGTCATCACTTCGTTCGTGGCCTACGGAATCGAGAAGCAGTACTGCAAGCGAAGCGACGAACTCGGCTCCGGGATACCCGAGGGGATCGTCGCGCCGCAGATCGCATCCACCGCGTCGGTCGCCGGGCACATGGTGCCGTTGCTGGCGCTGGGCATTCCGGGAAGCGCTGCGACCGCGGTGATACTGGGCGCGTTCCTGCTGCACGGCGTGCAGCCGGGCCCGCAGATCTTCGTGGCGAATCCGGAGACCGCTTACGCAATTTTGGCGTCGCTCTTCGTCGGCGTCGTCGGGATGTGCCTGATCGGTTATTTCTGGATTCGCCTCGTCGTGAAGGTGCTGCGCATCCCGCAACCGATCATCATTGCGATCGTCGTGCTGTTCTGCATTGTCGGCACCTATGCCGAGCGCGCCAGCTTCGCCGACGTGGGAATGGTCATCGCTTTCGGCATCGTCGGTTACCTGTTCGAACGCTTCGGTTTTCCGGTGGCGCCGATGGTGCTGGGCGCGATACTGGGGCCGCTCGCGGAGACTTCGTTCATGCGCAGCATGATCCGCTATGAAAGCGACTGGACCGTGTTTTTCAGCCGGCCGATCAGCTGCACGTTCCTGGTCCTCGCGATCGTGGCATTCCTGTTCCCCGTGATCTCGCGGATGCGGCAGCAGCGAAGCGTTGCGCTCGCCGCCGGCCGGTAGCCGTGGCGCTTTCGCGGGATCGTTCGCTGCGACCGCTTCGCCGCGCGCACGTCATCGGATGATCATCAAGGTCAATGCGAGGAACGGCACGCAGCGGTTCGCGGCCGATGCGGGCGAAAGCATTCTCTTCGCCGGCCTCAGCTCGGGTGTGGCGCTGCCTTACGAATGCGCGACCGGCACCTGCGGCACGTGCAAGGCGCGGCTGATCGATGGCGAAATCGAAAATCGATGGCCGGATGCGCCTGGCAGGAAAGTCTTCAAGGCCGGCCAGAACGATTTCCTGATGTGCCAGTGCCGCGCGCTGGGCGATCTCGAGGTCGAAGTCGTCAAGGCGGTCGACACGCTGCAGCCCGATGCGCGCCCGCGGCGGATGACCGGCGTCGTCACCGACCTGCGCTACCTGACCGCCGATGTCGTCGCGATCGCCATCGGGCTCGACACCTGCTGCGATTTCGAAGCCGGGCAGTTCATGGCCGTTTCGGCGCCCGGCCTGGCCGGGATGCGCAGCTATTCGATGGTCAACTTCGCGCGGCGCACCGACCGCCTCGAGTTCCTCGTCAAGAAGAAGCCGGGCGGCGGCTTCTCCGAATGGCTGTTCGGCGGCAATGCCGTCGGCGCCACGCTCGGGCTCTTCGGGCCGCTCGGCAAGGCGACCTTCAATCCGGAGCTCGACAAGAACCTTCTCTGCATCGCCGGCGGCAGCGGCATCGCGGGAATGATGTCGATCCTCACGCACGCGTGCCAGCAGCGGTACTTCGATCGCTATCCGGGCGACGTGTTCTTCGGCGTCCGGACGATGAACGATGCGTTCTTCCTCGAAGAGCTTTCCGGCTTTTGCCGCGCGCATTCGAATCGGCTGTCAGTCACGGTGGCGCTCTCGGACGAGGACGTGCCCGAAGCGGCCGGCGAGCGCTTCCCGCACCTGCGCTTCGCGCGCGGCTTCGTCCACGAGGTGGCCAGGCGCGAGATGAGCGGAAAGTACCAGAACGTCCGCGCGTATATTGCAGGGCCGCCGCCGGCCGTGGATGCGACGATCCGCGTGCTGCTGGTCGATGCGAAGCTGTCGGGCGAGAACATACGCTATGACAGGTTCAGCTGACGACGAAGGCGCGGCGCAAACCTCCCGTTGCGCGGCATCCATCAGATACACTTATCGGCGGATCAGTAAATTGGCTTTGCGCGCGGCGTCGCGCCGTAGTAAATGCCTCTGAGCACTTCAGGAAAGGTAAACATCTTGTCCAGACAGATTCCCGCACACGGCGGAGGCGCGCTCGCTCCGCTGATGCCTGCCGCCGGCGCCCTCCTCGACAGCGAGCGCGAACGCGCGCTGAAGCTGCCACGGGTCCGCGTCAGCTCGCGCGAAAAAGGCGACCTGATCATGCTCGGCATCGGCGGCTTCACGCCGCTCGAAGGCTTCATGGGCCAGGCCGACTGGCAGGGCGTATGCGACCGGATGCAGACCGCATCCGGCGTCTTCTGGCCGATCCCGATCACGCTGTCGACCGGCGCCGCGACCGCCGATTCGATCGCCCTCGGCACCGAAGTCGCGCTGATCGATCCGGACGACGACGGCGTGCTCGCGATCATGCGCGTCGCCGAAAAATACCGGATCGACAAGAAGCACGAATGCCTGCAGGTGTTCAAGACGGCCGACGAAGCGCATCCTGGCGTGCAGATGGTGATGCAGCAGGGCGAAGTGAACCTCGGCGGGCCGCTACGCGTGCTCTCCGACGGCGGCTTCAAGGCGAAGTACGGCGCGCTCTTCATGACGCCTGCCGAAACCCGGGCCGAATTCGCGCGCCGTGGCTGGTCTCGCGTCGCCGCATTCCAGACGCGCAACCCGATGCACCGCTCGCACGAATACCTGGCGAAGATCGCCATCGAAATCTGCGATGGCGTTCTGGTCCACTCGCTGCTCGGCAACCTGAAGCCGGGCGACATTCCTGCCGAAGTGCGCACCCGCGCGATCGGCGTGCTGATTGACAAGTATTTCGTGCCGAACACCGTCGTGCAGGCGGGCTATCCGCTCGACATGCGCTATGCGGGCCCGCGCGAGGCGCTCTTGCACGCGGTGTTCCGCCAGAACTACGGCTGCGCGTACCAGATCCTGGGCCGCGATCACGCGGGAGTCGGCAGCTATTACGGCCCGTTCGACTCGCACAGGATCTTCGACGAGATCCCGCCTGATGCGTTGCAAATCGAGCCGATGAAGATCGACTGGACGTTCTGGTGCTATCAGTGCGGCGGCATGGCGTCGGCGCGCACCTGCCCGCACGGCGAGAAGGACCGGCTGCTGGTCTCCGGCACCAAGCTGCGCAAGTGGCTGTCGGAAAACGACGCGGTACCGGCCGAGTTCAGCCGCCCGGAAGTGCTCGCCATCCTGCGCGAGTATTACGCCGGGATCGATGCCGGCGACCGGGTCGAGGTGAAGCTCGCGGGTCACTCCGCGCGTTAGGGACGTCCGCCCGCGCCGAGGTGCTCCTTGGTGAACGCGATGAAGCCGCCCACCAGCCGCGAGTGGATCCGTTCCTTCGGATACACGACGGACATGTTGCGGATCAGCCGCGGCTTCAGCGGGATCTGGACCAGTTGCCCGAGACGGATCTCGTTGAGCACGGTCGCGCGCGACATGATCGAGAACCCGAGGCCCGTTGCGACCACGCCCTTCAGCGCTTCGGGACTGCCGAGCTCCATCACGCGTTGCAGCGATTCCGGCGCGACGCCCGCCATCTGCAGGTAGCGATCGACGACCTCGCGCGTTCCGGAGCCGGGCTCGCGGCTGATATTGGCGTATTGCGTCAGCTCCGCTGCCTCGACCGTCTTGCGGCTGGCGAGCGGATGCGACGGCGCGCACGTCACCTGCAGCTCGTCCTCGCAGCAGATGTCGGTCACCAGCGTCGGCATGTGCGAATCGCCTTCGATGAAGCCGATGTCGAGGGTCCGCTCGAGGACGCGACTCTGCACCGCTTCCGAGTTCGCGACGAACAGACGCGGCACCGCTGCGGGAAAGCGCGCCTTGAAAGCGCCCAGCACGCGCGGCAGCATGTACTCGGCAATCGTGGTGCTGGCGCCGATCAGCAGCGGGCCGCCGAGCTGGCCGCTCACTTCCTGCATCCGGATGTCGAGCTCGGCCGAGACTCCGAGAATGCGCTCGGCGTATTCGAGCGCGACGATGCCCGCAGGAGTCAGCGCGATGCGCCCGTGTCCGCGATCGAAGAGGCGCGTGTCGAATTGTTCCTCGAGCTGCCGGATCTGGAAGGTGACCGCCGGCTGCGTCATGAACAGCGCCTCGGCCGCCTTGGTGAACGAAAGATGCTTCGCGACCGCGTGAAAAACCTGGAGGCGGCGATCCGCCATCTGCACATCCGGAAGATTATGAAACGGCGCCTATTAGAGCATAGTGAAGCCGGCCCATAAAGAACCCGCGGACGGCTGCTTATGACTGTGTCCGGCGACGCCGCGCCGGCATGTCCGGCGGTGCGCGAATTCGCCGAAGCTGCACCCGGCAAATCGGAGACCTACGCCGTCTGCGCGAGGTCCTGCACCTCGAATTGCATCGCTTCGATATCGGCAAGGATCCACGTCGCGGGCGCGGCGAGACCGGCCACCGTGCCCGGATTGACCATCCACGTCTTGCCGCCCTTGAGGTTGGCGACCTGCTCGATCGCCGCGACGTGCGAATGCCCGCAGCACACGAGATCCCAGTCGCCGGTGCCGGCCATCGCGCGGCCGTAGTCGGGATAGTGGACGACGAAGATCCGCTTCCCGCCAAGCTCGATGCGCGCATCGGCGCCGTAGTAATGCAACTGGCCGTTACTCTCGCGCGCCAGCCGGTGCAGCGTGACCGAGTCGCCGAGATTGTTGCCGTGGATCAGGTGGAACGGCAGGCCGCTGCGCAGCGCCGGCCGCAACGTGTTGCCGCCGATCAGGTCACCGCAATGGATCACCGCCGTGGCGCCGCGCGAAGCGGCCTGCTGCACGGCACTGCCGAGCGCTTCGGCCCGCTCGTGGCTGTCGGAAACGATGCATATTTTCATCCGCCAATCATAGCGTCATTCGGCGGGCGCAATCGCATCAGTCCAGATATTCGGGCGCCGGCACCGGATTGTTCGCAGGCTTGCTGTCGACGCACACGAAGCTCGCCGCATCGTTGGTGGCGCCGGCTCCGCTGTAGTGCGGAATCTTCGGATACGCGCAGATCGGCCGCGTCATCTGGATGCCGAGCTGCGGCTGGTCCTGGACATACTTCGTCGCGATGATGTGATCCGGCGCGACGCCGTGCTCGACCCATTGCTGGAGCGCCAGCAATGCATCGTGCGCCGCATCGTCGACCGGCGGCGGCGGCGCGGTCACGTGGGCGCTGACGAGGTTGACGAATGCATTGGGCCCGGGCCCTCCGGAGCAGTGCCACATGCCGGGAACCATGAACAGCCGGGCAAAGCCCTGGGTCGTCTTCAACGCCTTCGCCGCGCCGCCGGACTGCTATCCGACCAGGCGGTTGTAGTAGTTGATCGAGTCCTGCGGAGCGATGAGCGGGTCGGACCAGCCGTGGAACATCAGCAGCTTTCCGCCATGCGATTTGAAGAGGC
>Ga0105240_10008245_pt1 | contig 14925 bp, 14 predicted proteins | sample KBSC54metaG_FD_80426 | JGI IMG/M metagenome (GOLD analysis project Ga0105240, IMG submission 80426) | Corn rhizosphere microbial communities from Kellogg Biological Station, Michigan, USA - KBS C5-4 metaG | ecosystem: Host-associated > Plants > Roots > Rhizosphere > Soil | place: Michigan, USA... | reverse complement strand
CCTCGACCTCCGGTCCTTCCAACCGCTCCGCCAGTTCGGCCACGGCTTGCTGGTACAACGCCGCTTGTCGCCGCGTGAGTGGGCAAAAGGCCGTCACCTCGGTTTTATCAGGCAGATCGCTGATGATGCGTTTGTCGGTCTTGAGTCGGCGCAGAATGTAAGGCCGCACCAGGCGGCGTAATGGAGCGAACTGGTGGACGTCCGTTTGCGAACGACTCTTCAGAAAAGAGGAGAACTCCTTGGCCCCCCCGAGGAGCCCCGGGCAAAGGAAATCAAACAGCGACCACAGATCGGACAATCGATTCTCGATGGGCGTGCCGCTGAGCGCCAGTCGATGCCGGGCGCGCAGCTCCTTAATGGCCCGGCTTTGCCGCGCGCCGGCGTTCTTGATCGCCTGCGCTTCGTCCAGGACGATCAAGTTCCATTTCATGTCCTTGAGCCAGCTTAACCGAATCGCCATCGAGTAACTGGTGATCACGAGATCGCGGCTGGAGAGGGCCTGGGCAGCCGCTCCGGCGATCTCCGTGAGCTCCTGGTTTGGCGCTTCGGATGGATGCGCGTAGAAAACCGAAAGCGACGGAGCGAACTTCTGAATTTCCGCCTTCCAGTTCGCGATGAGCGAGGCTGGGACGACTAGGAGACTCGGGCCGACCCCTTCGGGGGAGGGTGATCCCCTGGCTTTTTTCCGTTTCAGGACGAGGAGTAAGGCCAGTACCTGGATGGTTTTACCCAGCCCCATATCATCGGCCAGGCAGGCCCCCAGCCCCAGGCTATTCATAAACCAGAGCCAATGTGCCCCCTGGCGTTGGTAAGGCCGCAGGGTCGCTCGTAATTCGGGGCCGGCGTCCGATTCCGCTGAGACCTCCGACTGTTGCATCTGCTCCAGGACTCTTTTCAGGCCTTCTCCCGCCACTACGCTGGACCAGGTCGCACGCGCGCCCTCCGCCTCCGGCTCGCTTAAGCCTCGGGCCTCAAAGCCGGAGATCAACCGCAGTCCCTCCAGCAGCCCGACACCGTCTGGCCCAGCCGTTGATTCGACCTCCCTCCAATGTTTAAGAACCTCTTGCAGTTTCTCCCGGTCCACCTCGACCCATTTGCCTTTGAGCAGCACCAGGCCGCTGGAGGCGCTCAGGATGGCTTGCAGTTCGGATTCCGTTAGCCGTTCACCTTCCAGTGTGAGCTGCACGTTGAAATCCAACAGGCTGTCCGCGCCCAGCAATTTTCCCTGAGCTTCACCGATCCGGACCGTGACTTGTGGCCGCGGTGGACGCCCCGCCTTCCACCAGTCGGGGATCCGCACTACGAGTCCGCTCTGCTCGAAAAGTGGGATGCTCTGCAGGAACGCGAACGCCTGATCCGGCCGCCAAACCTGCGGATGAAATATCGCCCGTGAATCCAATAATTCACGAACCAGCTTGCTGCGCTCCGCGGCGCGCTGCACCGGCGACAGCAGCGCCCCCAGTGCCTTGCGATTTTTGGACCCGGCGTACTCTTCCAAGGCTCGTCCCAGCGGCAGGTGTTGCACCTTTCCTTGATCGGAAAGGCGGTGGGTGTAGGTGGCCAGGAAGGCGAACGGATAGGCCGGATTCCGTTTGTTCTCGGCCAGATGAAACGTGACTCGCCCGACCGCGTGCCAGGCCGAGTTGCACGCTCTCAGGTAGGCGAGCGCGCCCCCGGGCGTTAGCGCGATGGCCGCCCGCACGTGCGCCTCCAACTCCTCCCAGATCCGCACCACCAATGCTTCATTCAGGTACTCGAGACCCTTCATCGGCGGAGCCGCCTCCACCAACGCGGCGCACTCTATCTGAGTCAGCTTCGGGATGCTTATATTCGAGGAATTATCGAGATTGGAATTGTGACAAAGTGCGGTGAAGAACTTCTGGGCGAACGCGCGCCAAAAGACGAAATCGGCTGGCAACGGCTCCTGCAAGAGGCTGGCGCCGAGCAATTCCAAGCCCCGCGCCGAGGAAGCGGTAAAAGCCTCGCTTAGCCGGCTGGCGGCACCGTTGCTGAGCTTGGGCTCGGCGTGCTCGTCGGCTTGGACATAGAGATGTCCCGCAGGGGACAATGCCAGGGCGAGTGACATAACGCGATCAACATAGACCCATTGCCTCGGCGATTCCGAGTCGGAAAACCAATTACTCTATCGGCCGCGGCTCGGGGATCGAGAGCGCGCGCCTGGTCTGAAACAGATTGGCAGTAAGATCGGGTGTGTCTACGGGCAGACGCTCAGGTCAGCATCGCGGCGAAGTGTGGTTCGTTGACCTGGGGATGGTTGGTAAACCACGATATGCGCTCGTGTTGGCGGCTGAAACCGATGCCCGACTGGCAATGGCAAGCGTGGTTTTAATTACCACAAAATTTGAGGACACACCTTACGAGGTTACACTGCCCCGCGTGCCCTGGTTGCGGGATCAACGCTACATCAATGTCCAGAGCATCCAGCCGGTGAAGTTCACAGTGTTCGTCCGCAAAGCTCCCGGGAATTTCGATGCTCGCGTCCTGAGCAAAGTGGAAGCCGCGCTCAATCGCTGGTTTAAGCTTTAGGAATGCGCTGAGGCGCTCGGGGACCGCCTCACCCGCTCAAGGTCCAAACTGGAGCGGCCGTGAGTGGCCAACCCAAGTTTTGGTCATCCCTAATAGATTTCCCCCTCCGGTGTCATAGAATGGAGAGACTAAGAATGAAACCGCAAGGCCAACTCCATCCCTGGGGGGCCAAAACTCTGTTCGAAACAATCGCCAATCTGGGCTGCAGCCTGGCTCTGGCGCTAGCTGTGAGTTGCGCTGTGCCTGAACGACCGGGCGAAGCGCAAATATCTGCTCAGAATCCGGCACCGACCGGCAGAGCTCGGCCTGAGAGCGAAGCCTTTGTGGTTTTCGGCAAAATCAATGACGCTGCCGGTAAGCCGATGGAGGGAGTGCAAGTGCTTGCCCATTGTGGCATCGGTTCACTGTTCTGCACTGGGACCACCGAAACCGGTGCCGATGGCGAATATCGCCTTTCCTTCGGCCCCGGGGTCCAGATGGGAGCCGCTCTGGGCGTGGGCCCATTTGGGGTGGGCTTTCAGGCCGCAACGATTTCCGCCCGGAAGCCTGGGTACTTTATCCAGGGGCTGGGTCGGGCAGGTAATCTTGCCATGACCGACTCGACCAGGACGGCGTCGCACTGGTCCACGAACTCCGCGGGGATCGTGCGCGCGTTTCACCCCTATCGCCTGGACTTCACCTTGCTCCCCGCCTCGCAGATCCGAGGACATTTGGCGGACCCGGTGCACCGGCTCCCGGCCACGGCGAGCCTGTGCCTGGTGGGCCAGCAGCTCCCGCCCTCCTCCAGCGTACTGGCCTGCGTGACTTTGAGGGAGAGTGGAGAATTTCAGTTCACGGATGTGCCGGTGGGTTACTCCTGGTGGCTCGAAGTGACTTTCAGGGAGAAGGACGCCTGGCGAACGCTCCGTTCAGAGCTCATTAGCATAACCGCACCGGATCCCAGGACCATCCGTGTGACCGCAGGGGAAGACGCGCTGGAACTCAAGGAGTAGCGCATCACCACGCGCCGCCTCGATTACGAACGGAATCTGCATGGCTCGGGGACGGCTGAGCTTGGGTGCTGAAAGAACGTGGCAATGCTGTCTACTCAGAGACCAACCCGGCTTTGATGAGGCGCTTCGGGATTTTCCAAATCCTCGGCGGAGAGAGGGGCCGCCAGTTTTTCCAAGCCCTGCCGCTCCGCTTTAACGCCAGCGATGGCTTCGATCAGGGCGGCCATCAACATCAAAGCACAACTCGTCAGGTAGCCGTAAAGAAGGTTGATGCGCGAACCCGAGCCGATGAGGGTGCCAAATAGCCAGGGCGCTACCACACCACCGATACCCGTCCCGAGAGCAAAGAAAAAGGCAATAGCCAAGCCGCGCGTTTCCAAAGGAAAAATCTCGCTCACTGTGAGGTAAGCGGAGCTGGCGGCTGGTGATGCGAAAAAGAAGATCGCAGTCCAAAGCACCGTCTGCTGGGTCGCCGAAAGGGCATCTTGCGTGAAGAGGATCGCTGTCGTCGCAAGGAGCAAAGCCGAAATCGTGTACGTTCCCGAGATCATCTTGCGGCGACCCAGGGTATCGAAAAAGTGACCCAAACACAGGGGTCCCAGGAAGTTTCCCAGTGCGAAGGGCAGCAGGTACAGGCCAGTTTTCTCCCCGGGAATGCCGTAGAATTTGGTCAGCACTAATGGGTAGGTGAAAAAGACGGAGTTGTAGAAGAAAGCCTGCGAAGTCATGAGCGCCAGCCCGAGCAGGGCCCGAGCGCGGTAGCATTTGACCATTGCCTTGGCGATCAGACCGAAGCCGTAGGATTTTCGTGCGCTGATGCGCAAGGGCTCTCCTTCTGGCGCGGCCAGTTCACGGCCCGTGTCCTGCCTGACCCGGCTCTCGACCTCCGCCATCAGGCCCTCTGCCTCTTCCGAGTAACCGTGGGTCAGCAACCAGCGTGGGCTCTCCGGCACATAGCGGCGCAAATACAGCACCACCAACCCAATTACGCCACCCACGGCAAATCCGAGACGCCAGCCGACGTTCACCGGAAAAATGCGGGGATTGAGTATCACGAGAGTCGAAACGGAACCTGCCGCCGCCCCGAGCCAATAGCTCCCGTTGACGATCAGGTCCACCCGGCCGCGTAGTCGCGCCGGAATGAGTTCGTCGATGGCGGAATTAATGGCAGAGTATTCTCCGCCAATCCCGGCGCCGGTTAGAAACCGAAATATGCAGAAGCTCCAGAGGTCCCACGCCGTGGCCGTCAGCACCACTCCCGCGAGATAAACGGTCAAGGTCACAAAGAAGAGCTTGCGCCTTCCGAACCGGTCGGTGGCCCAGCCAAAGACCAGGGCGCCCAGAACCGCTCCCAGGATATACCAGGAAGCCAGCAAGCCAATTTCAGCCGGCGTGAAGCCGAGGGTCTGCCGGTTGCCCAGAATGCCACTAACCGCACCGACCAGCGTCACCTCCAAACCGTCCAGGATCCAGGTAATCCCCAGCGACAGGATGACCAGCCAATGGAACCGACTCCAAGGAAGCCGATCCAGGCGGAGAGGAATCAGCGTCTCAAACCACGCAGTTGAGAATGTTGATTGTGCCATATCGTTCGCCCATTTGCCGTGCCCCAACGCTCCTCAAACTCGCCTCGTCGAGCTCGTTTTTCGCTTGGGTTGTCTCAGCCCTGCTGAAGGATTCGGCCCCCCAGCGGTTTATAGGTGCAGACCCTATGGCTGAAGCCTCAGCGCCGGAGGAGAACTCCGCCAGCCAGCAGCGCGATGGGGCTCGTTAACGTGCGTGATCGACCAGTAGGGCTCCCAGGCCAGACCCGAACGGAAGGCCGAGTGACGGCCGCCTCCAAACTCCTGGAACTTACAGTGCTCCCAGCCTCAACTTTTCCGCCGCTTGGATTCCAAGTCCTCGTCCTCGGCCGAGATCAACAATTGCAGCATCCGCTCGTGGCGGTTCAGGAAATCCTTGGTGATTTGGTAGTGTTCGGTCTCTGTGTATTTCACTTCCGAAATGCCGCCATCGGAGAAGAGGTAGATGCGTGCATTAGGATAGGCCAAAAGAATGGGAGAATGGGTGGCGATGACCAGTTGAGATTGATGGTAGACAAGGCGGTGAATTAAAGTGAGCACACTCAATTGCCGCTGCGGCGAGAGCGCCGCCTCGGGTTCGTCCAGCAGGTACACTCCGTCACCCTGAAACCGGTGTTGGAGCAGCGAAAGAAAGGCTTCGCCATGGGATTGGCCATGCAGCGAGCGCCCGCCGTAGGCGCGTTCGACTCCGAGGCGGTCAATCTCCGTCGCCACGTTATAAAAGCTCTCAGCTCGCAAAAAAAATCCATCACTCGGATGCAGTACCCCGCGCTCAAGACGTATAAAGTCGTGTAGATCCGAGTGTGTATCCTGCGTCGCAAAATTGAAGTTTTTGCTGCCGCCCTCCGCATTGAATCCACATTTCGTGGCAACCGCTTCCAGTAAAGTGGATTTCCCGGTGCCATTCTCACCGATGAAGAACGTGACCGCGGGATGAAATTCCAGCCGGGTTAAATGTCGGACCGCCGGAATGCAGAAAGGGTACGCCTCGAAGCTCGTTACCTGATCGCGTTCGAGTCGCACCGCCTGAAGAAACGTCTTTTTAATGATATCCATCGGCAGCAGTTCGCCAACGATCCACGTGTCGCTGAAGAATGTCAAAGCTGAGGAATCGACAGCCAGGTTGGCTCACGGAAGAACCTGGGTTTTCCAGAAATCCTCCAAACAGCCATTCCTAAGCGAGGGAAGGGATCGCAATGCCAAGGCAATTCGATCTTTTTTAAGAATATCGCTCGCAGGGATTGGGGTCGTGTCCTACCTTTGTTGGTGATCCGATTGAGATTCTGTTCCCTTTTCCTGCTGGCGCTGTCAGTCCCGATACTGGCTCACGCTCATAAGCTGGACATCGCCAACTTTGGCCACGGCGCCGACAATGAAGGTGTCCCCCGCGACTGGCAGCTCAAAGAAAAGGCCGGCCGGGCCGACTTTGCCCTTGTCCAGAGTGACGGTGTGCATGCCCTTCAGCTCCGTAGCGCCAACAGTTCCTTCTCCTTCCAAAGGCGAGTCCAAGCCGACCTTAAAGAGTATCCCTTGCTCTCCTGGAAATGGAAGGTGACTCAACTGCCTCAAGGCGGGGATTTTCGCCGCTCAAAGACCGATGACGAAGCGGCCCAGCTCTTCGTGGCCTTCAGCAGGACCCGGGCGATCGTTTATGTATGGGATACCTCGGCGCCGCAGGGGCTAATGGAGAACGCCACCGCGCCCCCATTCATGTCCATCAAGGCCGTCGTCGTCCGTTCCGGGCCGGCCGAGTTGGGCAAATGGATCAACGAGACGCGGAACGTCTATGAAGATTACAAGCGGCTTTACGGTGACGCCGGCCGGCCGCCGGTGGTCTCGGGGATGAGATTGCAGATCAACTCCCAGCACACCGGGACCTCTGCTGCATGCGCTTTCGCCGACGTGACCTTCCGTAGTCTGAGCCCCGCCCCACCCCAGGGAAGCGGGTAGTCCGGCCGGAGTTCTTTTCGAGGTCGATGCGCCACCAAGCGGGCCGTCGGCGTCAATCCGCGAGCTTGGATTCTCCAGCGTCCGGGGTAGGATGGCTCTATGAAGCAGCCTGTCAATCGTCGTGAATTCATCAAGGCATCCACGGCGATGGCCGCCGGGTTGGGTCTTGGGGGCGGATCGGGCTCCGCCCAAACGCCCTCCCGAGGCCCCGAGGCGGACCGCCGCGTTGCCCGGACTCCCGCCCTTGCGCCGCCGCCGCTGACCTTTAAGACCAAGCCCCACAAGGCCGTCATCGCCCGACCGACCGAAGACGACTTGAAGCGCATCAGGGATGCCGGCTTTGAAGGGGTCGAATGCCGAAGCAACGTCACGCCAGAAGAAGCGGCTCAGATGCGTGTCGTCGCTGACAAGCTCGGTATGCGCGTCCATTCCGTGCTGATCGACAAATGGAGTGAGTTCAACAGCCCAGAGGCCGGCGTTCTCGAGGCTTCACTTGCCGCGAGCGAGGCTGCGCTGCGCACTGCGGAGGCTTTCGGCGCTGACACTGTCCTGCTCGTGCCCGGTCGTATCGGTGGGGGAGGCGGGCCGGGCACCTCACAGCCACCTGCGTTGCCGATGCCACGTGCCTGGGAGTTTCAGATCGAGTTCAACGAGAAAAGCGGGGACCTGACACGCGTCGTCTATGGTGACAACGCTCCTTACGCTGAGTACATCAAGGCCCACAACGACGCCACGCATAAAACCGCCGAAGCCATCAAGCGCTTGATCCCGCTTGCCGAGAAGACCAGGGTCGTGGTCGCGGTCGAGAACGTCGGGAACAATCTCTGGGTTGAGCCGAAGCTGTTCCGGCACTACGTTCAGTCCTTCGAGAGCCCCTGGGTTCAGGCTTATTTCGACATCGGCAACCACGTGCGGTTCGCGCCACCGGAGCAGTGGATTCTCACGCTCAATACACTTATCGCGAAAATTCACGTGAAAGACTACCTGCTCGATCCGGCCGACCCGAACGGTCGCGGCGCAGGGGTCAACCTGCGCGAGGGCAGCGTCCGCTGGCCCGTCCTGCGCCAGGCCATCGAACTGATCAACTACACCGGTTGGATGACCATCGAGAGCAATACCAACATCACATTTGAAGAACGCAACCGCCGCCTGGACCTGATTCTGGCGGGCCAGTGAGTCGGATAAATCCCTGGTTCCAGCCCCAAGTAACCATTCACCGCACTCTATGAATAAAAACCTGAAGAAGAGGCGCCCGCGCCAGATGACGCGGCGTGAATTTGTCGCCCAGACCTTGTTCACCGCCGGGATCATCACCGGCACACCCGCTCTTTTGCGCGGCCAGAACTTGAACAATAAGCTCAACATCGCGTTTATCGCCTGCGGGGGTCGTGCCAGCGCGAGCCTGGGTGAACTCACCCTCGCACCGGGTCATGGTGGCGACACGGCCCTGGCAAAGGCGGCCGGGCCGCATCCTGACGAGAACGTAGTGGTCCTCTGCGATGTGAACCAGGTCGCCCTTGATTCGGCATCCCAACGCTACCCGAAGGCTAAGAAGTTTAATGATCTTCGACGTGTCTTCGATAATCCGAACGACTTCGACGCGGTCGTGGTCTCCACCGCTGAGCACACGCACGCCTTTGCCACTTACCTCTCACTAACACACGGAAAGCACGTCTATTGCGAGAAGCCGCTCGCCTATAACATCTGGGAAACCCGCCTCATTCGGGAGACCGCCGCGAAATATCCGAACCTGTCGACGCAAATGGGCAACCAGGGGCATGCGTCGGATGCACGGCGCAAGCTCAAGGAAATCCTGATGACTGGCGTGCTCGGCCCGGTGCGCGAGGTCCACGTCTGGGCCGACCGGGCGTGGGGACTCCAGGATGCCGCCTCGGCCGAAAAGTTCGACAAGCCGCACGGATTCTACAACGGCATTCAGATCGTAAACCGCTTCCAGGAAGAGATGGCCATCCCGCCAACCAATCACTTCGATCTCTGGCTCGGACCGGCGCCCGCTCGGCCGTTCCATGCGACCTACTTCCCAGGCCCAAGATGGTACCGCTGGTGGGATTTCGGCAACGGCACCATGAGCGACCTCGGCAGCCACGACAACGACGTGCCGTACACGGTCCTGGAACTCAAGAGGCCGGACGGCAAAGGCGGCTTGGCGATGGCCCCGCTCACGGTCGAATCCATTTCGCCTAACGTGCCCATGCCGCACCAGGAGCTCGCGCCCGCGACCATGACCGCAATTTATGAATATGCGGCGGTGGGATCTCAACCGGCGCTCAAACTCGTCTGGCACCAGGGTGACAGCAAACCCCCCGGGTGGAAGCCGGAGTGGGGCGGCCGCTCGTGCGTTTTCATCGGTGACCAGGGGATGCTGCTTGGCAATGGAAAGCTGCTGCCCGAGGACAGGTTCAAGGACTTTAAGGCGCCTCCCGAGACCTTGGCACGCTCTCCTGGCCACTGGGTGGAATGGGTCAACTACGCCAAGGGCCAGGGCCCGGTGCCCGGCTCAAACTTCCAGTACTCGGGTTGGACGACTGAAGCCAACCACCTTGGAAATGTGGCGTACCGGACGGGCAAGAAAATCGATTGGGACTACGTCAACCTGCGCGCCTCCAATGCGCCAGAGGCTGCTCCCTTCATCAAGCGGCCCGTTTACCGCAAAGGCTGGGACGACATTCTGCGAGCTTAACCATGATCTTGCTGGCCATTGGCCCAGGGCGCTCGGCGACGCTTTAGTCTAAGCCAGGTTCAGGCGCGCTGCGCCCACCGGAGTTTCGCCGCGGTGCAGCGCGGATTGGCCCGACATTCCTCGGCCGTCGGCCGGGCGATTTCGTGCGCAACCCCGGAGTAAGCTCCCGATCGAAGCCCAGCAGCGAAAGCCCTTTTCACCCGTCGATCTTCGCCCGAATGAAAACTGAGGATCGCCACCCGGCCTCCGGGATTGAGGCAGGCTGGAAGCTCGCGCAGGAAGGACTCCAAGGCTGACAATTCCTCATTCACAGCGATGCGCAGGGCCTGGAAGACACGAGGAACCGCGAGCTCACGCTCCCTTTCCTTTGAGTTGGGCAAGGCCTGCCTGACCGCCGCGGCCAACTCAGTGGCCGTCTTGAAATCTTTTCCCGCCAGAGCTCGGGCCAGTTGGGCGGCGCGCGGCTCGTCCGCATTCTCAGCGAGGATTGACTCCAATTGTTCAGGGAGAACTTTTCGAAGGAATTCCGAGGCAGGCTGGCCTCGTTGCGGGTTCATCCGCATATCGAGGGGGCCTTCAAGCTTGTAGGAGAAGCCGCGCGCCGGATCATCAAGCTGCATGGAAGAAACCCCCAGGTCAGCGAGGATCCTATCGGCCCCCGGTAGTCCGGCCGCGCCCAGGATTCGAGGCAGGCCCGCGTAATTGCTCCGGCAGACCGTAAACACCTCCGGCCCGAAGCCGAGGGATCGCAAGCGCAGTTCGGTCTTTGGAAGTTCAACGGGGTCGACGTCCAGTCCGAATAAGCGTCCCCCGGGCAGGAGCCGCTTCAGCAGTTCCTGGGCGTGTCCTCCGTATCCCAGGGTGCAGTCCACCGCTACTTGTCCAGGCTGTAACGCCAGGACCTGAAGGATTTCCTGCACCATGATGGGGCGGTGCATCCCGGCGGGTGTCTTGCCGGAAGCGAGGACTTTTGCCACGGTCGATTGGTAACGTTCCGGCTGGCGCTCCTTGTATTTATCCTCGAAACGGCGCGGGTATTTGCCGCCGTATCGCGGGCGCCGTTTATGTGGTCCCGCATCAGGCGCGGGCGCTGGTAATGCTTCGGAGTCCTCGCTCACAATTCGGTTTGCTTCTTGTTGGAACCTCGGGCTTTCGCCACCGGGAAACTCTATTCGTTCTGTGCGAGCTTGACCCGCATTGCTGCGGCCAAATCCCCTGCTTCCGCAACCACTGCCAGCGCTCCGTTGTTTTGGGCGTGAAATTGACGCCTATCCCGGGCGTCACGAAATACCCAACTCTCGCCCGTCAATTCCTGGATGCGATGCGACACACAAGGAGCATGCATCAACAAGACGCCCCAGTCTAGAAATGCGCTGACTGTCCGAGGTTTTGCGGAATCCGCAGGCCCAACTTCGGCGAGTGCCCGATAAAGGCCTAAGCGGTCCCCGAGCACAACCAGCTACCGCTCGAGAGGTGCAGATGGGCCAAAAGACCCAGGCGCCAACAATCCTCAAAAGTCCAGGGGCGTGTTTCTGCGCGCCTTCACGTTAACGTTGGCCTGGTGTTCAGATTCATTTCAAGGGAGCGATAATGATTTCAGGGCTGCGCTCATCAAGCTGTTGACGCAATCTTGGCGAGGCTGTGACGCCATCGGTGCCCGTCGGCCGATAACCGGGGGAGGCCACCTCGCTGGGCGCGGTTTCGGTGACCACCACTTTTTGCTCGGCAAGCCTTTGGCTCATCCTCGGGGAGGCGGTGACACCTTCCAGGCCGGGGCTTCGATAGATAACCGCGGGCGACTGAACGGAAACACCGGGGTTCACTCCCGTCGTTCGCTCGTTGAGCATTTGGCGGAGCTTCGGTGAGGCAGTGATGCCGTCATCTCCGGTGGGTTGGTATTGGGCACTGGCCTTGCTGACCAACCCGAACGTTGCGACAATCGCTGCGGCCAGCATGATCGAATTCAGATTTTTCATCGTCTTGTCTTTCTTTGGGCGGGCTCAGCCCGCCATTGTCTCTATCTAAGAATACGCCACACGCGCGGAAATCCCTCAACTGGTACACCCATTTTTCGATCCACGGCCTGGGGAGATTTGCTACTTTTTTTGGTTACGCGCGTCTGAACGAACGGACGTCCGGGTGCCAGGTCTTCCTCCGCCCTCTATTACCGTCGGGCGCCGAACAGGATTTCACCGTGGACTGCATCAAGTGACACCCACCTGAATCGGGTCAGCAGACCATTGCCCAGCAAACCCGCCTCTCCGTCGAACATCCCGGAACTATGTAGCCCGGTTTCGACGTCCGTAAACAGCTGCCTCCCGATTTTTACCGTCGTCCTGGTTTGCGTAATTCCGACCCTTGCGAGCCCGACCGCTACTCTTGTGGTGGAGACCTGAGGTTTGACGTTCCTGGTCACCCACTGCGCCGGCGAGGCGCAACCCGTATCGACTCGGAACCACCGTGGCCCTGTCCCATTAACGCTCGCCTTGGCTCGCAAACCACACCGTCGCACATCCAAAGGAACGAGGTCGCCGGTCATCTGAACTTGTTTGGGATCTGGCAACCGGACCAAGTTGTGATCAAAGTCCAGCTAAACCACCTTGCTCCTGAAGAAGTCGGCCCCGATTAAACCATCCACCCGTCGCTCGCGGGAACTGCTCAGTGTTTCGAGATCAAGAGCCAGCCGCCGGTTTGGCAATTCCACCCCGTTTGCCACCGCGGATCGTGTGCCGCACCAATAACCATCCGTCGAACTTGCTACGCCGCGCACGCCGACGCGCTGACCCAGCGTAAGATTCAGTTCTCTGGCGGTTTTTAAGTCAATTACACTTGCCTCCGCTCCGGTATCCAACGGGAAACTAAGAGGCCTCGCGCTTTCCGGCACTTGGACTCTCACCCAAAGCAGCCCTTCACCCGATTCAAACGGGAACTCTCTGTTCGAAGCGGCACCTGGTTGGCTATAAACAATTCGGCTTGCTCCAAAAAAAGGCATATCAGCAGTAACCGCATCACAGCACGTTTTGCAGTACCGATGCCAGCTTCCTTTTGGGGCGGTTGATGCTGGTTTACAGTGGCTTATGAGCGTTCAAGGGGGTTTGCTTGCAAGGGATCAGATTGTCGCTTTGTGACCACGTAGTGCAGGAAAGATCAAGGGCTTGAGGACGACAACAGGGTCGTGCGCAGAGAATTTAGGAACGTAATGGAACTCGAACCCGACCTTAAAGTGGTCGGCGAAGCGAAAACGGTCTTCAGGCGCTCGCCACGGTGAAAAACTTGGTCCCCCATTGGTTCTGATGGACATTGCGATGCCGCTGCTCAACGGTTTGCACGCTACCGTCAGATTCTCAAAGCCGTCCGCACGACCAAAGTGCTCATGATCTCGGCGAACAGCGATGATGTCTATGTCGAAGAGGCGACCAAATCCGGCGAGAGGGGTTATCTGCTGAAGCAAACCTGCGCTGACAGCGTGCTCGGCGATACGGGAAGTCGAAAAAGGGAACACCTTTTTCAGCCCGTCGATTCCCAGCCGTCTTCACAATCGGAATGGGAAAAGCAAATAGATTGAGCCGGGTGGTGTAGCGGCGCTGGCCGAGTGAACGCCATCAAATCTCATACAATCGTCGAAACTCACGGTTGGTTGCGGTCGACTCCGGGGAAGTGCTAGGCGGTTGGGTTACTTCGACTGGCTCGGCCCCGCCCCCGGAAACCATTCTGTGTGCTCATCGCCGCCACGCCCGAAATACGTCACTCGCTGCCCGCGCAGAAAAGCAAAATAGCCTTGTACGCCTGCCTCCATCGCCCGGCGAGTAAACTCACGATACTTCTGGCCATGCCGCTGACTATCGAGAATGTCCGCTCGCAGTTTCGCAGCATCAAAATCTGCGGCCACGGGTGGCAGACCTTCGTACGAAATCGGTGTGACGACGGTATCGCCTTCGGCGCTATAAAAAGTCTTCCGCCTTCCCACATAATCAACGTGGTAGTACTCAACACCAGTAGCAAGCAACCGCTGGATAACATCTGGAAACGGGATTGTGCCGTCCAGAGTAGCTCGCGCTGTTTCTGTGATGATTTTCGTATCCATAAACTTTATGCGTGAGAAGCGTTTTGACCGTTTGAGCGAGTGGTCAAAGCTGTCGAGCAGTCCACCGCACGGGTCATTGGGGCAGATTCATATTCAAACTGATAGGCATTCTCAATTCAAATTGCGCGGCCCGGAGCCGGACGCCACAACGCCTTTGCAGTTGACATCCAAAGCATCGAGGCGGAAGCGCAATCTTAACCTGGGTCTGTGCTAGAGTTGAGGTTTTCAATCGAGAGTTAGCGCGCGTACCCTTCGCGTCGTAGTGGACGAGCGTGAACGAGTCGTACCCCTTGGTGGGGGTTTTGTAAATCGTCACCACGCACGACCCGCGCTTGATGCGCTTCGGGAACCGCGCGCTCCTCATCGCCGTGAATCAATTCAGCGGCGATGAAGTGCGTGCATAGGTGTCAGGAATTTGTCAGGAAAATCCCCAAATCGACCCTGTGGCCGTTGTAAGCGGTTGATTTTGAGGCGGGCAAGGAGCGAGCGAAGGGATTCGAAGGCGCTTGCGGATGGTCCGTTCGTGCAATGAGATGCAACTAGATGCACTTAAAGGTACGTTGAGATGAAAACCGAACTGCACGGAGCGGCAGGCTCTCTCTTGTTCCTTGTAGCAAATTGTAGCAAAAAGGGATTGCCAGCATGCTATTCATGGCCAGAGCGATTTCTGAAGCCTATGGGTTCTCGAAGAACCGAGTCCAATCCTGTGCGGCATGCAGCACGCGCAGCACACGGATTTGTTGCGGCTCAATGCGGTAGAGGATCAAATAATTGCGATAGCTGTCCACTGGCCAGAGACGCACACCCACTTCCGATTCATCCTGAGGCTCGCTCAAACGCATTCCCTTTTCTGGCGCTTTACCCAGGCCCATGCTCTGGCGCACGATGGCGATTCTGACGCGCGCGGCAGCGGCTGGGTCTCGAGCTGCAATGTAATCTTCGATTTGGTCGAGATCCTCCTCGGCAAGTCCGGTGAAAAGGACCGGCAATACCTTCATCGGCGACGGGAACGGCGGCGGAGCAGATCGGCGGCAGGAACTAACGGACGCCCGTCCTCAAGGGCTGTCT
>Ga0105240_10008241_pt1 | contig 14931 bp, 19 predicted proteins | sample KBSC54metaG_FD_80426 | JGI IMG/M metagenome (GOLD analysis project Ga0105240, IMG submission 80426) | Corn rhizosphere microbial communities from Kellogg Biological Station, Michigan, USA - KBS C5-4 metaG | ecosystem: Host-associated > Plants > Roots > Rhizosphere > Soil | place: Michigan, USA... | reverse complement strand
TGAACGCCTCGAGCAGGCAGCCGATGTCGCGGCTTTCGTCCAGCGCGCCCACGGTGCCTACGATGGCGGCATCCTGCGGCAGGCCCAGCCCGGCACGGCAGGCCGCCCGGTCCTGGGCGCCGAACTCTTCGCTGATGCCGTTCTCCAGCACGTCGGGAATCCGCGAGGCTGGAGTCACCGGAGCCAGCTTCACCGCGAGGCCCGGCATCTTGAGCTCCCGCTTCAGCGCGCCGACCACCTTGTAGCAGAGATCGATCGAATAGCCGACCGGCTGCTTGTTCGCGTCCAGGAATGAAAACGGCACCGATGACTCGCGGTAACCGAGCGTGATGGATCCGGCATCGCGGATTTTCTTCAGCGTGTCGACCGCGGCTGCGCCGGTGCTTGCGGCAGCGGCAGCAACGAACAGGATCGCCACAGCGGCGCCGACGCCTGGCCGGTGCCGGCTCATCGGATTCCCGTTCGCTTCATTCATACATCCCTTCCATCTCCGGCTCGTGATCGCAGCTCCCGCGTCGGGCGATCGCGCCCAGTATAGCTTCATGACGACAGCATAGCCGCTGCCGTTTGTCGCAAACCGGGACCGGCGTTGCAGATTCGACACAATGCGCGTTGCGCCTCGCGCCGGGCCGGACCCTATAATCACCCGATGCACATGCTGCCGATCTGTGACACCGCGGCGATCCGCGCGCTCGAGCGGGCGGCCGGCGATGCGTCGCTGATGGAGCGCGCAGGGGCGGCGGCCGCAGGCCAGGCGCGGCTGCTCGTTCCACGCACCGCCGATCCAATTGCGGTTTTCGCGGGCCCCGGCAACAACGGCGGCGATGGGTTCGTCGTTGCGCGGCACCTGCGCGATTGGGGCTATCCGGTCACTGTGGTATTCGATGCCGATCCGGCACATCTACCCGCCGATGCGCGCGCTGCGCACGACCGCTATTGCGCCGCGGGCGGGACGACCGTGAGCGCGCCGCCGTCGCTCTCCGAATGCGGATTGATCGTCGACGGATTGTTCGGGATCGGGCTGACGCGCGCGCTGACGGGCACGTATGCCGAGTGGATCGCGGCGATCAACCGTTCCGGTGTGCCGGTGCTCGCGCTCGACATTCCGACCGGGCTCGATGCGAATTCCGGCGTCGTGCACGGCGCCGCCGTGCACGCGTCGCACACCGCGACGTTCATCGCATTGAAGCCCGGACTGTTGACCGGCGACGGCGTCGACCTCGCGGGTCGCGTCGCGCTGCACGACCTGGACATCGATGCGCGCGCTGCCGGCGTCGAGTGCGGCAGCTTCGTCGACTGGTCGATTGCGCGGCGCTGGCTGCAGCCGCGCCGGCTCAACACGCACAAGGGCTCGTTCGGCACGCTGGCGATCGTCGGCGGGTCCGCGGGAATGACCGGCGCGGCGATTCTCGCCGGGCGCGCGGCGCTCTACGCCGGCGCGGGCAAGGTGATGCTGGGGCTTGCCGGCGATTCGTCGCTCGCGCTCGACGTCGCGCAGCCGGAATTGATGATTCGCAATGCCGACGATTTTCATCGGGGCGAGTTCAGCGCAATGGTCGTGGGTCCCGGCTTGGGCCAGTCGCGACATGCGGCGGACACCCTCGCGCGATTGATCTCGAAGCCGGTGCCGGTGATCCTCGACGCCGATGCGCTGAACCTGCTCGCGCTCGAGCCCGCGCTCGCGCAGCGCGTGAAGGCGCGCAGCCAGCCGACGCTGCTTACGCCGCATCCGGCCGAGGCGGCGCGGCTGCTGCAGACCAGCACCGGCGTGGTCCAGGGAGACCGGATCGCGGCGGCGAAGCAGATCGCCGGCCGGTTTCACGCCTCTGTCGCATTGAAAGGCGCGGGGACCGTCTGCGCATTTCCGGATGGCGCGTGGTCGATCAACGGCAGCGGCAATCCGGGACTGGCGAGCGGCGGAACCGGCGATGCGCTGTCCGGAATACTCGGGGCGCTGGTCGCGCAGGGAGTCGAAGCGAAACGGGCAATGATGCTGGCCGTCTGCGTGCACGGCGCGGCAGCTGACGCTCTCGTTGCCGGTGTCGATGGAGTGAACGTAACAGGGCCGATCGGTCTCACGGCGTCAGAGCTTGCGCCGGTCGTGCGAAGGCTGCTCAACGACCAACCCTGACGGCGACATGAAAAACAGGGACAGACCACGTTTTTCCGGAAAACGTGGTCTGTCCCTGTTTTTTTGCGCTAGTTCAGATCTTTCTTGCGCCTGACGCCGAACGGCAGCGGCAATACCGACACGCCTTCCTCGAGCAGCTCGACGGCTTCCTCGCGCGTGGTCACGCCGTGGATCTGGCGGGCAGGCGTTTCCTTGTAGTGAATCTTTCGCGCTTCCTCGGCGAAGCGCTCGCCGACGTCATCGGAAGTCGCCAGCATGTTCTTCAGCTCTTTGTAGAACTCGGTTTGCGCGGCGAGCATCCGCGCGCGCTCGGCAGATTCCGCGGTCACCGGCAGATTTTTTTCCGCGGGCTGGGGCTGCGACTCCGGCTCGGGCTCGGCGCCGCCGCTCGCGCCGAGGTTGAGCCGCGGCGCAGACAAGTGCTTGGTGATCTTCTTGTCGCCGCACACCGGGCATTCGAGCATCGAGCGCCGTCGCTGCGATTCGTAGTCCTCGGCCGATCCGAACCAGCCGTCGAAACGGTGTCCGCTGCTGCAGCCGAGGTTGAAGACGATCATGGCATTCAGGGTACCAGAATGATCGAGCCGGTGGTTTTGCGCGCCTCGAGCTCGCGATGCGCTTCGGCGGCGTCGCGCAACGCGAACACTTTCGACGGTTCGATCCTGATCCTGCCGGCGATGACCAGCTTGAACAGGTCGTCGGCCATCGCGAGCAGCTCCGCGCGCGTCCCGGCGTACGTGTCGAGCGTCGGCCGCGTCATGTACAGCGACCCTTTCGCGGCCATGATCCCCGGATTGAACGCGGCGACAGCGCCCGACGCGTTGCCGAAGAGCACCATCAGCCCGAACTTCGACAGGCAGTCGAGCGAGCCCATGAAGGTGTCCTTGCCGACGCCGTCATAGACCACGGGCACGCCCTTGCCGCCGGTGAGCTCGCGGGTGCGCTCGACGAAGTTCTCGCGCGAATAATTGATCGTGTGCACGCACCCGAGCGACTTCGCGAGCTCGGCCTTTTCGTCGGAGCCGACGGTGCCGATCATCGTCACGCCGAGCGCCTTCGTCCATTGCGCTGCGATCTGGCCGACGCCGCCCGCTGCCGCGTGGAACAGGATGGTGTCGCCGGATTTCAGCGGATACGTCCGCCGCAGCAGGTATTGGCAGGTGAGGCCCTTCAGCATCATCGAGGCGGCCTGCGCATCGGTGATCCCCTCGGGCAGCTTGATCAGCCGGTCCGCCTTGACAATGCGCATCTCCGAATACGAGCCCAGGCCCGCGCCGGTGCAATAGGTGGCGCGATCGCCGACCGCCACTTCGGTGACGCCCTCGCCGACCGCGTCGACGATGCCCGCGGCCTCGCGCCCGATCGAGGTCGGCATCGGCATCGGATACAGCCCGCTGCGATGATAGGTGTCGATGTAGTTGACGCCGATCGCGGTGTGCCGCAGGCGTGCTTCGCCCGGGCCCGGATCGCCGACTTCGACTTCTTCGTACTGCATGACCTCGGGACCGCCGGTCTGATGGATGCGGATGGCGAACGACATGATTTTCCTCGCTGGCGAATCTGGTTTTGGGATGAAGGCGCTGGTGCTGCTCGATTCGACTAGGAGGCGACCGCGCGATACGTGGCGAACCCGAGCACGGTGAGCAGCAGCGAACCGGTCAAGTGTACCAGAGCGAGCACCGCCGCCGCCCAGAGCTTGTCCTCCTGCAGCAGCAGCACGACTTCGGCGGAAAACGTCGAAAACGTGGTCAGGCCGCCGAGAAAGCCGGTGATCGCAAACAGCCGCCATTCGGGCGCCAGCGACGTGTTCGCCGCGAAGTACGCAACCGCGACGCCGACCAGATAGCCGCCGATCAGGTTCGCGGCCAGCGTCCCCAGCGGAAGCTCCGGCAGCCGTGGATTGAGCAATTGCGAAAGTCCCCACCGCAGCCAGGCCCCGAGCGAAGCGCCGGCGGCGATCGCGGCAAGCTGCGAAATCATCGCCGCTTCGACTCCCGCTTGCCTTCTATTGCAGCGACGCGGATCACGCGATGCGCAGGCTCTCCCTGGCGACCCGGCCAGTCCGGTTGCAAGGTCACGTGCTCGATGGCAAAACGCTCGCGCAGCAATTTGCGTCCCTCGTGGAGCACCGCCGGCCAGTGCTCGGGACTGTCGATCAGCGCATGCGCCGACAACGCGATGCGCTCCGACGACATGTGCCACACGTGCAGGTCGTGGACGCTCGTCACGTGGGGAACGGTCGCCAGCGCGCGGCCGATCTCCTGGTACGACAGATGCGGCGGCACGCCCTCCATCAGCACGTTCGTCGATTGCCGCAGCAACCGCCACGTCGAGAACAGCATCAATGCGGAAACGACCAGCGACAAAAGCGGATCCGCCGGATACCAGCCGGTGAGCCAGACGATCGCGCCGGCCGCCAGCGCGGCGACCGAGCCCAGCGCATCGGCGACCACGTGCAGGTACGCGGCGCGGCTGTTCAGGTTGTCATGCCCGTGCAGCAGCCTCGCGCAGCCGAGATTGAGGACGAGACCGACCGCCGCAATGACCATCACGGTGAGGCCGGCGACCGGCGCCGGGTTCAACAGCCGCTGGACCGCTTCGATCGCGATCAGCGCAACGACGAGCAGCATGAAGACGGCGTTGACGAAAGCGCCCATCACTTCGGCGCGGGCATAGCCGAAGCTGTTGTGCTCCGATGGCGGCCGGGCCGCCACCCTCTGCGCGAACAGCGCGAGCCCGAGCGCGAGCGCGTCGGTCACCATGTGGCCCGCATCGGAGAGCAATGCGAGCGATCCTGACCAGAAGCCGCCCGCTGCCTCGACCAGCGCGAACAACGCGGTCAGCACCAGCGCAGCGAGCATCGCGCGGCCGGCGCGATCGGGTTTGCCGGCTACGCCCGGATCGGCCGTCGCGTCGTCGCGCTGCGGGGAATGGCCGTGATCGTGCGCATGGCGCGGGCCATGGCGATGATCGTGATGGTGGTGATGCCGCGCAGCCATTAAAAAGTGGACGGAATCAGGCGAGAAGGGATCCGGCCATTGTAGCCAAAACGGGCGGGCCGAATGCGCGGGAACTTTTCGCAGGCGGCCGGCGAATATGCATCAAAATGCGATGACAATGATGCCGTACGCCGACTCGTCCCCTGCTGCGCAGACGCCGGACTCCGCGCTGCTCGCCGCCTCGCTGGCCGGCGACCAGCGCGCGTTCACGACGCTGTACCGGCGTCACGGCGCAACGGTCTACCGGTTCGCGTTCCTGTGGTCGGGCACGCCGGCGGTCGCCTCCGACGTCGCGCAGGAGACCTTCATCCACCTGCATGTGCGCGGCGCGGATTTCGATGCGAGCCGCGGCGAGTTGCGGCCATGGCTGCTCGGCATCGCGCGCAACCTGGTGCGCCGTCAGTTGTCGGCGCGGCATGCTGAAACACCGACCGACTTCAACGATCCGGACATGCTGCTGCCGGATTCCGCCGGAGTCGATCCCGACCCGCGATCGGATCCGCTGCATGCGCTGATCGGCGACGAGGCGAATCGCGAGCTGCACCGGCTGATCCGCCGGCTGCCTTCGCACTTCCGCGATGCGCTGGTGCTGGTCGACCTGCAGGAACATTCGTATGCCGATGCCGCGGCGATCTGCGGCTGCGAAATCGGCACGATCCGCTCCCGGCTGAGCCGGGCCCGCGCGCTGCTGGCCGGTGCGTTGACAGCAGTGGCGCGCAACTGAGAGGCAACCGAGTCGGATGCGACCGCGTGAAAAATGCAACTGAGGCAATTGAGCAACCGGGCACGAACATGGACATGATTCCCGAAGACACGATGCCGCACGACCTGTCGGCCAGGCTGATGCGCTTGCGCGAAGCCGCCGCGACGATGCAGCCGCCGCCTGATCTGGAGGCGCGATTGAATGCGCGGCTGTTCGACGCGAAGAATGCGCAGGCGGCTGTTGCCGTAACATCGCGGGCGATCGCGCAGCAACCGCGACGCACGCCGGCACTGTTCGAGCGCTGGGCGGCATGGCTCGCATGGCCGGTCTCGGTGACGGCTGCGGCTGGACTGGTCAGCTGGATGGTTTACACGAACCCGGCGATCGCGCCGGAGCAGATCGGGCCTGCCTACCCTGGATACGAATCGCGCCAATCCAGCGGCGTCGCAGGCACGCCTTTCCTGGCGCTGACGTCTCTCGACAACATCAAGCCCGGCGCCGGCAACGAGGTGGTCGCCGCCACCGTTCCGCGCGCGACGCTGGCCGAATTCGGATTGCCGGTGTCGCCGATGCGCGCCGCCGAGCCGATCAACGCGGAATTCCTGGTCGGCGCCAACGGCGGCGTGCTCGCGGTGCGCTTCGTCGACAGCGCCGGCCGCTGATCATGGCTCGCATTCACACGCAACACCACAACCGGGGAACCACGATGAATCCGAAAATCCTTGCAATCGCCATCGCAACGCTCTGTGCCGGAAGCGCCGGCGCCGCGCAGTCGATCGTCACGACCGATTCCAGCGTCGTCATTGCCGACACCGGTGGCGCCGGCGGTTCGCACAGGACCCTGGCATTCGCCGGAACGCCGGAAATGTTCCAGAACGCAGACTGGGCGCGCTTCATGTCGACCGAAATGGGCGACCACGGCAAGGTGGTCAGGGACGCGCCGTATTCCGCCGAAGCGGTGACCGAGACCACGCAGGTGCTGGGCGACGGCAACCGGATTTCGAAGCGGACCGTTTCGCTTCTCTATCGCGACGCCGCGGGTCGCACGCGGCAGGAGCAGACCGCGCCGGGATCGTCGGTGTTCATCAACGACCCGGTCGCCGGCAAGCATACGGTCCTCAATGTCGAGAAGAAGACGGCGACGGTGCTCCCGCGCCTGGGCTCGATGGTGAGCATCGATGTCGAGAAGATCAAGGACATGGCAATGTCGAAGGCGAAGGATGGCGTGCGCAGGAGCCTTCATGGCGACACGCGGATCCTGCACAACGGCGCCGACGGCGAAGCGAACATCGTGCACAAGTCGGCCGACGGCAGCGAGGTGCAGATCATCAACGAGCCGGGCCGCCAGATCATCATCAAGCGCAAGGAAGTCGACAAGGGCGACGGGAAGAAGTCGATCGAGGAAAGCAAGGAAGTTCGCGTCAGCGTGATCAGCGCGCACGACGGCGACGCGTCGATGGCGATCGCCGGCATGCCGCTCGACATCCAGGACCTGATGGCGATGCGCGCCGGCCGGAACAAGGGCGTCACCACGTCGCTGGGGATGAAGGACTTCGGCGGCGTCAAGGCCGAAGGCACGCAGACGATCGCGACGATTCCGGCCGGCGAGATCGGCAACGAAAAGCCGATCCAGATCATCTCCGAAAAATGGTATTCGCCGGATCTGCAAACCGTCGTCTACAGCCGGCAGAGCGACCCGCGCAGCGGCGAGACGATCTACCGCCTGAACAACATCCGCCGCGTCGCGCAGCCGCCCGAGCTGTTCGCGGTTCCGGCCGGTTACACGATGAAGGAATCGCGGATGGCGTCGATCCCGCCGATCCCGCCTGTTCCACCACTGCCGCCAACGCCGCCTCCGGCCGCGCCCGCGCCCCCCGCGGCACCCAGGTAACAGCTGGATTCCCGGGGAGGGAAGCCGCACGCGGGCATGAAGACGAGCATGCCGGCGTGCGGCATTTTTTAGCGCTCGACAGGATCGGGTTTCAACGCCACCGGTCCGGCGCGTTCCGGATGGCGTGCAGTCTTGTCCGCATAGAACGCGCGCAGTTTCGCGAAGTCCGCATCGGCATCGCCGGTCGGCTCGATCATCGCGCCGACGCCGACTTCCTTGCGCCGGAAATCGATGAACGAAAGCACCAGCGGCACCCGCGCGCCCAGCGCCACCCGGTAGAAGCCGGACTTCCAGTATTCGGTGCGCCGGCGCGTTCCCTCGGGCGCGATCGCGAGCAGCATGCGGTCCCGCTGCGCGAACGCAGCGATCATCTGGCTGACGAAACCGGTGTGCTCGCGGCGATTGACCGGGATGCCGCCGAGCATCCGCCACAGCGTTCTGTATGGCCAGCGAAAAATGTCGTCCTTGCCGGCCCACGTTACGGGAACATTCAGGCCGAAGCGCGCGAGGAGCCCGATCACGAAATCCCAGTTGGTCGTATGCGGATAGAAGACGACGACGGCGCGCTCGATGCGCGCAACATCGAGGATCAACCGCCATCTCCCCGCGTGCAACAGCGTGCGGCACACCCGGGCGACGAGCCCGCGTTGACAAGGCTCCCAGTCGCGATGAATCCGGTCCGGCAAACGATCGAACATCGCCTAGTCTAGAACCTATCTCATAATCCCGCATGGGTCGCGGGATTATGAGATAGGTTCTAGTGGGCCGGGTCGGATATACGCAAACATGAAACCGGGAGCCTGGCGACGGGCCCTGGCAACGCCGCCTCGCTGCAATGGCGCTGCCATTGCCGGCACTGGCCGGCGCTCGATTAGAATGGCGTGCACGATTCCACTTCAATGCAATGCGCAATCATCCCTTCCCGACCGCCATCGCCATCGACGCCCTGCTGCCGCAGACGCAATGCACGCAGTGCGGCTACGCCGGCTGCCTGCCGTACGCCCAGGCGATAGCGAATGGCGACGCGGCGATCAATCAATGTCCGCCCGGCGGCGACGAGGGGATCCGCGCGCTGTCGGCGCTGACCGGCCTTCCCTACGCGCCGCTCAATCCCGCGAATGGCGAGCACAAGCCGCCGATGCTCGCAGTCATCGACGAAGCCGCGTGCATCGGCTGCACGATATGCATCCAGAAATGTCCGGTCGACGCGATCGCCGGCGCGGCGAAGCTGATGCACACGGTGATCGCCGCCGACTGCACCGGCTGCGAGCTGTGCGTGGCGCCCTGTCCGGTCGACTGCATCGCGCTGGTCCCGATGCCGGCCACGCATCCGGCGATCGCGGCGCGACAGGCAGCGGCGAACCTTGCGCGAACGCGGCACCGGAAGCGGCTGGCGCGGCTCCAGCGCCTCGCGCAGCAGCGGGCGGAAAGCCGGGCTGCGCCACGTCCGGCGCCGGATGCGAGTGCGTCGCAGGACAGGCCCGCAGTCGGTTCGGCCGAGCACAAGCAGCAGGCGATCGCTGCCGCGCAGGCCCGCGCCCGTGCGCGCCGCGCGGATTCTGGCGCATCGTGAATCCGGCGAAGCGGCGGCAGATTTTCGAACGGTTTCGCGCGGCGAATCCGGAGCCGCGCGGCGAGCTGCAATACCAGACGCCATTCGAGCTGCTCGTCGCCGTGATCCTCTCGGCGCAGGCGACCGACAAGGGCGTCAACCTCGCCACCGAAAAGCTGTACAAGGTCGCCAATACGCCGAAGGCGATGCTGAAACTCGGCGAAGCGGGACTGATCAAATACATCCAGACGATCGGTCTTTTCCGGATGAAGGCGAAGAATGTGATCGCGATGTCGAAGCTGCTGCTCGAGCGCCACGGCGGTGAAGTGCCGACCAATCGCGAAGCGCTCGAGGCGTTGCCCGGCGTCGGCCGCAAGACCGCGAACGTCGTGCTCAACATCGCGTTCGGACAACCGACGATTGCCGTCGATACGCATCTGTTCCGGGTGGCGAACCGGACGAAGATCGCGCCGGGTGACACGCCGCTCGAAGTCGAGCTGCGCCTCAACAAGTTCGTTCCCGACGAATTCAAGCTGCACGCGCATCACTGGCTGATCCTGCATGGCCGTTACATCTGCCAGGCGCGGAAGCCGAAATGTTCGGAGTGCCTGATCGTCGATCTCTGCGAATACAAGGCCAAGGAGCTCGGCTGATGCCCGCGACGGGACTGGCCCGCTCGCGCGGCTCGACGCTGCCCGACCCGCACCTCGCGTTCGAAGCGGTGCGGAGCGCGCTCTCGAAACTGGAAACCGACCGCGCCAGCAGCGTGCTCCTGTTCCTGACCGGCCATTTCGCGCGCGACCCGTCATCGGCGATCCACGCGGCGGCGCGCGCGGCGCAGACGACGCAGATCGCGGGCTGCACCGCGGTGGGCGTCTACACCGAGTCGGACTGGGTGATCGACGTGCCCGCCGCCGCGGCGCTCGTATTCGCGCCGGGCGGCGATGCGCACGAACCGGTGCCGGCGCTGGATGCGCGGCACGACGACTGGCTGCTCTCCCTTGCCGGCCCGGCCACCGCGAACCGCGAATGGCTCGCGCTGCCGGGACGCAGGGTCGGCGCGCTCTCCGGCGACGGCACGGGACGCGGGCCGTTCCCGGTCTGGTCTTCGGCGAAGGTGATGGATTCCGGCCGGCTCGACCTGCACCTGCCGTGGAATTGCCGCGTCAGCGTGAGCCCGGGATTGACGCCGCTGTCGGCGCTGCTCGGCGTCACGGAGGTCAAGGATTTCGACTTGCTGCGGGTTGCGCATCGGCCTGCGCTGTCGGCGCTCGTCGCGCAGGCACTGCCGCACCTCGAAGGCGGCCAGCCCTTCCCGTGGCACCGGCTGTTGCTCGCGCGCACCGACGACGAGCCGCGGCTGGCGCTGGCCAGCGGCGACTACGAGTTGATGCCGGTGCTCGGCGTCAACCCGAATCGATCGCTGCTGGTCGGCGGGCGGCTGCTCGAAGGCGACCGGATTTTCTCGGTGCTGCGCGAGCCGCAGCAGGCGAAGCAGGAACTCGACGTCAAGCTGACCAGCAGCAGGCCGGCCAGCGCGCCGCTCTTCGCGCTGCTCTTCAACTGCTCCGGGCGCGGGCCCGCGTTCTTCGAAGGGCGCGACGCCGACTGGGACAACGTGAAGCGCCTGTATCCGGATACGCCGCTGATCGGCTTCTACGGCAACGGCGAGATCGCGCCGAGCGGCGGCCGCAACCGGCTCTTCCAGTACGCGTCGGTGTGCGCGCTGGTCGGCTGAGGCGAGCCCGCGATGTATGCGCCGTCACGCAATGAAGCCCGCCTGTTCCTGTTCGAATCCTGGCGAAAATACAGGGCGGCCGAGCCGCTCACCGAGCTCGAGCGCGTCGCGGTCGAGATCATCGCGCTCCATCCGGAATACCACGCGCTGCTCGAAGCGCGCGAGGCGAACATCGATGCCGATTATTCGCCGGAATCAGGCCGGGTCAATCCGTTCCTGCACCTCGGCCTGCACCTGGGCATCGCGGAACAGCTGGCGGTCGACCGGCCCGCGGGAATCCGCGCCGAGGTCGACCGGCTGACGCGCAAGCACGACGATCGTCACGACGCGCTGCACGACGCGCTCGAATGTCTCGGCGAAACGATGTGGCAGGCGCAGCGAACCGGCGCCGCGCCGGATGCGGAATCGTTCCTCGATTGCCTGCGGCGCAAATGACGACGGCGCCGGGCTTTGCAGCCGGGCGCCGTCCTTGTGAAAGTTGCGCAGCTACTTGCGGTGGAAGACCACTTCCGGCTGGCTCGCATACCACGCAGCGACGTCGGCGATGTCCTGGTCCTTCAGCATCGTCGCAAAGCCCTTCATGATCGCGTTGTTGCGCGCGCCCGATTGATAATCGCGCAGCGCTTTCGCCAGGTAGTCGGGATGCTGGCCGCCCAGTTTCGGATAATCCGGATTGGACGGGTTGCCGTCGACGCCATGACAGGCGACGCAGACTTCCGACGCGAACTTCTTGCCTGCCTCCGGACTGGCCGCATTGGCTGACGCAGCAACCGCCAGCAGCGCGATCGACGCTGCGAGTCGCAACCTGCCGATGCGCGCGATCATTTGGCGGCCACCGTCGCGGGCTGGCCGCCGTAGTAAGCGGCGAGATTGGCCATGTCCTGGTCGCTCAAGCTCGCCGCGATCGCCCGCATCGACGGATGCGAACGCTCGCCGCTGCGGTACTCCTGCAACGCCTTGACGATGTACTGCGGATGCTGGCCGGCGATCATCGGCACGCTGTAAACCTCGGGAAACGCGGTCCGCCATCCGGGAAGGCCGTGACATCCAGCGCACATCTGCGTCTTTTCGTGGCCGGCGGCGGCATTGCCCGCGGTCTGGGCCGCGGCAACGCCGGAGAGCGCAGCGAGGAACGCACTGCAGAGTAGGGAGAATTTCATTGGATGCGCGATCGGCCTTTTTTTTCGGTTCGTGTAGCGTGGAAACGGGTCGAAAAATCCTTGAAATTATAGCCGGGCGCGCAGAACCGGGTCAAACCAAAATTCGGAAACTGCGCGCAGGTCGCATGGCCAACAAGGTTGCGCGAAGCTTCCCGGAGCGGTCGGCGGATCGCCCTGCGCTCAACGCTCGAGCAGGTGCTCTTTTTCCTTGACGTCCTTCCATTCGTCGGCGTCGGGCGGCGCGTCCTTCTTCTCGATGATCGACGGCCACAGCTTCGCGAGCTCCGCGTTGATCGCCTGGAACTTCTTCTGGTCCGCTGGCACGTCGTCCTCGGCGAAGATCGCTTCGACCGGGCATTCGGCCACGCAAAGGGTGCAGTCGATGCATTCGTCCGGATCGATGACCAGGAAGTTCGGTCCCTCGCGGAAACAGTCGACCGGGCACACGTCGACGCAGTCGGTGTACTTGCACTTGATGCAGGATTCGGTAACGACGTAGGTCATGGATGCCCCGGGACGCGAGAAAAGCCGGAGAATTTTAACAGATCGGGCCGGAGCGACCGGCTGGCGACGGATCCGGAGGGCGCGCCGATCGTGGAATCGGCCATCGCCGGCGAGCCGGGAACTCGGGCTTTGATGCCCATCGGCGGTACTTTGCAGCCGTTTCCCATGATGCTGTATATTCGTACAACGACGTTATCGTCAGCTGCGCTCTTCGCAAAATGTTGCCTGCCCTGCCTGCCTGATGAACACGCAGCAACTCAAGCTGTATTGCCGCGGCTTGCACGGCGCAGAACAGACCTTGTACCGCGATCCTGCGAACATTCTTGTCTATTCCGTCGGCGGCAGGACGTTCGCCTACTTCAAGACCAGCGAGCCGGAGCGATGGCGATTCAGCATCCGCGTGACGCCGGATCGCTTCGTCGAGCTGACCGACATGCCCGGCGTGAAGCCGGCCCGGTTTCGCGGGCGCTATCACTGGATCACGATCGTCGAGGTCAATCGCTTTCCGGCCGCGTACCTGAAGGAACTGGTGCGCGCGTCGTATCAGCGCTCGTTGTGGTCGCTCAGCAAGGCGCGGCAACGTGCGATTCTGGCGCCGGCGGCTGAAGTCGGGACAGGCACCCCTCCGGCAAGGTAGACTTTTCGTCCCGCAATGAAGCACAAGATGCATACCGGAGCACGACCGCGAATGCGGCCGCAAACATGAAGACCATCGGACTCATCGGCGGCATGAGCTGGGAGTCGACCGTTCCCTACTATCGGATCGTCAACGAAACGATCAAGGCGGAGTTGGGCGGGCTGCACTCGGCGAAATTGATCCTGTTCAGCGTCGACTTTCACGACATCGAGCGGCTGCAGCACGCCGGCGAGTGGGAGAAAGCCGGCGCGATGCTGGCCGACGCAGCCCGCGCGCTCGAGGCGGCCGGCGCCGACTTCCTCGTGCTGTGCACGAACACGATGCACAAGGTCGCGGCGGACATCGAAGCGGCGGTCGCGATCCCGCTCTTTCACATCGCGGATCCCACCGCGAATGAAATCCGCAAGGCCGGGCATCGCACCGTCGGACTGCTGGGAACGCGGTTCACGATGGAACAGCCCTTCTACCGCGATCGCCTCGCCGAACGCCACGGTCTTCGCGTCATCGTTCCCGATGAGGCGGATCGCGCTGCGGTCCACCGGATCATCTACGAAGAGCTGTGCGTGGGCGTCGTGCTGCCCGAATCGCGGAGTGTTTATCGCGACATCATGAGGAAGCTCGAGGCCGCCGGCGCCGAGTCGATCATTCTCGGCTGCACCGAGATTTCGCTGCTGGTAGGCGCTGCCGATTCCGATCTGCCGCTCTTCGACACCACAGCGATCCATGCGCGCAGCGCGGCGATTGCCGCGCTCGGTACGGGAGTCTCGCCTTGACTGTTCGGCGCGACCACTGCATCGTGTCGAGCCGGCGGCTCGCGCGCATCGGCGAAAATGCCCGGCGAGCTGGGATGAAGATCGGCGCACAATCCGGCGGCAGCGGAATTTGCTGGAACCAATCCGACGGCCATCAGCGGGAGATGTCGACCGTCAGTTATGCGAGGCAGCCATGAGAGCACCGGATCCGGACGAGGCACGCCCAATGCGCGCCGTCGCGGCAGTTTTTGCACTGGCGATGCTGGGACTGGCCGCGGCCCATGCGCAGGCGCCTGCTGCGACATTGCCCAATATGGTCTCGATCTCCGACCGGATCGTCACCTCCGGCCAGCCTTCGGGACCCGCACTGGGCGCACTGGGAGCGCAGGGCTTCGGCGCGGTGATCAACCTGGCGCCGCCGGCCGCGGCGAATTCGGTTCGCGACGAGACGGGGATCCTCGAACGGCAGTCGATCGTGTACATCAACATCCCGGTCGAGCTCGATAATCCCACGCAGCTCGATTTCGACACTTTCGTCGGCGCGATGGCTGCGATGGGCACGCGCAAGGCGCTCGTCCATTGCGACACCAACATGCGATCGTCGGCGTTCGTGTTCCTGTATCGCACGATCATCCAGAAAGAGGCGTCCGGCGTCGCCTATGAAGCAGTGAAGAAAGTCTGGGCCCCGACGCCGAAGTGGAAGCACTTCATGTCGCAGCAGCTGCGCACGCACGGCGTCGCGTTCGATCCGCTGTGACTTGTTCGACATGATCCGATATCGATCGATCCGATGAAAACCGACGAAGCACAGATTCGCCAGCTCGTTACGGACTGGATGAATGCAACACGATCCGGCGACACCCG
>Ga0105240_10008239_pt1 | contig 14932 bp, 9 predicted proteins | sample KBSC54metaG_FD_80426 | JGI IMG/M metagenome (GOLD analysis project Ga0105240, IMG submission 80426) | Corn rhizosphere microbial communities from Kellogg Biological Station, Michigan, USA - KBS C5-4 metaG | ecosystem: Host-associated > Plants > Roots > Rhizosphere > Soil | place: Michigan, USA... | reverse complement strand
CGTGCTCGACGGCTTGGGCGATGCCGGCGTCGCCGCCGCCGACGTCGCGCACGGTGGTGAAGCCGCAGTCGAGCGCATGCGACAGCATTCTCGCGGCGTACTGCGCCACATAGGTGAGCGGCTGGGATTCCACCTCGGTGATCTTGAGGCTGGATCCCAAGACGTGACAATGCGCGTCGATCAAACCGGGCATGAGGGTGTTGCCCCGCACGTCGATGGTTTCTCCGGCCGAACCCGAGCGTACCCGGCCCAATTCGACGATGCGATTGCCGTCGATGGTCAGCACCGACTCATCGACATAGTCGGATTGCACGCCGTCGAAAATCCGTGCATTGATGAAAGTGGTCATTGACATGATTTGGCTCCTACACTGAAGTTGGGCGGCAGCGCCGCCTCCAACGCTGCGATGGCATTGCGCCGCGCGCGAATCGCCACGGCGAAACATGAGATTCCGATGCCGCTCCCGGCCGCCCAGATCCAGGCGGTGGCGATGACCCCCAGGTGGGGCAGGCATAATCCGGCCAATGCGGCGCCGGCCGCAAGCCCGAGAGTGTCCACCGCCGGAACGGCCGCACCGGCGGTGCCGGTCGAATCGGCACGCGCGATGATGTTGAACTGGAAGGGGAAGGACGCGCACCAGGCAAAATAGAATCCGCAGGCGGCGGCGATGAACTGCGCGGAGGTGTGTGCGTTGAACAGGGCCAGCACCGAGACCAGCCCGACGGCCGAGAGAACGGCGAGCGCCGACATGGGAGGGACTCGATGCGCCAGGGCGCCGACGCCGAAGGAGCCGATGAGCCCGGCGACATTCAGGAGCGTGAGCGCGCGAGTGATGCCGGCGGGGTCGATGGATCGGCTTCTGCCGATGGGATCCAGGAAGGTCCATAAGGCTCCCTGTCCGAGGAAATAAACGAACAGCGCCGCGATCGCCCATGACCCCGCCGCGGGGAGGGGAGGAATCCTGCGCCAATCACCCGGACGCGTAGACGTCTTGGCGGGCGGCAGCAGATGCGTCGACAACAGGGCGGCACCCGCGATGGCCGCAATGGCAACGAAGGGTCCGCGCACGCCCACGGCGGCGATGATGGCGGGCAGAGCGGCGGTGATCACCGCAGCGATGGCGACTTGCGCGGTGGCATAGACGGCAAATGCCAGGCCGGGATGGATCGCTCGCGCCAGGCAGGTCATTCCCAGCGCGCGCAGCACGCCGCCGCCGAGGCCGGCCAGGGCGCGTGCGGGAATCAGAGCGGCCAGGTTCGGACTCAAGGCCGAGGCGAGGTTGCCGGCCATGACCACAGCCAGGCCGCCCCATGCGCATTGGCGCCAGGACCATTGGCGCGAGGCGAGAATGAATACGCCGGCGCCCGCCACCTGCGCAATGAATTCGGCGGCCACCACGAAGGCCGCGCGATCCGCGCCGATGCCGTATTGAACCTGCCAGGTGCCGATGAATGCCGGCACTATCCCCGCGATGACCGTGGCGATGAGGGCGAGGGAGCCTGCCACCCACAGCACCTCGAGCGGCAGCGGCGTGATCGCCTGTGAATTGGTATCTGGGTCCATTGACGTGCCGATCGCCCGTAGGTGTTTGTGGGGCGGTACATTAAATGCCCGGACAGGCAGGCCTCGGCAAGCATTTTGGCACTGCCTCGATGAGTTTTGGACATCGAACCTGCTTGGGAATGGCGAATGCCGGCCGGGCGCGCCGGGAGTATGCGAGTGATATTGTTCACTCATGGGTAATCCAACGCGGCCGGCGGGCGCCTTCATACCGGAAAGCAGCGGTACGGTCGGTTTGTTCCGTACCTCATTGGCGGGACCCGGCCGCACGCTGCCCGATGCATTCTCCAAGCTGGAGCACGCCCCGTTGGTGGAGCGCGTGACGCGCCATTTCAGCAGGGATTTGCTGGGTGCGCGCATCGTGCTCGGCGCGGAGGAGGGCAGGGGTTACTGGGATTTCACCCGCATTCGCAATGAATGCTACGTGGTCGTTCAGAATTATGCCTACCGGGAACCTCGCGTGGAACTCATGGGGGGAGACGGGCTGATCCAGTTCAATTTTCGGCTGTCGGGCGATTTGACTCTGGGCGTCAGCCGGCAGCAGCCGGTCCGGCTGACCGGACCCTCGCTGTTCGTCTGGCAACAACCGCTGGGCCTCGAGGTGCCGGAGTGGACCGCCGCCAATGCCCATGAACACTCCGTCTCGATCAGCATCCGGCCCGAGTTCCTGGTGAAGTCGTTCTTTTCAACCAGTATGGAACCGCCGCAGGCCCTGCAGGGGTTTCTGACCGGCTCGGCCCACCAGGTGAATTTTCTGCATCTTCCGTTGACCGCGGAGATGTTTGGACTGGCCACCAAAATCATCAACAGCCAGAAGCAGGGACCGGTGGCGCTGGTGTACGTGGAAGCGCTGGCCCTCGAATTGTTGTGCGAAGCCGTCATGGAATTCGACGACGTCGCCGCCGCCGTCCAGGAACACTTCTCCTCGCGCCAGCTGCGATGTCTCAATGTGGCCCGCGATCTTTTGTTGCGTCAGTTCGCCCCGCCGCCGACGATCCGGCAAATCGCGAGAAGCGCCGGGCTGGCGGAGACCATACTGACCCGCGACTTCAAGGCGGCGTTCGGTGAAACCATATTCGATTTCAGCCTGCGCTGCCGGATGCAGCATGCCCTGAAGCTGCTGCGCAGCGAGCACATTCCCATCGTCCAAGTCGCCGAGGCCGTCGGCTATCGCCATCAGGCGTCTTTTGCCACCGCATTTCGCCGTCATTTCGGCATGCGCCCCAAGGACGTGCGCCGGCCTCGCGGCAATCCCTCGGGAGCGCCGGTGCGGGACAACTAGCCCGCACCTCAATCAAAACGTACCGGAACGCCAAAAAGGCACGCCGCACATTCGCGGGCGGCGGGGCTATGATTTTGCGGCACGTCATCGGGATGTATGCACGTCATCGGGATGGATAAATACATGGCGAGCGAAACACTTCGACCGAAATCTGATTCAATGAGCCGAGGTCAAATGTCCAATCAAATATGTATGCGACGAGAGTGCGTTTTGGCGTGCGTCGCCGCGCTTGCTGCGGCATCTCTATTCACGCAGCGCAGCCATGCCGCCGATGCCGCTCCCACCCTGGGAGAGGTCATCGTTACGGCCCAGAAGCACGAGGAGCGGCTGCAAGACGTGCCCATACCGGTGACCGCCATCAGCGGCCAAACACTCGCCGACAACAATCAGGTGAGAATTCAAGATTTCTATTCGCAGGTGCCTGGCCTCAGCATTGCGCCGGGTTCGTTCACGAATCCGGTGATCGCCATCCGCGGTATCACCACCGGCAGTTCGAACAACGCTCCGACCGTCGGCATCATGGTGGACGGCGTGCCTTACGGCTCATCCGCGCATCTCATCGTGCCCGACTTCGATCCCGGCGATCTGGCCCGCGTCGAGGTGCTGCGCGGTCCGCAAGGCACTCTGTACGGCACCAGCAGCCTGGGCGGTCTCATCAATTTCATCACTCAGGATCCGTCGAGCAGCGGTGTCTCGGGCCGGGTGGAGGCGGGAGGCAGCGGCGTGCAGAACGGCGCGCAGCTCGGATACAGCTTCCGCGGTTCGGTGAACCTGCCCGTGAGCGAGGACTTGGCCGTGCGCATGAGCGCGTTCACACGCCTCGATCCGGGATATGTCGACAACCCCGCGCAGCGCATCGACGGCATCAATGTGGATCGCGCCGGCGGCGGCCACATCGTCGCCTTGTGGCGGCCGTCGGATGTTTTCTCGCTGAAGCTGAGCGCCCTGTATCAGCAGACCAAGGGTGATGGAACGGGCCAGATCAATGTGGCTTCGGATGGCTACGTCGGCGTCCCCTTGGGGGATTTGCAGCAGAACTACATTCCCGGTGTCGGCCCCTATGTCCAGGAAGTCCAGGCCTACAGCGCCATCGTCAAGGGCAGGTTGGGCAGCGTCGATCTGACCTCCGTCAGTGCGTACAACGTCTCCGCCTTCAGCGACTCGCAGGACTTTACCGGCTCGTTCGGTTCATTCACGGAATTCGGCGTTCCCGGCACGGGGTTCAATGGTTTCGGCGTCCCCGGAACTCCCTTGCTGGATTCCCAGAGAACCTCGAAATACGTCCAGGAAGTGCGGCTGTCCGGGTCGCCGAGTCAGAAACTCGACTGGCTCGCGGGAGGGTTCTATACCCATGAATTTACCTCGGCGTCGCAGTCGCTGCTCGCGGAGGATCCCGCCAGCGGCGAGGTCCTGGGTCAGACGCTGTTCACTCCCTTCATCAGCGTCTACGAGGAATATGCGCTGTTCGCCGATGTGACCTATCACTTCACGGACCGATTCAACGTACAAATCGGCGGCCGTGAAAGCAAAATCCGGCAGACCTTCGACGAATCCTATTACGGTCTGTATGACCTGTGCTGCACGCCGACGTCGCCCTATACACAGCCTTCGGAGAGCGCCAAGAGCAGTCCATTCACCTACCTGGTGACCCCGCAGTTTCGCATTTCGCCGGATTTGATGGTGTATGCGAGAGTTGCCTCGGGCTACCGGGCGGGCGGCGCCAATGCCGCGGGATTGGGTGTGCCTCCCTCCTATGCGCCCGACAAGACCAAGGATTACGAGCTGGGCGCGAAAGGCGAGTTCCTCGATCATGTGCTGTCCTTCGATGCTTCGATCTACTACATCGAGTGGAAGAATATCCAACTGGGCCTGACCAACCCGACGACGCAAATCCAATACGGCGGAAATGCGGGCGGAGCGAAGAGCCAGGGCGTGGAGTTGTCCGTGCAAGCAAGGCCGGCGGCCGGCCTGCGAATGGGTGCGTGGGTGGTCTACAACGATGCGGTGCTCACCGAGCCGCTGCCCCCGGGGCCGGCGGGCGCCACTCCTTATGGACTGGCGGGCGACCGATTGCCCTACAGCAGCAAGTGGTCCGGTAATTTATCGCTGGATCAGGAATTCCCTTTGACGGCATCCGTCACCGGTTTTGCGGGCGCACTGGTCAGTTACGTGGGCGCGCGCGAAGACAATTTCACCTCGACCCCGGTGCGGCAATATCTGCCCTCCTATGTGAGAACGGATGTCCGCGCCGGTGTGAAGTTCGATTCGTGGACCGCCAATGTGTACGCCAACAACGTCACCGATCGGCGCGGGGTGATCTCGGGAGGTCTGGGTACCGGGATTCCCGAGGCGTTCTACTACATCGTGCCGCGGACCATCGGGATTTCCGTCGCCAGAACATTTTGACGGGCGGGGCGCATCGCCGTAATCCGCTATGATCCCGCATGCCATACGCTAAAGGACTGTCGATCGCATCATTGGCCGGCACTTTGCTCGCCGGCCGTGAGTTGGCGGGCGTGCTGCTCGCCGGTGCTGCGCTGGCGGGCACGCTGCTCGCGGGCGGGGCAGCGGCGGCATCGCCGGACGGGAAATCCGCGTTCTCGCTGGCCGACCTCGGGGCCCTGGTGCATCTGTCAAAGCCGGTGTTGAGCCGCGACGGTTCGCAGGCCGCACTCATCGTGTCGCGGCCCGACCTTCCGCAAGACCGGATGCTCGACACGCTGGTGTTGATCGATGTCCGATCCGGCGCGCAGCGCGTCATGGCGAGCGGCGATGTCAGGGATCCGGCCTTTTCACCGGCCGGGGATGGACTGGCATGGCTGGCAGCGGACGCCGATAAGATCACGCAGATCGCGGTGCGGCCGCTGGTCGGCACGGGAGATGCGCCCGTGGTGGTGACGAAGGCCGCCAAGGGAACGGAGATTCGCGCGTTTGCCTGGAGCCCGGATGGCCGGTCCTTTGCCTATCTGGCGCCGCAGGCGCCGGCCGCGCGGGTGGGCGAGGCACGCTTCGATCGCACCTTCGAAGTGCCGGACAGCGATTATCTCGGCACGAGTTATCTGGCGAGATCGAGCGGCGCGGCGCCTGCGCGCCTGTGGGTGATTCCCTCCCGAGGGGGCGAGGCGCGGATGCTGCCGCCGAACACCGGTCATCTCGTGGATCTCGCCTGGCAGCGGGACGGCAAAGCGGTGATGGTGGTGACTCGTCCGGGATCGAGCGAGGTGTCGGCGCGCGATGGTGCCGTGATTTCGGTCGATGTCGAACAGGGCACGCAGACCATGGTGGCCCCAAGGCCGGCGAACGTGTCGGTCGATGACGGCATGAAGATCTCCTCCCAAGGGGTGCCGGCGTACCTGCACTATCGCGGCCAGGATCCCTGGCTCCATGAAAAAAACGTCGCTGCGGTGGATGGCCGGGTTCGCGAGGATGGCCGGGTTCGCGAAGATGGCCGGGTTCGCGATCTCACCTCGGCCCTGGATCGCGACATCATTGCCTTCGGTTGGCTGCCGGACGGCCATACGCTGCTGGTCGAGGCCCTTGATCATGTGCATACGGCGCTGTGGACCGTGCCCATGTCGGGGACGGCGCATCGACTCGATCTCGGCGCGGTCAATCCCGATCCAGGAATTGCGATCAGCGGCAGCGGCGCCGTGGCCTTCATCGGCAGCGAGCCCAGTCTGCCGCCGGAACTCTATGTGATGACGTCCCCGACATCGAAGCCCCGCAGGCTGACGCACTTCAATGACTCCCTGCTGCACGCGCGCCTGGGGAGCATGCGGGCCGTCGCATGGAAGAACGATGGCTACGATCAAGACGGCGTCCTTACCTATCCGCCCGACTTTAGGCCAGGCCGGAAATATCCTCTGCTGGTGAGCATTCACGGCGGACCGCACACATCCTCCCAGTTGTCATTCAACGAGGGCAGTCAGTTCTATGCGGCCAATGACTGGCTGGTGTTCGAGCCGAATTATCGGGGCAGTTCCGGTCAGGGCGAAGGATATCGGACGGCGGTCATCGACGATGCGACCGCCGGCCCGGGCCGGGACATCAGAGCCGGCATCGCGGCGGTCAAGGCCGAAGGCAGGGTCGATGCTGCACGAGTGGCGGTGAGCGGCTATTCGTATGGCGGCGTGATGACCAGCTGGATGATCGGCCGGTATCATGACTGGTGCGCCGCCATCCCCAGCGCCTCGGTCATCGATTTTGCCGACTACTACGACCAGAGTGAGACGGGGATCTGGATAGGGTCTCTGTTGGGCTCGCCCCATCTTGCGCAGAACCGCCGGAAATATCAGGAGCAATCCCCCGCGACCTACCTGGATCAGGCGACCACGCCCACCTTGATCATGCAGAATGTCGGCGATACCAATGCGCCCGTCGGCCAGGCTTACACTCTGTACCATGCTCTGAAGGACCGGGGCGTAGAGTCCCGGTTCATACTGTCCGATATCGACGGTCACGGCCATGGCGATACTTTGCATGAGAGACAGGCCTATGTGCTCTCCCTGGCTTGGATGAATGAGCACTGCGGGCCCGCGAGATGAAGGCGCCCGCGGTGTGGGGTGCCGTCTACCTGGGTGTCGCGGCCGCGACGCTCCCCGCCGTTTTGCCCGTCATGGTCGGCGTTCTGGCGGACGATCTGGGATTCGGAACCGTGCGAGCCGGCTACATCGCGTCCGCCAATCTCGGCGGCGTTGCCTTGGGCAGTGTGGTCTGTGCGGCAGCCATGCGCAGGGCATCGTGGCAGGCGCTCATCCGAGCCGGCGCCGCCACCATGATAGGCACGAATCTTCTGACCACCCTGATTCTGTCCTTCCCGTTGTTTGCGGCGATGCGATTTCTATCCGGCCTCGGGGAGGGAGTCATCGCCGCCATTTGCTATGCGGCCATGAGCCGGAGTCACGGACCCGCACGAGCGCTGGCGTTCTACATTGCGGGCCAGGGACTGGTGGGGGCGCTCGGCATGGGATTCATCCCGGGAATCGTGCTCAAGGCTGGATGGCCCTGGCTGTTCATCCTGGTTTCCGCCGTCGCGCTGCCGGCATTTTGGCTGGCGCGCAGCATCGGAACGCTGCGCGAGGGCCTGCCGGCTCGCGAGATTTTGACGGCACGCGCCATGCCCTGGCTGTCGCGCGTCGCACTCGCCTGCATTTTGGTCTACTTCGTCGGCATGGCCTCCGTCTGGGCGCTCACCGAGAGACTGGGCCATGCCAAGGGCATCGACGGCGCCCATCTGTCCATCGCCTTGTCGAGCTCGGCGGTGGCGAACATGGCGGGCTCGCTGCTCGTCGGACTGCTGGCTCACCGTCTGAGCACTCTCGCCGGCCTCGGCATGGGATTGCTCATCGCCACGGCGGGTCTCATCGGACTCGTCGCCGCCGGCGGTTGGCAGTGGTATCTGGCCGCGGCGTCGCTGTTCTTTTTTTCCTGGGGAATTTACTACCCCTTCCAATTTAGAATGCTGGCTGATGCGGATGTCAGCGGCAGGATGGCCGTCTACATTCCCTTGGCCACCGGATTCGCGTTCACGCTGGGCCCCGCCATCGGCGGTCATCTGCTGAATGCGGGAGGAGCCGTCATGGTGTGCGGCTTCGGGGCTCTGTGCATCACGGCGAGCGCCGCGGTCGCGACGCGTCTGCATTTTCTTTCGCGAAGCGGAGCAGCAGCATGAGTTGGCTGGTCAATGGACAAGTACTCGACGTGCGTTCGGGAAGTATCGAACCCCGGCACATTCATATCGAGTCGGGACGCATCGTGTCGGTGTCGAGCACCCTCCCCGAGGGCGCGTCGCGGGAGGCGGTGGATCTCGGCGGCGCCTTCGTCCTGCCCGGTTTTTTCGACTGCCATGTGCACATATGCGCCGACACCTACAATCCCGATGCGACCTTCGGCTGGGCGAATGCGCTGCCGGGCAGCATCGCGATCTTCGCCGCGCAAGCCGCGCATCGATTGTTGATGGCCGGCATCACCACCGCGCGCGATGTCGGCGGCTGGGATTATCACGAGATTGCCGTCCGGGAAGCCATCCGCAACGGCTGGATCGTGGGGCCGCGGTTGTATTGCGCCGGCCGGATATTGACCATCACCTCGAGCTCCACCGCATACTATCGCGGCATGTACGAGGAGGCCGACGGGCCGGACGCGGTGCGCCGCGCGGCGCGCAAACAGTTGGCGCAGGGCGCGCAATTCATCAAGCTGCTCGCCACGGGCGCGGTGACTTCCACCGAGTACGAAAGCCCGATGGCGACGCAATTTCGGCGCGACGAAATCGCGGCGGCGGTCGAGGTCGCCACCGACAACCTGACCTACGTGGCGGCCCATGCGCATTCCCCGAGCGGCATCCGCAACGCCGTCGAATGCGGCTGCCGCAGCATCGAGCACACCGTGTACGGCACCGAAGAGGTGTACCGGCTCATGGCGGAGCGCGGCACCTTTCTGGTTCCCACCCTGTGCGCGACTCACGCCCTGTTCACAGAGCCGGCTTTCGCCGCCAAGGTCACCGCGCACGTGCGCGCCCGGTATGAGGAGATTCGCGCCATTCACGTGGAGAACATCCGCACCGCCAGGCGTCTCAAGGTCAGGATCGTGATGGGCTCGGACGCCGGCACGCCGGGCAATCACTGCGGAGACAATATGCAGGAGCTCGAGGTGATGGTGAAGCAGGCCGGCTTTTCGGCGCTGGAGGCAATCCGCGCAGCCACCCTCGACGCGGCCGAGATGATGCGCATCGACGATCAATACGGGTGCATCGAAGCGGGCAAGGCGGCCGATCTCATCGCGGTGAGGGTGAATCCGCTCGAGGATATTTCGGCGCTGCGCAACGTGACCTTCGTCATGAAGGGCGGAACCACGGTCAAGAATCAACTATCAAGCGCCCACTAGGTGCGCAAAGGCGAACATGAGTCCAGTGATCGATTTATCGCGTCTCAGGCAGTATCGCCTGCAACGAGTCCGGGACGAAATGGCGGGACTCGACATCGCCGCCTGCGTTCTCAGCGATCCGGTGAGCATCCGCTATGCCACCGATTTGCGGAACATGCAGGTGTTTACGGCCCGCAATGCCCCCTCCCGCTACCTGCTGTTGACGGCCGACAGATCGATTCTCTATGAATTTCCGGGATGCATGCACCTGGCGCAGGGCGCGCAGACCCTCACCGACATCAGACCCGCGCGCACCGCCAGCTTCGTGGCCGCCGGAAGGAAAATCACCCAAAGAGAGACGGAGTGGGCGATGGAGATGGCCGCCACCATCCGCGAACTGGTGGGCAGGAACGCTCGGGTGGGCATGGAGCGAATGAATGCCGGCGCCGCATTGGCGCTGGCGCAACAAGAAATCCAGATCGTCGATGCGCAGCAGCCGCTGGAGATGGCCCGGTCCATCAAGTCCGAGGACGAAATCAAGTGCATCCGGGCGTCGTTGCGGGCGACCGAAGATGCGGTGGCGCACATGCGCGGCGCACTGCGGCCCGGCATCAGCGAAAATGAATTATGGTCCCACGTGCATCAAAGAGTGATCGCCCAAGGCGGAGACTATTGCGAGACGCGGCTGTTGTCGTCGGGGTCGCGCACCAACCCGTGGTTCCAGGAGACGGGCGCGAAGGTCATAGGGTCCAATGAATTGGTGGCCTTCGATACGGATGTGGTCGGGTGCTACGGCTACTACAGCGATTTCTCGAGAACCTTTCACAGCGGCCCGGACGAGCCCAGCCGCAGCCAGCGCACGCTGTATGAAATCGCCCACGAACAAGTCATGCACAACGTGGAGATTTTGCGGCCCGGCATGTCATTCCGGGAATATTCCGAGCGGGCCTGGGAAATACCCGAGAAGTACGTCGCCAATCGCTACTACCTGTCCGCCCATGGCTGCGGCATGACCGGTGAATATCCCTACCTCTACCACCGGATGGACTTCGAGGAGGCGGGATACGACGGGACGCTCATGCCCGGCATGACCATTTGCGTTGAAAGCTATATCGGCGAGCAGGGCGGCGGCGAGGGAGTGAAGCTGGAACAGCAATGCCTGGTGACCTCGGCCGGCGCCGAAGTGCTGTCTGCCTTTCCGTTCGAGGCGGGCCTGCTGAGTTCGCACTGAAGCGGGGCCATGAAAACACACGCGAGAGTCGCCGTGATCGGCGGCGGAGTGGTCGGCTGCAGCGTCCTTTATCACCTGGCCAAACTCGGCTGGTCCGATGTGGTGCTGTTCGAGCGCAAGGAATTGACGGCCGGGTCGAGCTGGCACGCGGCCGGAGGCTTTCACGCCTTCAATAGCGACCCGGCCATGTCGCGCCTGCAGGCCTATACCATGGCCCTGTATCCAAAGATTCAGGAACTCTCGGGACAGGATGTGGGCATTCATGTGACGGGAGGGCTGCTGCTCGCACAAACCCGCGAACGTTGGGATTTCCTGCGCGCCGACTGGGCGCGGCACCGCGTGCTTGGCCTCAACACCGAACTGCTGTCGCCCGCGGAAGTTCGGGCCCTGTGTCCCATCATGGACGTGTCGCGGATTCGCGGCGCGCTGTATGCGCCGGACGAGGGACACCTCGATCCCTATGGCGCAACCCATGCCTACGCCAAGTCGGCCAGGCTCGAGGGCGCGGAGATTTATCGCCAGACCCGCGTGCTCGGGATCGAATCTCGGGGGAACTCCGGCTGGCGGGTGGTCACGGAGCGGGGCAGCATGGACTGCGAGCATGTGGTCAACGCGGCCGGGCTATGGGCCCGCGAAGTGGGCCGGATGGCGGGAGTGGATTTGCCGCTGGTGCCGATGGAGCATCACTATCTCATCACCGACGATTTGCCCGAGCTCGAGCACGCGACGCGGGAACTGCCCGGCATCCTCGATCTGGACGGGGAGATCTATTTGCGCCAGGAGCGCAAGTCCCTGTTGCTCGGCGTCTATGAAAAGGACGCGACTCCATGGGCTGTCGCCGGCACGCCGTGGGATTACGGCGAGACCGAGTTGTTGCCGCCCGACCTGGATCGGCTGACCGACTCTTTGGAGAAGGGGTTTCAACGCTTTCCGTCTCTGGCAAACGCGGGGATCCGCCGCATCGTCAATGGTCCCTTCACCTTCACGCCGGACGGCAATCCTCTGGTGGGGCCGGTGCCGGGATTGCGCAACTATTGGGCGGCCTGCGGCGTGATGGCAGGTTTCTCGCAGGGCGGCGGCGTCGGACTGGCCCTGGCGCAGTGGATCACGGCCGGTGAGCCCGATGGCGATGTGTTCGCCATGGATGTGGGCCGCTTCGGCGCCCATGCCACCCGGCGGTACGTCCTCGACAAGGGCCGGGAATTCTATAGCCGGCGCTTTCAAATCGCCTATCCCAACGAATACTGGCCGGCCGGGCGTCCCTCCAAGACCTCTGCGGTGCACGCGGCGTTGCAGGCGGCGAATGCCGTCTTCGGCGTGAGCTTCGGGTTCGAGGTGCCGCTGTATTTCGCGCCGGCCGGACAGCCGGCCTGCGAACTTCCCTCGCTGCGCCGCTCGAATGCCTTCGCGCAGGTGCAGGCGGAGTGCCGGACGGCCCGCAGCTCCGTGGCGGTTCTGGACATTTCCTCTTTTGCGAAATATGAGGTGCGGGGGCCGCGAGCGGCGCAGGCGCTGAATCATCTGCTGGCCGGCCGCTTGCCGTCGGTGGGCCGGGTTCGCCTGACGCCCATGCTGGCCCATTCAGGCCGTCTCATGGGCGATCTGGTGACCATGCGCCTCGCCGAGGATCATTTTCGCCTCAGCGGATCGGGGTATCTTCAGACCTGGCATATGCGCTGGTTCACGGAGCATCTGCAAGGGGAGGGCGTCGATGTCCGTAATATCACCGACAGCTGCGGCGGCCTGGCGCTCATCGGGCCGCGCTCCCGGGCGCTGCTTTCGCATCTGGCCGGCGCCGATCTTGGCAATGCGGTGCTGCCTTTCATGGCGCTGTCGCGCATGGACTTGGGCTTCGCGCCGGCGTGGGTCGCTCGATTGTCCGTGAGCGGCGAACTCGGCTATGAAATCCATGTGGACACACCGTACTTGTCCGCGCTATACGCCGCGGTGGCGCGGGTCTCGGGCGAGTTCGGTGCGCTGAACATCGGCATGTATGCTCTCAACTCCTTGCGCTTGGAAAAATGCTTCGGTATTTGGTCGCGGGAATACTCGCGCGATTACACTGCGCGAATGTCCGGTCTGGATCGATTCGTCGATTACGGCAAGGCAGATTTCATCGGCCGCGAAGCGGCGCTGGACGATCGCGCGCGCACGCCAGGCCAGAGGCTGGTCACGCTCGCCGTGGAGGCGACCGATGCCGATGCGAGCGGCTATGAACCGATCTGGTCGGGGCCTAAGCGGGTGGGATTCGTCACCTCCGGCGGGTACGGCCACTGCGCCGAATTGAGTCTGGCCATGGGCTATGTGCAGGCGTCCGTCACGGACGAGCAAGAGGATTTGTCGGTGACGATTCTGGGCGAGCGCCGGAAATGCCGGATCCTGCAATGCGCCGCCGTCGATCCGGACGGCGCGCGCATGAGGGGGTGACCGTGCTGCGCGAGCCCTTGTTTCAGTTCGTGGTCATCGGCTTGCTCATGGCGGTGGCTGTGCACCATTGGAACGCAGGGGACGGCCGCTACACCATTCATATGGGAGCGGCTGAGCGCCGGCACATCGCCGCCAACTATCGGCAGCAATTCGGACAGGCGCCCACGCCGGCTCAGCTCGAGGAGCTGATCAGCCGATATGTCCGCGAAGAAATCTTCGTGCGTGAGGCGCAAGCGCTGCATCTCGACAAGAACGATGAAATCGTCCGGCGCCGCATGGTTCAGAAATACGAGTTCCTGCAGTCGGACCTGGCGGTGCCGAAGATACCGGGGGCGGAGGTGCTGCAGACCTGGTTCGATCAGCACAGGGCGCGTTACCTCACGCCGGAACGGGTCGCCTTTACCCAAATCTATTTTTCCATCGACAGCCAAGGTCAGGAGGCGGCGAAGATCAGGGCGTCCAAGGTGCTCGCGCGGCTGCGCAACACGCAGGTCTCTCGTGCACCGGAGCTGGGTGACGCCTTTCCGGGACCTGCGGATGCGGGCGATCTGGCGCCGGCCGACGCAGACAGGCTGTTTGGCCGATCGGAACTGTCGGAGCGCTTGTTCACTCTGCCCGCCGGACAGTGGGCGGGCCCCTATCGCTCGGGCTATGGCTGGCATCTGGTGTACGTCTCGCGGCATTCTGCGCCTTCGCTGCCGCCCTCGAGTGCCATTCATGAGCGGGTGATGGCCGACTATCTGGAGGAGCAGCGGCGGGTATTGAACGAGCGCAGCTTCGACGCACTACGCGCCAAGTACAGGGTAGTGAACGATGGAGAGGCGGTGGATGCAGGAGAGCGGCGGTGAGGCTGGGCACGGCCGGTATGGCGGCAGCGGCGATGGCGCTCGGCCTGTGCGCGGCCGCGCCCGCGTCGGGCCACGAAGTGCGTCCCGCCCTGCTCGAGGTGAGTGAGCAGCCGAATAATCATTACTCCGTTCTTTGGAAACAGCCCAGCCTTGGCGGCATGGCGGTCCACTTGGTTCCGCATATCAGCGGCGGCCTGCTCGATGTGGCCCCGAGCAGCATCGAGACCGGGCCGGACTTCGAGATTCGACGCTGGCGCGATGTGTCTGCGGGGAGCCAGGGATTGGAAGGCCGGACGCTCAGCATCGAGGGCCTGAATCAGACTCTCACCGATGTGCTGGTGTCTTTCCGAGCGGCGAACGGTGATTCCGTACAGCGGATACTCATCCCGCAAAATCCCCGCCTGACTGTGCATCTGCGTCAAGCACGGCCCGCGATGCTGGATTTTCTCTTCCTCGGAATCCGGCATATTTTGACGGGCCCCGATCATCTTTTGTTCTTGGTGGGATTGCTGCTCATCGTGAGCGACCGCTGGATGTTGATCAGGACGGTGAGTGCATTCACGCTGGCGCATAGTCTGACTTTGGCGGCCGCCACTCTCGCGGGCCTGCATCTGTCGATGCCGCTGCTCAATGTCTTGATCGCATTGTCCATCCTGTTCGTCGCGCCTGAAGCGATCCGTGCCCAGCGCGGCGGCACCAGTCTCACCATCCGCTTTCCCTGGG
>Ga0105240_10008237_pt1 | contig 14934 bp, 14 predicted proteins | sample KBSC54metaG_FD_80426 | JGI IMG/M metagenome (GOLD analysis project Ga0105240, IMG submission 80426) | Corn rhizosphere microbial communities from Kellogg Biological Station, Michigan, USA - KBS C5-4 metaG | ecosystem: Host-associated > Plants > Roots > Rhizosphere > Soil | place: Michigan, USA... | reverse complement strand
GGCGAAGTAGTGGCCGCGCTGCACGCAATCCTTGATGTCGAACTTCATGTTGTCGCGCAGGTAGTCGAAGCCGAACTCGTTGTTGGTGCCGTAGGTGATGTCGGCTCCGTAGGCGGCGCGGCGCTCGTCGTCGGAGAGGTCGTGGACGATGACGCCGACGGTGAGGCCGAGGAACTCGTAGATCTTGCCCATCCACTCGGCGTCGCGCTTGGCGAGGTAGTCGTTGACGGTGACGACGTGGACGCCGTGTCCGGCCAGGGCGTTGAGATAGCAGGCGAGAGTGGCGACGAGGGTTTTGCCTTCGCCGGTCTTCATCTCGCTGATCTTGCCGTGGTGGAGGACCATGCCGCCGATGAGCTGCACGTCGAAGTGGCGCATGTGCACGGCACGCCAGCCCGCTTCGCGGACCACGGCGAAAGCTTCGGGAAGGATCTCGTCGAGGGCTTCCTTTTCGGCCTGATTGCGGGCGTCGGCGTCGGTGATGCCTTCAAGGCGGGCGGCGATGCGGGCGCGGAACTCGGTTGTCTTTGCGCGGAGCTGCTCGTCTGTCAGCTTTTCAATTTCGGGCTCGAGAGCGCCGATCTGCTGCACGATGGGCAACAGCTTCTTGATGACCCGCTCGTTGGCGGTTCCAAAAACTTTGGTGAGAACTTTATCGAAAATCACGGAAAACTCCGATCTTGCACTATGTATGGACTGGATTTACGGCGATTGCGAGGGAAAGACGGGCGCGATCGCTATGCCTGCGCGGGGGAGTCAGGCCAGGGCGGGAGGAGGGCGCTGGAAGAGCGCGGAAAGCAGGGGTGCTGCGGGGGCGCGACCCAGAGAATCCGTCCATGGGGCGGCCTGGGGACTGAGCGGCGATACAAGCCCGATAAACAGCACGGGCAGCATCGAGATCAGCCGGCCGGAAGAGCTATTCCGAAAGAGGGAACTTGTCTGCCGGTGGGAGCCGGTATTCGCGAACCGCAGCGGAACTGGATGCGCGCCGGAGTTCTGGCTGTGACTGCGAACCAGGAATTCGAAAACCGGGTGCGCGTAGCCCCTGGAGGTCTGCCGGCCGGTCTCGGCCGTAGCAACAGAGGTGAATGCGACGGCGGCGATCGCCAGCCACATCCATGCTGCTCTGTTGCGGGTTCTAGGGTTCCAGGACATAGCTCTACATCTCATATTTTGCCACAAATGGCAGCGTTGAGCGCGGACGAGGTTGTTCGGAGCTCGAGCCCCGCGGAACTCACTTGAGGCGCAAAGAAAGCCTCTCCACCTTCTCTCCGCGGCGAATGCGCCGTAACTGCCGGAGCAGGTGCTTGAGTGGAGACTCCGGATCGCCGCTCTCGTCCTCCTCGACATCCTCCTGCTGTCGAATCTGCGTTTTGGCCACTTCGACAAGGGTAGGCCGGTAAATGATCGAAAGGGGCAGAAAAGCGAGTCCGATCAGCGCGTTAGAGGCAACGATACTGACGCGCCGACGCCGGCGTCGAGAACTCGACCGGCTCGAGAGCGAGAGCTTGATTCTGTAATAAGCGAGCGCAATCGTAACCAGCACGACGGCAAAGACAGGGAACGCGAGCGCAGCGGCTACACGTGGATTCATTTGGGGCATGACCACTCCTCCCTGGGCAAAGGGCAGGGCGAAGACGAGACGCAACGACCCGGACAGCGATGCGGGTCAGGATCTGCGGAGATTTATGCGAGGCGTGCGGGCGGAGGGCGCTGGAAGGAGGGCGCAAGGGAGGGAAATATTGGCGGGTGTCCGATGCTCAGGGCACCCGGAAGCGGCGGAAGGCTGAGTGAAGCGATCAGCCCTACAAAGAACACCGGCAGAATCGCGAGCCACATCTGCTGGTCTGCCGAGTTGCCATGGTGCGGCAGTAGCAGGGCGACTACTGCAAAGGCTATGGCAGCGACGGCGATCCAGAACCAGATGCGTTTTGGATGGAAGGTCTTCATTCCAGGTGGAGCGAGTATAGCAGCGACAGTGGTCAGGGATCAGTGAACAGTGGTCAGTGGTCAGGGAACAGGGAGGGAGACCTCGATGGACGGAAATTTGGCATCGTTGCGAGGGGGCTTGAATCTTAGGGTTTGGAGGAACCGATGGCGGACAAGAATGATTCGGCGTTGCGGGAACATCTCGTGAAGCTTTTGACCGAGGCGCAGGCGCACGCAACCTTTGACGATGCGGTGAAGGGGCTGGATCCGGAGCTGTATGGGAAGGTACCGAAAGGCGCGGAACACTCGCCGTGGCAGTTGCTGGAGCATTTGCGGATTGCGCAGTGGGACATCGTGGAGTTCTCGCGGAGTGAGAAGCACGAGTCGCCAAAGTGGCCGGAGGGGTACTGGCCGAAGGAGAAGGCTCCGGCGGATGCGAAAGCCTGGGACAAGAGCGTGCGGGCATTCAAACACGATCTGAAAGAAATGATGGAGCTGATTCGCGATGAGAAGACCGATCTATTCGCGAAGATCCCGGGCGGAGACGGACAGACGGTGCTGCGCGAGGCGCTGCTTATCGCGGATCACAACGCGTATCACGTGGGGCAGTTGGTGCTGGTGAGGAGGCTGCTGGGGGATTGGGGGTGAAAGGCCAGCTGCCAGTCACCAGTTGCCAGTCTTCAATTTTCAGTGCCCGCGGACATCGTGAGCCTCCACTCCAGGCTCGGAGCTTGCGTTTAGTTATTTCCCAGGATTCCCGGGCGCGGTGAACTGGACTACTGCTGGATAGGTTCTGTTTACGTCGACCGACTCGAGGCGGTGAGGCGTGTTCTCGGCTGCCAGGTAGCTGAGAATGTTCGAGGTCTTTGCTTCGCGAAGGATGAAGGAATATCCGGCGGGTTGGAGTTTCTCCTGCGATTGGAAATCTGGCACTTCGACGCTGAAGTCTCCAACTTCATTTGGAGTGACGCGCGCCAGGTGCATGCTTGCAACGAATCCGTCCGCGATTCCGAAGAATGGACGCGACCAATCAGCCTCGTAGCGGACGTCGATCTCGGGAGCGTTGGTATTTGCCAATGCCTCAGGCGGTATGTGACCACGGAGGGTGATCGTCTTGAGAGGAATGCAATCCAGCTGTCTCCACATTGCAGTGCCGGTCACCGCGAACTCGAAGGTGACGATTTCGCACCCGGGCAGGAAGGCAAAGCCCTTGATGTAGGAGGCCGGCTTGCCATCGACACCCGTGACGAAGTCGATGGATTGACGATCGGACTGGTGTTCGACGAATCCTCCATAGCCGCCGAATGGTCCACCCATGAAGTAGCGCACCTGAACCTTTTCAGATGGGAAGCCCCGCGGAAGAAACAGACTGATAAGCGGACCATCGTTGGAATTGGCCGCCTGGCACATGCCAGCCAGCGCCGAACACGACGACAGTAGTGCGAGAGTGAGAAGACATTTCATCAAGGCAGAGGTACATTCCTTTGACGTGGAGCTCTCAACTGTGGTGAGGATCTTCTAGCTGGCCAAGCCAAATGCGGTGCGGATCTTTGCGAGGAAGGCCTTGATTCTGGGCCGGGCGTCTCCGGGGGAGAGCGCTTCGAACGGGACGTAGCCGCGATAGCCGTGCGCGTCGATCAGGGCTTTGATGCGGGCGAGGTCGACGGCTTCGGGCTTGCCGTTGCGGGCGACTTCTTCTTTGATCTGCCAGGAGACGGCGTAGGGGAGTAGCTTTTCAATCTCGGCATATGGATCACCTGACCGCAGGCTGCCAATGTCGAGGATGCTGCCGAACCACTCGGAGTCGACTGCTTCGATCACGCGGATGGTCTCGGCCGCGGTCTTCAGAAAGTCGTTGTGCTGTTGCAGGCCGATGATGACGCCGTGTTCTTTGCCGAATGCGGCGCACTGTTTGAAGTCGGCGACCATCCAGTCGAGCGCTTCGTCGAAGGTGTGGTTCGACGGACGCTCGGGGCCGGAGAAGACGCGGATTACCGGCGCGCCGAGCTTGCTGGCAACGACGATCCAATCCTTCACCATCTGCACATCGCGCTCGCGCGCGGCCTCGTCTGCGACTGCGAAGTTGTTGCGAACGCCGGTGCCGCTGATCGCGACGCCGTTGACGAATGCTGTGCGCTTCAGGCTGTAGATGTATTCATCCGAAGGGACCTTCGGATAGCCGGGGAAGTAGTAGCCGGTGGCATCGAGCGCGTCGACTCCGTTCTCTGCACAGAAGGCGACTGCGTCGGCGAGAGTCATCGCGCCGGACTGCAGCGGGCCGTTGAAGGAATAGGCGTTGAGGCCGAGCTTCAGCTTGACGCCGAATCTTCTGGAGATCGCGTCGGAGGCGGCGAGAGCGGGACCTGTATGGCTGGCGGCGAGTGCTGCGGCGGAGGCGGCGAGGAATCTGCGGCGATTGAGCATGCGGCTTTTGAACACTGCAGCATTCTATGCATTGGCGCCACAGTGATCCAAGGAGAGAAGTTTAGGCAGGGGCTAAAGCCCGGCCGCACTTTGCCAGCCTTACGGCCCGCCTAAAGCCGTGCCCCTGTTACAAACCTAATCCATCTTCATGCCGGGCATGGCGTCGTGGTTCATGTTGTCGTGGCCGTCGTGATCGTCGGTGGACCAGATCTTTGCAGGGTCGGTTTCGTTGGGGTAGACGTGAACCATCCAGCCGAAGATATGGGGGTGGAAGACGCCGCCTGCCGCTTCGCAGTCTTCGCGGGTGGTGATGTAGCCGAGAAGTCCGAACTTTGCGTTGGGCCCGAGGTAGGCAGCCCTTTGATCGGCGGGGGCTTTACAGAAATTCGTGTGCTGGTGCCAGCGGGCGATGCTCAGCGGGATGCGCCCGTTGATTTCATCTTCGTTGGCGTCGACACGGTCGGTGTACATGGCGCCGATGAGCTTATAGCCGCCGTCTGTGGTTTTGCGATAGAGCAGGGAGGTGGGCTTGAGCGGATCGAAGTGGTTGCGCGCGGCGAGCCCGTTTGCAGCGTTGGTGAAGTGATAGAGGGGCTGCGGAATGTTGGGCAGAAAGATACGAAAGCCGTCGGCGAGCGCCGCGTGGTAGTCCTCGTAGGGCTTCATGGCTTGCTTCGCTGCTGCAACGATGGCGTCGGCTTTGGCCTGATCGCCGGGCTTGGTGGGACGGAGCGAAGTCATATACATGTGGCCGGACATGTGTGCCATGCCAGGCATGTTGTGATCGTGCTCCGACTGTGCGGTCAAGATCGGCGTGATTGCGATGGCGAGCAACGCACAGTTGAGAAGTCGGCAAGGCATGGAGACCTCCGGGGAGGGATGAGCGCTTGTAAGTTATGACGAGGAATGTGGTTCCGGAGTTTACGGGAGCAGGTAGTTCACCGGCGCGAGGATGGCTGAGGTTCCGACGAGAGCAGCAAAGGAGTTTGCTGCAGTTCGCAGTTGGCAAAAAGAGAGCGCTTGACAGATTTTCAAACGCGTGGCTATACTCGGCGCCGTGTTTGAGTAAATCGCATTACTGAGGCCAGTGATCGGTCTTACTTTTTCCCAAGTACGATCCTCCGCGGCGCAAGAGCGCGGGGCCTTCTGGGTCGACACGAAGAAGAAAAGAGGAGAAACGCCCCATGCTTCGTCTACGCGACGTTATCAGGAAATCTTTGCGTCAAAACCGGCTCGCAGTTCAACTCTTCACGGCCATTGCATGCGCGATGCTGGGTGCGGCGCCCGTTGGCGCGCAGGTGGTTGCGACGTATGACTTCGAAGGCGGAACGGCGCAGGGCTGGACTTCGTTCAACGGAGCGACTACGCCGGCGCCGACGACGACCCAGGCGTACTCCGGTTCGCACAGCTTGCTGACAACGACGGGTTCGGGAGGGCAGGGCGGACCTGCAATCGATGTGGGCAGCGTGCTGCAGGCAGGCGCAAAGTACACGATTACGGGCTATGTGAAGCTCACGAGCGGCGAGACTGCGACGAATGCGAACTTCACAGTCAAGCGCAGCGACACGGGCTGCTCGGGAGGATGCTACGACACGATCGGGGCGTACACGACGGCGGTGAACGACTCCGGCTGGGTTGCGATTGGCGGATCTTACACGGTGACGACAACGGAGACGGGACTGACGCTGTACGCGCAACTGGTGGGCCCGACGACGGCGCAGTCGTTTTATCTGGATGATGTGGTGATTACCCAGACGGCTCCTCCGCCCGGCGGAACGACTGTAGCGAAGTACACATGGTCGGATGGAGGGCTTGATGGTTGGTTCCCGTTTGGACAGGCGACGCTTACAAACGCGGTGCCTGCGGTTCAGGATCCGGCGGGGAACGCGAACGCACTACTGACGACAAACAGAACGGCCGGCTATATGGGACCGGCGCTGAATCTGCTGAACCTGAATCTATCAGCGGGCGCTACGTACCAGGTGACGGCGTACGTGCTGCTGGCTGCAGCGGACAGCTCGAATCCGACGGCGACGCTTTCGATGAAGACGGCGGACTGCGCGACGAACGGGGCGTACGCGAATCTAGCGACATCGGGTGCGTTGTCGTCGACTGCGTGGACGAAAGTGCAGGGAACGTTCAGCTTCAGCAACCTGCCGGGGCCGCCGACATCGCTGACGCTGTATGCGCAGTCGAGCAGCGCGACGGATTCGTTCTACCTCAGCAATGTGACGATCAGCGAAGTAGCGCCAGCGCCGCCCGATCCGAGCCAGCAGGACAACAGCGGGATCAGCAGCACGTTTGAAGACGGAGGCCTGGATGGATGGGGTTCGCGTTCGGGTCAGTCTACGGTAACGAATGTCAGCGGGATCGCGCACAGCGGATCGAACAGCCTGCTGACGACTGGTCGCATCGCGAACTGGGATGGCCCGCAGATCAGCGTGAGCAACAAGATGTATCCGGGCTCGGTGTACAACGTGAGCGGCTGGGTGATGCTGCAGCCGACGGATGGATCGAATCACGTAATCAACGTGAGCCTGCAAACGACGCTGAATGGGAATACGAGTTACCCAGGCGTGAGTGGATATCCGGGCGTTACGGTTCCAGCGGATGGAGCGTGGCACCAGATCAGCGTGATGGGCTACAACATGTCGAGCCCGTACGATCAGGGCGCGGCGAGCCTGTACTTCCAGACGGTGCCTTCGTCGGGGGATGATCTGGTGTCGTTCTACATCGACGATTTCCAGGTCTCGTATGTGAATCCGCCCCAGATCCAGAAGGATATTCCGTCGATCTATCAGACGCTGTCGCAGTTCTTCCCGATCGGAGCCGCGGTGGATATGACGGACATCTCCGGGCCGCACGCACAACTGCTGACGATGCACTACAACAGCATCACTTCAGGCAACGACATGAAGTGGAGCTCGGTGGAGAGCGCGAAGGGTACCTTCAACTACGCCAATGCCGATGCGCAGGTGGGACTGGCGCAGTGCGCAGGGATGCGCGTGCGCGGTCACAACCTGGTGTGGGCGAATGGGTCGCAGGTGCCGGCGTACGCGGCCGGTGATGGAACGAACTCCCCTGCGAACCAGGGGCTTGTGACGGACAACATTCGCGAACACATTCAGAACGAGGTGCAGCACTTCGGCAGCAAGGTGTACGCGTGGGATGTGGTCAACGAGCCGCTCGATCCCAGCCAGCCGGACTGCCTGGTGCATGGGCCGTTCTACAAGGTGCTGGGTGCGAGCTACCTGGATGTGGCGCTGCAGGCGGCACGCGACTTTGCGCCTGCAGGAACGAAGCTCTTTATCAACGACTACAGCACGACGGATCCGAATCGGCTTGCATGCCTGGTCAAGGTGGCGGGCGATCTGAAGGCGAAGGGCTTGCTCGATGGCGTCGGTCACGAGATGCACAACGCGATCAACTATCCCTCGGTTCCGGCGATGGTGAATGCGATTGAAACGGTTGCGAACCAGGTGCCGGGGATCGATCAGCAGGTGACCGAGCTGGATGTCAGTGTCTACAACGCGGGCGATACGAAGTCGAACTACGGAAACAATGTGCCGCCGGCGGTGCTTGCGGAACAGGGCTGGCTCTACAAGGCGTACTTCGACGCATTCAGAGAGCTGAAGGACAAGCTGAGTTCCGTAACGATGTGGGGCATGGCGGACGACGATACCTGGCTCGACAGTTTCCCGGTGACGCGGACAGATTACCCGCTGCCGTTTGACATGGGGCTGCAGGCGAAGCCGGCGTACTGGGGCATTGTGGATCCGACGAAGCTGCCGGGCTACGGGCTGAAGTTCGCGGCGACGCAGAAGGCCGGCACGGCGAATACACGGACGATTACAGTGACCGCGACCAATGGCAATGTGGGGCCGGCGTATGCGACGACTCTAACCGGATTCACGCTGACGCAGACCTCAGGACCTGCATGCACGCCGAAGATCATTTCGGGCATTACGCCGGCTGTACTTGGCGACATCGCAACGAGCGGAACGGCAAGCGCTTCGTTCACGGTGAGCATAGTGGGCTGCAATCCGAACGCGCAGTTCAAGCTGAGCGTGCCGTGGAGTTCGGCGGTCTACGACACGGGAACATTCACGACAAACCTGAACTTCAATCGGGTGCAGTAGTCGGAAGTAGCGGCCTGCGGCGGACGAGTGATTTCGTTCGCCGTCAGGCTGCGCCGTGTATAGCGACGAGCCGTTCGGAGACGGCTTCGACAATCTGCTCGTGAACTTCGTCGATGCTGAGATTGCCTTCGATCACGACGACGCGGTCGGACTCGCGGCGGGCGATCTCGCGGTACTTCTCCCACACGCGGCGGAAGAACTCGCCCTGCTCCTGCTCAAAACGGTTTTCATCTTGGCCGGTTTTTGCGGCATGCTTCTCATTGCGGCGGCGGGCGCGGGCAAGGCTTGCGTCGAGCGACGGCAGCAGGAGCAGCGTGAGGTCGGGCTGAAGGTTGCCGCAAATGAGGCGGTGCAGTTCGAGCACGCGCTCTGAACCAAGCTGGCGGCCTCCGCCCTGGTAGGCCTCGGTGGAATCAGTGAAGCGATCGCAAAGGACGACGTGTCCGGCGGCGAGTGCGGGCTCGATGACTTCGGCGATTGCCTGCACGCGATCGGCGAACATCAGAGCCATTTCCGTCATCGAGGCGAGCGGCGTGGAGCCGGAGTCGAGCAGAAGGGCGCGGATGCGGTCTCCGGTTGCGGTTCCGCCGGGCTGGCGGGTGACGACGGTCTGGAGTCCGCGCTTCTCCATCCAGGCGGCAAGACGCTTGATCTGAGTCGTTTTGCCGGAGCCGTCGAGGCCCTCGAGCGTGATGAACAGTCCGCGCGGCATGGGCTGAGTCTAGGCCGTGACACCGAACGACTGCAAGGAGTTAGGGACGGACGATCGGGTTGTGTGCGTAGTAACCGTGACCATGGTGCTTCGGCTGTGTTACAACAACTCAATTTTAAAAATCGGCGGAACGAGGTGGTTCCCCCCCCGGGTCGGTGGGGCTGCGCGGGCTGACACGTTTCGATCGAAGAAAACACCATCTAACTGGAGTACCTGATGTCCAAGCTTTCTGCACTGAAGTTGTTCACTGCTGCTGTCGCTATTGCGGTTGTATTTTCGGGCGCCGCACGCATCCACGCTCAAAACCTGACACTCGAAGGGCAGACGGGTGGATTCATTACGCCTACTGCTTACGTGGTTCTCAGCGAGAAAGGACATACGTGGTCGCACCCGGCGATTGGATATCACTTCGTAAATGCGTCGAACGTGATCGGGTATGTACACACGTTTTCGATTGAAGAGGGCATCGCGAACCGGGCTGAGTTTGGATATACGCGGAGCGTTCAGGTGAAGGGGAACAGCCCCGTGTTCAGCCAGCTCTGGGACTTCAACGGAATGAATGTGTTCAACGGGAAGGTTGTGGCGATCAAGGACGGGCAGTTCGGGCCGTGGACGCCGGGCATCGGTGCGGGATTCGTAGTGCGGACGAACGACAAGTTTGTCAGCGGATACCTGAACGAGTTTGTCGCGGGTTCGCAAAAGTCTTACACGAACGGCGATATATACGTCGCGGCGACGAAGACATGGCTTCATCCGCCGATTCCGTTTCTGTTCAATTTTGGATGGAAGGCGACGAATGCGTCGATCTATGGACTGGGTGGACAATCGACGCGGTTGAGCGGGCGGCTGTTCGGCGGGCTTGGGATCCCGCTGCCGCTGGGACATAACATCGCCGCTGTACCCGCGGTGGGGTTCACGCAGGAGCCGCCTCAAGTGGTGAATCTTGGCGTGGTTCTTTTCCCGCCGGGCAGCGGAGCTCACATCCCGACGACAATGGACTATGCGATTCGCGTAACGCAGAAAGAGAATCCGCATTTCGCGTTCGATATTGGAGTGGGGCATGTTGCGGGGGTGATTGGAAGGACCGCGGTTCCGACGGGAGTGGCGAATCCACCATTTGTCGTGGTTCCGATCGATCTGAAGGCAAATGCGATTGTGGGCACCGGACTGAGCATCCGTTATTGACGCGCTGGATTCCCGCAATTCCGCCGAGGGCATGCACTAAGTCGTGTGCCCTCTGTTATCTGGTCTCAAGTCCAAAACTAAAGTGACCGATCCCGGTGCAACTTTCCCTTCTACTCAGGGTTTAGGTCTGCATAGTCTGAATAGTGCGACGCCGCCGCTGGTTGTGTTCGAACACGGCGGCTTACGAGTTCGGAAGAAGACTTGAATATTTTGAGGAGGGTTCCCATGCAATTTCTCCGAAGAGCGCGCTGGATGCTTCTGGCGTTTCTGCTTTCTCTTGTTCCCGCATCCTCTTTCGCGGGCGTTTTGATCAGTGTGAATATCGCGCCTCCGATACTGCCGGTTTATGAGCAGCCGCCTTGCCCGGAGCCGGGCTGGATGTGGACGCCGGGTTATTGGGCGTACGGGCCTGAGGGCTACTACTGGGTGCCTGGGGCGTGGGTGCCTGCGCCGTATGAGGGCGCGCTGTGGACACCGCCCTTCTGGGGCTGGTCGAGCGGCCTGTACATCTTCCATCCTGGCTATTGGGGCCCGCACGTCGGCTACTACGGCGGCATCAATTACGGGTTTGGCTACATGGGTGTAGGCTTCGCCGGAGGGTATTGGCGCGGACACGACTTCCTCTACAACACGGCTGTAGTGCATGTGAACAACGTGCATATTCGCAACGTCTATGTCGACCGAACGATTGTCGAGCGCAATACGATCAGGAACGATCGACACGTTTCTTTCAATGGCGGGCACGATGGGATCCGCTACGAAGCGCGGCCGGAGGAGCGCCGGGCTATGAGTGAGCGGCACATGAGCGAGACCTCGATGCAGATGCACCACATGGAAGCGGCTCGCAACGATCGCAGCTTTTATGCACGCAATAATGGCGGCCGTCCGCAGACGGTCGCTTCCGAACGGCCCATGGGCTTCCATGGAAATGAGGGCAATAACCGGCCGCAGACGTTCCAGAACAACCGCGGCCCGCAAGCCAGGCCCGAGTTTCAGCGAGGTCAGCAGCCAGCCCGCAACCAGCAGTTTGAACAGCAGCCGCGCGGGAAGGATCGCGGGACATTCAGCAACCAGGGCCGGCAGCAGCCGCAGCAGCAGCATGGATTTGAGCAACGGCCTACGCAGCCACAGCAGCGTGGATTTGAGCAACGTCCCGCGCAGCCGCAGCAACGAGGCTTCGAACAGCAGCCGCGCGGAAATCCGCAGCCGCGGAACGAAAGCCGCCCTGCCCCTCAGGAGCATGGCGGTGGTGGAGGCGGACGGCCCCAGCACGAAGATCACCCGCACCACTAAACTTCTGTTGTCCGAATGAAGGAAGGCTCACGGTTTCGACCGTGAGCCTTTTCTTTTTGCGTTATGACGGGGAATGGTTTCGACGGGTAAGCGAATCAATTCCCATCCATTTCGCGAAAAGCCGCGAAATGGATGGGGCACAGACGTCTGTTGAACTCAGGGTTCGGCGCGGCGGATGCCGGCGAGCTCGACTTCGAGGCCGCCGAAGTCGGGATGAAGATTTTCGCGGATGCGATAGGCGACGTCTACGCGCGAGCCCGGAGCGAGTTCCAGCTCCGTTTGCTTCACTGCCATATGCCAGCCAATAGCGCGGGTCGAGCCGGTTCCATCATGCGCGAGCTCCAGGCGGACGTGGCGCTCCTTCATGATACGGGGGGTGGAAGCGAGGCGGGCATTTCGCGCCATGAAAATGGGCTCGGGATTGCCGTGGCCGAGCGGCTCGAGCTTCCGCAGCCATCCGGCGAGGACGGCTGTGACCTGATCGAGAGGGAGTTCGGCATGGATGTGGAGATCGCGTTCCGGCTCGCGGTCGGCGAGTCGCTCGGCGGCGCACTGGGCGAGCCGACGCTTGAGCTCTGGCAATGACTCGGCGGGGAGCGCGAAGCCGACGGCGAAGGCGTGTCCGCCAAAACGCGTGAAGAGATCGGAGCAGGTTTCGATGGCGGAGAGCAGGTGAAACTGATCGACAGAGCGGCCGGAGCCGTGCGCGATTCCGTCTTCAACGCTGATAACTAGCGCCGGCTTTGCGGTCCGTTCGACCACGCGTGAGGCGAGTATGCCGATGACGCCACGGTGCCAGCCGTCTCCATCGACGACGACCATGCGCGAAGCGGCAAACTCAGGATCGGTGGCAAGACGCTCTTCGATAGCGGCAAGTGCCCGAGCTTCGGTGTCGCGGCGCTCGCGGTTGAGGCGGTCGAGCTTGTTGGCGAGCTCTGTCGCCCGGGCCTGATCGCGTGTGCAGAAGAGCTCGATGATCTCGGACGCCACGTCCATGCGTCCGGCGGCGTTGATGCGGGGAGCGAGGCGGAAGGCGACGTCGAATCCGGTGAGCGGCTTGGATGCGGGGTCGAGTTGCGCAGCGGCGAAGAGGGCGCGCAGGCCGGCTCCTACGGGGCGACGCAGTTCGCGCAGGCCCAGCGCTGCAATGACGCGGTTCTCGCCTTTTAGCGGGACTGCATCGGCGATGGTTGCTATGGCTGCAATCTTCAAGAAGCTGGGAAGGAGTTTGTCGCGGGTGCGGGCTGCGTCGTGGCGCTCGAGCAGAGCCTGGGCGAGTTTGAGCGCGATGGCCGCTCCGCAGAGCGACTTCTCCGGGTAGCAGCAACCATGCTGATTGGGATTGAGGATCGCGAGCGCGGCGGGAAGAGCATCGTCGGAGCGCGAGAGGTGATGGTCGGTGATGATGAGATCGAGACCGAGGTCTCGAGCGGCTTCGGCTTCAGTGAAGGCCCGCATTCCGGTGTCGACGGTGACGACGAGGCGAACACCATCAGCGTATGCGGACTGAAGCACGGCAGACTGCAAGCCGTAGCCCTCGCGGATGCGATGCGGGACGTGGAATTGCACGATGCCGCCGAGTATCTCAATGGCGGTCTTCAGCAGGACGACGGCAGTGGTTCCATCAACGTCGTAGTCGCCGTAGAGCAGGATGGGCTCTTTGCTGGCGATTGCAGTCTCGATGCGCTCGACGGCAGGCTGCATCCCGAGCATCTGGAGCGGATCGTGGAGGTGAGCGACTTCGGGGTTCAGAAACGCAAAAGCCTCGGCTGATTGCGTGATTCCGCGCGCAATGAGAAGTTCGGAGAGCACGAGGGGGATCCGGGCAGAGGATGCCAGTTCTTCGGCTTCGCGAGGGTGGGGTTCAGCGAGGATCCAGCGTTGACGGGGAGCGCTGAGGACTGCGGGCGAGTTCTGCATTGCGCCGGCGGCGCTCACCGTACTTACTCGTCCTCTTCGTCGTGTTCGTGGTCGTCGATGACGATGTCGTGGAAGCTGTCAACGTCTTCAAGGAGCGACTGGAAGCGCTCGTACCACTCGGTCGTGGTTTCGTGCAGAATGACGATGCCCTGGTGGATGAAGCCGAGCTGAATGTATCCGACCATTCCGGCGTATTTGCGGAGCCACTGCGCTTCGACCAGCTCCGTGGCTTCTTCGTCGGGGAAGTTCATTTCGCCTGCTTCTTCGACGAGGCGGTCGAGTTCTTCGCGTTCGAGGCTCATCTCGCTGAAGGTGACAAACGGGGCGCCTACCCGCTTGGCCATCTCGACGAAGTCTTTCCAGGAATCGGGATTGTCTCCGCCCTCCCACACGATGGAGGGAATGTCTTCGGTCACGTAGCCCGGAAGACGGACGAGTCCGTGGCCCTCAATGAAAGCCACCATATCGTCCTTGAGCGAGAGCAGATTGTCCGTACCCATAGTCAAACAATCATTCTCTCAGATGGGCCCCTGCCGCAAGGGTTCAGATGTGGAAAGTTCCTCGGATGGCTTTTGCGGACCGATTGGAACTGCAGGGGACCTGTAATCTGGATGTTGGAGGTCAAGTTTGCCAGTTTTCAAACACCACGTTTTTGTGTGCCATAACGTCCGCCCTGAAGGCGCGCCGCGACCCTCGTGCACGGCGGATGGAAAGAGCGAGTTGCACTCCCAGCTTCAACAGCTTTCGAAGGCGGCGGGCCTGGGAAGCGCGGTTCGCATTAACAAGTCCGGATGTCTGGATCAGTGCGAACATGGCCCTACGGTTGTCGTTTATCCAGAGGCGGTCTGGTACGGGCATGTGAAGCCGGAAGATGCCGCGGAGATCGTCGAGGAGCACCTGATCAACGGACGCCCGGTGGAACGGCTGCGGCTGGCTGATGAGTGCATCAATACCAAGAGCTGCCCGCATAGGGCGTAGCGGTTCGCAGTTCTTAGTTCGTAGTTCACAGTGCAAAGAAGCCCCGATCTCCCGAGCCGGGACTGTGAACTATGAACTGAGAACTTATGAACTGTCCCGGAATGTACACCTGCCGGGCGGATGCGTTATCTTTAATACTTAGCCCATGATCTTCTCTCGCGAATACATTGGGTATCTCGCCCGCCGCACGGTCAAGCACCTCATCGACGCCAAAATGATCACTTCCAGTGATTTGAAGGGCACGGAGGCGCGCGTAACCCAAGGCCTCACTGACGAACTTTCGCTGGAAGACCGCATCAACGAAGAAGTGCGCGTCATCCTCGAAGCTTATTCCGAAGAAATGCGCAAGTCGGG
>Ga0105240_10008236_pt1 | contig 14936 bp, 14 predicted proteins | sample KBSC54metaG_FD_80426 | JGI IMG/M metagenome (GOLD analysis project Ga0105240, IMG submission 80426) | Corn rhizosphere microbial communities from Kellogg Biological Station, Michigan, USA - KBS C5-4 metaG | ecosystem: Host-associated > Plants > Roots > Rhizosphere > Soil | place: Michigan, USA... | reverse complement strand
GTCGAGATAGCAATAGGTCACCTGCCGCCCGCGCGCATCGCTGTCGAACGGCCGCTGGCCCTGGGCGCCATGGTACCACCAGACGCCGGCGACCCCGGGGATGTCGATCAGATCGGCCGGCGAGCTCTGCCCTTCCTCGATGATCAGATAGGCGCCGAGCGCCGGTCGCCAGGGAATGACGTCCGACCCGGCGACGACGCGCGCGGCCGCGGCCCTGCCGGCCAGCGTCGCGGTGACATAGCCGACGCTCGGCAGCCGGTGCGGCATGCGCCCGCCGGCGCCAAGCGCCGCGCCGAGGTCGAAGAAGCCGGGCAGCGCGGCCTCGTCGGTGAAGAGGTAGGTCATGACGTGATCGACCGCGTCATATTGCGGATCGCTCGCCACCCGCGCCGCGCGGCACGCCGGGGTCGAGACCAGGCGCAGGGAATCGCGCAGCTCCGGCAGGCGATACTGCTCCGGCCGATGGTCGAGCGAATGCCATTCGATATAGGCGGCGTCCCGTCCGTCGGGATCGCGCGCCGAGAGCGAGATGAAGACATAGCCGACGGCGGTCTCGCCGGTGGCGATCACGTCGGGCAATTGATCGGACGGCGTTCCCTCGAAGCGCATCACGGCGGACATCCTCGCTGATCCTTGGCCGACGATTCATGAGCCAGCGGCCACCGCGCGGCAATGGCCGGCCGGTGGCAGGTCGATAAATTCGCGCGGCGGAATTTAGGGCCGTTTTGGACCAACTGTGTAAGCGCTCAGTCGACAATCCGGGCGCCGAAGATATTCTGTCTCACTGGGGGGATGACGAAATGGGCCCAAGAGTCGGATTCATAGCGCTATTGCTTGCGACGATGGCAGCGCCGAGCGGCGCGGTACCGCTCGAAATCTATGGTCGCCTGCCGACTGTCGACGACATTGATATCTCTACCGACGGGAACACCCTCGGGATCGTCACCACCGGCGTCGATGGGAATCAACTGCAGGTGCGAGGGACCGACCTCGGGCTCAAGGCGGTCATCCGCCTCGGCATGCAGAAGGTGATCGGCCTGCAATGGGTGGATTCTGACCACATCATGGTGATCACCGAATCGGCGACGAAAGTCAGCGACCTCGAAATGGCGCGCCGCAGCCGCTGGTGGGTGCCCAATCTCGTCGACGTCAAAGCGAGCAAGGTGATCAACCTGCTCGACGACGTGGAGTCGGGAAACCGGTACGAGGGCAAGGAATTCCTGAACGTCATCGCCGGCTGGCCGCAGCCGCGCACGATCGACGGCCACACCCAAATTTTCCTGCCTGGGATCGCTTTCACCAACCTGCACGGCATGCTCACCATGTTCAAGCAGGGCTTTGGCGCCGGCGGCGCAAAGATCGTCGAGAGCGGCGGTGTCGATACCCGTGCGATACTGGTCGACTTGCAGGGCCGGCCGGTGGCCCGCGAGGACTATGATGACGAGAGCGGCGCCTGGTCGCTGTCGGTTAAGACGTCAGGCTGGCAGAAGGTTCAGAGCGTCACGGCCAAGCTCGACCGGCCGTCGCTCGAAGGCTTCGGCCGCACCGATCGCACAGTGATCATCTCGCAACTCGGGGACAATGGCGAGCGCTACCGCGAGGTCGCGATCGACGGCGGCACCTTGTCCGCGCCGATCGCGGCGCTGGATGACATGTCGCTGATCAAGGATCCGGTGAAGCGAACCGTGCTGGGTGGCGTCGACACGGCCCATATGAAGGTGCGCTACGCCTTTCTCGATCCGGCCGACCAGCAGATCTGGAGCCGGGTCGAGCGCGCCTTTCCGGGTGAGTTCGTCAGGCTGGTGTCATGGAGCGACGATCGCACGAAGCTGGTGCTCCATGTCGAAGGCCAGAAGAGCGGCAATGCCTTCTACCTGCTCGACCTCGCCGCGCGCAGCGCCTCGCCGATCGCCGACGAATATGCCGGCCTTGAAGCGAAGGATCTGAACGAGGTGCGGACGATTTCCTATTCGGCGCAGGACGGGCTGACCATTCCCGCCTTCCTGACGCTGCCGCAAGGCGTGCCGGCGAAGAACCTGCCGCTGGTGGTGCTGGTCCATGGCGGCCCGGCCGCCCACGACCGGCCCGGCTTCGACTGGTGGTCGCAGGGGATCGCGTCGCTCGGCTACGCCGTGCTGCAGCCGCAATACCGCGGTTCCACCTCGTCCGATCGCGGCTTCATGGAAGCCGGCTACGGCCAATGGGGCCGCAAGATGCAGACCGACGTGTCGGACGGGGTCAAGAGCCTGGCCGCCCAGGGCATCATCGATCCGGGCCGCGTCTGCATTGTCGGGGGTAGCTACGGCGGCTATGCAGCGATGGCCGGCGTGACGCTACAGTCGGGCATCTATCGCTGCGCCATCGCGGTCGCCGGCGTGGCCGACCTGCCCCAGATGCTGGCCAGGGTGCGGAGCGACCACAGCTCGCACAGCGAATCCATGCGTTACTGGGAGCGCTTCATGGGCGCCAAAGGCGCCGGCGACAATTCGCTGGACGCCCTCTCGCCGGCCAAGCACGCCGACAAGCTATCCGCGCCCCTGCTGCTGATCCATGGCGAAATCGACACGGTCGTCGACCCCGCGCAGAGCCAGATGATGCAGAGCGCGGCTCAGCGCGCGGGCAAGCAGGTCCAGCTGATCATGCTCAAGGGCGAGGATCACAATCTCGCGCGAGGCGCCACCCGGCTTCAGATGCTTCAGGCGACAGCCGACTTTCTCAGGGCGAATCTGCCGGTCACGCCGGCCAACCAGACGGCCGCGCGCTAGGCGGGTCAGGCGGCGTCGGCCGCCTTCGCACTACGCTCGGTCTGGCGCTGCCGCAGCCGAAGCAGCGGGATGCGCAGCTGGATCGCCTTCTCGGAGCGGCCCAGCTTCATCGCGATCTCCGCGGCGGGCATATTCTCGGCGAGAAGCCGCAGCAGCTCGGCATCATCCTCGGCTTTCCAGCCGGCACGTCGTCCGATCTGGGCGACCGCCTCGGGTGCTGCCGCCGGCTCGGTGCGGATCCGCGCCGCCTTCAATTCGAGCACCGGGATGCTGGGTGGGGCGAACCAGGGGGCCGAGGCTGGGGTATTGGCCGCCTCGACGGGCTCGTCCTGGTGCTTGTCGCGCCCGCGCGTCGCCAGAGCGGGCCGATGCCGCGCGATGACCGTCCACCAGGACCGCCAGATGATCAGTCCTGCGAAGCACAGGGCGAGTGCAGCCATGAGGTTTTGCATTCAGACGCCCCCCTTCGCGCGTCCGACCAGCTGCCATGTTAACCAGTAAAATACTTCAGAATGGATTAAAATCACAAGGGAATCCGCAACGGCGCAGGCGACCGGTCAGACCGGCGGCAGCAAGCCGTCGGCGCGGTAGCGGGCGAACCATTTGGCGAACATCTCGTCGGTGTACATCGTTTCGTGGAATCCGGCCTGACGCAGGGCGATGCCCGAGGTCAGGATCGGCGGCCCCGGCCGGTCGATGAAGACGAAGTCGAGGAATTCCCAGCTTTGGCGGATGAATGCGTCCATCTCAGGCGCGCGCAGGCCGTATTTTCCACGGATCGCGTCCCATTCGGCGGCGCGCGGCGGCATGGTCTGCTTGAAATGCTGCGGCCGGTCCTCGCCCGGCGCGATGTCGAGCGCCCGGGCGATATCCGGCCAGAGGTCGCGCAGGGCGAAGATCTCGCCATTGGTGATGTTGAAGGCACGGTTGGCGGCGCTGGGGCTGGTCCCGGCCCAGTCGATCGCCCGCGCCATGAGATCGGTGTCGGTCGCCTCATACCACATCGAGCCGGTGCTCGGGAAATAGAGCGGCTCGCCGCGCGCCTTCTGCAGCGCGGCATAGACGCCGATAGCGGCGACCGGATTGGCATGGCCGCCGATCGCCTCCCCGGTTACCATCGACGGGCGGAAGATGGTCCAGGACCAGCCGGCCTCGCCGCCGCGCTCGACGAGATAATCCTGCTGCGGCCAGTAGAAATTGGGGATGTCGCGCAGGTCGTCGCGGATCTCGCGGCTGTCGGGGCGGATCGGTTTGACATGGGCGCCATAGGCCTTGGGGCCCTGGAGGATGGTGACATGCTTCAACGACGGCGAGACGGCGGTGACGACGTCGACCATGTTGCGCAGCATCAGCCCGTTGCGGTCGACATGCTCCTGGTCGAGCCAGCCGGCGACGAGATCGGGCTGGTCCTCGACCGCGGCGAAGACGATGCGGGTGCAATCGGTGATGCCGCCGAACGCCGCCTCGCAGGCGGCGCGGTCGGCAAGGTCGACCGAGATGAACTTCGCCCCGTAGAGATCGAACGGCGTGCGGCGCGAGATCGCCGTGGTGCGATAGCCGGCCTTTGCGAAATGCTCGACCGCCGCCCGCCCGACCACCCCGGTCGCGCCGGTGATGAGAACATGTTCGTGCGCCCTGTCCATCGTCACCCGTCCATCTCCCTTCGCGTGCCGGTCTGCCGCCGGCTATTTTTTGGTCGCCTCGCTCGCACGGAAATTGAGCAGGTACGGACTGCCCCCGGCAGTCCGTAGCCACGTCTGGGAGACGTGGCGACCTGTTCAATAGTACCCACTTTTCCGCACGATGCTCCGTGCCTACCAGCCGCTCTTGCCCGGATTTTCCCACAGTTGGATCACGTGATTGTCATCGTCGTGGAAGGCAAAGGAGCGCGCCTTGCCGCCGAACGACCAGACATAGGGCGTCTGCATCCGATAGCCGGCCTGCTGGATCTTCTCATACCAGCTGTCGATGTCGTCGACGTGGAAGCAGACCTCGCGCATGCCGGTGTAATGATAGGAGTGATACTCCTTCGGGAGCTGCTTGATCGGCGGATTGAGCGCCTCCTGCAGCTCGAGCAGCGCGCCGCCGGGCGAGCTCAGCAGCGCCACCTTGGTGCGCGTGCCGGGCATGCCCCAGATGTCCTCCATCAACTTGGGAAAACTGGAATCCGGCGCCGCCGCGATGACGTCGTCGGGTGCGGTGCTGTTCACATCGACTTTGAAGTCGAACAGGCTGGTCCACATGTCGATCGAGCGCTCGAGGTCGCTGACAATCAGGCAGACATGGTGGAAGCGCATGAATCCTCTCCTGCTGTGGCGTCGCCGGCAGCGCTGTGCCGGTCGTTCGTCCTGAGGCAAAGCGCTAGCCGCCCACGGGGATCGCGGCAACCGGCCTGCGGCCAGGCGCCGAACGAAAAACGGAGGTCCGGCCACAGGGCCGAACCTCCGCCTTCGCTCCTTCGCGGAAGCAAGAATTGGGGTGCGTTATCGAGCCTGGCGCGCCAGCTGGACCCGCATCAGCTCGCGCAGGCGAAGCTGACCGAGCGACCGCGCCCGACGCTGGAGCGCATAGGAGTCGACAAGCCCGGAGATGCGCATCGCCAGCGCCTGGAGATGCACGTCGAGCCGCCCGGCGAGACGCTCGACGAAGGCCGGCAACGGAATATCGAAATCATGGGCAGCGGCGACGAGCCGGGGTTCCACGCGGGCTTCCGCGGGCACCACCATAGCCATCGGCGGCGCCATATGCTGTGTTGCCGGGAACGACGGAAACGGCAAGCCCTGGCTCCACTCCGCGGGTGCCACTGCCCGCATCACGCGGAGCAGATGACATTTTCTGACTTCATGTGCCGATCTCATTGTCCCCACCCTTCAAGCACCGTCCCAGGTTAAGAAGTCGTGGTTAAGATTTGCTTATCGCCTGAACGAATCTGCGGTTTTCTGCGCTTTCCAATGCTTTACGATTCATTTGCATTGGTTGAGACAGGGCAATGGCGCGAACCCCGGACGGCACGTTGAAGAGCCGCTCCTTTCATGCGAGCCTCCGCTCACGGGGCGAAGACCCCGCGAGGAGCAGCCGATGGACGAGGACATTTCTCCACAGCTCATTCGCCGCGACGACGAGCGCGGCATCTTCGCCGTCCACCGTTCGGTCTACACCGATCCCGCCGTCTACGCGCTCGAGCAGGAGCGCATCTTCGCGCGCTGCTGGCTCTATGCCGGTCATGTCTCCGAGCTGACATCACCCGGGGATTTCATCGCCCGCACCATCGCCAACCGGCGCATCTTCCTGAGCCGCGCCAAGGACGGCGTGATCCGCGCCTTTTACAACAGCTGCACCCACCGCGGCGCGATGCTGTGCCGCGAGGCACGCGGCAACGCGCCGATGATGGTCTGCCCCTATCATTTCTGGAGCTTCGACAGCGCCGGCCGGCTGACCGGCGTGCCGGACAGCGAAAGCTTCGGGCCGCATTTCGACCGGGCGGATTTCAACCTCGCCCGCGTCGCGCGGCTCGACATCTGCCACGGTTTTATCTTCGTCTCTTTCGCCGACAGCGGCGAAAGCCTGGCCGATTATCTCGGCGCCGCCGGCGATTATCTCGCGCGGGTCGCGGACAACAGCATCGCCGGCATGGAGATCGCCGAGGGCTCGTTCCGCTATTCGCTCGCGGCGAACTGGAAGCTGATGGTCGAGAACAGCACGGATGCCTATCACGTGCCGGCAACCCACCACCGCTATGTCGATTATATGAAGGCGAGCGCGCAATGGGATCTCGCCGGCGGCGCTCCGCCGGAAACCTCGGTGACGCCGCTCGGCAACGGCCATTGCATCCTGCACCTCCACAATCCCGGCGGCGGCAAGATGACGGCGCATTGGACCCCGGCGCTGCCGGAGGCGCTCAAGCCGAGGATCGCCGCGCGGCGCGAGGCGATCGAGGCGAAGCACGGCAAGGAACGCGCCAGCCACATCTGCGATTCCTACGGCATTCTGCAGATCTTCCCGAACCTGCTGGTGATGGAATCGGTCTCGACCATCGTCCGCCAGTTCTTCCCCGCCGGACCGGGCAAGCTGGACATCCAGATGTGGGGACTGATCCCCTCGGAGATGGACGAGATGGAGCGTGAGCATGCGCTGCGCTCGATCGCGATGTTCTGGGGTCCCGGCGGCTTCGGCTCGGCCGACGACGTCGACATCCTCGAATCCTGCCAGGCCGCCTGCGCCAGTCCCGAACCGGAATGGTCGATCGTCTCGCGCGGCATGGTTGCCGACCGCGCGCCGCGCTTCGACGACGACATCGGCTCGCGCGAGTTCTGGAAACGATGGCACGCGGCGATCGCGCCTGACGCGCCGGCGACCGGCGAGGATGCGTCCAACCTCCTGCGCTTCGCCGCGCGCGGCGCCTGACGATGCCCGATCGGCCCGCGCAGGAGAGCCTCGTCACTCGGGCCGAGGTCGAGGAGTTGCTCTATGAGGAAGCGGCCTGCCTCGACGACTGGCGGCTCGACGACTGGCTCGCGCTGCTGACCGACGACGCCAGCTATGTCGTGCCGGCAACCAACGCCCGCGAAGCGGACGGCGTCAAGCTGCCGCTGATCGCCGACGACATCCGGCTGCTGCGCGAGCGGATCACGCAATTGAAGGGCGCCTTCACCTGGGTCGAGCAGCCGCGCTCGCGCACGCGCCGGCTGATCGGCAATGTCCGCATTGCGGCGATCGAGGGCGATGAGATCCATATCCGCGCCAATTTCATCATCCATCGCATGCGCAACGACGCCAGCGCGGTCTACGTCGGCCAATATGAGAACATCCTGCGACGCTGCGATGGGCGGCTGAAGATCCACAGCCGCCGCTCCGTGCTCGACAATGAGTCGCTGCGAGAACATGGTGCGATCGCGTTCATTCTCTGAACCGACGGCGTGCAACGGTCGATGAGCGGCGTTTTGGGAGGGAAAGCCGGATGAGCGACAGCAGCGCAGTAAGCGGCGACATGGCCGTCAACGTCGAGCAGGCGCGCGGCGCGGGATTGCGCGAATGGCGCAAGGGCTGGCCGGTCGTCTTCGCCGGCTTCTTCGGCTTCGTCCTGCTCAGCCTCGGCAATATGTCGATGGGCGCGTTCATGATCCCGGTGACGACCGATCTCCACTGGACCCACAGCCAGTTCTCGGCGGGGCTCATCGTCTATGCGCCGATCGGCGTCATCATGGGCCCGCTGGTCGGCATGATGATCGACAGATGGGGCGTGCGGCCGGTCGTGGTCGTCGGCTCGCTGCTGGTCGGGATCACCTTCAGCCTGTTCGCCACCACCACCGGCGCGACCGTGCCCTGGACCATCCTCTGGGTGCTCTTCGCCGCGTCCAATCAGCTGATCATGATGACCGCCTGGACGGCGGCGATCGCCCGCGCCTTCAGCGCCGCCCGCGGCCTCGCGATGGCGATCATCTGGGGCGGCAGCTCGACGGCCGTGTTCTTCGCGCCGATCGTTGCCGATCTGTTGATCCGCCATCAGGGCTGGCGCGCCGCCTTCGTCATCATGGGGCTCGGCACCGGCCTCGCCGTCGCGCTGATCTGCTGGTTCGCGCTGGATCGCGGCGGATCGGCGCCCGCGGAGACGCCAGCGCATCATGGCGGCGGACATGCCCCGGTTTCGGCGGGCGGCACGCGCGGCATGACGACCGGCGAGGCGCTTCGCTCCTTCGCCTTCATCAAGCTCGGCATCGCCATGTTCATCGCCAATTTCGTGCCGCTGGCGATGACCATTCATCTCATTCCGTTGCTCACCGCCGGCGGGCTTCCGAGCAACACCGCGGTGGTGATTGGCGGCTCCTACGGCCTGACGATGCTTGTCGGCCAGCTGGTCGGCGGCGTCGCCTTCGATCGCGTCTCGGCGCGTCTGGTCGCCGCGATCGGCTTCACGATCCTGATCATCAGCTTCACGCTGCTGTTGCTGCCGGTACGCCCGATCGCAGTGCCAATCACCGCTGTCCTCCTGTTCGGCTTCGCCCTCGGCGGGCTGTCGCCGCTCTTCCCCTATCTGACCTCGCGCTATTTCGGGCTGGAGAGCTTCGGCCGGTTGTTTGGCGTGCTCTCCGCGCTGAGCGCGCTCGCCTTCGCCACCGGCCCACAGACCGCGAGCTACATCTTCGACGCAACTCACAGCTATCGCCTGTTCCTGATTGGCTCGATCCCGGCGATCGTGCTGACGATCCTGCTGATCGTCTCGCTGGGCCGTTATCCGGATTCAGCAGCGGCCAAGGCATCGTAACGTCCTGAAAGCCACGATTTGGCCGCTTTTTGCATGTCGGGCCAAATTGAAACTCGTCGGACAATGGCCGACACTCCAGCGCAAAGAGCTGGAGAGAATTGATGGGCCAGGTCACCTTCACCAACGCCACGCTGATCGACCTCGACGAGGGCGCCAAGCCCAATGCGACGATCACCGTCGCCGACGATCGCATCGAGTCGGTGGCCTTTGGCGCACCCGCGCCCGCCGATGCCGCCGCGGTCTACGACCTCGAAGGCCGCTCGGTCATGCCGGGGCTATTCAGCTCGCATTACCATGTCAGCTACGGCATGTCCTCGGGCCCGACCGGGGTGCCGGTCGGGATGGAAGCCTCGCCGGCGCTCCAGGCTCTGCGCTCAGCGCATCACCTCGAATTAGCGCTCGACGCCGGCTTCACCAGCGTCATCAGCGCCGGCGCGCCTCACGGCATCGACGCCGCCCTGCGCGCGGCGGTCGACGGTGGCTTCCTGCGCGGCTCGCGGATGATGGTCGGCAGCCGCGACGTCAGCACCACGGGCCATTCGCAGGATCTGTCCTATGCATGGCACTGGGGCCCAGGCTGCGGCCCGCAGATCAATCGCTGCGACGGCCCCGACGAGTTCCGCCGCGGGATGCGCGAGGAGGTCAAGCGCGGCGCCGAGATCATCAAGATCTTCCTCAGCCCCGGTCATGGCGCGCCGAGCGACTCGCTCGACATGGAGCTGACCTATGAGGAGCTGGCCGCGGCGATCGAGACCGCGCACCAGCGCAACGCCAAAGTCCGCGCCCATATCGCCAACAAGCCCACCATTCTCAACGCGCTTAAGCTGAATATCGACGTGGTCGACCATGGCGACGGGCTCGACGATGAGTGCATCGATCTGCTGCTCGAGAAGGACGCTTTCCTCTGCCCGAGCATCCTGTGGCCGTATCGGATGGGCCAGGCCTATGACAACGATTATGCCCGGACGCTGAAGAACGAGTCCGAGGCGATGATGAAGATCCTGCCGAAGGCGACCAAGGCGGGCGTCAAGATGCTGACCGGCGACGACTATGGCGGCGGCGTGGTTCTGCCGCATGGCGCCTATGCCGACGAGCTCGACTTCTATGTCAACCTGGTCGGCATCCCGGCGCTCGACGTGCTGCGCTGGGCCACACGCAACGGCGCTGAGCTGATGAGTAAGAAGGGCGAGCTGGGCGACGTGAAGACCGGCATGATCGCCGATCTGCTGATCGTCGACGGCAATCCGCTCGACGACATCCGCATCCTCCAGGACAAGGCCAATCTCCACGCCATCCTGAAGGACGGCAAGTTCGAGAAGAACCTGCTCGGCGCGACCAGCGCGACGCAGCCGGCGGAGCGGCAGCGCGAAGCTGCCGAATAACCATCACTGCGTCAGCAGATATTGCCCGCCGTCCATGAGGAGATTCTGGCCGGTGATGTAGCCGGCATGGACGCTGCACAGAAAGGCGCAGGCCTTGCCGAACTCCTCGGGCGAGCCGAGCCGCCCCGAGGGATTCTGCTCGCGGACCGCGGCGACCGCGGTCTCGAAATTGCTGCCCGCCGCCTCGGCATTGCGGGTGATCATGCCGCGCAACCGATCGGTCTCGAACGAGCCGGGCAGCAGCCCGTTGATCGTGACGTTGTGCCGCACGGTCTGGCGCGACAGGCCGGCGACGAAGCCGGTCAAACCGCTGCGCGCGCCGTTCGACATGCCGAGGAACAGGATCGGCGCCTTCACCGAGGATGACGTGATGTTGACGATGCGGCCGAATTTGCGGTCGATCATCCCGTCGACCGTGCGCCGGATCAGCTCGATCGGCCCGAGCATCAGCGCGTCAAGCGCCTTCAGCCAGTCGTCGCGGCTCCAGTTTCGAAAATCGCCGGGCGCCGGCCCACCGGCATTGTTGACCAATATGTCGGGCTCGGGACAGGCAGCGAGCGCCTGATCCCGCCCCTCGGGCGTAGTGATGTCGCAGGCGACCTCGATCACCTCGACTTTCGGATTGGCGCTGCGGATCGCTTTCGCGGTTTCCGCCAGCACCGCTGCATCGCGGCCATTCAGCGTGACGTGAACGCCCTCGGCAGCGAGCGCCTCGGCGCAGCCGCGGCCCAATCCCTTGCTCGATGCGCAAATCAGCGCGCGACGCCCGGCGATGCCCAGATCCATTGATTGTCCTCCCGATTGCCGAGCCCGAGGGCGGTCAGCGATTAATGCGCTCCATCCCCGCCGCAAACCAGCCGGCGCAGCCCGCCATCCTCGCGGCCGATCCGGCCCGCGGTCGGTGCCGCGAAATGCGTGCCGATGACGAGGATGCCGCTCGTCTCCCATTCGCCGAGCAGACGCTCGCGTGTCGCGATCGTCTGCTGTGGATCGGCATCGAACGGCATCGACCAATCGCCATGCGGGATCTGGCAAGGGTGATGCATCATGTCGCCGGTGATCACCGCGCTCTCGCCGCGGCTCTCGATCATCAGCGAGGCATGGCCCGGGGAATGGCCGATGCTCGGCACCAGCCGCAGCTCGTCCGACAGGCGATGGTCGGTCTCGACGAAATCGGCGAGCCCCGCCTCGATGACCGGGGTGACGGATTCGCGCATCACGATCGCGCCGCCGTGCAGATCCTGATGCTCGCCGGACTGGCTCCAGAAGTCATATTCGACCCGGCCGAAGAGATAGCGCGCATTGGGGAAGGTCGGCACCCAGCGGCCGTCCTGCTTCATCGTGTTCCAGCCGACGTGATCGATGTGGAGATGAGTGCACAGCACGACATCGACATCCTCGCGCGTGAAACCGATCGAAGCGAGCCCGGCGAGGAAATCACTCTGCCCGTCGAGATCCATCTCATAGGCCGGAATCGTCTTGCCCTCGCCGAAGCAGGGATCGACCAGCACGCGCAGCCCGGGTGCCTCGATCGCAAGGCCATGGATCGAGAGGCGCAATGTCCCCTCCGGTGTGGCGAAATCGGGGATCAGCCAGGGATGGTTGTTGAGCTTCTCGGCGGTGCCGTCGGGAATGAACTGCTCGACCGGCACGCGCATCTCGACCTCGGGCACGCGGGTGACGGTGATATCGCCGATCCGCCAGCGCAGGAGGTTCCCGGTCTCGGCCACCGCACCTTCGCCCATCATGCTCTCCACCGCTGGTTGGTCCGGCGATCCTGTTCCCAAGCGCAGCAGCGGGTCAAGAATTGGCTGCTGCGGATACTTTCCGATAGGCTGGATCCCGACAGGGGGAGGATTGAGATGAAACTGCCCGCGCGCCCGACTTATCTGCTCATCGTCATGGCCGCAGCCTGCTCGGCGAGCGCCTGGGCAGCACCCGATCCGGCGCCGCTGATGGTCGCGGGCGGCGCGCTCGATCCGACGCTGCGGCCCCGCGACGTCTATATCGGCACGCCGACTGCAGCGGTGGCGGATCCGGCGACGGCCTGCACTCTGGCGGAGCGCTATGTCGCGGCGGTCAATACGCGGCGCTACGCCGATATCGCCGCGCTCTTTGCGCCCGACGGCATTTTCTACGAACCGAGCCAGGAAATTGCCCGCGGCCGCGCGGCGATCGAGGAAGCGCAGCGCAAGATCGGCATGATCAAGCCGCAGATCATTCCGGTCGCCTATGTCGGCAACAAGACCGATTGCATGGTCGAGCTTTCAGTCGGCGTCGAGATCGACGGCAAGCCGCGTCACATGCTGGTCTCGATCGACCATTTCACGGTCGACGACAAAGGTCTCGCGACGCGCATGATCGCCTTCGCGCGCAGCCGTCCGAGCGATCCGCTGCTGCAGCCGAAAACCACCGCGCCGCCCGTGCGTTAGGCGCCGAACACCTCGGCATAGGCGTCCGGCTTGAAGCCGACGATCCGACGATCGCCGAGATCGAGCACCGGCCGCTTGATCATCGAAGGATTGGCGCGCATCAGGGCGACGGCCTTGGCGGCGTTGATGCCCTGCTTGTCGGCGTCGGGTAAGGCGCGAAATGTCGTGCCGGCGCGGTTGAGCAACACTTCCCAGCCCAGCTCGTCGACCCAGCTGCGCAGCGCGCCAGCATCGACGCCGGCCTTCTTGTAGTCATGGAAATCGAACGCGACCCCATGCGCGTCCAGCCAGGTCCTGGCCTTCTTGATGGTATCGCAGTTCGGGATGCCGAACATCGTCACTGGCACGTCGAAATCTCCTGGCAAATGCCGGACAGGCTGCGCGCTAGCGCCCCTGCCCGCTCTCCGGCTTGAGATGGGCCTTGGGAATGACGGTGATGCCGCGCTCGGCGATCAGCGCGTCATATTCGGCCGGGTCGACGTCCCGGGCGGTGACGTCGCCGGCATAGCTTTCGATGAAGGTGCAGCCCTCGGGGCCGGCGATCAGCGGGCCGATCGCCGCGCCCTTGGGCAGGACGATCTGGGTCCCCGCCGGGCAGCTGCGCCCATCGATCGTGACCTCGCCATCGAGGATGTAGACCAGCGAGTCGCTGCCATGGGTGTGCCGCGGCAGCACCAGTCCGGGGTCGTAGAAGGTGTAGGCGACCATTCGTTCCGCGGTCCATTCCATCACCCGGATATGGACGCCGACGCGCCGGTCGCCATGCATTTGCACAACCGCCTCCTGCACCGGGGTCTCCATCGGGTCGTAGAAGCGGATCCCGTCCTTGAGCATGGTCTCGCCCGACATCCTCGCGCCTCCATCACCTGTGTCCCAGCCGGATAAACCGGCCATCAGAGCGTCACAAGCACCCAGTCCGGGACAGTATTTTTCCGGATTATGATGTAATGTTGTATCAATCTACAATGACGCTATAAGCCGCCGCCGGGGTACCATAGCCGCCGCCGCGCCAGGCGACGACGACATCTGCGGCAAGGGCAGGATCGCGTCTATGAGCAGTCGGCGTCCGATCATGGCCGTGGCAGCAGCGCGCGCATCCGCGAGCGCGGGCGTGCTGTCGCTTGCCCTGGCCAGCTTGCTCCATGCGGCGCCCGCCCTCGCCCAGAACGGCACGACCATCACTGCCGCTGCGCCGAACGAGGCGGAAAGCGCGGCCGACGCCAAGGAGGCGGCGGAGGAGGCGCAGGACGAGATCCTCGTCGTCGCCAATCGTCAGAAGGGCGCGGTCGCGACCACGATCAAGCCCGAGACGACGCTCAACTCGACCGCGATCCGCGCGCTCGGCGCCGCTGACCTCACGGAGGTGTTCGAGGACCTCGCCCCCGAGATCAAGAGCGGCAAGAGCGACGCGGGCGAAAAGACAGCGGCGCCGTCGATCGTGCTGGTCAACGGCCAGCGCATCGCCGGTTTCAACTCGATCAAGGATCTGCCGCCCGAGGCGGTCCGGCGGATCGAGATCTTTCCCGAGAAGGTCGCGCTGGAATATGGCTATGGGCCCGACCAGCGGGTCGTGAACGTCGTCCTGCGCGGCCGCTATCACGCGCTGACCCTGCTCGGCCGCGATACGCTCGCGCCGGAAAACTGGCGCGGGATCTATCGGGCCAAGACCGACCTCGTCCGCATCGGTGAAAACTCGCACTGGAACATCGATCTCGACTATCGCCACCTGGATCCGATCTTCGCCGGCGACACCCTGCCGGACCCGAGCGCGCCGCCGGGCGAGAAGGCCCCGGACCACACGCTTGCCGCCCAGGAGGATCATCTGTCGGTGAGCGGTGCGGCGACCCGCAACTTCGGGACGGTCAACGCCGAGCTGACCGGCCGCCTCAACCTCGATGCGCTGCAGAGCCGGCCCGGCCTTTCCCAGGCCGACGGCAATTTGCTCACCGACCAGGGCGAGGCCGGGATGATCAACGGGCCGCTGGACCGCACCGACCGCACGGTCGGCGCCCAGACCAGCCTGACGCTCAACGGCAAGCTCTCCAGCTGGCGCTGGTCGTTCGTCGGCAAGCTCGATGCCTCGACCCGGGAAGTG
>Ga0105240_10008234_pt1 | contig 14937 bp, 9 predicted proteins | sample KBSC54metaG_FD_80426 | JGI IMG/M metagenome (GOLD analysis project Ga0105240, IMG submission 80426) | Corn rhizosphere microbial communities from Kellogg Biological Station, Michigan, USA - KBS C5-4 metaG | ecosystem: Host-associated > Plants > Roots > Rhizosphere > Soil | place: Michigan, USA... | reverse complement strand
CGCGATACGCCTTGTAGGTCCGCCGGGCGATCGCGATCCCGAGCTGATCACGTAGATCTTTGGGCGCCGTGTCAGCCACAGCCACATCCCAGCGGCTAACAAAAAGCGATGCTACCGACGGTATATCGGATCTGAGGCCGGCGTCGAGACGGCGCTCGATGCCGCGTAGATAAGCCTCCGCGACCGCCGTGTACTGTTCGCTTGAGAATAAGAGAGTCACGTTGATGGGCACCCCGGCGAATATCGATTCCTCAATAGCGGGGACGCCGGCTTTGGTGCCTGGTATCTTGATAAATAGGTTTGGACGTTCCGCGCTGGCGAACAGGGCCTTCGCCGCAGCGATCGTCCCAGCCGTGTCATTTGCGAGCATTGGCGAGACTTCGAGGGACGCCCAACCGTCGACGCCGCTTGTCTGATCGTGAATCGGCCGAAACAGATCGGCGGCCGCTTTGAGGTCCTCCAGAGCCAACTCAAAGAACAGCGCTTCGCCCGATTTGCCTTCCTTCAATTTAATGTGAATAGCCTCGTCATAGTCGTGACTGTTCTCGATCGCGTGGTTGAAGATCGTAGGATTAGAAGTTAATCCCTTGACCGAGAAGTCACGGCTATAGTTCTCCAACGTCCCGCTGGTGAGGAGCCCTCTGGTGATATTGTCGAGCCAGAGGCTCTGACCCAATTCGCTAAGTTTAAGAGTCGGTTTCATATTGCTCCTTCAAACCCCGAGACCGGTCAACGATCTAAGTATCTCAGGTTATGACGATGCCGATGCACCTTTAACGCCGAATAACACTATCGGTGCCGCTTCCATTCACTCTCTTTTCCGGCGCGAGCTTCACATCGCTTATTCCAATTGTTTCGCCAGGGTTTGGCGTCGCTTCCAAACTTCGCAGCGCCTCCAGATCTCCTTCTATCGTAAACGGATGCGGAGTAGCTGTCCGGATGCCACCGTCCCCGCCTCTAGCTTCGAGACCGGTTACTATCGAATATAGACCTTCCCGCACCGTAACTAGCGTATTTCCTCGTTGAGCTTCGGTTCGGTTTCCGGCCGTTACAGTCAGATATGTAATTAATAGAGCTGAAATGACGATCAACTGGATGCTGTACAACGATAACAATACCCTTATGAATCTCACAATTTCCCCCTGTTTCTTTCAAACAGCCTTGCCTTGCCATTCTTGATGGATTCCTAAGCAAAACATTATGGAACAGCATCCGGGCGATCGGTGTTTAAATGCTCTGTCGCCAGGATGCCGGCTCTTTTCCATTCGCTCAGGAGTCCTCTATCAATTCCTATTTCCGCCATTCTATTTGTAGCTTAAAGCGTCATTTCCTTGCTGACGAGAGTGTTTCCACGCGTCAAATATGCGTGTTTCCGCTTGTGGGATCAGCCGGAGTGTCTTACGCTCCGCAGTTTGTTCTTCTGTAGCCCAGCCTGTGGAAGCGGCCGAGATCATCAATGCGGGATCCAAACGACCGCGTTCATGGGATCCGGTTCAAGGGTTTCATATTATGTCGCTGGATCTGTTCGGTGGATAGGGATGCATCAAGTGATACGAAAGAGAAGGGCGAGTGAAGTCTCGCGAACGATCATATCCGCGGAAGGTGCTGCTTCTGATATTTGCTCAAAAGTTTCACAAGCATTTTAGGATTCGCTGAGAACAACCAACACTTCATGCGACTGCTTGTCCTCAACCAAGGGAATTTCTCCGGAGGGCAACAATTCACCGTCAAGACGAACCTCCGTGACTCCGTGACAAACGCAGGCAGGATTCTCAACTCTTATCCGGTACGTAGTTTCCCCGCGGCGATAATTGATCTCAAAATCACGCCAGTTGCGGGGGATGCAGGGAGAGATCGTCAGCTTGTCACCTTTTAGATGAAACCCAAGCATTGATTCAAGCGCGGCCCTATACAGCCAACCGGCCGAACCTGTATACCAAGTCCACCCGCCGCGTCCGATGTGCTTGGGTTCACTGTAAACGTCGCCTGCCGTGACATATGGCTCAACCTTATATTTATGAAGGCCGGCACGGGTACCCGCATGATTGATAGGGTTGAGCAATGCGAAAAGTTCTCCGACCTTATCACCATCGCCAAGCATTGCATGTGCAAGGATCGTCCAGATCGCCCCATGCGTATACTGCCCACCATTCTCTCGAACTCCCGGAATATAACCTTTGATATAACCGGGATTCAGGACGCCATCATCGAAGGCGGGCGTGAACAGGAGAACGATACCGTCACCTCGACGGACGAGATACTCATCAACCGAAGACATTGCGCGCGACGCCTGATGCAAATTCCCGCCGCCGGATATAACACTCCAAGCCTGCGCGATAGAATCGATCTTGCATTCGTCATTTTCCGCCGAGCCCAAAGGCGTGCCATCATCGAAATATGCGCGTCGGAACCAGTTTCCGTCCCAGGCATTCTCTTCAAGAGCTGTTTTAAGATCCTCGATATGTCTGAGATATTTTTGCTCTCGGTCTCCCTCATTACGCCCGCTAAGGAGTGGTACGAAATCGGCGAGCGTTTTTAATAAAAACCATCCAACCCAGACACTCTCGCCTTTACCCTCACGCCCCACAAAGTTCATTCCGTCGTTCCAATCGCCTGAACCCATCAGCGGAAGACCGTGTGAGCCCACGACCAAACTTCGGTCAATTGACCGGATGCAATGCTCCATCACGTTCGCCGATTCGGATGAGATCTCTGGCTGAGTGTAAGAGTCAGTCTGACCGTCCTTAAGAAGTGGGGCCTCAAGAAACGGAACGATCTCATCCAGCAAAGACGTGTCACCCGTTACATTGATATAAAAGCTCGTGACGAAAGGCAGCCACAGCAGGTCATCCGAAATTCGAGTTCGCACACCGCGGCCGGTCGGAGGATGCCACCAATGCTGAACGTCGCCCTCCTTAAATTGGTGGGCGGCAGCGAGCAGAATTTGCTCGCGCGCGATTCCGGCCTCGCGTACACGAGTGACATCACATCCTGCAGTTGATCGCGGAAACCGAAGGCACCTCCCGATTGATAAAAGGCCGATCGGGCCCAAACCCGACAGGCAAGGGTTTGATATAAAAGCCAACGATTTGCGATCGTATTCAATGCCTCGTCCGGCGTGCGAATTTCGATCGTGCCAAGCAGTCTGTCCCAGTAATTGACAACTTGGGTAAAGGATTCCTTGACAACAGAAAGATCACGAAATCGGGAGATCGCATCTTCAACTTCCTCGATCGATGCTGCTTCGCCCATCAGGAATGTCATTTCAAACTCCTGGTCAGGTTCAAGTTCAACAATCGTCTGGAGTGCCGCGCATGGGTCCAGCCCCGCGCCGCTTCGACCGGATAAACTCACCCGTTGTAATCCCGCGGGCGCCTCCAGATCTCCGTTTCGACCGAGGAATTCCTTCCGGTCGCATGTGAAGGAACTTACTTTCTGATCGGTCGCAAAAAAGGCGACCCGTCCCGCAAATTCGTTATTGAATCGATTGTGTGCGCGGATACAGCGGTTCTCCACGTCAACTTCCGTAACTACGAATGGAACCGTTCGGCTTCGATCGAAACCGAGGACGAGCTCGTTGTAATTGGTGACGGTGAGGTTTCGTTTATGTTGTGTTCGGTTCCGCAATCGCAGAAGCGAAATCTTTACCGGAGCATCGAGCGGAACGAACAACGTGAGTTCGTGTCCGATCCCATGGCTAATATGTTCGAAGACTGTATAGCCGTGCCCGTGTTTGATCGTGTATGGCCCCGCTTCCCTGATCGGCAAGGGCGTCGGCGTCCAGACGTTGCCGGTTTCTTCATCCCGCAAATAAATGACTTCGCCAGGCGGATCACTGACGGCATCGTTTGACCATGGCGTCAGCCGATTTTCACGGCTATTGACCGACCACGTGAATCCGGAACCGGTCTCTGAGACTTGAAAACCAAACGACTTTTCATTCGCAATGACATTGATCCACGGAGCGGGTGTCCATTGCCCCTCACCGAGGATCGTTACATATTCTTTTCCCTCTTGACCAAACCCGCCGAGTCCGTTGAAAAACGACAAGGTCGGCACCGCATCCGACGGCTCCACGGAAATATGTTTCGGCGGGATCACAACAACATTACGTGGCAGATCGACATCGACCGGCCTTCGCAGGATCTCGTCTTCAAGATCACCGCGCTCCGCGACTATCACAACCCTCGCGACCGTGTTCAGCAGGATCCGGTCGTCGTCCGAAATCTGGTCCGATCGTTTGATAAAAACACCGCCGTTCTTATCAAGCAGATCGAATTGGCCGGTAGTTCGAACGAGATCTAGCAATTCGTCATGCAGCGCTTGCACATAGCCCGACGGGTGCTCGTTCATGATCACCAGATCAAAGATCAAGCCCTTCAGCCGTAGATATTCATGGGCGCGGAGTATGTGCTTGATCTTCGGCAGATCTTCGGTGCGATTTATACGAACGAGGACGATCGGCAGGTCACCTCCGATGCCATAAGCCCACAAATCGGATTGCGCTTTAGTGTTACGCTCGAGGACGCCTGAACGCGCTCTCAAGGACGCATCCGAATAAAGGATGTGGGCCGCAAGTCGCTGAAACAAATATGCATTCTCAGGGTCAATTTTCAGGTGCCGCATTTCGACCTGAGAGCGCGTCCAGGCCAATGCCGCCTCGCGTTCAAAGATCTGAACATCGTGGTATTTATCAGCGAGCTGTAAAGCTTCACTATATTTATGGGCGACCGCCGTGGAAAAAGAGACGCGAGCTGTTTCGTGCGGCTTGATGCGAATACAGCGCCGGATAGAGAAAATGGGATCCAGGACTGCGCCGACCGTGTTGGAAAGCGGGCGATCTTCAGCCACGGCGACGGGTCGCCGGGGATCGTGTCCGCGGCCCAGAAACCGCGCGCGGTCGGTTTCATATTGAACGGCACCGAGCGTTTCACAATCTGTCGCTATGGTGTGAACGGCCCAGACAGGTTCGTCCGTTTCCGCGCGTGGCCGACGCTTGGCAATAAGGGAATTTTCCGCTGAATTGAATTCTGTTTCGATAGACAGATTGCTGAACGCCGGATGTGCAGCGTCGGCCAATCGGGGGGCCAGGACGATTTCCGAATAACTCGTCACTTCTATTTCCCGCAGAGCTGATGAATTGTTAGTGATGGACACTCGCCTGATCTCCGCTTTGTCCTCCGGCGAGACGATTATTTCCGTTGTTGTAGCGATTTTGTCGTCACGGCGCCTGATGACCGCCTTGTCCTCAGAGAAAGACACTTCGTAGAACGCCGCCGGTTCCCCAAGCGGCTGAAATCCGCTAGACCATATCTTGCCGCTTGCGACGTCGCGAAGATAGATGAAGCTGCCCCAGGAATCGCGGGCAGTGTCTTCCTTCCAACGAGTCACGTCTGATCCGTCGCACGTCGAATAACCGGAGCCCGAACTGGTGACCATCACCGAATACGAACCATTTGATAGTATCTGCACGCGCGGTGTGGGCAGATTTGGGGTGTTGAACGTTCGCGCTATTCGCCCGGACAGCTGTCGATCGACGTTCCCGGATCGAACTTCTTCGGCTCGCGGATGCCATGCCGCAGTACCATACGGTATCCGTTCCTGGAGCAGCAATTCCGTCGCCCGAACAAGGGGTTCGGCGTGGAAACGTTGTTGCATGATATCGGAGTGAACCAAGTTACTTAGCGCGACCATGATCATCCCCTGATGGTGCGCCATATATGCTTGGATAACGGCCTTTGCTGTTCCGGGCGGTAGACGTGCGGGCGTATAGTCGATCGACTCATAGAACCCGTAACGGGATAGAGCGCCTTCCCGCGCAAGGTAGCGAAAATTTCGGATCGCGGCATCCGACGAGATCTGCGCCGCGAGTGCAGTGGCGTACGGAGAAACTACGAGATCCTCGCTCAATCCTCGGATCAAGCCGAGTCCTGGAACTCCAAACGCCCGATACTGATAATTAAGCTGCAGATCTCGGGCGTTAAAAGCCGATTCCGACATGCCCCAGGGAATGTGGTTTTGCGCGCCGTATTCGATCTGCCGCGCAACTATTGCTTTATATGTTTGGCTTAGAATAGTTCCTTCGACATCGCGCATGACCAAGTTCGGCATTAGATACTCGAACATTGTCCCCGTCCAGGAAACGAGCGCCCGGCTCGAATCAACGGGTGTAAGCGGTCGGCCAAGCCGGAACCAGTGCTCCTGTGAGACCTCGTCCTTGGCGATGGCAACGAAACTTGTCAACCGCGCTTCGGAAGCCAGCAAATCGTAAAATGAATTGTCACGTCGTTCGAGCTCGACACTGTAGCCTATCGAGAAGATCTTCCGCTGGTCGTCAAAAAGGAAATCGAATTTCATCTCGTCGACGATCCCGGCACTTTGCAGGGCAAAGGTATGTAGATGGGAAAGGGCCGTATTCGCCGAAAGGTCGGCCCGTTTGATCTTTGCTGTCAGGATCTGTGTTGCGCTGAGAGCCGCCGAACGGTCGAGCTCGGCCATTTGTGAATTGGCGATCGCTTCGTTGATGTTAAAAAGACCTAGTAGCAGCGCCTCATACAATTGAGGCAGATCGGATAATGAGGGGCACAACGTCAGAAGTTCCTCTATTTTCTTCCTCTCTTGTCGAACAGCGGGAAAGTCTGGCCCGATGATCTCTGATAAATGAGAAAGATCACGTTCCTGCCACGGAAGAAATGTGCTAATGTCGCGGTGGAAGCTCTTCGTTTGGTGTGACAGGTCATCCGACCAAAATTTTAATTCATTGAAATGAGCCTCTCCGTGTTCCTGGTAGAGCACTCCCGTAATATCGCGTATAACGTCAGCATGTGAGATCAAAGATTCCAGTAAGTTGATCCACGCAGCCGGTGTATTACTCGGTTGGGTCTTTAATAAGTCGAGACAGGCGTCGATCTCAGCATGAAGCTGTTTAATGTTGACTGCCTCCGTTCGCCGGCTAATGACGTTAAATTGCGTCGCTTCTTCACGCATCAATTTGAGCGAATCGTTAAATCCTTCGATAACGTGCTGGTCAAACAGCTTCCTGTTCGCGATCTCGGTCACCGCCTGCTTGACGGCAAGCAGATGTCCCGCCAGATTCCCGCTGTCAACGGTCGAGATATAGCGCGGCGACAGCGGTGCGAGCGTTTGCGTGTCATACCAATTCAGATAATGCCCTCGGACTTTCTCGAGTTTCTCGAGCGTCGCAAAGGTGAAACCGAGTCTTTCGACCAACTCAAGAGTCCCGATATAACCAAAATCATGGGCGGAAACTGTCGAAAGAAGCAGCAAACCGATGTTTGTCGGGGACGTTCGTTGGGCGATCTTAGGCTGCGGATCCTCCTGAAAGTTATCGGGCGGGAGCCAGTTTGAATCATCCCCGACAAAGGTTTCGAAAAATCGCCATGTGCGCCGGGCGATCATCCGCGCAAGTATCGTATCGATGTCACTTAACGGGATCGCTACGGTTCGCGGCTTAAGACTGATCCGATACGCAATGAAAGGGGAAAAGATCCATAGGACCAAAAACGGGGCAGCGATCAACGAGGCGACGGGCTTAAGCGAAAGAACCAGCAACAAACTTACTACAGATAAAAATATCGGAACCCACATGAAGCGGAGAAAAGAGATAAGACTGCTGGAGTGATCCTTTTCGCTTTGAGCCGCTGTTTTCCACTCAAGCAATGCCCGATGTGAGACGAGTTTGCGGTAGACCGTCCGGATCACGGCGTCAGTGTTTGAATATGCTTGATGTGCGAGCGCAACGATTACGATCACCACCTGAAATGTATTGGTTCGAACGTCGCTTAAAACACTCCAGAAATGGCTTGTCCATGGAATTCCGCGCGGATGCGTCAACAAATTAGTTTGTAGATGGGCGTAGACCGGAAACGCAAGCACGACCACGACGAAAAGGGTCCAGGCCAGCGGTGACCCCGGAAGAACGGTCCAAGCCGCCAGGAGCCACAGAAAAATGGTCGGTGCAACTAAACTTCGACGTAAATTATCCAGGATCTTCCAACGCGAGATCACCGACAGATCATTCCTTATCGTTTTTCCGTTGGCGTCTTTGATCCAGGGTAAGATCCATCGAGCGATCTGCCAATCTCCGCGGACCCAGCGATGGGATCGTTTCGCAAAACTATCAAAACGGGTAGGAAAATCATCGAGGAGTTCGACGTCGGAAACGAGTCCGCAACGGGCATACAATCCTTCGAAAAGGTCATGACTAAGCAATGCATTTTCCGGGACTCGATCGTTCAGGGAGGCGGCGAATGCAGCAACATCGTAAAGACCTTTTCCGACAAAACTTCCTTCTCCGAACAGATCCTGATAGATGTCGGAGGCGGCGGTCGTGTACGGATCGATGCCGGTATTTCCTGAAAAGATCCGGGCGAAATAGGAACGAGAGGCGCTCGCTAGCGAGATGCTGACGCGTGGCTGCAAGATGCCGTAACCTCTTGTGACGCGCTTTAATGTTTTGTCAAAATGCGGGCGATTTAACGGATGCTCGGCGATACCGATCAGCTTTCGGGCCGCATCTCGCGGCAACTGCGTGTCAGAGTCTAGCGTTATCACATATTTGATCTGTTTCAGGAGGCCCTTGTCCGCGCGGACATCCGTAAAACTGGTGCTCTCATCGCCACCGAGCAATTTATTAAATTCTTCGAGCTTGCCGCGCTTTCGCTCCAACCCCATCCATTTTTGTTCACATTCGTTCCATTGACGCTGACGGTGAAAGATATAGAATTTTTCGTGCTTCCCCGTCTTTTCGTATTTTTGATTCAACCTATCGATTCGGTCACGAGCTAAATCTATAATTTCGGAATCTTCGGCCAGTTCTTTTGAAGACGCATCCGAAAAGTCGGTCAGCAAAGCGAAGAACAGGTCTTCATCCTGATTCGCAAGACTATAAACCTCAAGTTTCTCCAGAAGGTCTTCAACCGCCGACTTGCTGGTCAAAAGGGTGGGGATCACGACAAACGTTCGCGCGTCCTCAGGAATGGCCACGGAAGTGTCGATCTGCGGAAGCAAGCGTGGAGGAACGAGTTTAGTGAAGTCCCAATTCACCACGCTTAGTGCTAGATCGCTTGCCGGAATGACGGAGAGTAGCCCGAAGAATACGATCAACGGCAAGCTCGCCCCAAAATAGGCAGCGGTGAAAGCCAGAAGAAAAACGACCAAGCCGGACAAGAGGGCAGCCGTCCCGAGGTATGCAATGGTGGGGTACTTAAGTATGAAGGAAGCGATCTTCTCAGATATGTTCGATCGATAATTGACTTCTCTCTTGAGTTCCGAAATCCCGTCATCGATCAGATAGAAACCGATATGAGACCGACGCTGATCCGATCGAGCCCGGCGTTTAGCGGCGGCCGCCAATTCGACGACTTTGCGCGCGACTTTTAATTCGTCAATTTTCGTGCGCCTCGCGACACGCTCCACTACCTCGCGATAGCGGTTGCGCGTGCCAAAGGTCATCCTCGGGTAGGTTCTTGCCGGATCTTTGCCAAACAGCGGATCAATTAAGCTAACGTTCTCAAAAAACGTGCGCCAATCGATCGTCGAGAGCAGCCGCATGCTCGTGATGATGTTGCCAACCGTGACCTGTCCGGTGGCCTGCGATTGGTATTCGGCTTCAACAGCGTTGTCGATACTGGAACCGAGCTCTTGCAATTTGTTCGTCAGCCATTCGTAGGCAGGGGCGATCGATAGATCTCGATCTCGGAGCTGTCGGGTAAATCGTTCGACGAATGCGGTTTCAAAGTCCTTGCGCTTTTCCAAGCGCTGAACGACAAATTGCAGCACCTCCGCGGGTTTTTTGCCGGCTATTTCGATGAGTTCGTCAGACAGCTTTTCGGCTTCTTCGCGCTGTTCACGCGACTGAACGATCCGCCATGCAAATCGGCGGAGATTTTCTACCAGCGTTATACGAAGCGTGATGGCGATGGCCCATAGCTCACCGATGTTTAGCGGCGTAACAGCTTGATAGGACCGGAGGAATCGTTCAAGCGTTTCGACGTCAAGGCGGCTGTCGGTATGCTCGATGATCGCGATCGCGATCGCGTATATGCGCGGATAGCCGGCAAACTCGCCTTTCGTGAGTTTCGGTAATTCACGATAATAACCCGCCGGCAGATCTTCATAGATCTCGCGGATCTGTTCTTCAACGATATGAAAGTTGTCGACCAGCCATTCCGCAGCGGGCGAGATCGCTTGTTCCTCTCGAATTGCATTTGTTAATGAATAATATGCGGCAATCAGGACTTCGCCATTCTCTTTGAGTCGCGGACGCAACAGGCGATACCGTTTCGGTTGGTCGACCGCTTTATGCTCTTTGGCCAGAAGTCTCGCAAACTGTTCGAGTTTTTCGGCGCTAAAAAGCTCGGCACGAATTGGATTATCGCCGTCACCGTGGCCGAAAGTATTTTGAAAAAGACCCGATATTGCGGAAGGTAATTTCGCCATCATCTCCCGGGTTCAAGAGTCAACCCCTCTGCATTGTTGGTATAACCTCGACAGAACATGATGCTCGCTGGGCAACGGCTGATGCAACGCAGCCAAGCAGATTCGACCGTCGAGAGGTCTTCCCCACGAATATTGTGTCGGCCTTCCATTCATTCGCGGTATGAACCAACATTATCCGAGGGTTTCCGCTAGACATATGCAGCGAAGCCTTTAGACCGTAGTTTCCAAGTAGGTCCAGTGCTTCGGCGGCCAACGTGTTGATCCAGTTTTCTTCCCCCTTCATTCGAAATTCCAACGCTCCCGGCATCACTTGAAAAGTTCTTCCTGGGATCAGTGGAATGATCGGATCCGTCACTACAAAGATCCGGAATTCGGTGTTTCGGTGCCAGTCTCGCTTGGCCGCTGCTTTGACGGCGTCGAGTGAACAGGCTGAGCTATCAAAGCCGATCGCAATTTTTAGCCCATGGGCACCTTTCTCAGCGTTTCCCCTACAGATGCGCACCGGGTTTTGTGAATAAGAAAGAACTGTCTGCGAAACGCTGCCCAGCCCGATCCCTCGATCGGAGGAAAGCCCCTTCGGACCAACGGCCACCAGGTCGGGTTCAAAGCGTGCAGACCTTTCCAGGATCACTTGTGACGGTGAGCCGGCCAGTGCTTCGGTTTCAATGGTCCAATGTGGAAACTGCTTTTGCAGTTCGTCCTTTGCTTCAATCAGGAACTTTTCTGTTTCTGAGAGGTTTCGATCCAACTGCTCAGAGTGCTTTTGGAAATACTCCCACGTGTCATTGTCTGAGAGGTCATGATTCTTTGTTCGGTGCGTCTCCGGCGGCAGCCACACTTCGCAAACTGAGACCATCAGGACGTCGGCCCGTTCCGGCAGCCCGGTCCGACGCAGGTCGCTGAGAGCAGTGTGCGAATATCCCGAACCGTCGTATGCGACCAAAAGTTTCATTGCGTCTTCAGGTCAATTTGCGATCGTATGCTTGTTTCACATCTCTATTTTGAATACTCCTGACTCAAACGGCCAAACGCGAGCGCCCCCAAGAGCAGACCGAAGTCCCGCAGCGCTATGTCAAAATAACCCGGTATCATCAACAAATTGATGATGATCAACGCCAGCCACGCTGCCACGACGTACGCAAAGATCTTCGGCTTAATAAATACGCCGATACCCGCGATGACCTCGATCACGCCTACGACGTACATGAACTCATGACCGTGACCGCCGAGCATTCTATTAGCGACAGCCGGCAGATACTGGTCCCAGTTGACGAGCAAACCCAGAAATTTGTCCAGTCCCATCAATATCGGGAGTACTGTGAACCCGACATGCAGAATTTGATACGCCTGGTAACCCGGTTTACTTGTGTCAACGGCACTCGCTTTTGCAACTGTTCTGTCCATCGGAGTGCGATCAAATATATGTTCCATTTCTTGTCTCCCTTATTGTTCCTTGTACGTAGCGGTTTCCTGTTTTTTTCGACCATCCGACGACACTTCGGTCGTCCTCGGCTGACGGCTTTTTCGAGACCTGCCATTCCCTTTAAAGACCTTGCACTCTGAATTTAATACAGTTCTTGCGTTGAGGACGAGGGTGATTTCTCGCGAAATGCTTAGGTGTTTACTCTCGCTGCTATTGTCTAAGGTCGAATCATTTTTTGACGTGTTGCCACCAAGCAAAAGACTTCTCATTTCGAGTTCATTTTCGAGAAATTTCTTTCACGGGCCGCCGATCGTTCATAAACTTTTCGCACCGATTTCTTAAATACCGATTCGCACGCTTTGTTCTTGTATAGCGCGCCAAGTCCGATTTTCATCATGCGTTGAGGGCGGCCGGTGAACGGCATTACCGAAAGAGCGTTTGATCTTATTTAATCAATCGTTGAAGGTCTTGATATGAGGGGTCGGAAACGAAGAATCGGTGTCAATCTAGGTGGTGCAGATATTCGCTCGCCCCCTCGCAATGCTCGGTAGGGACAAATCAGCTGAGAATAGAGCGTCAAGCTCTATAACTAATTGTGGATCTTCTGGCTGAGCCCGGCTCAAAAAATGAGGACGACAAGCTTATAATCGATAGTGTGATGAGACGCTCCCTTCATTACTACCGTGTTAGAGTACATCGAAAGTATTCGACCTGCCCGACACTTTTTTGCTCGCAGTAACCGGCCTGCAAATACGTAAACACTATCAACAGAGCGATCATCCCAGGTGTTCTTTGAAATAGTGGAGTTCGGGGAGGCCGATCGAATCGCTTAAGTCGCGACCGCCGGAACGCGGACGTAACTGATCATTCGGTTAGCGATCTTTTCGGCACGGAATTTTATGAAATCGGCTCGCTCGCCCGCGAAGCTCTCATCAACCTGTTCGCGGAAAATCTCCAGCCAACGCTCGAAGTGTTCCGTCCTCAATGGGGTCTTTTCGTTGAGTTCGGCGTGAATTCGCAGAGGATTGCGGCGATGTCTTTGATAAGCATCGCCGCCAAAAAGCAGTGCTTCCCAGAAATCTCCAATGATCGGCAGATGGTGCTTCAGATCCAGCTCGGCGGCGTCAAAGATATAGCCGATCGTTGCGTCAGCCATCGCTATGCGGTAAAAACGGATCATCAGCTCGTCAATGTCTGCCCGGTTTTCTAAGTCCCGTCTCATTTTATTCAAACTTCAAATAGTCGAGTACAAGATTCCAGCCGAGGGCGAACAGCAAGACAACCTTGATCAATTCAAAGGCAATGTAAATAAAATGTGTGTACGAGGATGTCGTGAAACTATCGCTGATGACCGCGGGGACTCGCGCCTTTAAGGACGGCAGCAACCAGACGGTCTGCAAGATCAGCAAAAACGCGATAACGCTGAAACAGAGAACTGCAAACCGCCGTTCAGGCCTCGCGAGAAATAGGGCAAGCAGAAACAAAATTGCCAGAGCGATCTCGATCTTGTTTAGCGCCGAAAAAACGATCTTACCGATCCCTAATCCCAAAGGCAGCGTAATATTTGGCGCCCTGAATTTGAGAGGCGTTTCCATAAAGGAAATTCCGGCAACGAGTCCGAACCAAATAAACGGAATAGCGATCTGTAGAATGTGAAAGGTCATTTTGATCCAGACTACGAACTCGGTAAGATTCACCAGAAACTCAAGGCATCCTGAAGCAACGCGCTCGTCAAGTGTGATTTGTCTTCTCTAATTCCAAGACTGCACCCAGCGAATGTTAAATACAGGGCAACCCGTGGCAAACATAGTCTTCTTCCGTCTTTTCGGCGTGAACCCCGAAAATCTCTTTCTCCATTTCGATCGCTCGTGGAAACAGGATGTTGTTTTCGAGATGAATATGTCGATGAAGGTCTTTTTCCAGGTCTTCCAAGCCGTAGTAAAATGCTCTAAAGCTCGGACAAGCTGCCTCTTGAATGTAATAACCATTTGATTTTTTCCGTATCTGGCTTAAAAGACCGCCCGCCGCGTCATGTTCTGTCATCATGATTCGCACAGGGTTTCTTACCGTTTTGAAATGCGGCTCTTTAACTGAAACACTGTTTCTAACCGCAGCATCGAGCGATTTGATATACGGGAAAAGCACCATTTCTTCTTTTCGCATGTGGACTGCGAGTTCTTCGGCGAGAACGACAAAGGTCTCTCTAATGTCGAAAAGCTCCTTATGTTGGGGGCCGTGTTTACGGCACACTTTTTCTGCCAAGTTTATGAGCCGAGCGATCTCGTTAGTCGTGAAAATATGATGCTTTTTTACTATGTAATCCGCTAGGTCCGAAGGCGCTTTGCGTTCCGCCAGATCCAGTTCGGCGTTCTCGCCGGAAGTCGCTATTTGCTCTTCGATCTTTCGGTCGACGACGCTCGGCTCGACGCCGGCAGCTCGGCAGGCGTCGCTGAAGTTGCGCCCGCCAGCGCAACAATAATCGATCTTAAGTTCTTCGAAAACACGCGTCGTTTGGGGAAATTCAACGGCGATCTCACGAATTGTTTTGTTATAAAGCTCCTGCATGATCTGTTCTCCTCCTTGGACTCTGGTTTTATTTAGTCTAAGGCTTTGATCAACGAACGTCGGTGACTTAAGTCACCCGGGGAAGGAGCTCTTTCAGGTGTCCGTGAATTGTTCAGAAACAATCGCATGTTGGTTACACGCATCATGAAATTGCCGGCATTCGGTAGAAAATATTCACCGGCTTTTCGTAACGTTGGGCAAGCTGTATTTAGAAAATCTGGTGGGCAAAGTTAACAGACCTAGAGTCGCTGGAAATATCCTATAAATAAACCTTGACTTGCCGAGTTCATGTCACCGTATCACTTCCAGTAGCTTCTAAGCTGAAGAGCGGTTTGGAGATTTCTAGCCGAGCCGATAGACTCCGGCTAATGAAGGAAGAAAGGGCGGAGGTTTTTAAGCGTACCGAGCTTTTCGGCGATCTGGACAAGAACGTTCTTGACATCCTGGCTCGGAACTCGGTGGAGAAACGGCTCGACCGGAACGACATT
>Ga0105240_10008233_pt1 | contig 14939 bp, 10 predicted proteins | sample KBSC54metaG_FD_80426 | JGI IMG/M metagenome (GOLD analysis project Ga0105240, IMG submission 80426) | Corn rhizosphere microbial communities from Kellogg Biological Station, Michigan, USA - KBS C5-4 metaG | ecosystem: Host-associated > Plants > Roots > Rhizosphere > Soil | place: Michigan, USA... | reverse complement strand
TGCAGACCAGCAAATCCCTGGTTTACGTCGCCAATAGCGCCTACATCTTCACCAAAAGCAACAATGCTTTTATCGCGTTCAAAGTTAGCATCAAAACAGGCGTTTAGTACCTCGCGGCCATCCAGGTGCTTCGAGTCTTCGTAATACCTAACCGGTACATTCGGAACTCTTAACGGCGAATATTGGGTATCGCCAAATAATTTGGAGTTAAAACGTTTTTCGTTCTTAACATTTTCGCTCGCCAGCCAGCCTATCAAAACCTCGCGTTGCTGGGTAGGTTGCTTTACAGTGACGCGCAGGGCTTTCCGTATGGCTGCCACTACGTCTTTGCGACCGGGGTCGATACATTCCTTCAACTCAGTCACAACTTCCAGCAGTTCATCCTGGAATTGCGATTCGCGGGCCAATTGCTCAATAAGGCGGGAAGCCTCGTTTAATTCATAGGCAATTTCTTCGCTCAGTTCGTTCCAGACCTGGCGCTGAATCTCGCGTACATATTTTTTTGCCAAGGCTTCAATCTCATCCATTTCGGCCTCGGTAGCCACCGCCGATGCGATCATCCATTTACGCATCTGAAGAAGACAGTCGTGTTCATCTTCCCAGGCAAGGCGGTCTTTTGATTTATAGCGTTCGTGTGAGCCCGAGGTAGAGTGCCCCTGCGGCTGTGTCATTTCAATTACGTGTATTAAAACCGGCACATGCTCGGCACGGCAAACAGCTATCGCTCGTTCGTAAGTTTCGCAAAGGGCCACATAGTCCCAGCCTTTTACCTTAAATATCTCGTACCCGTTGGTGCCCGGTGCGCGTTGAAAACCTTTTAATATCTCGGATATATCTTCCTTAGTGGTTTGCAGGCGGGCCGGCACCGAAATAGCATAAGCATCATCCCAAACAGAAATGGCCATTGGCACCTGTAAAACGCCGGCGGCATTCAATGTTTCAAAAAACAGGCCTTCGGATGTTGAGCCATTGCCTATAGTGCCGAATGCAACCTCGTTACCCTTTACCGAAAAATTGTTTAAGTATTCCAGCTGTTTATTTTGCCTGTATAGCTTTGATGCGTAGGCCAAACCCAGCAACCTGGGCATATGGCCACCTGTTGTTGAAATATCGGCCGAGCAATTCATGCTTTCAGCCTGGTTTGTCCAGTTGCCATCGGCGTCGACAAAGCGGGTTGCATAGTGGCAGTTCATTTGCCTGCCTGCCGATGCGGGGTCCTTTTCTATATCGGGATAAGCATATAATTGCGCAAAAAATTCGTGCAGGTTACTCATGCCCGTGGCGAACATAAAAGTTTGGTCGCGGTAATAGCCTGCGCGCCAATCGCCTTTTTTAAAGGCTTTAGCCATAGCCAGTTGCGCAACCTCCTTACCATCACCAAATATGCCAAACTTCGCCTTACCCGTAAGCACCTCGCGGCGACCGATCAAACTCGCCTGCCTGCTTTCGTAGCCAATGCGGTAATCGTTTATTACAATCTTTTTAAAATCATCAAAACTCAGTTCAGCCGTTGTCGGCTGTCCTGTAGTGTTAATTGCGCTTTCGGGCATATATTATTTTGTTAGGGCGGTAAAATTAAGAAATTCTATTCTGTAATTGGCAATTCTGCATATAAAACATACAGTTTGCATAATAGTTTTATTATTAGGTTAAACCTTTTATATTTGTAATTATCAAACATGTAATTATGAAGAAATTATTATTAGTATGCGCAGTAATTTTAGGCTTTGCCTTTACTGCTTCGGCACAAGATAGCGAAAAAGCTGTATTTAAATTCAACGAGGAAAAACACGATTTCGGTAAAATTCCGCAGGGTACTCCTGTAACCACCGTGTTTGAATTTACTAACGTTGGTAAAGAGCCGCTTATCATAACCGATGTAAGGCCAACCTGTGGTTGCACCATTGCCGACTTTACTAAAACCCCGGTTAAATCCAATGAAAAGGGATCTATCAAAATTACCTACAATGCAGCTGTTGCAGCTCCGTTTAACAAAGGTATCGTAGTTACATCTAACGCTTCCATCCCGCAAAAAACATTAAATATTGTTGGCGAGGTTGTAGCAAAACCGGCGAGTAGCAGTAAGTAGCCCCCTAATCCCCTAAAGGGAAACTTTTTAAATATTTGAAGACACGAGCAATCGTGTCTTTTTTATTTTTACAAGCTGTTGACTCAAAAGCATCAACTCTTTCTTCCGGACTTTACCGACTTTCCGGACTTTCGGACTAAAATTACTAATTTTGTCCCATGCCAAAAATATCGCACAAAGGGCAGCAAATGCCCGCATCGCCTATACGTAAATTAACGCCGTTTGCTGACAAAGCAAAGCTGGATGGTAAGAAGGTTTATCATTTAAATATCGGGCAGCCGGATATTGAAACGCCGGAAGGGATGCTGAATTCTATTAAGAATATCAGCTTTAAAGTTTGGGCCTATACGCCGTCGGAAGGCACGTTGTCGTACCGTAAAAAGCTTGTTGAATATTATAACAAACTTGGCTACAATATTACCCCCGATAATATAATTGTTACTACGGGCGGTTCTGAAGCGATAACCATATCTATGATGGCCTGCCTGGACCCAGGCGACGAGGTAATTATCCCCGAACCATTTTACGCCAACTACAATGGTTTTGCCTGCCAGAGCGATATTGTGGTGAAGCCGATATTATCCTACATCGAAAATGGCTTTGCCCTGCCCCCTATCAGCGAATTCGAAAAGCTGATTACCGATAAAACCAAGGCGATTATCATTTGCAACCCCAATAACCCAACCGGCTACCTGTACTCGCGCGAGGAACTCGAAGCCCTAAAGGAACTTGCATTAAAATACGACCTGTATCTATTCAGCGATGAAGCCTACCGCGAGTTTTGCTACGACGGGCAAACTTTTACTTCGCCAATGCACTTGGATGGGTTGGACAACAACGTCATCGTTATGGATACCGTAAGCAAGCGCTACAGCGCCTGCGGTGCCCGCTTAGGCTGTTTGATCACCAAAAACAAGGAAGTAATAGCTGCCGGGTTAAAGTTCGCCCAGGCCCGCCTTAGCCCCGGCATGGTGGAACAAATTGCCGGCGAAGCGGCCGTTGATACCCCCGATGAATATTTTGAAACTGTAAACAAAGAGTATACCGCCCGCCGCAATACCATTGTAAATGCATTAAACAAAATGGAAGGCGTTCACTGCCCTAATCCAGGCGGTGCATTTTATGTGGTGGCTCAACTACCGATAGATAATGCCGACAAATTTTGCCAGTGGATGCTGGAAAGCTTCAGTCACGATAACTCAACGGTGATGATGGCCCCTGCAACCGGCTTCTACAGTACCGCCGGCGCAGGCCTAAACGAAGTGCGGATGGCCTATGTTTTGAATATCAATGATATTGAAAAAGCTATGGTTTGTTTGGATGAAGCTTTGCGAATTTACCCAGGTAGATTAGTAGCAGTAGCAGCAGGAAGTAGCAGCATATAAAAGTGGTAGCAGCATCTGAATTAGTTGCAGTTTTGTCATCGCTAAAGCAAAACTGCCACTTCCCACTGCTACTGCCACTATTTTTTATTACATTTGCAGTTGACTTAAGACCATCTACTCGGGACTTAAGACTTCACAAAAATGGGGTCGACCGGAATTGACAGGATGGAGATAAGTAAGTAAGCATGCAGCGCGTTGGGTGAATTAGCGCTCTAATCAGAACACTCAAAATCACAAATGGCGAAAATAACTACGCCTTAGCTGCTTAATTTAGAATTTAGCTAGCTTTTGTCCCGCCGGTTTTCCGTTTCATCGGGCCGGCACCAGGGGCATCGACAGATGAAACTGGCCTGCTTAAGGTGTGCATAGCGGGCGAGATAAAGCACCTAAGGAAGACGGTACAGGCAAGCGACTGGCCTTCCCCTTCCCTACAATTAAACAGAAGCTAAGCATGTAGAAAGCTTACCTTATACCATGTTTGGACGAGGGTTCGAATCCCTCCGACTCCACTTAAAGACAAAGGCATCGTATCAATTACGGTGCCTTTCCTATTTTCTATCGCTTAAAATATTTGTAAAACAAAACCAGGCTGGTAACACTTACTGAATATTTTACAAATTGTGAACCTTTAATTACTTACCGATGGGTATAGGCCTAACTATCCGGTTTTACAATACATAAAACCTTCGTTTTTTTAAGTCAACGAACAGAGACAAAAACAAATTCATTAAATGAAATAATTTGTAGTGTATAAAGGAAATTTTACCAAATACTTTTACCGGTTTTGATATGATCGAAAAATCCAAAGTCGTGGTAATAACTGTTTAAATGTAGCCCCGGCGTCTTAACTTGATTGCGTCACCGCATTTTTTCTAATAATAAAAGGATATATCTGCATCACTTTACACTTTTTGTAAAACTCACAACTGACTTTACAATTTGGTACCAATTCTCAAAAGCAGCCATAACTCATTATCAAACAGGTAGATTTGATAAAAAGCGATTATACAAATGATAAAAGGCATACAGTTATTACGTGCGATAGCAGCGCTGTCGGTTGTATTTGTTCATTGTCATTTTCATAAAATCGAAACCGGCATGTTTGGTGTCGATATTTTTTTTGTAATCAGCGGTTTTATTATTGCGTATATGGTAAATCAAACCACCAGGCAATTTATTATCAAACGCGTCATCAGGGTTTCGCCCTTATATTTTTTAGCTACCTTTCTCACCATGGCGCTGGCTCTAATACAACCGCAATGGTTTAACCATGTCGTCATCAATGCAGAAGCCCTTGTTAAATCTCTTTTATATATCCCTTATCAGATTAAATCGAGCGGCCCAATACTTTCTTTAGGGTGGACGCTGAATAACGAAATGTTTTTTTACGGGGTGATGTTTCTGTGCATCCTTATCTTTAGAAAAAAAGAATATTTGGTTCCCGCTTGTGCCGGATTATTGGTCTTGTTCCTAATTGTACTCCAAAGCTTTGATAAAGACACAATTTCGGCTTACAGTCACGTACTTCGCTTTTACAGAAATGGATTACTTCCTGAGTTTATTTATGGCTTAGTCCTATATTATTTCTGGGATTATTACAAGGACAATAGACTAAAATTTGCAAATACGCTAATGGTAGCTGTAGGATTGGTCGCCTTTATTGCCATGATCTATCTTGATTTAAATGAAAGCCTGCTTTGGTTACCAAGGAATATCCGCTATGGCATCCCGTCACTATTATTTGTAAATGCGTTCCTTGTTCTGGAAAGCAGGATTAACGAGAAAAACAGCGTTATAAAAACCGGGTTAAAATTAGGCGATGCGAGTTATGCAATGTACTTATTCCATCCCTTTGTAATCTATCTTCTGTTACGGGTCGTCTATCCAAAAGTCATCGGCCCTTCTAAGCTATTATTGGTTGAATTAGCAGAACTCATTTTTGCTATTATTCTAGTTGCCGTGGTAAGTGTGCTTATTTATGAGTTTGTAGACAAGCCATCAAATAATTTTTTAAAAAAACTGGTTAAGAGATACAGTCAGCCTCCTGTTACAAAAGTGGCAATATCAAAAATAGAAAAGTCTGTTTATTAACGAACCAGCGGTTTTAACAAGTATACCTGTATTATCATTTTTCAGGGCGGTTGCGAGGCATTCAAGTAGTCGTTTTGTTATTTTGGATTGTGCCAGTTGGATACCTTTTACGGGCTTTATTTGGCCCTAAGTGGGTTGATTTTTAGTCGCCAAAACAGTAAATTTATATATACGGTAAATTAATAATCATGAATTACCAAATTGCTTTTAAAGGGAATTCATGAACTGCTGATACTGCCGAACTGTGTTGTGCCTGGGAAAACCATGCATACATTTTATTGTTTTTTATCCCGTTCCTTAATTAATCTCATCGCAATGTCCGTACGCATATTATCCCTAAAAAAAAGCGCTGAGCCGAATGCAAATCCATACCTGGCTATTGAGTGCTTTGAATGGGTTAACGAGCGAATAAAGGTTAATGGTGTTACTGACCGTGCAGAGATATATGATTGGCTAAACAACTTCAATGGCGAAGCATATATAATTGACAATGAAGGTGATAAATATTATTTGATCCCTGCAATCAGCCCTGATGGCATAAAATATGTAAAAACAAACAGTAGCGAAAAAAAGCAGGATATACTATTTCAACTGCCTGAACTTGCCCGATTATAGCAAGAAACGCCTATTACCCCTATCTTTTCGCCGCCAGATTTAAGCCTATATTTTGATCGATGTAATGTTCTCTATTATTGAGCGCTTTATCAGTTACTTCCTGTAAAATCCCTGATATTTTGAAACATTCGCCATTAACAAATTCAGGGTAACCGATAACCCGGGCCGTTATTAATTTACCTTTCGCCGTTATCATTTCGGCTTCAAAATCAAAATCCGCCCCGTTTTCCACCGCATTGGTTACCATCTTCTCCGCCCGTTCACGATCGGGGCCTTCTTTGTAAAATTCAAGCCCTTTTTTAAAGCTTGGCGGTTCGCTATCCTTCGGTACTTCCAATATGTCTTTTAGTGATTTGCTCCAAATACTGGTGCTGGTTTTAAAATTTCGCTGCCAAAGCCCTACCCGGGCAATATTATAGGTTTTATGCAGAATGGCGGAAAGCTCAACCATTTCATCCTCTTTAAGCTTTTGTGATGTAATATCTTCCGTAAATATTGATAATCCCCCTATCTGGCCACTATCATTATGCCACGGCCGTATGTCCCAGCGCATCCAGGCCGGCCGACCATCAAGCGTGTCAATAAATCCTTCATCACACTTATTGATATCTCCTTTTAAACATGCCGAAAACATGTCGCTGTATATTATTTCTGATCCCGGGAATATCTCATATAAACATTTCCCGATAAACTCCTTCTCATACAAATTATAATCGCTCACCCATTTCTGCGAGGCGGCCAAAAAGCGCACGTTAATATCAACCATAGCTATTGCTATAGGCGCTTGTTCTACAAAAATTTTGTACCTGTCGGCATGCTCTTCTTCTCTCTTTATTTTTTCTATTAATTGCTTTGCCAGGGTTTCCTGCTGGTATTTTTGATAACATGCCGAAAAGTTTGATGGATTTGAAAAATTCAATAATACCGCCATCTGGCTTTTATTGTATTTTTTTTCGCTAATGTATTGATGGGCCAGTTCCATCTGCAGCCCCCGGTAGTAATTAAAAATTGTGGTGTTATATTTTTGTTTAAAATCCCGCTTTAGTTTCGATTCGGATATGAAGTGCTTCTTCGCCAAGTGCGGTATGCCGGGAAAATGGCTTAAAATGTGATCCTTTAACGTTTCAGTAACGTCGTTCAGGATTTTTTCTGTTGTAGCGGAATAGTAACTCCCGTTGGTTACGGCGGTTTCAATAATTTCGCTGTCTGTAATTAAGGGGCTAATGTCCGCAACATGTACAAAAAAACCCCTAACCTCGCCATCTGCAATATCAGGATAATAATTCGCACGGGCTTTTTTTGACTCGCCGTTTGGCAATACTATTGTGCGTTCAAAATTCTGTTCCTCCCCGCGCAAAGCTGCATTGATCCGTGGTAAATTTTCGTCATACATCGGCCCCAGAACCTCCCGGATGTGCATCACATTTATCATATCCTCGGGCTTAATTCCAAACCAGGTTACATAGGCTTTGTTGGCAAATCTGCAAATAAGTTTTTTGTCCCAATATGCAACCATCGCGTTCGCATATTCTGTCGCACCGACACCCAATTCAAGCAGGTCCGTTTTTCCCATTTAATTTCAATATTATTATTCTACTACCTTAACAGGTTAATATCAAATTATTTGATTAACCATCCGCGAATATCCGCAAAGGTCAATCTGTAAAAAATGCGCGCTATCACCTTTTTTAGTGCTGTTGCTGTGTATCAGGTATTAGGGAAAAACCAGTACCGGCAGTTTCTAAATAACTATATCGAGTTTAACTCGCCGACTAGTCCGGCGTTTATCTTCATTACTAAATCACTATCGGGAGGGATTGGCAACAATTGCAACAAAATTAGAATGGGCAACGAAGCCCATGATTACAGTTGCTTATTCGGCTCACCTGTCTACATCTTTAACTACAAATATTTACAGTCTGCGGTAAGGCAAAGCCACTTAATTTACTATTGTTATAATCAGAAAGCTCCCGATAAACTTTCAGATTTTACTAACTAAAGATAGGTATTAATTTAATAATATCTGCAAATCTTCCAAAACAAAAAATACTCCTGCCAAAAGTGTAGCCGGGCCTTCGCCTTTAAATTTTCCATCATGGCTTAAAACACTGTTGAATTTTTCCAGCAGCTTTATATATTTATCCATCCAATAATAAACAACGGTGGCTGGTTGCTCAGTTACTCCGGATGCATCAATAAACGATTCACCGTCGGCAAAGTCACTTTTTTTCGCAAATTCATCCGGAAACTCCACAGAAAAATCATGGCCGATTACAAAACCAATCCGGCGGATTACTTCCACACTGATCCGTTCAGTTTCAAACCAATTGTACATAGTCCGCCGGCTCACGTTCAACCGTCGCGCAAGTTCGCTAATACCCATTCGGTCGCGTCGTACTATGCGCTCTAATATTTCGCCCATATGCACTTTCGGTGATTCGGGGGTGCTGCCGGCAAGATTATTATTATAAGCAATAGCCGGATAATCAAGTTTGTTTTGCATAACTAATTTTCAAATCATTTGTTATATAATCGATACATTAATTTTTTCGACAGAGTGTTCGACAATGGATCTTAATGCCAAAGCGTCTTTTTAAATAATACTATAACTTATCAAATATTGCACCTTATGGCTTTTTATCAACATAATCATTTTGCTATTGCTATTCTCATTCTATTATGTTAAACAATTACAAACCAGGCATTTAAACGTGGTTAAAAAAGTCTACTAAGTGTTTTTAATATTTAGTAATAACGCTCATTAAAAACAGATATTTGCATCTAGCTTAATAATTATACTATAAATATATCATATTTACGATTCATATACAAACCTATAAAAGGTCAACTTATACCTATATAAGATTATGTTTTATAGGCTTTTATAAAATACAATCGACTAAAAACGCAGCAACCGGTCCAGTTATTATTCAACCATTTACGCAAGTGGATATTTTGCCTTTATTTATACAAAATTAAATCAAAAGTGTATTAAAAAGCAAATTACAACCGCGATTAATTTTAACTTCTATAGAAAATAATAAGCAAATAAATATTTTATTACAACGGGGAAAACCCAAAATTCATTTGTTCTCAACATAAAATAATATTTGTTAATAAGTTATTAACAATAAAGCACCAGGTATGGTAGTGCCGGGCGTCAATGTGATTTAATATTAATAAGTTCTGGCCTTTGCATAAGATAGGCGAAAATCCAACTGATGGGCAGCGAACGATTGGAGCGCTAAACTAACAGTTTTGTCATTTGCAATTACTGCCGAAATACCCTGATTAATTAAAAATTGCTTTTTATCCGTATTTAACAACCCGGAATTTAACATGATATTAAACCAATTCGAAAATTTAGAAGCCCCCTTATAATTGAGGTGCCCAAAATCGGCGAACCCATCATCGGCTATAGGGAATTTATTAAAATCTAAAAACTCCACTGATGAAAACATTTTCTGCCTTATTCTTAAAAATTCGTCTTCGTTTTTCAGATACTCATAGCTGCGGTGCTGAGGGCTCCTAACCAGGAACACTCTTTTTCCCCGCACAGCGCAGTAAACAATGATTTTTTGCAGGTAATGCAGATTTACAAATGACAAACGCTCCGTGGTAATTTTGATGGGTGGTGTAGTTGATGAGTCAGCTGTTGAATTGGTTTGGGAATTATTAATTCGTAAATATCCCCCTATAACGTTGGTAAATTCATAGTTCGACGTAAGTAACCTCGTTAAATTGGTCCGGGTTGAAACAGAAAGGCAATTCATAAAATCTTTTGGGTTATTTTTAACCAAGAGGCCGATATCAGCCCTATCCATAAATGGCGTATACTTTGGAAACATACTCGACATATATTTATAACCCCAGGTCCATTCGTCCATCTTTGCATCAATCTGGTTATTTGTAAACTCAATCAGTACAGTTTCAATTTGCGGGTTTTGCAGCAGCACCATTTTAACTTTTTGATAGGTATAAAAATATGGCTCGGCGGAGTGAGACAGGTTTTTTAAGCTATTTATCAAAGTATCGTTAAAGGCACATTCGGGGTGCGAGTGGCCAAACAGTACTATCTTGCTTTTATTGCTGATAACAAACCGCGATTTTTTATTGATGATATAATTAGGCACCAAAATTATAACGGCAAGCATTAAAATGCTGGCGACTAAAAATAATACCGTTTGCTTTATAAATTTAGACATGGTTTTAGAATTGAAAATAAATGAACTGCTGCTCGCGCCCCATAAACAGGTAGATCATGAGTATCAGTGAAAAATAAAATGCATACCTGTAGCTTTTCCTTTTAAACCTTGCTAACGATGCAATTGCATATTGGCTTTCGCGGCCGCTCCATTCAATAATTATAAATACTATAATCAAAATAACGGTTTCAAAAACCATTACCCGGCTGGCATCAAACTGTGGGACAGTAAATAGTGATTTTGAAAAAATACGGCCGATATAGCTAAAGGCATGGCTCATACTGGTAGCCCTGAAAAATATCCATGCAAAAACAGTTAGTGAAAAAGTCAACAAAATTTGAAAAAACTCCCACAGCGATGGCAGTGCCCTACCCTGGGCAACTATTTGCAGGTTAACCCTGTTTTTGTTAAAAATAATTAACGGCATTATATACAGTGCATTTAGTAATCCCCATGTTATAAACGTCCAGTTGGCGCCGTGCCAAAAGCCGCTTACCAAAAAAATGATAAAGGTGTTCCTTACCTTAGTCCAGGTCCCACCCTTGCTGCCGCCCAGCGGTATGTACAAATAGTCGCGAAACCAGGATGACAACGAAATATGCCAGCGGCGCCAAAACTCCGCGATATCCCTCGAAAAATATGGGAAGGCAAAGTTTCGCAGAAGGTCGATACCAAAAAGCCGTGCAATACCCAGCGCCATGTCAGAGTAGCCAGAAAAATCGCAATATATCTGGAAGGTAAAAAATAAAGCGCCCAAAACCAGGGTACTGCCTGTATAGCCGGAAGAGTTGGCAAAAATAACATTTGCAAATTCTGAGCACTGATCTGCAATTACAGCTTTTTTAAACAACCCCCATAATATTTGCCGCAAGCCATCGGCGGCCATATAGTAGTCAAACGTTCTCACCTTTTTTACTTGTGGTAAAAGGTGCGTGGCCCTTTCAATCGGACCGGCAACCAGCAGCGGGAAAAAACTAACAAATAACGAATAATCAATAAAATTTCTTTCGGCCTTTATCCGGTTTTTATAAATATCAATAACATACGACAGTCCGTGAAAAGTGTAAAATGAAATACCTACGGGTAAAATAACTTTTAGGGTCCACGGGTTTACATGCAGGCCTATATTTGCCATGGCTATGGCCATTGAGGCTGCAAAAAAATTGAAGTATTTAAAAACGCCTAAAAAACCAAGATTTACGATAACGCTAAGCCAAAACCAGAATTTCCTGGCTTTGGCGCTGCCCGCCCCGCTCATTTTAATACCGGTAACATAATCAAGCAGTGTTGAAAATACCAAAAGGAATAAAAAACGCCAATCCCAGCATGCGTAAAAGAAGTAGCTGGCGCAAAGCAACAACACGTTTTGATATTTCAGGCTTTTGCCGGCAACAAACCAGTAAAGTACAAAAACTACCGGCAGGAATAACGCAAAACTAAGTGAGTTGAAAAGCATGCTATTTGTATTTATTATCGGGTTGTTTGTTACATTTTAAGTAATGGCTATTACACCTTATTAATATACAAGGCGATTATTTATGTTTTAGCCCCTGTTTATCAGTATGTTAAAATTAGCTCTTATAACTAATGAAATTCATTACCGCGGCTGGTTAAAAGATAATTGCGTACAATCCTGTAAAAGTTTTTTACAACTTTTATACAGTTTCACCTTGCTTTAAATGAATGTCAAATTATTTCCCGGTGGTTAAATTCTGTTAATTTTGACACCAGGGTTTCCTATAAGGCAAAATGTCATAACCATCGGCTACCGTGAAATTTAACTGTAACATAGGGTTACAGGCCGCATGGCAAGCCACAAATACCATGTGAAAGTGTAGCTACATTACCAAAAATGTAAACCCGGCCCTTGCATTTTGTGTATTGCTTGTGAAAAAATAGGGGCATTTTACAATTTGATTGCAACCTAAAAAACACCTATCATATTGATAATTAATAAAATAGCTTTGAATTATTGAAGCACTGCAAAAAGGCGGTTAATTAAAATCAATAATAAAACGTTTAAAATATGTGTGGAATAGTAGGTTACATTGGCTACCGCGAAGCGTGGCCTGTTGTATTAAAAGGGTTAAAAAGGCTCGAGTACCGCGGTTATGACAGCGCTGGGATTGCTATTATAAATACTAATGGTTTTAACGTTTATAAAAAGGCCGGTAAGGTATCTGTACTTGAATCTTACACTGACGGTAAGGATCGGACAGGTAAAATTGCGATTGGCCACACACGCTGGGCCACCCATGGCGTACCTTCTGACCGGAATTCACATCCGCACAGTTCAAATGACAAGCGGTTGCACATTATACACAATGGAATAATTGAAAACTACTCGACACTTAAGCAAGAATTATCACAACGTGGCCATGTTTTTGAAAGCGACACCGACACAGAGGTTTTAATACACCTGGTTGAAGAAATTCAAAATATGGAGCAGATAAATTTGCTGGAAGCAGTGCAGCTGGCAATGGCCGAGGTGGTGGGCGCATACGCCATAGTAATACTGGACCGTGAAAATCCTGATCAGCTAATTGCAGCAAGAAAAGGGAGCCCATTGGTTATTGGCGTGGGTAATGGCGAGTATTTTGTGGCATCGGATGCAACGCCAATTGTTGAATATGTTAAAAATGTTATCTATTTAAATGATAACGAAGTGGCTTTGATAAAGCGGGATAAAATTTTAATAAAGCATCTGGATAACATTGTCCATACCCCATTAATACATGAACTGGAATTAAAACTGGAGGCGCTTGAAAAAGGCGGGTTTGACCATTTTATGCTGAAAGAAATATTTGAGCAGCCACGTTCTGTACGCGACTGTTTGCGTGGCCGCATTTACCCTGAACTCGGCAAAGTGGAATTAGGGGGTATCAAAGAATACGCTGAAAAATTAAAAAATATTGATCGAATAATTATTATTGCCTGTGGCACTTCGTGGCATGCGGGTTTGGCCGGTGAATACCTGATAGAGGAATTTGCCCGCATCCCTGTGGAGGTTGAGTATGCTTCTGAATTCAGGTACCGCAATCCTATTATCAATGAAAATGATGTAATAATTGCCATATCACAATCTGGAGAAACGGCCGATACAATGGCCGCCATTGAAATAGCTAAAGAACGAGGCGCAACAATTTTTGGAATATGCAACGTTGCCGGCGCATCTATACCCCGCATAACCCACGCCGGAGTTTATACGCATGCCGGCCCCGAAATAGGTGTTGCCTCAACAAAAGCGTTTACGGCACAGGTAACCGTACTAACACTTATTGCGCTTTACATAGCGCAACAAAAAGGAACCCTTACCACATCTAAATTAACCAGCCTGTTAACCGAACTTGATACCATACCCGGAAAGATAGAAACCGTACTGACCTCAAATGAGCTTATAAAAAATATCGCGGCCCAAATTAAAGGGGCAAGCAACTGCCTGTTTTTGGGCCGGGGGAGCGGGTTCCCTGTAGCATTGGAAGGCGCACTAAAATTAAAGGAGATCTCATACATTCATGCCGAGGGCTACCCCGCAGCCGAAATGAAGCACGGCCCCATCGCTCTAATTGACGCGGACATGCCGGTAATATTTATAGCGACCAAAAATTCGTCTTACGAAAAGGTGATCAGTAACATCCAGGAGGTAAAGGCGCGGAAAGGCCAGGTTATTGCGATTGTTACCCAGGGCGATACGGTTGTTTCAAAAATGGCAGACGACTATATTGAAATTCCCGATTCGGACGAAGCCTTCTTACCGTTATTGGCTACCATTCCGTTACAGCTGCTTGCATATCATATTGCGGTAATGCGGGGCTGTAACGTTGACCAGCCACGTAACCTTGCCAAATCTGTTACTGTTGAATAAAGCTCTTTTTTTAATAATTATAGATCAGTTTTAAGTGGCCAATTGGAAACTCCTTCCAGTTGGCTTTTTTGTTTTACCCCTGAGTAAAGGAAAGAAACGGGTATTGCTTTTTGTTATTTCAACACATATCTCAACGTGAGTGTCTGCAAAAACTATCACTATCAGTATGTAATTCCGGTGAGGGAACTAATCAGCCCGCCTGGCCGCTGTTTACTTGCCTGAACAGGCCGCGATCACCGGTTGTATCTGTTATCCCGTCAAAATTTAATAAAGGCACAGAAAGCTTATTTAACGATATCAGTACAATCGGGTTTTGAAAATCTTACCATTTTTTTAGTCCCTGTTTGGCCAACAGGCGCCAGTTGATTGTACCTATAAATCAATTTGAGCCGGTTAGATAAAAACGCTGGAGGAACTTGTACGTTTTCTAAATTGCTTCGCGGAAATTTTGTGTGCCTGATCCGCAAAAAAAAGCAAAAAAACTTACGATCTCACGACTAAAAACAGCGCTGCTTTCCCCCTTAAAATCACAGTTTTTACAAGCCTTTTTACAGCGTTTGTAAACATAAATACACGGATTTTTTACATTTTATGTAAAAAAAACAGGGTTATTTACAATAAAATTTCAATCAGAATAATTTGTATTTTATTGATTTACAAACAAATAGATTTGGTATATCAAATAATTG
>Ga0105240_10008232_pt1 | contig 14941 bp, 12 predicted proteins | sample KBSC54metaG_FD_80426 | JGI IMG/M metagenome (GOLD analysis project Ga0105240, IMG submission 80426) | Corn rhizosphere microbial communities from Kellogg Biological Station, Michigan, USA - KBS C5-4 metaG | ecosystem: Host-associated > Plants > Roots > Rhizosphere > Soil | place: Michigan, USA... | reverse complement strand
CGTAGGACCCACAACAGCGGCGTGTCCTCGCCCGCAGAAACCGGCGTGACTTTGCCATTGATCAACAAGTCCATGCGTTCTCTCCCGCTAGCCTGCGCGCAGACCCGGCTAGCGGGTGCACCCTATCATGTAATTTCATTGCAATGAAAAAACGAAGTTCACCTTATTGAACTAACGCATTGAATTTCAGCGGGCAGGACGTCTACTCTTTACCCGCAAGGCGAGAAGTTTGGGGCGCCTGAGAAATACCTGAGCCTCAGAGTGATGTGCTTCCGGCGTTCGCGCCACGTGCGCGAAATGCGAGCCGACCTAGCGCGAACCTCCATTCTTATTTCAGAAGCCAACGGATAGTGTCGTACCGAGTGGCTCCTCCGTCCCTTATTCAGCGGCCACTCATGGCCTGCAGTACGAGATCGAGCGGCTACCGGCCATCGGTCGCTCCAGTTGCAAACGTTCCGGTCCAACGAGCGGAAATGCATGTCTTGGAACGAAGCAGATCCACTAAGTGTTGGCACGCGGAGCGTTGCGCCGAAGCGAAACTACCAAGGCATCTCTGGGTAAAGTTATCAGGTCCAGCCTAGGGTGAGCCGGGCTTGCCATCCACAAACGGATTCAGGATTTTCAGCCGCTCTTCGATCACCAGGCCGTGTTGCATGTCTTCTGACCAAAGCGTCACGCATCCCGCCTCCAGCGCCGCAGCCACCACTAGTCCGTCGAACACCGACAGCCCGTAACGTTGCGCACGCTGCAGCCCCGCCGCATGAGTGTCCAACGTGACCGGAGCGATCGTCGGGCACAGCGTGCGGATGTCATCAAGCGCGTCGTTCAGCTCAGTCCAGCTCATCTTGAGCTTACGCCGCGCGACGTTTGAGAACTCGTTCAGGATCTGAACGTTGATGAAGCAACCGCGCGCCAGCAACTGTTGCGCCGTCGAAGCGCGCACGTCCGTTGTGAAGGCGTATACCAGTACATTGGTGTCGAGGAATTCATCGAGCATTGGCTTCGTCACGATCGAACTTCCAGTCCGACGGCAACTCCTTACGGAGCTTGCGGATTCGTGCTAGAGCGCGTTCGCGACTGCGGTCGCGATCGATGCCGAACGTCCGCTCGCCCGCCACGAACACCTCGACGTGATCGCCTTCCTTTAATTTCAGAGCCTCTACTACGGAGGCGGGAAGGCGCAGGGCGAGACTGTTACCCCATTTGGAGACTCGCATAACGACTCCTTTGATATACCACCATCATCGTATATCCAAGCTTGCCCGATGGTCAAACGAACCCCATGGATGTCCCTTTTTTGTTTCACCAACTCATTGATTTCACTGAGATCGGAATCTTCCGAAATCCCTGACCGTGAACATGCGATTCAATCGGCAGCGGCTCTTCTCGCAAGCCACAAGTGACCTCGACCAAGGAAGGCCACTTTGTCGCGCTTTGGCATCCGCTAATCTGATGACGGAAAAGGGAGGGGAGTCCGACCTGCCGGTGCACCGATAAAAGCAGTCACTTCTTGTCGAATCGCCGTCTCAGCGGCGTTCACTTACGGCGGCTCGCGCAGAAGCTCACGAAGGCCGTGAGGTGATCAGCGAACTTTCGCGTCTCTTCAGACTCGAGCCCGGCGACCTGATTTTTACGGGTACGCCGGCCGGGGTGCGAGCTGTCGTGCCGGACGACCAACTTGTGGGTAAAGTCGCTGGAGAGGCGGTATTACCCCGGCGGTCGCGCCAGCCGCCCAACAGTTGGACTCTGCAATGACATCTGCGAAAAAATTGAGGCTGCAGCGGTAAGTTGATTGCGCGCTGCCAGCTCGGCCTTTCGCGACAGGCGAACGGTGGGAACTGCAACACCAATGGTGCCCACGAGGCGACCGGATGCTCTTAGGCCGACGCTGATTCCTGTAATTCCCAAAGTAAATTCTTCGTGAGAGTACGCAAAGCCAGTAGCCCGAATCTGCAGAATCTGCCGCCACAATTCTTTTTTGTTGCAAATGGTGTGGGGTGTGATCTTTTGAAGTCGGACTCGTGTGAAATAGGCGTCGATAGCCTCGTCAGTCATGTTCGCGAGGAATATTTTCCCACCGGAAAACGCGTGCAGCGGCGCCCGTTGTCCAGGGCGCACGACCGTCACGAGCATATGGGTTCCCAGTTTCGTGAGGACACACTCAATCTCGTGGGATCGTTGCTCCACGTAGTGAGACGTTTCTCCGAGAGCGTCGGTTATCCGGTCAAGAAGTGGGGCGGCCAAGGCTTGCCAGGACGGGGAGTGAATATTCTTGGATGTCAGTCTTCCGACGGCATCGCCAATGTTATATCCGCCACGTTCACCGTTCTGCACTAGGTAGCCGCGCTGAACGAGTGTGTTGAGCAAATAGTACAAACTGCTATTGGGGATGCGCAGGCGTGCGCGGATCTGTCCATAAGTGGGAGGCGCTGCCGACGTTCCTACGAATTCGAGGATGTCGATCGCTCGGGTCGCCGACTTTACTGAAACGCTGCTACTTCGCTTCATGGATATGGATTTTAGTGCAGCAATTTTGGAAGTACAGTGCCATCTGAGCTTGCGACGGAGTTGTCGAGTGTTGTCGTTTGCGACCGCGCTCACTTCGCCGCGTCAATTTCCATCATCCGCCTGAAGGCGGGCCGCGACGTGATACCCGCGCAGTACGCATCCAGCACCGGTGTCCTACTCATATGCTTCGATTGGAGCATGGAATTGATTCTGAGCCCGAGCATGATGTCCGCAGCGGAGAATTGGTCGCCGAGAAAATAGGCGTTTTGGGAAAGATGAGAATTGAGAAATTCCTCCACTTCCGCCGGCGGTGCCCAGCCCATAGCACCAAAGACGTGCTTGATACCGAAGCGCCGTTCTATGAAGGCCGGTTCCATTACGCCCGGACGGTAGGCGAGCCAGGACAGATATTCGCCCCGCTTTGTATCGCCGACGTGTGGGGCCAACTGAGCCTCTGGAAACAGGTCCGTCAGATAGAGCGCAATGGCGCTGCCTTCGAAGATGAGCCGGCCGTCGTGGATCAGCGCGGGCACTTTTCCATGCGGATGAGGATTCGCGGGATCGCGCGTGCCGAAACCATCCGCGCCGCGGGTGGTGACCACTGTCGTTTCATAGGGTGCACCGATCTCCTCAAGCAGCCAGAGAATGCTGCTTGAGCGCGACTGTGGCTTGTGAAAGAGCGTGAGCATGAATGTCCGTCCCGGGGGCCGACTCTGAATAACGGCGGGAAGTTCAATAGGGTGAACATGGATACTACATTACCTTGACCGCCGAAATACGAATCGTCACCATGTCATCCGTAAGCTTCAGACCAACAGCAACTAGTGCACTGTCCAAAAAGTTTTTCCGCATGGGGGGCGCTACCAGTAGCGGGAAAATGCGGTTCTACCCAGTACCACATGTGGAAAAACTTAGCTGCCGGAGCACTAGTGCCCGCTTCGAACTGTTTATAAATCGATGAGACGTGAATTTACCCTCTCGTACCTCACGACGGCTCCCCTGGAGGCCGGAGATGTGCTCCTCTTAGCGGAAAAGGTCGGCTATTGCGCCATTGGCGTTCGCCTCGCCCCACTGCTACCGGGAGGCCATTTTTCACCTCTGAGTGAAAATCCCGTCCTGCTCCGGCAGACATTGGCCCGCATGAAAGATACTGGAGTAAAAGTCTTTGACGTTGACGGGGTGCGTCTGGACCAAGCGTTTCGACGTGGAAGCTTTGACCGACAACTTGGAGTTGCTGCAGAGCTTGGCGCAAAAGTCGTTACGGTCATCGGCGATGACCCTGATGAGGAGCGGACTGTCGATTCTTTTGCGGAACTATGCGACGCCGCTGCCGTGTATGATCTGGCGGTTACCCTCGAGTTCATGCCGTATAGCGTGACATCAAACTTTAACAGTGCACTGCACATCGTACGCCACGCTCAACGCCCTAACGCGCGAATTCTTCTCGACCTTTTGCATGCGAACCGGTCGCACATGTCATGCGAGGATATTGCGGCGACCCCGCCGGGGTGTCTGAGTCATGCCCAACTTTGCGACGCGCCGGCGGAAATACCCACCATCCGTGAAGAACTGATTCACACCGCTCGCTACGCAAGGCTTCTCCCCGGAACCGGCGGAATCAATGTACGCGGCATGACAGAAGCGTTGCCTGATAACTTGCCGCTGAGTATTGAAATTCCCAATACCGAGCAAGTGGCTCTACTGGGCACCGAAGAGTGGGCACGGCGCTGCCTGTTGGCAACCCAGCAGGCACTGGAAACTTAAGAGGCGCAGTGCGAAGCGCCCAGGGTATCACTCTTGTATAAGGCGCGACGCCGAGGGCTCAGAAGGCTTCCGATCGCAAGCTGACCTAGGGCACCGGAGCGGGATTCCCAGAGCGCCGGTACGCTGACGAAGGTGGAAGTGCACTTTCAATGAGGCCGAGCCGGCCACTTTTGCTTGCCTCTCAATCTTAGGAGCAATTTTGGCAGGGAAGTGGCAGGGTAGGGAAAATCGCCCCCCAGATATCTTCAGCTGTAACTCCCTCCTGCCATCATCGGTGGAAACTACCGGGATGAACGACCGGCTGAGTCGACAGTGGATCGCCGCGAATATTCTGCCCCATGAAGGGGAGGTCCGCGGCTGGTTGCGCCGAAATGTCCCCTCGCTCAAAGGGCCGGATATCGACGATCTCATCCAGGAAGCTTTTGCCAGATTGCTGGCGACCGATCTTTCGCAGATCACGAATGGGCGAGGCTACCTCTATACGGTTATCCGCAACTTACTGATCCGTCAGGCTCGCCGCGCACGAATCGTACCGATGGAACGTATAGGGGAAATCGAAGCGCTCCGTCTTCCTAGTGAGGAGCCGGGACCTGAGCGCCTGGTCAGCGCGCGCCAGGAGCTCGAAATGCTGGAGCGCATTGTCAACGGCTTGCCAGAGCAGCCGAAGCGAGCTTTTCAGCTGCAGAAGTTCCATGGACTCAGTCAGCGGGAGATTGCTTGCGAGATGAATATCAGCGAGAAAACGGTGGAGAAGCATTTGGCAACGGCGCTGTTGCGAGTGATGGATGCCGTTCACGAGCAGCAGCATTTCCGGGCGAATCAACAGCAGCACCTCGAAAGCAACGGTCATGACAGACGCACAACGGATTGATGTCGATGCAAGCGACTGGGCTGTTCGCTTGCACTCGGGGCAACTCTCCGAGATGCAACGGGACGAGCTAACACGGTGGCTGGAAGCGGATTCGCGCCATCGCGGTGCCCTCCTGCGCGCTCAAGTCGTCTGGGAGGATTTGGATCGGCTTGCCGCCCTCGCGACAGGAACGCAGCTGGGTGGTGAACCGCCTTCGATCCGCCGGGTCGCAGTTTCGACTGGCGAAGTTCCTGCGCCCCCTACACTGATCGCGGTACAGACTGCGTCAGGCCTGTCAAAACGCATCACTCTCGGATTTGCTGTGGCGGCCGGCCTCGTGATGGTCGTTGGTGTACTGCTGTATTTTCGACTTGGCGCTCAGAGCTATTCGACACCCTTGGGTAGAACCGACCGGGTGCGGCTTGAGGACGGCTCGGAGGTCACTTTGAACACCGATACCCGAATTCGGGTGCAGCTCAGGAATCCGGAACGGCGTATTGAGCTCGATAATGGCGAGGCGCTGTTCAAGGTGGCCAAAGATCCGGAGCGTCCGTTCATCGTCCACGTGGGCACCCTCTCGGTACGTGCGATCGGGACGACATTCGCGGTTCGCAGAGGGGCTTCCAGAACTGACATCATGGTTACAGAGGGAGTTGTCGAGCTCACTGACCAAAGCGAAGCGGCCGTACCGCCGCCACAGCTGATTCTCGCGAATCAACGCGCCACCGTTGTAGAGAGCCGCAATGTGGCGATACAAAAGTACACCCCGGAGACGATGGAGAATCAGCTTGCCTGGGCTGACGCTGTAGTCAGATTCACAGGGGAGCCCCTCGCCACCGCCATTGCGGAGCTGAATCGGCACAATCGAATCCAAATCGTCGTCGACGACCCTGTGCTTGCCGCACGTCCGGTAGCAGGTACATTCAAATTAACCGACCCGACGAATTTCGCTGCGACGATTGCTATCGCCCTGGGAGTGCAACAGGCTCGACAGGACGAGACGATCCACCTACATCGTTAGCGGCGGCGTTCTGGTCTCTCGTCGGGCATGAAACTTATGTGACCGGTTGGGGGATAAAGCCGACTCAGGAATCTTCTTTCTCCGATAGCGCGATACACAGCGCGTGGAGAACGAAAAATGTATCGAGTCGGGAGAAGGGTCAAGGTGAGCGGCGTTCTCATAGCGAGCATTCTGTTGGCGCAGGCCGTGCCATCCTTTGCTACGGAAATCCACCAGTTCGATATTCCAGCGAAGCCCGCTATAGAGGCAGTCAACGACTTCGCTTCGCAAGCGCATGTCCAGATTCTTGTGGATGCAAACAACGTTAAAGGAAAACAACTCCGCCCCGTCTTCGGGGAATATTCGACGGATGCGGGACTTAAGCTGCTGCTCACCGATAGCGGCCTGAAACCACAATATATTGGCGATCACTCAGTCGCTTTAGTTACCGGAGGTAACCTCAGCGCGCCTATGGAGGCTGCAGAGGGTAAGGGTGAGGATCCAAACGAAGATAGCCAAAGACCGCAAGGAGAACAGAGGCAATCCTTATGGGAGCGCTTTCGCGTGGCTCAAGCAGGTCAAACTGTACCTACAGAAGCTACTTCCGTAGCGAAAGAAAATAAGGAACAGGCTTTACAAAAGGAGCCTGTGGCTCTTCAAGAAGTCGTCGTTACAGCTCAGAAACGCAACGAGCGCCTACTCGATGTTCCCGTGCCTGTTGCAGTAGTGGATGCCGGCCAGCTTACCGACACCGGTCAGGTTCTCCTGCGCGATTACTACTCAAGTGTTCCGGGCCTCTCCGCACAGCCCGGTATCAACGGCAGTCAGGCGCTTTCAATCCGCGGAATTACCACCGGAGCTGATACGTCGCCGACAGTCGGAGTGACCATCGATGATGTGCCATTTGGAGCGAGCGGGGGACGTTCGGATGGAAATTTCGTTCCTGATATTGACCCGGGCGATCTTGCCCACATCGAGGTTCTTCGCGGGCCGCAAGGCACGCTCTACGGCGCCGGAAGCATGGGCGGGTTGATCAAATATGTCACCAGTAATCCAACCACTTCGGGATTTAGCGGACGAATCGAGGGAGGCTATGCGAGCGTCTATAATGGGGCTGAACCGGGCTTCAACGTTCGAGCATCCTTCAATGTTCCGCTCTCAAACACTCTGGCAATTCGTGTAAGCGGATTTGTACGCCAAGACCCTGGATACATCGATAATCCCACGCTGGACCTGAAAGGGGTCAATGAGGCGCAGGCCAACGGCGCCAGATTATCGGCGCTTTGGACTCCCTCTGAGGAGCTATCGGTCAAAGTAAGCGCGCTGTATCAGACCTACAAAGCAAACGGATTGTCAGAAGTCGATCAAGCCCCTGGCCTCGGTCCTCTACAGCATAACTACATCAATGGACTCGGCCCCACCGAGCGCACGGTGCAAGGGTACAGCGCCAATATCAATTACCAGCTTGGTCCGGTCCTACTCACATCTGTAACGGGGTACAGCGAGTATCGTCTTCGTGCACCGTTTGATTTCACGCCCTTCTTCGGACAATACACTGCGGGCGGGGTGCAAGGGACCAGCTTCAAGGGATTCGGTGTTACCGGGACCGGCTTGTTTAGCTTCGTGGATCAAAAAAAGACCACGCAAGAACTCAGAGCATCGGGCTCTTTTGGCAAGGTTGTAGACTGGATTGTGGGCGGCTTCTATGACCACGAGTACGATGGCAACGTTCAAGTGGCCGAAGGCATCAACAACACAACAGGAGCGCAGCTCGGCCAGCTTTCTTATAGTCACTATCCGGATATCTACCAGGAGTATGCGGGGTTTGTGAATCTGACCTTTCACCTGACGGACCGTTTGGATGTCCAGGTGGGCGGCCGTGAAAGCCACAACCGTACCGAGGAAGATAGCTACGGCGTCGGACCGGAGGGTCTGCTGATATTTGGGAGCGATCCGTTTAGCCCCGCGAATGAATATGAATCCGGCAACTCCTTTACCTATCTAGCCTCGCCCAGCTACAAGGTGACCTCGAATATTTTCTTGTACACGCGCTTCGCTTCTGGTTACCAACCGGGAGCCCCGAACGCGAACGTACCTGGGGTACCGGCGCTCAAGCCAAGCAAGACGACAAATTACGAGGTTGGCGCCAAAGGTAGCTTCCTCAATGATAGGCTGACGCTTGACGCATCGCTCTTTTACATAGACTGGAACGATATCCAGCTTAATTTACTCACTGCGAACAAGGTCTCCTATGACTACAACGGCAGTGGCGCGAAGAGCGAGGGAATAGAATTTTCAGCCGAAGCACGACCTATTAGGGGCATGTCACTGAGCGGTTGGATCACCTATGACGATGCCGTGCTGACGCAAGCCTTCCCAGCGGGTAGTACCGCTTATGGCGTGCCCGGTAATCGGCTGCCCTTTACGCCACACTTTTCGGCTTATGGGACCGTGGAGCAGCAATTTCCTCTCTGGACGGATACAGTCGGTTTTGCGGGCGGCACCGTGAGTTATATTGGTAGCCGCGTCGGCCCGTTCCAAGCAACTCCGCAAGTGCAGAATTTTCCGGCGTATACCAAAATCGACTTGCGCACAGGCGTTAAATTCGACTCCTGGACCGCGAGCCTTTACGCGAACAATGTTACGAATAAACGCGGATTGCTGAACGGTGGCCTGGGCTACGTCGAGCCGAATGCCCTCATCTACATCACACCGCGAGTTATAGGTCTCACCCTGAGTAGGGAATTCTGATCGCGAGGCGGAAGAACGAAGCGATCTTGGATGGCACGAGCCGTATGAGGGGAGGCTGTCACGCACGGAATCCTGTGAGTAACTAGGGGGTGAAAGTCCCCCAGTTACTCAGTCCGCCTCGCCAACACATTAAGGGTTTTCTGCTTGAACACAATTCGGGGTTGAAGATTATGCTCAACGCACACCAACTCGGGTCTAGGGTCGCTATTGTTGCGGCCTGGATTGTGGGAGCCGCTAGCCCGACTTATGCCGGACAGGACCACCAATCCAACACTGCCGTTGTCTCGAATACCGCGGGCGCTAGGCTTTCAGTTGATGCCAACGGGACAATTCACCTTCCACCGATGGATATCCCCCTTTCGAATCTCTTGAGTCCAAGTGCGAGAGCGGGACTTACGCAGTACTTCAACTTCCTAACAACGCCCGCAAGCAACGCGCTTGGTGGAGCGTCGAAGGCGGATCCAGAAGCGAACCGGAAGGCACTGAACGAATATATGAGACCCGCGCTCGAGCGTGACCGGGAGTTATATCCGACGGACCAGACCCCAGTCACGATCGCCGGTGTGAAGGCGGATGTCTTCACTCCGAAGACGGGAGTTGACCCGAGGAACAGGAATCGGGTTTTGATCGAGTTGCACGGCGGCGGATTTTCGGAGGGCGCCGGAACCATCAGCGCTTTAGAATCCATTCCTGTGGCGAATCTGGGCGGGATCAAAGTCATTGCCCTCGACTACCGACAGGGGCCTGAGCACAAATTTCCCGCGGCGAGCCAGGATGTCGTTGCCGTCTACAGGGAATTGCTCAAGACCATCAAGCCTCGGAATGTCGGTATCTATGGATGTTCGTCGGGCGGACTCCTTACGGCTGAAGCCGTGGCGTGGATTGAAAAGGAGGGCTTGCCTGCACCAGGTGCGATTGGAATTTTCTGCGCTGGTGCTGGCGGGGTTGGCGATGGGGATTCGGGCTATCTGGGCACAGCCTTGATCGGCTGGCGGATTCTATCGCCCGATAAATTATCTCATTCCAATTGGTCCTATTTCGAAGGCGCCGATCTCAGCGACCCGCTGGTGTCACCCATTCGTTCCAGGGCGGTACTCGCCAAATTCCCTCCGACTCTCGTTATAACATCGACTCGCGATAACGCCGAGAGCTCAGCTGTGTACACGCATGCTCAATTGGTAAAACTAGGCGTCGATGCGGAGTTACATGTTTGGGAGGGACAGCCGCATGGTTTCTTCACTTCTGACCCCGATTTCCCCGAATCGAAAGAGGCGTGGGATGTTGTTGTGAGGTTTTTCGATAAACACCTCGGCACAAACTAATGACTCACCGAAGGCCAAGAGCCGGCGGCTATCTGTGGCAACCCATGGGCAATGTGCAGTTGATCACACAGATCGCGACGCAGCTCCAGCACAATACGCTACGAGAGTGACGGGCGCCCCGGCGCCCGATTCCGGTTTTCCAAGCTTCATTGGACCTGGTTCGCTGAAGCGCCGGCAGAAGCGAAGCATCCTCGATACCGATTTGCGGTGCTTACCGCTCCTCCCGGCAAATTTCGGTATACGATGTGCCTTGACCGGCCTCTACCTCCAATAGGCGCGGCTCGAACGCCGCAATCTATACAGTGCTGCATCGAGCTCTCTGAGCCTAGCCTCATGACTGATCGCAAGCCCCGGCTCCTCGAGCAACTCTTCACCGAGAAGCGCGCTGCCGTGCAGGCCTTTTTCCGTCGCCGCCTGCGGCCGACCTCCCGAATGGAGGCCCTGGACCTCACGCAGGAGGTGTACTCCCGAGTCCTGAACGCCGAACGCCTGCGCCCCATCAACGACCCCGAAGCCTATCTGTTTACAGTGGCCCGACATCTCCTCGAGGAGCACGCCGTCGCTGAGCAACGCAGACAGGCGCGAAGTGTCGATTTCGCCGACCCCCTCGTTGCTGCGGCTCTAACCGTCGATTCCACGCTCGACCGCGAAATCGATCAAGGTAAAGTCGCAGCAGTCCTCCAACAGGCACTGCAGGAGCTGTCTCCGCCATGCCTCGCAGCTCTCCTAATGGCCTACTGTGACGGTCTGTCCTACAGTGCGATTGCCGAGCAACTCGGCGTCTCCAAACCCATGGTTCAGAAATATCTAGCGCAGGCGATGAGCTACTGCCGTCAACAGGTGTTGCGGCGGGGGCGTCGTCTTACGCGTCCAGGACGAAAGTTATGGAAATGAATCTGCAGGAGGAGCGGACCCGGGCTGTCGTCATCGAAAGGGCAGGGGAATGGTATGCCCGCAATCGCACTGAGGTCCTGACAGAGGTTGAGGCGCGAGATTTTCTTGCTTGGTTGCAAGCCTCTCCCGCTCACGTACGCGAATACCTGGCTGTGGCCGAGCTCGCTGCGAGCATGCCGGCATTGCTCGACAGTATGAGCCTCGACCGAACCCAGCTCACGGAACGGGCTAAACACTGGCTCCGCAACAATGATAACGTCGTTGCTTTACGTCCGCTGTGGGAAAATACATCGCCGCCGGCGCGTAAGCCGACAGTACGCGCCGCGCGTCCCTCAGGGCGCTTGACATCCTTCGCGGCCTCTATTCTCGTCGCGGTAGGTGGCCTCGGTACAATCCTGTACTGGCAGCTCAGTGAACCGGGCTTGAGCGGCCTACCTCGTTCCGTGGAGACTTCCAAAACGAGCCCACAACGCACAGTGCGCTTGCGTGATGGAAGTGTCATGTATTTGGACGCCAACACTCGCGTTGAAGTCCGCTTCTCCGGAAACCAACGCCTGATTGAGCTCGACCGAGGGCAGGCCCTTTTTAAAGTCGCCCATAATGCAACACGTCCCTTCGTCGTCCGCGCCGCCTCTACAGATGTAGTTGCCGTCGGGACACGTTTCGAGGTTTCGCGGGCCGACGCCGAGTACCGAGTCACTGTGACCGTCGTGGAGGGCCGGGTCGATGTCATATCCGGCTCATCCCCCGCGACACCCGAATTGCCTTCGGCCGTCCAGTCGGCGGGCTCCCATCCCGTTAGCCTGAGAGAGGGTGAGCAGGTGCAACTCAGCGCCGCTACCGTAAACCCGAGTGTCAGAACGGTCGATGTACACAGCGCCACAGCCTGGTTGCATCATGAGTTAGTCTTCGATGAACGGCCTCTGGAAGAGGTCGCTGCAGAGTTCAGCCGCTACGGCACTCCAGTCAAAATCGAAGATCCACAGCTGCGTCACTTCCACGTCAGCGGTGCCTTCGACGCCTATGACACGGATTCTTTTTTGGACTACCTGCGTCGGATTGGCAGAGTAGAGCAAACCGACGCTGGGGTCCGGGTCCTCAGTAACCCGCCCTCGCAGTAGGGCGCTCCATTATCGCTCTAATGCGGCGTAAGTCACTTCACGGTATACGATCGCCTACCAAACCCTCTTAATTAGTTGGGGACTGTTAAAAGTCAAACAACTTGAGGCGGGTTCGTATGTCGGTCAGGTTATCGCTTCTGTGTGCACTCATGTCAGCTCTGGCCGCCCAGGCACAGGGCCACTCTCCTGCAAGTGGAACAGTTCTCCAGGCAGAGATCGTCCCGCAACCGGTTAATACTGCCCTCGCGATACTCGCGCGCCAATCGGGCCTGCAACTGATCTACGGATCGGAAACCGTCCGCGGCCTGCAATCAAAGGGCGCGCCTGCAGGGTTGTCTCCTCGGGATGCGCTGGCGCACGTGTTGGAAGGAACCGGCCTGACGTACGAGTTTATCAACGATCATACGGTCACTATCGTTGCCCCAGGGATGCATAAAAGCGTTACCGCAGAAGGCAAGACATCCAGTGTCGTGGCGGGCGAGGGGGCTGACGGGGATCCTCAAGCAGGAAGAAGTAAAGAGTCCTGGGATCGGTTTCGGGTGGCTCAGGCTGAGCAAGCAGCACCTGGGTCTCAAGTGACTACGGCGCAGGGGCCAACGGCGGAGCGGATCCCCCTCGAGGAAGTCGTCGTTACGGCACAGAAGCGCAAGGAGCGCCTCCAGGATGTTCCTGTGCCGGTGACCGCGGTCAACGCGAGCGTACTCACCGACACCAATCAAACCAGTATCGCGGATTACTACACCCGTATCCCGGGCCTAAGTCTTACGCCCACTGGGTTTGGCGGGCCGCAGGTGACAATCCGAGGCATAACCACTGGCGGCTTCGCCAACCCGACGGTCGGCGTAGTAGTCGATGACGTGCCTTATGGGTCATCGACGAACATCGGGGGTCTAGGAAGTATCGTTCCTGATGTCGATCCGAGCGATCTGGCTCGTGTAGAAGTCTTAAGAGGCCCGCAGGGGACACTTTATGGTGCGAGCGCCATGGGTGGCCTACTCAATTTCGTCACCAATGATCCCAGTACGGCGGGTGTAAGTGGCCACGTTCAGGCTACAGCGAGCGATACCAATAACAGTAATAGCATGGGTTATGGTTTCCGTGGAACAGTTAACGTTCCACTAGGCGACTCGTTGGCCGCTCTCGCCAGTGGGTTCACCCGGCGCGACCCGGGATACATCGATAACGTGGAGACCGGACAGAAGGGCGCTAATACTCTGAATGTTAGCGGAGGCCGGCTGACAGCGCTCTGGCGCCCGTCTGACGCTGTATCGCTCAAACTGAGTGCCTTGCTGCAGTATTCTAGTTCGGACGGCTCGGACGACATCAATCCGAGCTTTGGTGACCTCAAGCAAAGCAAGCTTGCCGATACTGGTGGATACAGCAAACACATCGAAGTCTATACGGCCACGCTACACTCTCATTTTGCCGGTATCGACCTCGTCAGCGTTAGCGGCTACAACATCAACCACTTTTCCTTCTCATCCGACTACACTCCATTTTATGGTTCGTCGGTGGAAGGAACCCCGCTGTTTGAGCAAAACAAGACTGACAAGTTTACACAAGAGATTCGCCTGTCGGCTTCCGCCGGAGCACGGATTGACTGGCTTCTGGGAGCCTTCTACACTCACGAGAAGTCTTCAGCAATACAACAGCTGTACGCAGAAGATTTAACAACTCTCACGGATACTGCCTTACTGTATTACAGCAGCATCCCTAGCACCGTGGCAGAGTTGGCTGGATTCGGCGATCTCACCTTTCACGTAACCGAGCGGTTTGACGTTCAGATCGGCGGCCGTGAGAGCAATATTCGTCAATCTCAATCACAGGCCACGGCTGGAACATTTGTAGGGGCCGTCTCCGTGACCCCGGAGTCAGCGAGCAACGCAAACGCTTTCACGTACCTCCTCACACCACGGTTCAAGCTCTCTCAGGATCTGATGGTCTATGCGCGAATTGCCTCTGGATATCGCGCGGGTGGCCCTAATCCCAATATTACACTGTTCACGCTCCCGCATAGCTTTGACCCCGATAAGACGCAAAATTATGAGTTGGGTATTAAGGGTCAAGCTTGGGAACGTCGCGTTTCCTTTGATGCCTCTCTTTACTACATCGATTGGAAGGACATTCAGCTACAGGTGTTGAATAACGGCTTCCTGTATTACACAAATGGAAGCGCCGCAAAGAGCGAGGGAATCGAGCTTTCTGGAGAAGTCCACCCTGTAGAGGGATTCTCAGTCTCGGCTTGGGTTGCCTTGAACGACGCCGTGCTGCGCGATGCACTACCGCCGGGAAGCGCGGCACTCGGCACCTACGGCGCCGCCGGTGACCGTTTGCCGGACAGCAGCCGTTTCTCAGGCAACCTATCTGTGGAGGATGAGTATCCACTGGGTCGCGAGCTGCGCGGAACCGCAGGCATTGCGCTCAGCTATCAGAGTACTCGATTCGGCAATTTCGTCGGTGCACCACCGGCAGCGCGAGAGATATTTCCCGCTTACGCGCGGCTTGATTTGCATGCCGGCATCCTTTATGCGGGATGGGCTGTTAATCTCTTCGCAAACAATGTTGCTAATAGGCGAGGGGTCCTGGCACAAGACGTGACTCCTGACAATTTTCTCTATATCCAGCCCCGCACAATTGGCTTGAACGTTAAGCGAACATTCTAGTCTCGCAACGATTGTTATATGCGCCATGCTCCTATAGATGTACCTACGATCGTACAGGCTGTCGGCGG
>Ga0105240_10008227_pt1 | contig 14945 bp, 11 predicted proteins | sample KBSC54metaG_FD_80426 | JGI IMG/M metagenome (GOLD analysis project Ga0105240, IMG submission 80426) | Corn rhizosphere microbial communities from Kellogg Biological Station, Michigan, USA - KBS C5-4 metaG | ecosystem: Host-associated > Plants > Roots > Rhizosphere > Soil | place: Michigan, USA... | reverse complement strand
CGGATTCTTGCCCGGATTCTTGCCCGGATTCTTGCCCGGATTCTTGCCCGGATTCTTGCCCGGATTCTTGCCCGGATTCTTGCCCGGCCTCCTGCCCGGCTCCTCGCTCGTGCCCCTCTTCCTTCGCGGACTCCTACACCCATGCGCCAGCCCCTCCTCGTCGCCGCCTCCCTGGGCACCCTGTCACTCGTGACCGCCATCGCCAGCGCCGCCGGTCCACCGCCGCAGCCGAACGCGGCGCAGCTTCGCCTGGGCCTGGCCAAGCTGGGCGTCGTGGGCAGCGTCCTTTACGTCGCCGCGCACCCGGACGACGAGAACACGGCCTTGCTCGCGTACCTGGCGAACGGCGCGCTGTTGCGGACGGGCTATCTGTCGATCACCCGCGGGGACGGCGGCCAGAACCTGATCGGCTCCGAGCAGGGGCCCCAGCTGGGGCTGATCCGCACGCAAGAGCTGCTGGCCGCCCGCCGCATCGACGGCGCCCAGCAGTTCTTCACCCGCGCCCGCGACTTCGGCTTCTCGAAGAGCCCCGAGGAGACGCTGAAGCTCTGGGACAAGGAGGCGGTGCTGGCGGACGTGGTGGCGGTGATCCGCCGCTTCCGCCCCGACGTCATCATCACGCGCTTCTCGCCCGAGCCGGCCGACACCCACGGTCACCACACGGCCTCGGCGCGGCTGGCGCTGGAGGCGTTCCGCGCCGCCGCGGATCCGGCGTTTCATCCCGAGCAGCTGGCGAACGGCGTGACGGCCTGGCAGGCGCGCCGCATCCTGTGGAACAGGTCGACGTTCCTGGCCAAGCCGGGCGAGGATCTGTCCCACTACGACAAGCTGGACGCGGGCGGGTACAACCCGTTCCTGGGCGCCTCGTACGGCGAGATCGCGGCGGACAGCCGCAGCATGCACAAGAGCCAGGGCTTCGGCGTGGCGCGCGGTCGCGGTCCCATCGTCGAGTACTTCTCGACGCTGGCCGAGGCGCCGGGGGGCGCGGCGGCGCCGGTCCTGAACGGCATCGACTTCACTTGGAACCGGCTGCCGGGGACGGCGGCGCTGCGGGCGGCCATCGAGGCGGTCAGCCGCGACTTCTCGGACGCGGCCCCCTACCGCTCGCTGCCCGCGCTGTTCGCCGTCGACGCCGCGCTGGACGGGGTGGGCGACGCGCACTGGCGCGCCGTGAAGAAGGCCGAGGTGGCCGACCTGATCGCCGGCTGCGCGGGGCTGTTCGTCGACGCCACCGCCCCCGACTACCGCGCCGTCGCGGGCAGCGACCTCGAGGTGACGGTCACCGCGGTCGATCGCTCGCCCGCCGCCGTCACGCTGGAGACCGTTCGCCTGCCCGACGGGGCCAGCGTCAAGGTGAACCGGCCCCTGGCCGCGCCGGCCGGGGCCGTGGCCGCGCCGTTCGAGCTGACGCGGAAGGTGGTGCTGCCGGCCAACCTGCCCCCCACCACGCCGTACTGGCTGGCGGCGCCCCCCGAACCGGGCCTGTACGCCGTACCCGATCCGCAGGACATCGGCCTGCCGGAGGAACGCCCGCCCCTGCAGGCAGCGCTGACGTTCTCCTTCGGCGGGCGGCGGCTGACGCTCTCCCGCGCCGTCTCGTTCAAGTGGACCGATCCCGTCGCGGGCGAGCGCTACCGGCCGTTCGAGGTCACGCCCCTGGTCTCGGTCACGCCCGAGAGCAAGGTGCTGATGTTCCCCGAGCGGCGGAAGCAGCCGACCGCGCTGGCCGTGCGCCTGGTCGCCGGCGCCGCGAACGTGAAGGGCGTCGTCCGGCCGGAGGTGCCGGACGGATGGGCCGTCGACCCGGCGAGCGCGCCGTTCGAGATCGCGGCCAAGGGCGGCGAGGCCGAGCTGACGTTCGAGGTGCGCCGCGCGCCGGCCCGGGGCACCGGCAAGGGGGGCAAGGCCGCCGAGGGCGGGGCGAGCTCCCCGCCCGGCCCGGCGACCTTGCGCGTGGTCGCGCAGGTCGGCGAGGCGCGCTTCAGCCGCGGCGTGGTTCACATCGAGCATGCGCACATTCCCGTGCAGACCTTGCTGGTCGACTCCGACGTTCGCCTGGTGCCGCTGGCGCTGGCGACCGGCGGGACGAAGCTGGGCTACATCCCGGGGCCGGGGGACGACGTGGCGGCCAGCCTTCGTCGGGTGGGCTACGACGTGACGATGCTGGACGACGGGGCGCTGCGGGGCGGGCCGGCGGCGCTGGCGCGCTTCGACGCCATCGTCATCGGCGTGCGCGCCTTCAACACGAACGAGCGGCTGCGCGGCGCGCACGACACGCTGATGAAGTACGTCGAGGGGGGCGGCACGCTGGTCGCGCAGTACAACACGAACAGCCGGCTGGGGCCGCTGACGGCGCCCATCGGACCGTACCCGTTCGAGATCAGCCACGATCGCGTCACCGACGAGGCAGCGCCCGTCGCGTTCACCGCGCTCGCGCACCCGGCCCTGAACGCGCCGAACAAGATCACCGGCCTGGACTTCGACGGCTGGATCCAGGAGCGGGGCCTCTACTTCGCGAACAAGTGGGATCCGAAGTATCAGACGGTGTTCACCATGCACGACTTCGGGGAGAAGCCGCTGGCGGGAGGACTGCTGTGGGCGCGGTACGGCAAGGGGACGTTCGTGTACACGGGGCTGGCCTTCTTCCGCGAGCTGCCGGCCGGGGTGCCGGGCGCGTACCGGCTGTTCGCGAATCTGCTGGCCGGCGGGCGGGCGGCACGTGGCCGCTGACCGCGAGGCCCCGCCGGGCCGCGCCGCGGGCGAGGGCGGCGAGCTGCACGCCGCGCCCCCCTTCTTCACCTGGCGGACCATCTACGCCATCGTCCTGGGCGCGCTGGCGCTCCAGGTCGTCCTCTACGCGGCGCTGACCGCCATTTATCGATGACGCGACGGTGACCGCGCGGTGAGTCCCCTCGACTGGCTGGTGCTGTTCGGCACGCTGGGCGCGATCGTCGCCTACGGCGTGTGGAAGACGCGGCACGCGAACGACATGGCCAGCTACCTGCACGGCGGCTACTCCGACCGCTGGTACACCATCGGCCTGTCGGTCATGGCCACGCAGGCCAGCGCGATCACGTTCCTGTCGACGCCCGGGCAGGCCTACGTCGACGGCATGCGCTTCCTGCAGTTCTACTTCGGCCTGCCCCTGGCCATGGTCGCGCTGTCGATCGCGTTCATCCCGCGCTTCTACGGCCTGCACGTCTTCACCGCCTACGAGTTCCTGGAAGGGCGCTTCGATCGCAAGACCCGCCAGCTGGCGGCTTTTCTTTTCCTGGTTCAAAGGGGTCTGTCGGCCGGCATCACCATCTACGCGCCGGCCATCGTGCTGTCGCGCGTGCTCGGCTGGTCGCTGAACCTGACCTGTGTCTCGATCGGCGCGCTGGTCATCCTGTACACGGTGGCGGGCGGCACGCGCGCGGTCAGCCAGACGCAGAAGCACCAGATGGTGGTGATGCTGGGGGGGATGGTGGTGGCGTTCGTGGTGGTGGTGATGCGCCTGCCGCCTGGGCTGTCGTTCCGGCGCGCCGTCGGGGTGGCGGGCGTGCTGGGCAAGATGAACGTGGTCGACTTCTCGCTGGGCCTGGGCAGCCGCTACACGTTCTGGTCGGGCATGACGGGCGGCTTCTTCCTGGCCATGTCGTACTTCGGAACGGATCAGTCGCAGGTGCAGCGCTACCTGTCCGGGAAGTCGATCACCGAGAGCCGCCTGGGCCTGCTGTTCAACGGCCTGCTGAAGATCCCCATGCAGTTCCTGATCTTGTTCGTGGGGGTGATGGTGTTCGTGTTCCATCAGTTCAACCCGTCGCCGCTGTTCTTCAACGACGCGACGGTGGCGGCGGTGCGAAGCTCGGCGGCGGCAGGGGAGTGGCACGCGCTGGAGGGCCGCCAGCGTTCGGCGTTCGCGTCCAAGCAGCAGGCCATCGAGGGCTGGCGGGCGGCCCTGGACCGGCAGGACGAGCCGGCCGTGCAGGCCTCGGCGGCGCGGCTGCGCGCGGCGGAGGCCGCCACGCAGGGGGTGCGCGACGAGGCGCGCCGCCTGATCCGCCGCGTGCTGCCGCACGCCGAGACGAACGACACCGACTACATCTTCATCGGCTTCGTGATGGCGAATCTGCCCCGGGGCCTGGTGGGCCTGTTGCTGGCCGTGATCCTGTGCGCGGCCATGTCGTCGACCGCCAGCGAGCTGACCGCGCTGGGCGGCACCAGCGTGGTCGACTTCTACAAGCGCAGCTTCCGCCCCGCGGCGTCGGACCGGCACTACATGGTGGTGGCGAAGCTGCTGACCGCGGCGTGGGGCGTGCTGGCGGTGCTGTTCGCCGCGTTCGCGTCGATGCTGGACAACCTGATCCAGGCGGTGAACATCCTGGGCTCGCTGTTCTACGGAGCGATCCTGGGGCTGTTCCTGGTCGCCTTCTTCGTGAAGCGCGTGCGCGCCACGCCGGTCTTCCTTGCCGCGCTGCTGTCGGAGGCGATCGTCATCGCCGCCTGGTTGACCACCAGCATCGGTTTCCTGTGGTTCAACGTCATCGGCTGCGCGCTGGTGCTGGCGCTGTCGCTGGCCCTGGACGCGGTGATGCCCCGCCGGCCGGCACTACCGGCGGTCTGAACGGACGGTGCCGTGCGACGGCCGCGTCGCCTCAGCCGAAGATCTTGGCGGTCACGCCCGAGGGCGACCGGATCCGATGAGCGGGGATGCCCTGCCGCTCTTCCCGTTCCAGCTGCGTCACGATGCGGTGGAACACCCGCTCCAGGCGAGCCGGATCGTGGCGCGGCATGGCCGCCCGCCCCGCCTCGATCAGCACGCGGCGCAGCCGCGCGCTCTCCGGGGTCTCGTCCGCCCAGTCCTCGATGGTGTCCGCGCCGGTCGCCTGCCCCGGCTCGCGCCCGGACGGTTCGTCGCCAGCCGTCTGCCCGTCCCCGCGACGCCCCGTCATTCCCTGACCCTTCACCGACTTCATGTCTTCCTGTCCTTCGTCTGCTTTAAGTCCGTCCTTTAGCGACGGTGTGGTGATACGTAAGAGTTCTCTGCTGCAGACTGTACCCGAGCCGTTGTTTCGTCGCTGTGTCGGAACGGACAATGTTTGCGCGCGGTTTTCCGAGGTTCGCGCACGCCGGGCGGCGGAGCGCTCCCCCTGCCGAAGCCAGACGGGGGGCGTCCGTCAGTCGCGCAGCAGGCCGGGCGGCAGCAGCGGGCTGGGCGTTCCGGTGACCACGATCCACAGCTGGTGCGCGGCGCGGGTGACGCCGATGTGGAACAGGTGGCGGGCCTCGTCGTCGGTGCCGTAGCTGCTGGCGTTCACGTCCAGCATCACCACGTAGTCGAACTCCAGGCCCTTCACCTGGCGCGCGTCGGTGACGTCGACCCCGGGACGGAAGGTGAACTCCTGCGCCGTGACGCGACGGAGGGCCGGGACCTCGGCGCGGCGCAGGCCGTCGAAGTAGCGGTCGGCCTGCTCGGCGTGCCGGGCCAGCAGGGCCACCGTGGCGCGCGGCTCGCGGGCCGACAGATCGCGGAGCGCGTCGGCCAGAAACGCCACCGCCGCCCCCGTCGCCGAGAAGCGAAACGCCTCGATGGGCGCGCCCGAGCGCCGGGCCTCGGGCGCCACGACGTCCGCCAGCGGACCCATGGCGTGGCGGGCCAGCGCCAGGATCTCCCGCGTCGAGCGGTAGGCGATGCGCAGCGGCTCGATGGCCACGTGGCTGAGGCCCAGGTGCGCCAGCACGCCCCGCCAGTCGCCGAAGCCGTTGTCCAGAAACAGCCGCTGCGAGGTATCCCCGGCCAGCGTGATGCTGGGGACGCCGCGCTTTCCCCCGGCCGTCTGGGCGGTCCGGCCGATCAGCACGGACAGCTTCATGGGCGACAGGTCCTGCGCCTCGTCGACGAACAGGTGCGCCAGCGGCTCGTCCACCCCCTTCAACAGCTGGTGCGCGCGCAGCAGGATGGCCACGTCGTCGCTGTCCAGGAAGGGCTGGTCGTCCTCGGTGCGCAGGCCGTCGATGCCGGTTTCGCCCCGCACGTCCTCGTCGTCGTAGTCGTCGCGCTCGCTCTCCACGCGGCGGATGCCCTCGGGCAGCAGGTCGATCTCGGGCTTTTGATTGATCGGCTTCTCCGACAGGCCGATCGACGCCCAGTGTCCCGGAGAGGCGTTCGGATCGGCGATGTCGGTGGACGCCGAGGCGCGCGCCCCCCGGGCCGCCCGCTTGCGCGCCCGCGCCTCGGCCTTGTTCTCGGGCGGGCGCTCGCGCGGATCGCGCGCCACCACCGCCGCCACCCGCACCACCATGATCCGGTGCGCCTCGTTGATGTCCGCCTCGGTCAGCGGCATCTCCGCCGCGTCCTTCAGCAGCTCGAACAGCCGCTTGCGGTCGGTCAGCAGCTCTGCCCACAGCTCCACCGCGCCGTGCGAGGTCTTCTTGCCCCGGTACGCCTCCGCGCGCCGCTCCAGTTCGTGCAGCAGGGCCGGGTGGCTCTTCACGCGCGTGGTGGCCGGCGACGCGTCGTCGACGAAGGTCGGCTTCAACCACGGCACCGCGCGCCGGAACTCCTTCTGCGCCCACTCGCCGAACGTCAGCACGCGCACGCCCTCGATGCCCAGCGCGGGCAGGACCTGACCGATGTACGCGGCCAGGCCGGCGCCGTAGGTCACCACCAGCATGCGCCGGGGCGGAAACTTGTCGGGGTAGGTGTACGCCAGATAGGCCAGGCGATGCAGGCCGATGGTGGTCTTGCCGCTGCCCGCGCCGCCCTGGATGACGATCACGCCGGCGTGCTTGGCCGTGATCAGCTCGAACTGCCGGGGATCGATCAGCGCCGCGATCTCGGGCAGGTGGCGGTCCAGCCGCTGCGCGCCGTCTGGCGCGGCGCCCAGCACGCCCCGCTTGACCACGGGCGTGCCCGGGCGGGCGGCGGTGCGCTCGCCCCCGGACAGCTCGTGCCAGGGGACGTCGGTCCGCTCCCAGGTGGCCGGGCCGCTCCCGTTCGCGGGCTGGTGCTTCGCCCACACGCCCTGCGGGCAGGCGACCCGGCGCAGGCTCCCCTGATCGATCGTGACCGTCCGGCGCGCCACGATCTCCCCCTCGACGTCGCGGTCGCCGAACCGCTCCTCGTAGTCGCCGCCTTCCTCGTAGCGATAGTACAGCTGGCTGATGGGGGCGTGGCGCCAGTCGACGATGTTGACCCGCGTCTTCGGATCGACGTAGGTGGCGCGGCCGATCAGCACGTCCCGCTCGACGACGCCGCGGCCGGCCACGTTCTCGCGCAGGCGCAGGTGCCCGAAGTACGGAGATGCGGGATCGACCAGGATGGTCTGCAGATCGGCGCGCGTCAGGGCCACGCCCTGCAGGCGCTCCATCTGCGCCACCAGCTGCGGCACGTCCTCCAGGCGGGCCTCGCCGATCTCGTCGCGCAGCGCGACCAGCTCCTCGTCAGCGCGGCGGACGTTCGACGCCGCGGCCGCGTCGGCCGGTCGCCTCGGTGTTCCCGGCTGGCGGGTCAGCGCCGCCGTCAGGCTGGCCCGCACCCGGCCCAGGAGCTCTTCCTCCTCGGCCGGGATGGGGGGAACGACGCCGCCGTCCGGGCGCGTGGGTGGATCGCCCGACTTTCCGGTCGCCGTGGCGCCGGGGTCGGGACGATGGTCCTGCGAATCGCGCATGGGCGGCGCCCGGGCCGCCTACAGCGCGCGGACCGCCGTCACCAGCGCGTCCTTCGTCATCCCGAACTTCTCCATCAGGATGTTGCCGGGCGCGCTCTCGCCGAAGTGGTCGATGCCCAGGGAGATGCCGCGCGTGCCCACCCAGGTGGACCAGCCCAGCGTGACACCGGCCTCCATCGAGACGCGACGGGTGCAGGTGGGCGGCAGAACCTCGTCGCGGTACGTGCCTGGCTGGCGCGCGAAGCGCTGGAAGCAGGGCAGGGACACCACACGCACGTTGGGCCCCAGCTCCTTCGCGGCGGCGACGGCGTGCTGCACCTCGCTGCCGGTGGCGATCAGGATCGTCTCCAGCGGCGCGGTCTCCTTCACCAGGACGTAGCCGCCGCGCAGGACGCCGTCGCGCTTCGTCTTCGCGTCGCCGGGCAGCATGGGCAGGTTCTGGCGGCTCAGCGCCATCACCGTCGGCCCCTTGATCTGCTCCATCGCCGCGATCCAGGCGCCGGCCGTTTCCTCCGGATCGGCGGGGCGGATCACGTCCAGGTTCGGAATGACCCGCAGCCCCATCACCGTCTCGACCGGCTGGTGGGTCGGCCCGTCCTCGCCCACGCCGATCGAGTCGTGCGTGAAGATGTAGATCACGGGCAGGCGCGCCACGGCGGCCAGCCGGATGGCCGGGCGCAGGTAGTCGGCGAACACCAGGAACGTCGCGCCGCTGGGGCGCAGGCCGCCGTGATACGCGATGCCGTTCATGACGGCGCCCATCCCGTGCTCGCGGATGCCGATGCGCATGTTGCGGCCGGCCGGGGTGGCCGGCTCCCAGTCGTCGCCGCCCGCGATGTAGTTGAAGGTCGAGCCGTACAGATCGGCGCTGGCGCCGATCAGGGCCGGGACCTCCTTGGCCACCACCTGCAGCACCGCCTCGCCCGCCTTGCGGGTGGCCAGCTTGGCGTCCGCCGGGAACGGGGGGATCTTCTCGGACAGGTCGTCGGGCACGCGCAGCGCCAGCGCGTCGTCCAGGCGCTTCGCCGCCTGCGCGTTCTTCTCCCGCCAGGCGGCGTAGGTCACCTTCCAGGCGTCGTGCTGCTTCTTCAGATCCTCGGTGTGGGCGGCGAAGTAGGCCTTCACCTCGTCCGAGACCCAGTAGTGCGTGTCGGGCAGCCCCAGCTTCTTGCGGGATTCTTCGGTGAACTTCGCGCCGCCTTCGCCGTGCGCCTTCTGCGTGCCTTCCACCTCGGTGATGCCCTTGCCGATCAGCGTCCGCGCGATCACCAGGCGCGGCTTGCCGCTCTTCGAGTCGCGGGCCTTCGCCAGCGTCTCGTAGATCTGCACCAGGTCGTTGCCGTGCGGGATGTACAGCACCTCCCACCCGTAGGCCTCGTAGCGCTTGCCGGTGTCCTCGCTCTGCGACTTGATCGCCATCGCGTCCAGCGTGACGTCGTTCGCGTCGTAGATCAGGATCAGGTTGTCCAGCTTGAAGTGGCCCGCGATGGCGGACGCCTCGGAGGCGACGCCCTCCTGCATGCAGCCGTCACCGGCCAGGGCCCAGACCTTCGAATCGAAGATGGCGTGCTCGGCGGTGTTGTAGCGGGCCGCCAGCATCTTCGCGGCGACGGCGTGACCCACGGCGTTCCCCACGCCCTGTCCCAGCGGGCCGGTGGTGGCCTCGACGCCGGGGGCGTAGCCGAACTCGGGGTGGCCGGGCGTCTTCGAGCCCCACTGGCGGAACCGCTTGATCTCCTCGATCGACAGGGGAAAACCTGCCAGGTGCAGCCAGGCGTACAGGAACATGCTGCCGTGCCCCGCCGACAGCACGAAGCGATCGCGGTTGATCCACGAGGGATCGGTGGGATCATGGCGGAGCAGGTCACCGTACAGGACGGCGCCGATCTCGGCGGCCCCCAGCGGCAGTCCCAGGTGTCCAGAGGACGAGGCATGGACCGCGTCCATGGCGAGGCCTCGTGCGATGTTGGCGGCAGCTTGCAGTTTTCCTAGGTCGAGCATGGGGCTATCTTTTCACACCGCATCGGCGGCGGGCAACGGTTCCTGCGTTCGGATGCGAAATGTTCACTTCGCTGTTTACGTACCGCTGGGTACGAGGAGGCTCGGATGCAAGTCGGAATGATCGGTCTGGGGCGAATGGGCGCCAACATGGTGCGGCGCTGGATGCGGGGCGGTCACACCTGCGTCGTGCACGACGTCTCGCCCGACGCGGTGAAGCAGATGGCGGGCGAGGGGGCCGTGGGCGCCACCACGCTGGCCGACTTCGTCGCCAAGCTGGCGAAGCCGCGCGCCGTCTGGCTGATGGTGCCGGCGGGGGTCGTGGACGCCACGCTCGATCAGCTGCTGCCCCACCTCGAGCCGGGGGACACCGTGATCGACGGCGGCAACTCGTACTACCGGGACGACATCGATCGGGCCAAGAAGCTGATCCCCAAGGGGTTGCACTACGTCGACTGCGGGACCAGCGGCGGCGTCTGGGGCTTGGAGCGCGGGTACTGCCTGATGATCGGCGGCGAGAAAGAGGTGGTGGGTCGCCTGACGCCCCTGTTCCAGACGCTGGCCCCCGGCGAAGGCAAGATCGAGCGCACGCGCGGCCGCCAGGGACCGCCCAGCACCGCCGAGCAGGGCTTCCTGCACTGCGGCCCATCGGGCGCCGGCCACTTCGTGAAGATGGTCCACAACGGCATCGAGTACGGGCTGATGGCCGCCTACGCCGAGGGCCTGAACATCCTGAAGAAGGCGAACATCGGCAAGGACACGCACGCGGTGGACGCCGAGACGACGCCGCTGCGCAACCCCGAGTACTACCAGTTCGACTTCAACCTGGCGGACGTGACCGAGGTGTGGCGGCGCGGCAGCGTCGTCGCGTCGTGGCTGCTGGACCTGACCGCGAACGCCCTGACGGGGGACGCCAACCTGGAGAAGTTCTCGGGCCGCGTGTCCGACTCGGGGGAGGGGCGGTGGACCATCTCCGCCGCCATCGACGAGGCGGTGCCCGCGAACGTGCTGTCGGCGGCGCTTTACGAGCGGTTCAGCTCGCGCGGGCAGGCCGATTTCCAGGACCGCATCCTGTCGGCGATGCGCTTCGAGTTCGGCGGGCACGTCGAGAAGCCGCACGGCAAATGACCGCCCGAAGGGAGAACGCGCGTTGACGCCAGCCGCGGATTCGGGCGCGCCGGCGCTGCAGGCGATCGCCGCGCGCGCCGTGGCGCTGGTCGAGGAGGGGGACACGGTGGGCCTCGGTTCGGGGCGCGCCGCCTCGGCGTTCATCGAGGCCCTGGGCGAGCGGGTGCGCGGGGGCCTGCGGATCAGCGGCGTGGCCACGTCCGAGGGCACGGCGGCGCTGGCGCGCCGGCTGGGCATTCCCCTGGTCGCCATCACCGAGGACGTCGAGTTGGCGCTGACCGTCGACGGCGCCGACGAGGTGGCCCCCAACCTGGACGTCGTGAAGGGGCGCGGCGGCGCGCTGGTGCGCGAGCGCATCGTGGCGGCGGCGTCGCGGGAACAGATCATCCTGGTCGGGCCCGACAAGCTGGTGACGCACCTGGGTGAGCGCGGTCCGGTTCCCGTCGAGTACGTGCCGATGGGGGAGGGGCTGGTGCTGCGGCGGCTGAAGGCGCTGGGGCTGCGGCCCGAGCTGCGGCCGGGCGCGGCCGGCGCGCCGTTCATCAGCGACAACGGCAACCGCATCTTCGATTGCCATCTGCCGGCGCCGCTGCCGGACGGGCACGCGGCGCGCGCGCTGGAGGCGCAGCTGCACGCCATCGCGGGCGTCGTCGGCACGGGGCTGTTCCTGGGCACGGCCGCGCGCGTGCTGGTCGGCCACCGCGATGGCAAGGTCGACGAGTTGACGCGAGGAGGGACCCCATGACTGGGACGATGACCGGGACGAAGGCCGACGTGGTGACGCTGTCCTCGCGCGAGGCGGTCACGGCCGCGACGGCGGACGCCCTGGTGACCGCGGCGGCCGCGTGCATCGCCGCGCGGGGCCGGTTCTCGCTGGTGCTGTCCGGCGGTTCGACCCCGAAGGCGCTGTACGAGCTGCTGGCCACCCCCGCGTACGCGCCGCGGATCGACTGGACGCGCGTGCACGTCTTCTGGGGCGACGAGCGGTGCGTGCCGCCCGACGATCGCAGCAGCAACTACCGCATGGCGCGCGAGGCGTTGCTGGATCGCGTGCCCATCTCGCCAGAGGCGATCCATCGCATGCGCGGCGAGGATCCGCCCGAGCAGGCGGCCGCCGCCTACGACGCGGACCTGCGGAAATTCTTCGGCGCCGGCCCGCCGCGCTTCGATGTGGTCCTGCTGGGCATGGGCGACAACGGTCACACGGCGTCGCTGTTTCCCGGCCTGACGGCGGTGCGCGAGCGATCACGCTGGGTGGTGGCCGAGTACGTGGGCGAGGTGAAGATGTGGCGCCTGACCCTGACGCCGCCCGTGCTGAACGCGGCGGCGAACGTGCTGTTCGTGGTGGTGGGCGGCGACAAGGCGCCCATGCTGGCCCGCGTGCTGGAAGGACCGCCCGATATCGATCTCTTGCCGGCGCAGGCGATCGCGCCCACCCAGGGCGTGTTGACCTGGATGCTGGATTCGGCGGCCGCCGCGAAGCTCGGTGCGGGCTGACGCTCAGAGCTCGTCCGCGATCAGCCGGCCGACCCGTGCCTGCGCCGCCTCCACGGCGGCGGTGGTCGCGGCGCTGTAGCTGGTGTAGCAGGCGATCAGGATGGGGGCGCGGCCCGGAGGGGTCGCGATGGCGACGTCGTTCACCGCGTTCCCGCTGCCGCTGCCGGTCTTGTCGCCCACCACCCACGCCGTGGGCAGACCGGCGCGCAGGCGCCTGGCGCACGTCTGGCAGCCGCGCAGCCAGCCCAGCAGCCGCTCCCGGCTGGCCGGCGTCAGCGCATCGCCGTCGCACAGCAGCCGCCGTAGCAGGCCCACCATGGCCCGCGGCGACGTGGTGTCGCGGGGATCACCGGGCAGGTTGCTGTTCAGGCTGGGCTCGGTGCGATCCAGGCGCGTCACCGTGTCGCCGCACGCGCGCACGAACGACGTCAGCCCCGCCGGGCCACCGACCTTGGGCAGCAGCAGGTTCGCGGCGGTGTTGTCGCTCAGCGTGACGGCGGCCGCGGCCAGCGCGTCGACGGTCATCCCTCCGTCCGCGACGTGCGTCCGGGCGACCGGCGCGTAGTCGAGCACGTCGGCCGGCCCGTAGGGCACGCGCTCGTCGAGGGAGAGGCGACCGCGATCGACCTGGGCCAGGATGGCGGCCGCCAGCACCCACTTGAACGTCGAGCACAGGGCGAACCGCTCGTCCGCCCGGCGAGCCAGCGTGCGGCCCGTTCCGGTGTCCAGCGCGAACACGCCCAGGCGTCCGCCCACGCCCGCCTCGATGCTGGCGAGGGAGGTCGCGCCCGCGCTCGCCGCGGGGGCCCCAGGCGTCCTTGCCGCTTTCGTCGTCCTTGCCGTCGTACAGCCCGCGGCGGCGGAGACCGCCCCCAGCAGCAGTGCGCGTCTGGTGGGAGGCCGGGACGGGGCGGGCGAGAGCATGGCGCGAACGGTAGCGCGAGCCATGTCCGTTCGCGCGGTCCGGGATCCGTCAGGCCCGCGCGCTGATATGCTGCGCGGTGATGCGCGTCGGGGTGTTCAGCGCGAAGAGCTACGATCGCGAGCACCTGACCCGCGTGAATCAGGCGCTCGCGACGCCGCACGAGCTGGTCTTTCTCGAGGCCCGCCTGACGGGCGAGACGGCCGCGCTGGCGGCCGGGTTCCCGGCGGTGTGCGCCTTCGTGAACGACGTGCTGGACGCGCGGGTGCTGGCGACCATCGCGGCCGGGGGGACGGGGCGCGGCGCCACGCGGCTGGTGGCGCTTCGCTGCGCCGGGTTCAACAACGTCGACGTCGCCGCTGCCCGGGCGCTGGGCGTCGCGGTGGCGCGCGTCCCCGCTTACTCGCCGCACGCCGTGGCCGAGCACACGCTGGGCCTGATGCTGATGCTGGTGCGCAAGCTGCAAAGGGCCACGAACCGGGTGCGCGAGGGAAACTTCTCTCTCGAGGGGCTGCTGGGGTTCGAGATTCATGGCCGGGCGGTGGGCGTCGTGGGGACGGGGCAGATCGGCGAGACGGTGCTGCGCCTGCTGTCCGGCTTCGGCGCGCGGTTGCTGGCGACCGACCCGACGCCGAACCCGGCCTGCCTGGCCCTGGGGGCGACATACCTGCCGTTGCCCGAGTTGCTGGCCCAGGCGGATCTGGTCACCCTGCATTGCCCGCTGACCCCGGCCACGCGCCACCTGATCGACGCCGCCGCGATCGAGCGCATCAAGCCGGGGGCGATCCTGGTCAACACGGGCCGGGGCGCGCTGGTGGACGCCACGGCGGTGATCGCCGGGCTGAAGAGCGGCCGGATCGGCGGCCTGGCCCTGGATGTGTACGAGGAAGAAGAGCGCCTGTTCTTCGAGGATCATTCGGGCGAGGTGTTGCTGGATGACGTGTTCGCGCGGCTGCTGACCTTTCCCAACGTCGTCATCACCGGCCACCAGGCCTTCTTCACCGAGGAGGCGCTGGACGCCATCGCCCGCACGACCCTGCAGAACGTGACGGCCTTCGAGCGCGACGGTGTCATCGCCGCGGCCGCGCGCGTGACCTGAGGGGGACGGTCGGCCATCGACAAATCTCCGGCGATCCTGGTAAACCCGTCCGCATGAACACCGGGAAAAAGCTGTTCGTCGAGGATCTGGATGTCTCTGGCAAGCGCGTCATCGTGCGCGTCGATTTCAACGTCCCGCTGAAGGACGGCAAGGTGGAGAGCGACAAGCGCCTGAAGGAGTCGCTGCCCACGATCAAGTACCTGCGCGACAAGGGCGCGAAGGTCACCCTGATGTCGCACCTGGGCCGCCCGGACGGCAAGCGGGTGGCGGACATGAGCCTGCGTCCGGTCGCCGACGCCCTGTCGGCGTTGCTGGGCGCGCCGGTGGCGTTCGCGGAGGACTGCGTGGGCGCGCCCGCCGAGCAGGCGGTGGCGGCGCTGGCGCCGGGGGGCGTGCTGCTGCTCGAGAACCTGCGTTTTCATGCCGCGGAAGAGGAGAACGACGCCGCGTTCGCGAAGCAGCTGGCGGCGCTGGCCGACGTCTACGTGAACGACGCGTTCGGGACCGCGCATCGCGCGCACGCGTCCACGGTCGGCATGGTGAGCGGCGTCAAGGAAGCCGCCGCGGGTTTCCTGATGGGCGCCGAACTCGAGCACCTCGGCAAGGCGCTGCACGACCCGGCGCGGCCGTTCGTCGCGATTCTCGGCGG
>Ga0105240_10008225_pt1 | contig 14951 bp, 12 predicted proteins | sample KBSC54metaG_FD_80426 | JGI IMG/M metagenome (GOLD analysis project Ga0105240, IMG submission 80426) | Corn rhizosphere microbial communities from Kellogg Biological Station, Michigan, USA - KBS C5-4 metaG | ecosystem: Host-associated > Plants > Roots > Rhizosphere > Soil | place: Michigan, USA... | reverse complement strand
CGTGCGCAACACCTTTTGGATCGCTGCCGTGTGCAGCTCGTTCGTTCGCTGGGCTCGGACGTAAAGGAGGCAATAATCCACCAAATCCTGCCGACTCCCTTCGCAGTCGAGTGCTTCAAAACTTGCGGCGAAACTGGCCTGGAAGGTGTCGAATGGCCAAATCAAGGGTTTCGCCTGGACGGACAAGGTGAAACTGTTCCCCAACGCGTGCAATGCGAATTCATCGCTCCCGATCTGGTTCAAGGAAATGTCCTGGTCGGGGATATCATAGAGCTCGTATCGGGACAGGCGCATGCCGTGGAAAAGCCCGGGCGGATGCTGAAGCACGTGGGCAACGAGTTGCTTCTGGCCCTCCGCGAGCTGGCGATGGTAGTTGAGGTAAATATGTTCCAGGTAAGGCATCACGGCGGCCCACCCGGTTCCCTCGTTCGTAGCCGAACCCTGATCGCCGAACGGCAGGAAATAACGGCCGAGGCTCCGGGTCACTTGCAGGATGAGATCCTCTCGAGTTTGTGGAGTGTAGTTGTGGGTATCCGAGAGAGTTTGGACCTTGCTCTCCAAAGCGTTGAGCGCTTTAAGGTCGTTTGTCCGAAGGCCGGCCTTGATTGGATCGCGAGACAACTCGGAGATTACGGTCTGGACGCTCTTGAGCTCTTCCAGATCGCAATCAGGACCCACGGCAACGGGAGGGATGTCCTCATTCGCCAGAGTTTCGACAGTCCTGAGGATGACTTGCGCGGATTTCTCCAGGTCGGCGTAATTGAGGCGCGCGGCTGTGTCACCCGGTTCATGATAATCCTTGAAAGTCCCGCAGGAAAAGAACAGGCAGGGAAAGCCCCCGGTCTCGAAAGCGACATGATCACTGCGCGGTCCAATCAGGTCCGAACCGATGGGTAGAACACGCAGGTTGGCCCCGCTTCCCAACAGCCGAACCTGGGCTTGGAGATCCGGGAACTGTTCCGTCCCGGCGACAAACACAGTATTGGGAAGCGTATCGAGGAAATCCCGACCCAACATGTCCACGTTGACGACGGCCACAATCTTCGCAGCCGCCACATCTGTCCGGCAGCAGAATGCGAAGGAACCCAGGAGCATCTGCTCCTCAGCATCGAATGCCGCCAAGGCAATCGTCCGTTTCGTCGAGCGTGGCGATTGCCCAAAATGTCGAGCGGCCTCCAAGAGCACCGCCACACCCGATGCGTTATCACATGCCCCGGGGCAGACTCGGCCCTTTCGGTCCTGGCCTAGGTGGTCGTAATGCGCTGAAAGCAGGACGATCTCCTTTGCTACGGCCGCATCCGAACCAGGGATGACTCCGACCACGTTTTTACCCAAGCCGAAGGAGAGCTCATAATTTTTCGTGCCGGCCCAAGGCACAACGCCGGAGGTACGAAACTCGTTTTCGATATATTCACGAGCCAGGCGGGCCCCCGTGCTACGGGTCTTTCGTCCATGCATCTTCGGTTGTGTCAGGGCCTGAACGTGGTGATCCAGGACAGTTTGGGTGTCGCTCGCGCCCTCGGCCAGAGCGGTCAGCAGAAAACCCTGGCCCCAAAGGCAGGCGACGCCTAGCCCCACCCTCATCACCCGCGTCCACGCATGCATCGGCGTATCCATTTCTTGGGCTGAAAACATAAACCCCGGGCGAGATTTGGCGAGAGCCACTTTTAGCCGCCCCTTCGAACCTCGGACTTTATGCTGCGGGACGGATTATCGTCCCTCTGATTTTTCCTGATGTGTTGAGAGATTCTGCTTAATCAGGCCGAAGAAGGTGTATGGGTCAACCACGTGAACCTGGGCCCCAGAGGGCTTTCCGGCCAGGCGCTGTGATAATTGCGCGTACCATCGCGGTGGCTTAAGGATGCTGCGGGCCCAGAGGAATCCGGGCCCATCCTGGCAATGAGCCGCCGCCTCCATGATCACACCGACGGCTTGATCAACGTCGTCGGGTAAATCGCGTTCAGGGCAGGTGGGTAACCCCGCATGCAGGTGGGGCCCCGTTTCGAAATGCGTACCGGCACCATCCGGGCTGAACGATTGATAGGCGAGGAACTCGCGCTCTGTCGAGGAACCACCGGAGCCGTCGAGTATGAATCCCGTGATGCTCATGTCCCAGCGCGAGTAGTATTTTCGGCAATGCTCGGTCCACACTTCCAGACCCGAGGGCAATTTGGAATCGGGGCGGACACTCAGCGCGCGCGGGTTGAGATAACCAGCCCCGGAATCGCCGGCGATGAAGAAGTCGTTCGTGCTAGCATGGCGATAGGCATACGCGAGGGCCTGTGGAGTGCGGTCTGCCAGGTTTGGATCAAACGCCCAGCCCAGGGGAACCTGTCCCCGGCTGGAATCGCTGAAGAAGGTTGCAACCGCCTTGTACAGCCAGGACGGGGCGTCATAATCTCCGACATAGTGGCCGAGATACAGGCCCTTCTGTACCAACCCGTCGGGGCCAACATAACCAAGGGCTTTCCAATTGGTGAGTGTGGGTTTGCGGTTGGGCTGAGGGTAGCGCGTCGCGAGAGGGTAATGTTGGAAAAACGAGGCGTTAGCGAGCGCGCCCAATCCGGCGGCGTCCGCTTCCATGAATCCGTTGAATTGGGAAATCAACCGGCCAAACTCCCATTCCGAGGGCACGCCGTCGTGCTTTCCCGGTGGGCTGCTCTGCTTCGTATATTTGTAAGGCCAGGGGACGAATCCTCCGACCTGGATGACTCCTCCCTGGTTCTGCTGGTAAAGGCCGCGCATCACCTCCAGGAACTCTTCCCGGTCGAGACCCAACTGTTGGTTGGGATCATCTCCCGGGCGCTCGTCTCCCCAGGGTGAAAGATCGAAGAAGAACGCGCGCCGGGCTATGAAATAGTCGTGATTGGAAAGGGTGTGCATCGTGGGGTTGCCGCCCGGATGCTGGAGCCAGTAAGCATCCAGGTAATAAGCGGCCAAGCCGCGGGCGCACTTCCCAGTTTGCACGTAACGCTCCAGCGCCCATTGATAGGCATCGATTTTCGCGCTGCCGCTCGAAGGAGAATCGGAATCTGGAACCGTTCCCCGGCCCGTAAACTTGGAAGTGCCATCCGGGTTCACCAACCAGAGTTTGGCCGGCAGCTTCATTTGGTGGACTAAGAGATCAAAAGCGGAACCTGGCTCCGGATCAAAACGCACGGGCAGCAAATCCTCGCAACCGGCGGCGGTCGAGCCCAGATTGGAGGTCGCTGGCACGGCTGGGTCATAAACAACCAGGCCGCGGAAAGAATCGCGAAAGGTCTCGACGGCTGCTTGCAGCGAGGTCAGAGGTTTGATTTCAGCGCCTTTGAGCCACCCGTCTTCGCCCCGGAGCCAATCGAACCAGAACTGGTCCGTATCGACGCCGAACTCGGAGCAGTAAAACAAATAGAAGCGTGGCGAGGTTCGGTTGGCTAATCCTTGGAGGGCCGAAAGCGTGTGCAGGGTATCCCACACCCGCGCGCTGTTGGATTTAACATTAAGATCCAACCCGCTGAGCGGGCGAGCGTCGAAGGTAAAAATGAGCTTCGGAGTGGGCGCTGATGGAGCATCGGCGGCTCTGGCCAAAACGGGCCGGCAGGCGAGGCCCACTGCCAGTAGTAGAAAAAAGCAAAGGCGCGATATTTGCACGTGGGGCAGGGGAGGCGGCCTTGGGACCAGGTCGCCCAGCATTGGCTAATGTTTGCTCAGGTCCCGGTAAAACAGATCTTTGGCTTCGATCTTCATGCCGGGATTGTGGCCTTGGATGGCGAAATGGCCCGACTTGAATTCGGAATCGTCGTAGGTCATGACGAGTTGGTCGTCGATCCAGAACTGGATGTGGGGCCCAATCGCTCGAATGCGATAGCTGAACCACTCACCATTCTTGGTTTGAACAACGGAGGCTTTGCCCGTTGGTTTGCCTGGTTTCCACAACCAGCCGGTACCCGCCTCGGTGTCGTTGCAAATTTGCGCCTCGTAACCTCGAGGGAATCCGTTGATGTCGTCGCTCGGCACATTGGCGCGGAAATAAAAGCCGCTGTTGCTTTTGGCTCCCTGATCGGTGATGCGGAACGTGCCTTTAACTTCCAGGTCCGAGCACGTGACATCCTTATAAATGTGCCCCATTCCTCCAATGCCAACCAACACCCCGTCCTGGACTGACCACTTGGCTTTGCCGTGAGCCGTCCAACCCTCGAGGTTTTTACCGTTGAACAAGGAGATCCATTTTCCATCCTCCGCACCGCCGGTGGCAACGCCGGTTAGCAAAAGCGCAGCCGAGATTAGGGACATTCTGATCCTCAGTGTCATACGCGGAGTTGAACCAAAACGTGGTTTAAAGCCAAGCGAATTGCCGGCGATGCCGCAGCGCGTTGCGAGCATTCCACCGGACCAAAGTTGGATTCCAGCGTTGAAGCCGAATTTCAGCGCTGGCCTGCCCGCACAATCAGGCGGGCGTCGTAACGTTATACCTGGCGGGTTAGGTCGCGTCCGACTTGCCACCCTCGAGATAACGCTCGATGTGACGGTCGAGATCCGAAAGTCCGCCGGCGCAGTTGGCCGCCTGCACGCGTTCCACCATCTCCAGGCACCAGGATTCCTCCTCGACCTGTTCACTAATGAACCACTGCATCAGCACTTGGGCCGGGTAATCCTTGGCGGCCAAAGCCGCTTCATAGACGGCATTGATGCCCTGCGTATTGCCCATCTCCATGGACTGCGCATGCTGGGCGGCTTCGAGCAGCGATTTAAATTGGGATCTGGGCGCCGGAATCGCCGTCAACTCGGGCAGGACGCCCCGGTCGACAATGTGGCCGGTCATCCGGGTGGCATGTTCCTGCTCCTCGGCTGATTGCTTGGCGAAATAACGCGCGAACCCTTGCAGGTTCTGATCCTCGCACCAAAGTGCCAGGGCACGATAACTGTGCGCCGCGCTCAGTTCGCTATTGAACTGACGATTAAGTTCGGTGAGGACTTTAGCGGGAATTTTGTTCATAGGTGATAGCCTGTGTCCCCCCACTTATGCCTGAGGATCCGACCGCGCGCAAGGCAACAGAATGAATTCGCGGGCCGCTGTCCGGGCCGAACGACCATCTCCACACGCCCGCTGGAGGTTAGCTATGCGGCCGCGTACGGGAACTCTTGCGCCAACAGCGTGGGCAAAAGAAATTGCCTCCGTCGAAGAACACGGTGGACGTGGCGACCATGTGATGGCAAACGTCGCACGTCTCCAAAAACTCGATGGGCTCCACGGGCATGGCTTTAAGCACGAGGCCGCGGACGCGGGCCACGGATTTCATGTACTCTTCCACCTGGTCGGCCAGGTAATCAAAAACCAAGGCGCGCGCGCGATCAGCGGAAAAGGTCCAGCCGTTGGAATCGGTGGACAGGTATTGGCCCTCCGGGTTGCGAAGGCGAACCTTGACTCCCTCAAGGTCCGAAGGCAGCAGAAATGTTCCTCGGGCGCTCACGTGCATTCGCTCGTGTTTATAGCCCGTGCGCTTCCGTCGCTTTTTTGGCGCGGCAGCGGCACGGTGTGGCTCCTGCCACTTTTGACTAAGGGTTGAGCTGGTTTCAACGAACGTTGCAAGATTCACCACAACCCTCCCGGTACCAACTCCGACGATTACGGAGGGCCATCCGGGACAGTACTGAAACTGGACCGTGGCAACTTCGTCGTAGCCGGCAGCTCTCCTGGGCCGTTCGGCGGCCGGTTTGGTCCTCGCCGTCTGGTCCACTTGCTTTTGCTCACCGTATTTAGGAACGTGCGGCATGGACATCATCGACGTTGCCGCCGCGCTGGTTTTTCGTGGTGGCAAGCTCCTGATAACGCAGCGTCCCTCGGGGGCACACCTAGAGGGACTCTGGGAATTTCCGGGTGGCAAGCGCGAGCCGGAGGAGAGTTTCGAGAACTGCCTGGTTCGGGAATTGCGCGAGGAATTGGGGATCGAAGTCGTCGTCGGCCACCTAATCCAAACTGTTGTCCATCGATACCCGGAAAAAACTGTCCAACTGAAGTTCTTCAGGTGTTCCTGGCGGGAATTTGAGCCGCGCGCAATTGGGTGTCCGGCGTTCGCGTGGGTAAAACCCGACGAGTTGGGTGCCTACACTTTTCCAGCGGCCGACGCGGTCTTGCTCGAGAGGCTTACCGGCGAGCGAGACCTCTGGAAGATGGACTAGCCGGATGCCAGCAGCGCAACGTTCCGGTCGACTTCTGCCTGCCTTCCACCTCTCAGCGTGACTCAGGAGCGACCGTAGAAGTTTTCTACGATCTCGCGGAAATTGTTTTCTCCGACCTTGATGATGCCCATTTCCCGGCGGGCGTTCTCTTCCGAATCACTGGCATGGGCGGCATTGACCATTACGGTCTGCCCAAACTCGCGCCGGATGGAGCCCGGTGGCGCCTTCGAGGGGTCCGTGGGGCCGAGCACGTCTCGGATCTTTCGCACGGCCTCGACTCCTTCGTAAACCAGCGCGATGCACTTTTCCGACCCGGGTTTGGCCAAGTCCTCGGGCTTGGTCTCGGATGGAGCGTAGCCGGACATGAACTTAACAATGTTCTCGAACTGGTTGTCCCCGAAGGCAGGCCCAAGGAGCGCACCCAACTGTTGCTCCTGTTCCGGGCCAAGCTTGAAGCCCAGTTCCTTCTCGATGGCGGCTCTGGATTTGGAGGCGACAACGTCCTTGAGCTTGGTGCGGAGCACCTCTCGAACGGGGCCGTAAAACTCAATGGCCTGCGCCACGCTCATCCGGTGAAGCTTCACGGCGACTATGAACAGCCCGGTTCTCGAGAAGAAGTCGATCATGTTCCCCGGCCGGCCCGTCGGGAATCGGAAATTCTCCGGTTTGATGAGCACCAGGGTGCGTTGCGGGGTTTCGTTCGGCTGATAGCCGATAACATTCTCTACCACCCCACCGTCAGAATCGGAACAATCCGCCCAAATCTTGAGTTTCGACTCCGCTTCCTCCGGGGTCGGCGCGGCCAGAACCGCCGGCTCGAAGTAACGGACCTGGTCGTTTTCATCGATGATCAGGTCACCGTACGTGTCGCGGATCGTCTCACCTCCACGGCGATCCATGCTGATGTTGCCGACCACAGAACGGGTCTTGCGCACCGCATCCTCGCCTTGAAACAGCAGCACCATCACACGCCGCCGGCGACCGGATTTAGGGTCCGGCGAGAGATTCTGAAGAATATAGCGGTAGATGAGTTCCTGGATCCGGCGGTCCTGGGGGTCATTGGCCGAAATGGTCTTTTCGGAATATCGCTCCACCACCTTTTGGCTGGGAGCAAACATTCGAGCGCCAACCAATTCCAAACCCGTGCGGGTGATGAGTCGGCTGAGAATCCCTCCGGTACGTGATTTGTACAGCGAATACGGGGTAATAATGACGTAGGCGAGTTGCTGCGACATAGGGTTCTATTTCGTCGGAGATGGCTTCAACGGCTCGGAGACAGTCGAATCGGCAACCGCCGGCGCAGCCGCTTTGCCACCTAAAATCTTAAACATCACCGTGCCGCAGGTGGGGCACTTGCCTTTGATGGCTTTGCGCCCGTTCTTCATCGTCTCTTCGACCGCATCGATGATTTCCTTCTTTGCCTTGCACTTGACGCAGTATCCTTCGGGCATAAAAAAATTTGATGCCCCGGCACTTCATGCACCGTGGCAGTTACTGGAAATAACTTAGGGGCGGGTTATCCCCACCGTCAACTGCGAAAAGGGGGGACAGACCCCGACTTGCCGGCGTGAGAGCCTGCCATTAAGGCGCTTTATACAGTCATAATACACTTCCAATCAAGATCTTACAAAGCGGTTTGTGAGGCGTCGGGGAGCGTCGGAAGGCATTACAAAGCACCCGCAGCGGCGGTTGGCTGCTTTCGGCTGGCCGAAAGAGCTGCTAAAACTATACAAGCACTTCTGCCAACGGTATTTGCCTAAGTTGTGTCTTCAATATCTTGCCCGTGGCGTTCCGGGGCAACGCTGGCAAGACAATGAGCTTGCGTGGGACCTTGTAGTCAGCCAACCGCTTCCTGAGAAACTGCTGAATGGCTTTTTCCTCCAGCACCGATCCCTCGTTGGCGGAGACAAAGGCCACCGGCTGTTCACCACGCCGAGCATCTGGTTTGCCTACGACGGCGGCCTCTTTCACACCGGGGAACTCGTAAAGAACTTCTTCGATTTCGCGCGGGTAAACATTGATGCCGTTGACGAGCAGCATGTCTTTCTTGCGATCGGTTATGAAGTAATAGCCTTCGGAATCCCGGTAACCGATGTCCCCGGTCAACAGCCAACCGTCGCGCATGACCTTCGTAGTTTCGGCGGGTTGGTTCCAATATCCCAGCATGACATTTTTTCCGCGGACACACAGTTCGCCATGTTTGTAGTCGGCGAGCTCGGCTCCATCTTCGTCCTGGATGGTGACCTGGACGTCGGGGATGGGCAGGCCGATGGAGCCGGGCTTGCGAGTGGAATCCAACGGGTTCTTGGTGACCACGGGGCTCGCCTCGCTCAAGCCATAGCCTTCAATGAGTGGGATGTGAAACTTAGCTTCGAACTCTTTGAGGATTTGCACCGGAAGCGGTGCCGCGCCGCTGACGCACATGCGCAAGGGCAGGGTGGCGGGCACCGGGGCATTGACCATGCTCCGATAGAACTGGGGAATGGCAGGAAGCACGGTGGCTTGGCGCTGGAGGACCTCCTGCAGCACGTTGCGAACGGGATGCAGCGACTTCACCAGGACGATCGATCCGCCGACGATGAGCGGCAGGAGCAGACCGACAGTGAGCATGTAGCTGTGAAAGAGGGGTAGGAGGACGGCAAAGCGATCGAGGTCCACGGTCTTGAGGACGATCCGGCAACTCTCGACGTTGTGGAGGAGGTTGCCATGGGAAAGCATGGCCCCTTTTGGACGTCCGGTGGTTCCCGAGGTGTAGATCAAGACGGCCAGGTCCGATACCCGTCGGACGCTTGCCTTGCCCGGTTCGTCGCGCCGCGCCTCGTGTGTTGGCTCGGGATTAAGGCCGGGTTGGCTGAAATCCTCGATTCTAAGCAGCCGGAGGTGCGGTCGGGCGGCTTCCAGTGCGCGGTGATGCGAGCCGAGCTCACTGTCGGTGATCAGCACATCAACCCCGGCATCGTTCAGGATATAATTGACTTCGTCCGACTTGAAAAAGTTGTTGATCGGGACCGCCACAGCTCCTGCGTTCAGGATCCCAAACAGGGAGGGGATGAACTCCGGGCAGTTCTTTAACCAAAGTCCGACGCGGTCGCCGGGCTTGACGCCGAAACGGTGTTCGAGCGTGGCGGCGACCTGCAGGCTTTGCGACTGAAGCTCGGCGTAGGAGTACTCGCGATCTCCCCAGTAGAGCGCGATTTTTTCCGGTCGCTTACTGACCGAGTCGGCGAAAGCCGTGGCTAAATTCATTTTGAAGATAATATGAAGAAGCGTTTGCCATAGGCAAGGAGCGGTTGAGGCCTTGGGGCAGGGGTTTTGGGGTCGGGGCGGCTTTAGGGCGGGCTTCCTTCGTGTAACCTATTTAAGGATGGCTCTTTAGCCTTAGACAAATATATTTTTACCTGTGGTTGATACAGAATTAAAGCTGCAAGACTTTTTACCCGGGCTGAGGGCGGCTACTTGGGTCGCCGTGGATACGGAAGCGGACAGTTTGCACGCCTATCCGGAGAAGGTGTGCTTGATTCAAATCAGCACCCACACCGGCGACCGGTTAGTCGACCCACTGGCAAAAATCGATTTGGCACCGTTACTGGACGCGTTGGCCGGACGCGAACTGATCATGCATGGGGCCGATTATGACCTGCGGCTCTTTCGCAAGCATCATGAGTTTGTTCCCAAAACCGTTTTCGATACGATGCTGGCGGCCCGATTGTTGGGCATGCGTCAATTTGGGCTAAGTAACCTGACCGAGGCGTGCCTGGGGGTGAAGCTCGAGAAAGGGCCACAGAAGGCCAACTGGGCGCTTCGGCCCCTGACCGAACGCATGGAACGGTATGCCCGCAATGACACGCATTACCTCAAACCTTTGGCGGATAAGCTGGCCCAGGAACTCGAGGCCAAAGGACGGCTGACCTGGCACCAGGAGACTTGCGAGCGGCTGATCGCAGAGTGTACGCAGGAACGAACTGTCGATTTGGATGCGGTCTGGCGTGTCAAAGGCAGCCATCTCTTGGGCCGGCCCGGTCTGGCTGTCCTGCGCGAGCTCTGGCAGTGGCGGGAGACGGAAGCGATTTCGGCCAACAAACCGCCGTTTTTCGTCCTGAGCCATGAGATCCTCGTGAAGATCGCCGCCGCCGCCGCCACGGGGCGGCCCGTGGATCCCTGGCTGCCCAAGCACCTGTCCGAACGCCGCCGGGCTGGAGTCTTAAAGACTGTTGGACGCGGCTTGGACTGGCCCCCCGAGGATCACCCTACTATTTTCAGGTCCATCGGGCGCCGGCCGAGTGAGGCTGAACGGCGACGATTCCTGGAGCTGCAAAAGAAGCGCGACCTGCGCGCCGCGGATTTGGACCTGGACCCTACGCTGATCGCCAGCCGGAGCGCTTTGTCAGACCTCGCCCACAATTGGGAGAAGCATGCCTCCGACCTGATGAAGTGGCAACGCGAGCTCTTGAGCTGACGCGGAGGAGAGCCCGCTCGAGTCAGCCAATGCCCCGTAACCCAACCGGGTAGCCAGACACTGGCAAAGCTTCCGAACGTCCTACCTTATCAATTCGAAGGCAAATCCTTTGAGGTATTCGGTTTCCGGGATCATGGGTATTACTGGATGATCCGGGCCTTGGGAAAAGGTGGCCACGCGCCGGAGTATTTTACGGGCGTCGAAGGCGGCCGAAAGCACGGTGTCCATGAACAGCCCGGCATCGACGTGGTGCGAGCAGCAGAACGTCGCGAGTGTGCCACCCGGCTTGAGGAGTTTGAGAGCGCGCAAATGGATTTCCTTGTAGCCGCGCAAGGCATCCGGGACCGAGGCGCGATTGCGGGTGAAGGACGGAGGGTCCAACACGATCAGATCCCACCGGGGCACGACCTTCTCGTGTGGTTTGGCGGCCGTTTGTGCCTTGAGCCAATCGAAGACATTGGCCGCTTCAAAGGAGCACGGAGCGGCCAGTTGGTTGGTCTCGGCGTTTTGCTGCGCCGATTTGATGGCCTCTTCACTTTGATCGATCAGGTGAACGTGGGCCGCCCCGGTCTGGGCGGCATGCAAACCGAATCCGCCGATGAAGCTGAACGCATCGAGCACTTGAGCTCCTCGTGCGCCTTTCCCAACCAGGGCGTAATTCACCTGTTGATCGAGGTAGAGCCCCGTTTTATGACCGGTGGAAAGGTCGGCCGTGAACTTGAGGCCGTTCATGTTCACGACGATGGGCCCCGCCAGCTCGCCCGCCAACAGACCTTGGGCTTCGGTCAGCCCTTCGAACTTGCGCGACCCCACATCGCTGCGCTCGATGATTGCGCGGGGTGAAAAGAGGGCGGTGAGGGCGGCGACGATGATCGGCTTGCGTTGGTCCATTCCCAGGCTGGAAATCTGCACGACCAATACGTCCTCGTATTTGTCCACGATCAGGCCGCTCAGGAAGTCGCTTTCCGCGTTGACGACGCGGAAGGAGGTCGCTCCGGGCAGGTGTTTTTGCCGCACGGCGAGGGCCGTCCGGATGCGCGCTTCGAAGAAAGCCTGGTCCACCTGGACCCGCTCGGGCGATAGGACCCGGACATTGATTCGGGATTTTGAATTATAGAAGCCCACCCCGAGGAGCCGCTGGCGATGGTCTTTTACCTGAACGAGGGCGCCATCTTCGGCCGGTTGAGTCAGGCGCAGCACTGATCCATGATAAACCCAGGGATGCCCGGCGATGATCCGGTCGGCCTCACCCGGTTTGAGTAAAATTGTCGGCAGCGTTTCCATAAATATTGTGAGCTAAAATTCATCCAGTCTCGGTGTGGGTCTCCCAGCCTGGTGAGCATTCCCGCGCTTACGAGCGATCCGAGAGCGCTCCTCCTCAACGCCGCGGGCGCAAGTGGAGCGTGGCCCGGAGCGACCCTGATCCTGAACGGGCGACGCCAACATAAGCAGGAAAGCGGCCCGGGGAAAGGGCCAAGTAGCAGTGGCACACATCGTTTCAGAAATGGTCACTTCCGACGCTCGGCATTCGGAGGCGGAAATTCTTGCCTGGTTCACGGAGCTCAAATTTCGGTGCGAGTTGAATGTGGAACGTATACCCTTCAAGTTTGTTCAGGACTGAGTTCGCACCTCCGATTCCCTCGAGCACAAGGATCGCAAATTCTTTTCGATCATTGGCGTTCACTTCGAAGCCGCCAGCCGGGAAGTCACGAGCTGGACCCAACCCCTGGTTCACCAACGACAGGAAGGCATCGTGGCGTTCGTGGTGAAGGAGTTCAACGGGGTTCTGCACTTTTTGGTCCAGGGAAAGGTGGAGGTGGGTAATTTTGACGTCGTTGAAATGGCTGCGACAGTCCAGTGCGTGACCGGTAGCTACCGCGACGCCTCGAAAAATGAATGTCCGGTTTTCCTCGACCAGGTCCTGTGCCTCGCCGAGGCAACGGTCTGGAGCTTTCATCCTCAATTCCAGGCTGCCCTACAGCTTTTGACCGAACAGGGGCAGAGGGTGACTCGTGTGAATGCCAGGTTTTCCTTTCCGCCGTTGGCCAAGGAGAACTTTCGAAACCAACCTGAGCTTGGCGGTGGGTGCGTCCTGGATCTGGGCCCCTACGCGGCCTCCTGTGGTCGCCTTTTTTTTCCTGATCCTCCTCTCGAAATCCTGGCGCGCATCACCAGCCGCCAGCCGGAGTCCGGGCTCGAAACCGCGTTCAGCCTGCTCGCGACCTATCCTGATGGGGGTGCCTTGACTGGCCACTTTGGTTCCGACACAGAATACCGGAATTCAATTTCGGTGTTGGGGCCCGCCTTGGCTTTGGACTTTGAGCGAGCGTTCACTACGCCGCCTGATTCGGCCGTCCAGCTGGCCTGGCGGAGTCGCAACCAAAGCCAAGTCCTGGCTTGCCCTCCGGGAGACAGCTTTGCGTTGTTTCTGGAAGCAGTTGTCGACTCGATCCGCAGACGTGAATGGAGCCCTTTTTCAATCGCGCTGCTGCGCGACGCTCGGTTTATAGAGCAACTCAAAAGGGCCACCTCAGCTGGTGCTGGAAGAGACTTGGGTTTCGGATCGCCCTCTTAATCCGAGCTGTAGTTGATCTCCAGTTTGCGGACGCGGACGGCAGCGGCGACGAGCACCAATAAGGTAAAGACGAGGATGCCCAGGACGGCGGCGGCGGGAGCCACAGGTTCGGTGGTCGACATCAGGAGTTTCCAGGCCACGGGCACTTTCACATCCGGCTGGGCCACGACAGGACATAGTGACTGCAAATAAAAGATCAAACTGATCTTTTTGAGAATCGCCGGCAGGAACACGTTGATGCCTTCCCAAATCAAAACAATCGCCGTGGGAATGATTGGGTTGCGAAAAAACATCCCCGCGGCGACGAATACGCTGCCATAGCCCACGCACGCCAGCACGGTGACCGCCAGATAGGAGAGGATCTGTCCCGGGCCCGGACCCCCGAGATAATCTGCCAGGCTCGAGTGGTCGTACTCACTCAGCATGATGGTCAGCTGAAGAGCCGCACTCGCCGTGAAGATGACCACCGTGGCCAGCAGGCCGGTGAGATACTTTCCCGCCAGAAGCACCTCCCGGCGCATAGGCGTAAGCAAATAAAAATGCAGGCTTTTATCGAGCATTTCACCACGGAACAAGTTCGTGAAAATGCCGACGCAACCGAAAAAGATCGCCAGCCGCAGGAAATAGGTTTGGAAACTGGCGGCAAAAATCAGCGATCCTTGGGCCAAGGATTCCGGGTCCACTCGCCGGACGAATTTCACCTTGCCCTTTTCGAAGAGAAACGAGAAATCGCTTCGGCCGTCGGTGTACTTATAAAGCGCGTCACCCCGGACACCTTCGGTTGAGAGCCGGCCGGTTCGTTCAGAGTATGGCGCGCCGGCCTTTTCCTCCACCTCCTCGCGAGTCGCTCCCACTTTAATGGAGCGCAGGACTTGGGTTGGGGTTGGGTGCGCCGCTCCTACGCGCGCCAGCCGGGCCTGGGAACGCGGAGCAATGATGGAGTGAGCGGCAAATAGCAGCACGGGCGCGAACGCAAGCAGATAAACCCATAAACCGCGCCGGGCGAGGAACGTCTTGGTGAGCTCCAAACGCATGACGGCGAGCAGTTGTGAGGGCCAGGGGTTTTTCATTTCGCGCCCTCCTCGCTGCCAATCAGGTATTCATAGACCGAGTTGACGTTGTCATCGGCCGGCGCCACGCCCTCGATGCGGATGCCGCCCAGCGCGAGTTGATTCAACAACCGATAGAAACGGGCCGCGTCGCGGGTTTTCACCAACAGCCCGCTGCCATCGGCGAGCAGTTGGGCTTCGACGACATGGTCCTGCTCAAATACTTTCGAGGCCATGAGGCTGGGCTGATCGCAACGGATCAGGATTTGCATCGGCCGCTCGTGAATCTCGCTGCGCACTCCACTGATCTGCCCCTCCGCGACGATATAGCCGCCGCTGAGCAAAATCACCTGGTCGGAGATCATATCGACCTCGTGGAGGACGTGGCTGGAGACGATGACGTGGCGGCCTTCGGCGGCAAATCGGCGAAACAGCGCGATCGTTTCAGACCGCACCAGGGGATCCAACCCGTTGAGCGGTTCATCGAGCACCAGGACCCGCGGGTCGTGGGCGATCGCCTGGGCGAGCCGGATGCGCTGCCGCATGCCCTTGCTATAACCGGCGACTTTCCGCCCGGCGGCATCGCCGAGACGGACGCCATCGATCGCCTTCTCGGTGCGCTGGGCGCAGTCGGCGGCGGAATAGCCGAAGAGCCTCAGGAAAAAGTAAATGAATTGATAACCTGTCAAACCCCTGGGGAAGGAGTCAAACT